>ERZ761602.114-NODE-114-length-188842-cov-11.014323_pt1 | contig 188842 bp, 156 predicted proteins | sample MGYA00512165_ERZ761602 | MGnify/ENA primary metagenome ERZ761602 (study PRJEB28899, sample SAMN02445085) | bioreactor sludge metagenome | biome: EBPR sludge; isolation source: Thorneside wastewater treatment plant | place: Australia: Brisbane, Thorneside...
CTGCAACGCCGGCACCAGCTCCTGCAACGCCGGCACCAGCTCCTGCAACGCCGGCTCCCGCCCAATAACGATTCCTGACAGCGAAGTGATTTTTGAGATTTTATGACAGTGCCACAACCGACTCCGGAGGAATTGAATGAGCGGGCGGCGATTGACCGTTCGGCTCGCTATCCCGTGATGTTTTTCTTCACCAGTGCGGCGGCATGGCTGTTCTTCGCGACCGTCCTGGGTTTTGTCAGTTCACTGAAACTTCGTCTTCCCGGTCTGTGGGATGAGTGTCCCTACATGGGCTATGGGCGGCTCTTTCCGGTCCATTTCAACGCTCTGGTTTATGGTTGGGCGATGCAGGCCGGAATCGGTGTGATGCTCTGGCTGATGGCCAGGCTGACACGCTCGCGGATTCAACATCCTGCGGCTTTGATCGTTCTTGGCCACGTCTGGAACGCCGCCGTATCGATCGCCCTGATCAGCATCTGGTTCGGAGCGGGGCGCTCCATTCCGCTTCTCGATTTCCCTGCCTGGATCTGGCCGGTTTTTGCCGTGTCCTACGCGCTCATGGTGGTCTGGGTGATTCCCATGTTCCACGCCCGGCGCAATGCCTTGTTCTATGTTTCCGAGATGTATCTCATCGGCGCCGCCATCTGGTTTCCGTGGATCTTCATCACGGCCAATCTCATCATCAACCGGGGATCTGCTCCTGTCATGGGAGCTGGGGCCAATGTCTGGTATATCTCGAATCTGATCTATTTCTGGATGGCCCCGGTGGCCCTGGCGGTTGCCTACTACATCATTCCGAAAATCGCCGGAAAGGCGATCTACAGCTACCCGCTCGCCCAGGTGAGTTTCTGGCTGCTCGCGATCCTTGCCGGATGGACCGGCTTCTCCCGCTTCATGGGTGGACCGTTTCCCGCCTGGATGCCCTCTGTGAGTGGAGCAGCCTCCATCTTTATCCTCCTCGCGATTGTGGCAACCGTGGCGAACCTGCTCATGACGCTGAAGGGTTGTTCCAAGCTCTGGGAGTTCAGTCCCTCGCTTCGATTTACCGTTTTCGGGATGCTCATGCTGGCGACCTATGCGGTGCTTTCCGCAATGAGTTCGACCTTCCTCTTTGGCCGTAACCTCCAGTTCAGCCACTTCCTGGTCGGGCTCGATACGCTCGCTTTCTACGGTTTCTTCTCCATGACCATGTTCGGGGCATTCTACTTCATCGTGCCGCGGATCACCGGTTCCGAGTGGCCGTCTGGAGAAAAGATCAGGACTCATTTCTGGTTCAGCACCTACGGCATTCTCACCATGGTGGTCACGATGCTGGTCGGGGGGATCGCTCAGGGCGGAAACCTCGCGCAGTGGGATCAGTCTTTCTCCACCTCCTTCGTCAATTCTTCGGCTTATGTGGTGGGCCGTTGTATCGCGTGGGCGCTGATTTCCTTTTCAAACCTATCCTTTCTTTACCAGTTGGCCTTGATGTTTATCGGCAAAGGACGGAAGACTGAGGGACCCACCTTGATTCACGCTGAACCGGGCCAGGTTGGCAGTGCCCGCGCCGCCGCCGGTCTTCATTAATCCTGTGATCTTCCGGATACTAATTTCATGAATTCAAACAACTTCTGGAAACTGCTCGGAGCTCTCGGAGCCGCTTTCGCGCTTCCATGGCTTACTCTGATAGTGATTCCTTTTATCAGTTTCTCAAACTTCGAGCCTGTTGCCTACGCGGAAGGGGAGGAAGTCGATGGCGGAGTCCTCAGTTATCCTGATCGGGCGCTGCAGCGACACGGGGCCAGCGATTACGGCCGCAAAATCTATGCCGCTGAGGGTTGTTCCTACTGCCACACGCAGGTGGTCCGCCCCACCTATGCCGGTCCTGACATGTGGAGACCGGGATGGGGAGGACGTGAGGAAGAGAAGTTGGCTCGTGAAACCCAGCCCTACGATTACTCCACCGAAGCCTTTGCTCTCCTCGGGTATCAGCGGATCGGACAGGATCTTTCCAATCTGGGTCATCGTATTACGACGAGAGCACTGATGCATCAGCACCTTTCTGATCCCAAATCACTCGATCCGGACAGCGGAATGCCAGCTTATCGCCACCTTTACACCGAGTCACCTTACGGCAAGGGGTTGCTTCCCACTCCGAAGGCCGAGGCCCTCGTGGATTATTTGCTTTCACTGAAGAAGGATCAGCCCCTCCCGGCTGAATATGTGACCGGACGTTGATTACAGAGCTGAAAGACAAGGACGATCCAAATGGATAAATCAGATAACAATAACCTCGATTATCAGCAGGGAACGATCAGTGCGGTCGATCTTCATGACGCCGTGCGTCGTGAGCATCCCCTTCATCCCGGCGAACGGGGCACTATCGGTGTTTCGGTGCTGGTGATTAGCGCATTGATTCTGATCTTCGGTGGTGGCCACCTTTTCAGCACGAGCAACAGCTTCAGTTCCAGCATCTACATCAGCGACGGATATGTTCCCGAGCCGAGGCCAAGCCTGGGCGGAGCGGCTGAGGATACGGCCGAAGTCGCCTGGATCGACAAATGGACTTCTGACGGAAAGAAGGTTTATGCCAACTGTATTGCCTGTCACCAGGCTTCAGGCCTTGGCATTCCAGGGCAGTTTCCCCCTCTTGTTGGCTCCGAGTGGGTTGATGGCGGGACCAAGCGCCTTGGCGCGATCCTTCTCCATGGCATTAACGGCCCGTTCAAGGTTGGTGGACAGACTTACAATCAGTTGATGCCGGCCTGGAACAACCTCAGTGACGACAAAATCGCACAGGTCCTGACTTACGTGAGACGTGAATTTGGTGGTCTCCCGGAGGGAGTTGACGGCGTAGTCACTACGGAGATGATTAAGGCCGCTCGCGACGAATTCATCGGGCACACCGCTCCCTATACGGAAGCGGAATTGCTCGCGATTCCGCAGGATGCGGAGCTTTCAGGGGCAAAGGTCGATCTGCAAACAGGTCAGCCACTGCCCTAGGGGTGAGAATGACTCTCTTTCTCCTGATGGAAAAAGGGAATAACTGGTGATTTGAGTATCCGACTCGAGCGACGACACAACATTTTTTGATTATTGGTATGAGCGCAGCAACAGCAGACAAGCACGCCGAGGCCCATGGTGAACACGATCATCATGAGCACTACGAACCCTTTTGGAAGAAATACATTTTCTCCACCGATCATAAGGTCATCGGTCTGCAGTACGGGTTCACTTCCCTCGTCTTCCTCGCTTTCGGGTTTTTCCTGATGATGGTGATGCGGTGGAGCATCGCCTTTCCGGACCGCGCGGTCCCGCTTCTTGCAGACTGGCCGTGGTTCCAGGCGTGGCTTGATGATGGCGGCAAGGTCACCGGCGATCTCTACAACATGTTCGGGGCTATGCACGGAACGATCATGGTGTTCCTCGGAATCGTCCCTCTCGCTTTCGGTGCCTTCGGCAACTATGTCACGCCCCTCCAGATTGGAGCTCCCGACATGGCCTTTCCGCGCCTCAACATGGCGAGCTACTGGCTCTATCTCCTCGGGGGGGCGCTCATGTTCGTGAGCTTCTTCCTTCCATCGGGTGCGGCCAAAGCCGGTTGGACCAACTATTCGCCCCTCGCCACGACAACGGATCTTCACTACGGAGACCTATTCTGGACGGGACAAACCCAGTGGCTTGTGGGGATGGCGCTTTTGATCTCATCCTCCCTGCTCGGAGCTGTGAACTTCATCTGTACCATCATCAACCTCCGCTGCCGCGGAATGACATGGATGCGCATGCCTTTCTTCGTCTGGGCGATGCTGGTCACCGGCTTCCTCCTCCTGCTCGCTTTCCCTCCGCTGGAAGTGGCTGCGATCATGCAGTTGATGGACCGCCTTGCCGGAACCAGCTTCTTTGTTCCGACCGGTCTCAATGTGAGCGGGATGTCCTTTGATGCAGCGGGCGGTGGCAGCCCTCTCCTTTACCAGCACCTTTTCTGGTTCCTCGCTCACCCCGAGGTTTATGTGTTGATTCTTCCCGCGATCGCGATCGTTGCCGAAATTATTCCCTGCAACACACGCAAGCCGCTCTGGGGATACAAGACGATGGTCTACGCCGTGATGGTGCTCGGGTTCCTCGCCTTCATCGTATGGGCTCACCATATGTATATCACGGGAATGGGGCCTGCGGTTTCGACTTTCTTCCAGACGACGACGGTGCTGATTTCGGTGCCCTCGGTAATTCTGATCACCTCCCTTCTGATCTCGATGTGGGGAGGTTCGATCCGGTTCAACGTTCCGATGCTTTTCGCAACGGCCTTTATCCCCATGTTCGGGATTGGCGGCCTCACCGGTCTCCCGCTGGCGTTCACGCTTCCGGACCTTCACTTGCACGACACTTATTATGTGATCGGTCACTTCCACTACGTTGTGGCTCCCGGAACGATCTTTGGACTCTTTGCAGGTATTTACCACTGGTATCCGAAAATCACCGGCCGGATGATGGGCACCGTCCTCGGACATCTCCATTTTTGGCCCTCGCTCATCTTCATGAACGGTATCTTCGGCCCGATGATGATTCAGGGGATGGCCGGCTTTCACCGTCGTGCTTTTGACGGAGGAAAGGCTTACGAGCAGATCAGTAATCAGATCTTCGCGGAGCCGAACGGGTTTATCGCGAACATTTGTGAGATACTCAATATCATTGAACCGGATGCCGCCGTCAGAATGATTGACTTGAACATCGTGACCTCGGGTTCCGCCTGGCTGTTGGCGGTCTTTCAGGTGCCGTTCATCATCAATCTTTTCATCAGCAAGTTCATCGGGAAAAAGGTGACAAGCGACAATCCCTGGGATGCCACCACGCTTGATTGGGCCACCCCGACTCCGCCGCCACATGGCAACTTCTACACGGAACCGGTCGCCTATCGCGGACCCTACGAGTACAGCGTACCCGGTGCGGCGACGGACTTCACACCGCAGTTTCAGAATGACCCCTCGGCATTGACATCAAACGCCGATGCTCACGAGGAATCGGACCGCGAAACGGCGGCCCATTAGGGTGGTCGACGGCGAAGAAAATTCAGCGAACTAATTTGAAAGAAAGATCAGGATTATGGAAATCCCCTATGAAGTGACTCCGAGACGTGACACCGGGCTTTACAACGCCAAGCTCGGAGTCTGGCTGTTTCTTGCCTCAGAGGTCATGCTCTTCGGCGGACTGTTCTCGGCCTATGTGTTCCTGCGCCTGGGCGTTCAGGAGGGTGTGGACAATCCCTGGCCATGGGGAGTGAGCGTTCACAAGAATTTCGTCTGGCTCGGTGCGATTAACACCGTGGTTCTGATCGCGTCGAGCGTCGGGGTGGTATTCGCCTGGGTCGCCTTGAAAGAGAGGAAGTGGCGTCAGTATCAGGTCCTGATGTATTTCGTCGTTGCGTGCGCGGCGGTTTTCATGTGTCTCAAGACGGTTGAATACAACAGCAAGCTCAACCACCACCACGGGATCAAACTCACCGACAACTCCGTGATGGAGGGGACGATTCTGGATAAAACTGATCGTATCCGGTTTAACGGAGAAAAGATCAGCATCAGCCTCCAGGGCGCCCTTCCGGCGGTTCTCAGGGATCTCGATAGCGATGATTTTCCGGAGTTCACCGTGACCGAGGGCCCCGAGGGCACGGTCGGAACCAAACTGGATTCGGCCTCAAGTTTCAGTTCATGGTTCGCCGAAAACCGTCGCATGATTGGAGTGAAACTGGCCGAGGAGCGGAAGCGTTACCGCGCCGAGGGTGCTTCCGGAGTAGCCAATCCAAAGCCGGTGTCGGTCACGACCTCGGCAGTTCTGACGGCTTCAAAGCCTTTTGCCATTCACGGCAGTCCGAGAAAGATTGTCGGTCACAGCGACACCGCGGTGAACTACAAGGACGGGGTCAAGCTGGAGGGCAAGCTCATCAGTGACGACGTGACCTTTGAACTCCACGAAGTCGACATGCAGCTGGTGCTGCCGCAGAGTCAGCGCGAATCTGTCGTCTGGAATGTGATCAACGACGAGGCCGCGAAGCAGCAGTTCTTCGCGAGTCAGTCGAGGAAATATCAGGAGCTCGTCGAGTATTACGGGAAGCGTGATGAAGTGATCCCCGTCAGCATGCTCCGCGGACATTATCTGAACGTGAATTTTGTCCATGTCGCCGCTGAAGGCCACGGACACGGCGAGAAGGAAAAGGCTCACGACGAGGTTCACACGAGTGAGCCGAAGAAGTCGGCCGGTGCGGGAGGGGACCATGAGGAGCATGGTCCGTCCAGACTCATTACGGTGCCTAGGGATCAGATCAAATTCATGGGCAACCATGGACCGCGTTACGGGAACTATTACGCCATCTATTTCACGATGACCGCTCTCCATGGGATTCACGTGGTCGGTGGTGCTCTTGTGCTCCTCTTCTTTGTTGTCTTCGGGAAAAAACTCTACCTGAAAAATCCCGAGCATCTTGCCAACCGTGTCGAGGTGGGCGGATTGTTCTGGCACTTCGTTGATTTGATTTGGATTTTCCTGTTCCCGATCATGTATCTCCTCTGACATCAAAGCGAATTTGACGACCATTCAAAGCCATGGCTGAAGCTACTCACGATTACAGCAAGCATAAAAAAACCTACGCCGCCGTCGGGATCGCCCTTGGTGTTTTCACCATGGTGACTGTCGCCCTTGGCTTGTGGCCGCCGCTGGACTTTGGTCCTCCCGGACCGACTGCATCGGACTTCGTTCTGGGCCTCGCGGTCGCATCGACAAAAGCGAGTCTCGTTGCTCTCATTTTCATGCACCTGAATCATGAGCGGGGACTTATTTACAAACTGCTCCTGTTTACCTTTCTCTTCTTTGCCGGGCTGATGATCCTGACTCTGTTTGCGGACTTCGATCCGATCCGCGAGCAGTATGACACTTTCATTACCACCAAGGGGTGGTTGACCGAAAAACCCTGACCTAACAAGATGTCGCTAAAACATTTCCACATCGCCTTCATCACTGTGACCGTGATATTCTTCCTCGGTTTCGCCGCCTGGTGTTTGCTGATACCGGCGCTTCCGGAGATGTTTCAGGTCATGGGCTGGCTCAGCCTGTCTTCAGCAGTAGGGATGCTGGTCTACGGGGTCAGCTTTCTGAAGAAATCCCGTTCAATTATCCAATAACCGGCGTAATCACCCGTCATGAACACTGTATCACTGCTATTGTCCTGTCCGATGTGCATGAGCGGGGCGTCCGGTAAGGCTGTCATGGCGGCGAACTCGGCCATCATGGTGATGCTTGTGGTTTTGTTCGCGGTTCTTGCCAGCTTCTTTTCTTTTATCATCTACCTGGCCAAACGGGCACGTCGCTTTTCCGGGGAAACTCCCGGTGCAACCAATTCCAATCCGCAGTGAATATGCCTCACGGCATCAAGCGCGGGATTACTGAAAAATACTTGAGATATGATCGAATGGATTAATGACATCGCCGGCATGCATGAGGTTGCTTCGAGGCATGGTCACGTGGGCAACCACATGCTTGCTTTGGTACACTGGTTCATGGCCATTCTGTTCGTGGGCTGGTCCGCCTTTCTCATCGTGATCCTCTACCGGTTCCGCCGGAAGAAGAATCCCAAGGCAAGTTATCACGGAATTACCTCCCATTTCTCGACCCATATCGAGGTTGGCGTGGTGATCGTTGAAGTGGTGCTTCTGCTCGGGTTTGCGTTCCCTCTTTGGGCAAAGCGGTCTGACGCAAAGGAACGGCCCACCGGGGAAAACGTGGTGAATCTTCGTGCTGTGGGTGAGCAATACCGCTGGACCTTCCACTATGCAGGTGCCGACAAAATGATCGGTCTGACCTCACATGAGCGATACAGCGGAGCCAACCCGGTAGGTCTCGTTGCAGAGGATCCGAATTCAACCGATGACTTTGTCTCGGTCAACGAACTGGTCATTCCGGTTGGCCGCCCGGTCGTCATTCAGGTGACTTCGAAGGACGTGATTCACGGACTCGCCGTTGTTCCCATGTTCAGCCAGCAGGACGCCATTCCGGGTTCGGAGATCCCGATGTGGTTTGTCCCGGAGAAGGAAGGGGAGTGGAACATCGTCTGTGCCCAGCTTTGCGGTGCGGGTCATGCTCAGATGGTTTCCTACGTGAAGGCGGTCAGCAGCGAAGAGTTCGACACCTGGTACGCTTCGCAGAATCCCCTCCTGCCTAAAAAGTAAAAGCTGGTTCAAAGGCGATTCTTTGAGGGCGGACGCGGAAGCGCGGTCCGCCTTTTTTGTGAGCCGGTGAATCACTTTTGAGCTCTCTCCGGCGTATCCCACTGACAAGATGAATTCCTCCGCCACAACCGGCCGTGCCTTTCAGCGCTTTGCCCGATTTGTTGTTTTTGTCGCCATCCTCCTGGTGTGGTGGGGGGCGGCAACGACGACCAAACAGGCGGGAATGGTTTTTGCAGACTGGCCGCTCAGCCTGGGGAGCTTCAATCCTCCGGGTTGGCTTGAGAACATGATTCCGTTTCTTGAGCACAGTCATCGCCTCCTCGCCAAGCTCGTCGGAACACTCGTGCTTGCCCTCTTCTGCTGGGCTTATGTCCGATCGGGAAAACGCGCCCTGGAGGTGTTACTCCTGGTGCTGGGCATGGCTGTTATCCTCGCATTCTTCATTGTGGCCGGTAGCGAAAGGATAGACGCCGGGGAGAAGCGCAAATGGCTGAGCCTCGCCCTGCTGCTCGCCACCCTTCCCGTGGTATGGCTGGTCTGGAGTTGGAGATCGCGATCCTGGAGTCTCATTCAAAAGCTGACGGCTCTGGCGCTTCTCATGGTGACGACTCAGGCCATCCTTGGCGGGCTCAGGGTGACCGAGATATCGAATGCGTTTGCGGTGATGCACGGGTGTTTTGCTCAGGCGTTTTTCTGCGTCCTTATCCTCATCGCGATGGTCTCCTCTGAAGAGTGGCCCGAAATTGGTTTTCGCGTTGAGTCGGCACGCAGAGGGATACTGAGATTTTCTGGGACCGTTCTTGTGGCGCTCATCTCACTGCAGCTCATCTTCGGTGCCTCGATGCGCCACTTCCACCGTCATGCCCTCGCCGATGACGGGCTCTTCAAGACGCAGGGAAGCTGGATTCCCTCCTTCGACGATCCGGTCATCACGATGCTTTTTCTCCACAAATTCAACGCTCTCTGCCTGCTCCTCTTCACCATTGGGATGGTCATCAAACTGAGGTCACTGAGCCGTGAGGCGAGCCGATACGCCGGCGTCATTCTGGGAATGATCGCCATTCAGGTGATTCTGGGCCTCTCCGTGATCGTCACCGGGAAAAGCTTCTGGGTGACGAATGTTCACGTTCTCAACGGACTTGCCATTCTTGCTCTTGCCTTTGTCTTCACCGTCAAGGCGGTGTGCGGCAATTCGACGGATGGAACCCTCGCCAAATCGTGAATGTGAGTCTAAGATTCACGGGACCAAGGGATACGATGGCTGAGAGAGAATCTAGCGGAGCAGGGGCTTCAACGGGCGGGGCCTTGCGGCAGATACAGGATGACCTCATGGCTCTGACAAAGGCACGGCTGAGTGTACTCGTCGTCATGACCGCGTGTTTCGGTTATCTCGTGGCGACAAAAGAGTCGGGATCGTTTTCCTGGAGCCTCTTTCTCCACATGTTTCTGGGAACGACGCTGGCTGCCGCCGGCGCCGCGGTCTTCAATCAACTCATGGAGATCGACGCGGATGCGAAGATGCTCCGGACATCGGATCGCCCTCTGCCCGCGAACCGCCTCCCGAAGCCGGTAGCCTTCATTCTTGGATGGTTGCTCTGTGCTTTCGGTTTGATCCACCTGGGGGTGAAAGTGAACGTGGGTGCTTCGTTGATGGCGGGCGGAACGCTCCTCACTTATCTTTTCATTTACACGCCGATGAAGCGGGTCTCCTCGGCGAACACCCTGGTCGGCGCGGTTTCCGGCGCCCTGCCTCCCCTGATTGGATGGGCCGCCGGTGGCCAACCGATCATGAGTGCGGGAGCCCTTTTTCTCTTCGGGCTTCTCTTTTTCTGGCAGCTCCCCCATTTCGCCGCCATCAACTGGATGTATCGGGAGGAGTATGTCCGGGGAGGCTTTGTGATGTGGTCGAACGCGGATGAGTCCGGAAAGAAAACCGGTAGGATTGCCCTTTTCTACTCGGCCTGTCTTCTCCTTCTCGGGCTGGGATTTCCTCTGGCGACTTCTTTGATGTCCTGGTGGGGAGCCCTCGGCGGCGGTCTGCTCGGTGCGATCATGGCGGCACTCGCCCTGAAATTTCTGAAAAGCGGAAACCGTGTTGATGCCCGAACCCTTTTCTTTTTTACCCTGATCTACCTCCCACTCATGATGCTATCGAGTTATCTCTCATGGACCGCCGGAGGAGGGCAGAACGTAACCAACTAACGCATGGAGACTGAGGCCAGTGATATCACCCGTAGTAAACTGATCGCCTGGTGGGGATCGATTATTGGCGTCTGCCTGGTCATCGCCTTTGGCTCGATTTTCATCACCCGTGCCTATCTTGTGAGGAACCGCTACGAGATGGAGAACTGGCGGCCTCCGCATATCGCCCGCCTTGAGACGGACCTGAATGCGATCAACCGGACGGGAGAAAAAGTGTCGCTGGGTCAGATGCGGGGCAAAGTTTTTGTCGCCGGCTACCAATACACCGATTGCCCGGCCGGATGCCTTGGACTGGCTTCGGTAATGAAATCGCTCGAGGAGGAGTTCGGCGACGATCCCCAGTTCCGTCTTGTCTCCATTAGTGTGAATCCTGCCGGGGATACACCTGAGAAGATGAATGCCTGGGTGAAGGAGAAGGGGGTCGATTCAGCCGACTGGTGGTTTCTCACCGGGGACCCCGGAGAGATCAGCAAATACATGATCTCAAAGTTCAAGTTTTATGCCACCGAAGAGGTGACAGATCCCGCCCTTGCCGCCTCACAGGGGCCTTTTGCTCATGACCAGCGCCTCGCCATCGTCGACGGGGAGGCAAACATTCGAGGTTACTATGACGTAATGAATGTGCAACGGGGTGATGTGGAAATCGAACGATTGCGTCGTGACCTGAAGATGGTGCTCAATCCGAAGCTGAAACTCTCCGACCTGCAATAATCCGACGATCTCCCGAACGATGAATCCCTTAGTCTCCGCGATCGATTATCAGATCTTTCCGCCGATCAATGCCGCGCTCAATTTTTCGAGCACCGTTCTTCTTGTGGCGGGTTTCTTTCTGATCAAGTCCGGGCGTCGCAAAGCGCATCAGTACACGATGACGGCGGCGCTGGTGAGTTCGGCGCTCTTTCTGGCGTGCTATTTGACCTACCATTATGGAGCCGGACATACCGAGTTTCCGAAGGAGTATCCGGTCGCCCGTCGTATCTATCTCGCGATCCTGATCCCGCACATCATTCTTGCGGTGGTTAATCTTCCGCTGATCATCATTCTGGTCACCGCTGCCGCGAGGGGTAGGTTTGAGACACATAAGAAATTTGCCAAAGTCACGTTTCCCTCGTGGCTTTTCGTTTCGGTGACAGGAGTGATCATCTACTTCATGATCTATCAATGGTTTCCCGCGACAGGGGAGGGGGCAACTCCGGCACCGGCGGCGGAGGAATCCGGGCCCGGGAGTGCGGGGACTGAGACGAGCGGGAAATCGGGCGACCTTGTCTTCACTCCCGTGACTCGAATGGTAAACGCCGACCCGGGTGAGAAACAGATCGAGGTGACCTTCTCCGTGAAGAACAACGGATCCGAAGCGGTCGGCATCACCGGGCTTGAGAGCGGGTGCGAGTGTCTCTCGGTTTCGATTGATCAGGATCCGATCCCTCCCGGTGCGGTGGCGACCATCACCGGAGTGTTTAACATCGAGCAGTTGCGGGGCAGCTCGGAGAAGAATATCTCGGTTCTCACCGGACAGCAGTCGCGTCCTTTTTTTTTGACCACGCGGATTGAGATTGATCCGATCTACTCGATCGAGGAATCCATGACGACCTGGGGTATCGACAGCGAGCCCGAGACAAAAGTGGTCACGTTCCGCGTCTTGCGTGAGGCTCCGGTGCACGTGCTGAGTGCGGAAAGCAAACGAAAGGAGGTTCGCTGCGAATTGGTTGAGGTGGAGAAGGGACGGCTCTATCACCTCAAGCTGACCCCTCAGTCGACAGCGTCAAGTCTATTGGGGATTGTCCGCCTTGAGACCGATTGTGAAATCGAGTCCTATGCCCGTCCACTCGCCTATTTTTCGATTCAGTAGGGAGTGATCCCGGTGTCGGCATGAGAACCTTGAAACAGGCTGCGGTGATTCTCCTTGCGGCATCGCTTGCGGCGATCGCCTCGGGGGTTTTTCATCCGGCAAAACCAGCCTGGTATGAAGTTCAGGATTCCGCCGATCTGAGGTGGAGGATCTCCGTTGATCAGGCGAAAAAACTGGTCGAGGCAGGGGAGGTGGTTTGGATTGATGCAAGGGTCAGAGCGAAATTTGAGCAGGGGCATCTGCCCGGGGCGATTCTCCTGAACACCGAGGAATGGGCGGATCTGATGTTCACGAATCAGGAAGCCCTCCAGGCTGTTCTCGACCGGCCGGTGATTGTCTATTGTGACGGGAGTGGCTGCGCCAGGAGTGACGAGATTGCCGTGCGCCTGCGCGAGCTGATGGGGCTGGACCCGGTCTACGTCCTCGACGGATCCTGGCAGGACCTGAAATCCGGACAATGATCGGTCAGTTTCCGAAGGTCCTGGACCAGAAGGATTCAAGACGATTCTCCTCGAAATCCGAGAGCGACCAGGTTTCGCCGGTGAGGAGAGCCGGGGCGTCAGCCTGCCGAATGCAGTAGGCGTGGGCGGAGACTTCTCCAGATTCTTTTGTCCTTACGATGACTTCACGGCGATCATAGAAGCTGTCTTCGTAGGCATCGAGGCGTTTCAAGGCCGCATCCGGAACCGAGAAAATGACCAGCCCCGGAACGATGGTATCAGCGGACGACTCGACTATTCCCGGATAATCAGCGTTTCTTACCCGGAAAATTGAATACCCGTGCAACTCGGCGGCAAGCGAGGCGGGCATGGGAGCGCGAGTGACCGCTTCCCAAATCTTTGGGACAAGAAGGGTTCCGTAGACGAACAGATTCATGAGAGGAACAAATCGAGCCCGGGTTCTTTCGCCGCAATCTTGATTTCCACCCTCATATCAGCCAATCTACCTCTGTGCAAGTGACCTCCCTCGTTTTCCGACTCCTCGTTGCTTTGGCGGCTTCGCTTTTCCTGCAGGGTTGCAAGACTCTCGTGGTCAAAGGCGGCAAGTCGAAAAAGCCGGCGGAAACCACAGCTCGTGCGCCCGAAGAGATGAAGCTTCCGATCGGGACGATACATCACGTCGACGCCGAGGGCGGATTTGTCCTCATCCAATCCGGCCGCACCTACAAGATTGAACCGGAAACTGAACTCACCGCCGTCGGCGATGCGGGCGAGGTGACCTCCGTTCTCAAAGTCAGCGAAGCGCGGAAGGGACCGTTTCTGAGTGCTGATATACTCAACGGCATTCCCAAAAGCGGACAAAAGGTGCTGATGGATTATACCACCCGTCCTGCGTCGAATCCCTTTGAGAACGGATCGCCGGAAAACTCCCCGGGGAGTGAAGTCCAGGTGCTCGAATAGGCTTCGGGTTCGGGTTTCAGTCATTCAGTAGCAACGGACTTCGATATCGATCAGTGACCATGGGCGGATCAAACGGCAAGAGGGCGGAAGGGACGAGGCGCCCGCTCGAACGTGTCCTGCGCATCCACGAGATGGTATCCCGCGGAAATTATCCGAATTGCAGCGGGATGGCCAGGGAGCTCGAGGTCGATCGGAAGACCATTCAGCGCGACCTCAATTTCATGCGGGATGAACTCGAACTCCCGATCACTTACAGCGAAACGTCACACGGCTACTTCTACACCCGCCCCGTCAACGATTTCCCTTTTCTGAAAACCTCGTCCGAAGATCTTGTGGCGTTGATCCTCGCGAGGAACGCGTTGGGACCGCTGAAAGGATCCGCACTCGAGGCATCGCTGCGGAGCGGATTCCAGAGATTGCAGGCCGGGATGAGCGAGCAGGTCACGATTCCCTGGTCGGATATCGATCAGGCCTTTTCGGTCAAATCGGTCGGCATGACAGAGCGTGATGTTTTCACCTTTGACCGGATAGCGAAGTCGGTGCTGGAGAGCCGGGAGCTTCAGTTTGAATATCGCAAACTAACCGGGGATGCTCCCGTAAAGCGACGGCTTCAGCCCTATCATCTGGCCGAGATTGACGGGGGATGGTATCTGATCGGTCATGATCTTGACCGGAATGCCCGGCGCACCTTTGCAGTGCAGCGAATGAGGGCCGTGCACCTCACCGCGAAGCGCTTCCAACGCTCAAGGGACTTCAGGCTCGAAGATCACTTTGCCGGGAGCTTCGGGGTTTGGGCCGGTGAGGACAAGGGGACGGAACGCTTTCCGGTGAAAATCCGCTTTCGGGGGTTTGCCGCTCGGGTCGTGGCGGAGCGCCGATGGCACCCCAGTCAGGAAATCACCCTGCTGGAACCCGATGGGAACTTCATCGAACTGACGATGACCCTGTCAGCGCTGCCGGATCTCGCACGATGGGTGATGGGCTTCGGAGCTCAGGCCGAGGCCATTGAGCCTCCGGAGTTAAGAAAAATGGTCGCCTCCGAGCTAAAGCGGGCGGCAGGCCAGTATGAATGAGCTGATTTCCGGGATTTTCTCCCGGAAATTCCCGGGCCTGGGCCCTCAATGTCCCACCCCCGGGGTGATAGTGTTCATATGAAAAGAAATACCCAGTCCGCAGCCGCCGCTTCTTACACTTTAGCCTGGGAAACCGGAGCAGTCGATTCCCGCAGAAGCACGGCCGCTGGCCTACCGGGAGCCAAAGCGGTTCGCCCGGCAAAGCCGAAGGCCGGTCAGGGTGGCCTGCTCCGCTTTTGTCATGAGATCGCCGGCTTGTTGATTCGACGTCACCTCGCCGGAATCCAACCTGAGGCGGCGCGTCACGAAGTCAGGGAGCGACTCATCCAGCTCATGAACTGCAGTGAGGAGCGGGCCGAATGGCTCGTGGATCTTTCACTGGAACTCATTCACGTGAAGATGCACGGCAAGTTCGAGCGGAATCCCCTGGAACTCAGCCTCCTCATCGCCCGGGCCGGGAATCAACTCCGTGACTTGTCCAGCAACTAAGGCAAACAACTGAAGCTTACGGAATGTCCGCCCCGCGGCGGAATCACATGGCTTTTTCACCTTCAGTGGCCGGAGTGCTGCCGTCGGTAGGAGCCTCGGAATCGATAACGATCCCCGCCTCAGCCGCAAAATCGGCGAGGGCGAGCTCTTCCAGAGCGGACCGTTCGGCCTCCATCGCGTTGAGATCGGTGGTGTTGATGCTGTCCTTGGCAACGCGGGCGCGTCCTTTGGCGATTTCCTTTTCCTCCCGGACCATCTCCTCGAGGCGATTGAGGGTATCGCCGGCTCCGCCGATTTCATTGATCATGCCGGCCGCCATTTCGTTGAGTTCGGCGGTCGCTTTCGCGATCTGGGTGGCGCTGATGTCGCGCTTGAGAGATTCGATTTTGTCCTGCGCGGATTTGACGGCGATGTCGCGTGATTTCTTCAGTTCCTCGTAGGTCTTTTCCGCGTCCTGGAGCTGCTCGACGTTCGAGGCGTGACCTTCCTTAAGTTGCTGGAGACGCAGGGCATACTCACCGGCAAGTTTGTTGTTTCCGGCCTTGAGGTGCGCGGTGGCTTTGGCGGTGAGTTCCCGAATTTCTTTTCCCTCACGGGTGACCTGGGACATGAGTCTTTCGCAGAGTCCGGCGTGGGCCGCGAGACCCTTGTTGTATTCCGAGATCTGCTTGCGCAAATTTTCTTTTTCGACTTCGAGAAGCGCTTCCGGATTCTTCTTTTCGAGGCCGGAAACAAAGAGGCCAAAAAAGCCACGAATGAGATTGCCGATGCGTTTGAACATTGCGGTTGATTAGGGTTGGTTCGCGGATGAGACGGGACACGGATAGGTAACCGAGTTGACAGTGTTGCATGAGGCGAGAAGAAATCAAAAGGCGAAAATGCACAAATGACTGATCGGCCCTTTCATTTTTACAAGGCATGCTAGGGTCGGCTTTCCCATGGCGCAGGGTGCGGACGAGCTTAACGAAAGGATTTTTCCAGGAGACTTCCAGGCGAATGAGTGGATCCACCTGTGAGTTTCCGAGTCAGCGCGGGGCTGCTCCTAGTTGCTCCACAGGAGTCAGGCCGAGCAGCCCGGTAAGGCGTCCCACGCGTCCGAGGGGGCCCGGCACATGCATTCCGCCAACGACGAGGTCGGGAAGTCCGTCGCCATCAAAATCACCGGCAACGAGCGACGCGAGATTCGAGGGCGAATCGATCAACCGTCTCGGGATAAAGGTCTGATTCCCATCGTTCTCCAGCCAGATCAGGCTGGGGAAGTCCTGGAGGTCCCATTGGAAATAGAGGTTAGCCACTCCGATGTCAAGATCGCCATCGTTGTCGAGATCGTGGGCTACCGCCCGATAGCAGCCGGGGATTCGGGCCAATTCGTGAGGTTTCAGGACACCTTCCTGATTTTCAAGCCAACGCACACCGTGATAAGGCTTTGCGAGTGGGATCTCGTCCATCATGTCGCCATTGGTCCAGATAAAATCGGTATCCCCGTCCTGATCGAGGTCGACAGCCGAGAAGCCGGACGATCCGAAGGCCGGATGGGGAGCCCTGGCGAGGATACGGTTTTCAAAATTCCTGCCTCCTCCGAGATTCCTGAAAAGGACAAGACTCTCGTGCTCCTGCGAAAAGAGCACCACAAAATCGAGTGCCCCGTCCCCATCGTAGTCGAGCACCTCGGTCTGAAGGGGGCCGTTTCCCAGTGCGATTTCATGGCTAATCCATGAGGTCGGAGAGACTTGCTCGAGCCAAAGAATTCCGCCGCTCTTTCGCCACCCGAATTGGACCACGAGGAGGTCCATTTTTCCGTCTCCGTTAAAATCGCCCGCCCGCAGATCTGAGACTCTCGCACAATCCACGATAAGTGCTTGAGGATCATAACTTCCGTCGCCGCGATTCCGCAAAAGCCAGACAGAACCGATTAGCGAATCCGAGGGCCGGATGTCTCCGTAGGAACCCACCGCGAGGTCATCAAGACCGTCGCCGTCGTAGTCGAGCACCTCAACGCGCGATGGCGCGGATATTTCGAAGATCTGCTCCTCTTTCCACACTCCGCCCTCGAAAAAGAGGCGGTTAACACAGTTCCTATTGTCGTCTCCAACAAGGATCTCCTCCCGTCCATCCCCATCGAGATCAGCCGCGACCAATCCGGTAATCACGGGGCGTTCAGATTCTGAGGCAAGACCAAGTCGTTCCGTCCGGAAGTTGAGCCCCGCCTCGGCAAGGGAGGCCGATGATATTGGTGGAAACACCACGGGGCTCCGGGAGAGATAATCGTTAAGGAGAGAAGTATACTCCACCTGCTCGAAGGGAAGATTCTTTTCCTGGATCCATACGCTCATGAATCCGAAGACCTGGGTCCAATGCTCCCGTGTCATCGCCTCCGGTGCTGGAGCGAGATGGCAGGAGTTGCAATATTTTTGCGCCAGTTGAGGCAGGACTCCGGTTTGCGCTTCCAACTGCGAAGCGGCCAGCATCAGAGCCACGGGCCACCACGATGTAGATTTCGAAACTGATTTCGGGTGGTGAGACATGCCGGAGCGGGAAAGGCGCGCACAAAACCTGCGACCGCGAACAATCGGTTACCTCGGTGCCACTGACAACGTGAATTAGGCTCGGCATCTCACTGCGGGATGAAGATTCCGGGCGGGAAGGGAGCACAATGAAAATCGTGAGGGTGTGCGATGGCAACCTTCAAAGAACGTAGAAATCTCTCGGTTTCTGACTCCGGCCCAATGATGGAACGCAAGGCAATCGGGACGGACTCCCGAAAGAGGAGAGGGCTTGAATGCTTGCCGGGTCCGGTCAATTCAGGTAAAAGAGGGGGATGAACGGCAAATCCCTCTGTTTCATCGGTATTTTCACCCTTCTCGCAGGCCTCTCCCCGGCAAGACTTTGTCACGGACAAACGCCGGCCGGAATCACGGAAATCAGGAAGTTCAACGCTCCTGGAGCGAGCGCCTTGACCGAGGAGCCGCTCTTTGATGCCATTACGGCGACCCGGTCCGGACTGAACTTTGTCATCCCGATCGATACAAAACATCCCGACAAGCGCCTTTACTACTCGGCGATGGCCTGCGGCGGCGTCGCCGCCGGCGACCTCGACGGAGACGGCTGGCCTGACCTCTTTTTTGCCTCTGGTCCCGTGCCCAATCGACTCTACCGCAACACGGGCACCGCTGAGGGGCCCCGTTTTTTTGACGTGACCACCGGGGCGGGCGTGGCCGAGGCGGAAAGCTGGTGCACTGGAGCGGTCCTCGTGGATCTCAACGGGGACGGCGCGCTCGATATCTACATCTGCCGCTATGACGAGCCGAACCGTCTTTATCTCAACGAGTCGACTCCGGGGAAACTCCGTTTTCGCGAGGCCGCAGCAGAATGGGGACTCGATATCGCCGACGCCAGCCTTTCGCCTCTTTTCTCCGACTATGATCAGGATGGCGACCTCGATCTCTTTCTTGCAACAAACGGGCTTTATCGCAAGGGGGGGCGCCCGGTGGGCGGAGTGCCAATGCGCCGCGTCGAGAATGGCTGGGAAGTCGTGGCACCCTGGGATCGGTTCTACAAAGTCAGTTCGGTCAATCCGCAGACAGGTGTGCTTACCTTTACGGAGACGGCCCGTCGAAACCTCATCCTGCGAAATGAAGGAGGGAAATTCTCCGACGTGAGCCTCGCTGTCGGCCTGCGTCCCGTGCCCACCCACACGAACGGTGCCGCCTGGTTCGACTACGATAGTGACGGACTCATTGACCTTTATGTCTCGAACGACTTCGCTGACCGCGATGAGCTCTATCGCAACAAGGGCGACGGAACCTTTGAGGAGATCGCGCCGCAGGTTCTGCAGCACACGACCTGGTTTTCCATGGGGGCGGCTGCAAAAGATTTCAACGGAGACGGCATGACCGACCTCATCGTTGCGGACATGCTCCCGACGACGCACTATCGCCAAAAAGTGACTATGGGCGAAATGGGCGCCTCCTTCACGGCGATGTATGAGGCAGGCCTGCCCAGGCAGAGCATGGTTAACACTTTCTTCGTGAATACGGGCGCCGGGTATTTCCTCGAGGGGGCTCAAATGTCGGGCATTGCCAAGTCAGACTGGACCTGGGCGGTGAAAAGCAGTGATCTCGACGGGGATGGTCGCCTCGATCTCTACTTCCCCACGGGCCATACCCGTGATTTTAATCATTCGGACTACAAACAGGGCACCCCTCAGGATCGCATTGGAAAGGATGACTGGGACCTCTTCGAAGACCGTCCCGAGCTACGGGAAAAAGACCTCATCTTCCGCAACTCGGCCGACTGGAAATTTGAAAAGGCCGACAAAATCTGGGGCCTCGGACTGAAGGAAACGATGACCTACGGCGTCGCTCTCACCGACGTTGATCGCGACGGTGACATCGACCTCGTCACCAATTCTCTCGAGGACCCGCCGGTTCTCTACCTGAACCGCAGCGCCGAACGCGGCAAGGCCTCGCACCTCCTCGTCCGCCTCAAAGGCCGTGCGGGGAACAGCCACGGGCTCGGGACAAAACTCTCTCTGGTGACAGCCGGGGGTGTTCGCCAGACCCGCACGCTTTTCCCCCACAACGGCTACATTGAGAGCGACGAACCACTCGTTCATTTCGGGCTTGGAGCTTCGTCAACGATTGCCTCACTCGAGGTGGAGTGGCCAACGGGGACAAAACAGACTTTCTCCGACTTTGAGGGAAATCGCTGGATCGAGATCGCCGAGCCCGGGGAGACCGACGCTCCCGATGCGAACGAGAAAGAGAAAGAGAAAGCGCAGACCTGGTTCCGGCGGATCGAAGGTTTTGCTGCCCTCGCCGCTGCAGAGACGCCCTTTGACGACTTCATCCGCCAACCGCTTCTGCCCCATCAGCATTCCCAGCTCGGTCCCGGCCAGGCATGGGGAGATGTGGACGGTGACGGTCTCCCGGACCTCTATCTCGGCGGTCCCAAAGGTCAGCCTGGGCGTCTCCTCCTCAACCGCGGGCTCGATACCGAGGGTCAGCCGGTCTTCACGATGCGGATGCGCCCGCCCTTCAGCGAGATGACCGACTACGAGGACCTCGGCTCCCTCCTCATTGATGTCGATTCAGATGGGGATCTCGATCTTCTCGTCGTGAGCGGCAGTGTCGAATGCGATCCGGGCGATCCCTCGCTCGCCGACCGCCTCTATCTCAACGACGGAAAAGGTGAGTTCACCGGGGCGGTCGGGCATCTCCCTGATCCCGGCGACGGCAAACACGCCAGCGGCAGCGTCGCGGCGGCGGCTGACTTTGACCGGGACGGAGACCTTGATGTCTTTATCGGCGGCCGTGTAGTCCCCGGAGAATATCCGGTCGCGGCGCGCAATCGATTCCTCGTGAACGACGGCACCGGACACTTCGCCGAGCGAGCTCCCGACCTTGGCCTCGAGGAGACGGGACTCGTCACTTCCGCCCTTTGGAGCGATATCGACAGCGACGGCTGGCTCGACCTCCTCGTAACGCACGAGTGGGGGCCGGTGCGCGTTTACAAGAACCTCAAGGGCACCCTCGAAGAGACCACCGAGGCCGCCGGACTCGCCGCCGCGACCGGCTTCTGGAACAGTATTGCCGGACGTGATCTCAACGGCGACGGGCACATCGACTACCTGGTCGGCAATCTCGGAAAGAACACAAAATATAGTGCCTCCCACGAGATTCCCGAGTTGCTCTACTACGGAGATGTTGACGGCAGCGGGAAAAAGAACCTCGTCGAAGCCAAACTCGATAAGACGCTCGACTGTCTGCTCCCGCGCCGCGGACTGAGTTGCTCCTCGCTCGCGATGCCGAATCTGCTGAACAAGGTCAACACCTACCACGGCTGGGCCAGCTCGGCCCTGGACGAGATCTACGAGAAGGCCAGGCTCGAGACCGCCCTGCGCCTTGAGGCGACGACGCTCGAATCCGCCGTCCTGATCAACGATGGCGAGGGACATTTCACCGTCCACCCCCTCCCCGCCCTCGCCCAGATCGCCCCCGTCTTCGGCATCGCCCTCAGCGACCTCGACGGCGACGGCTACACCGACGCGGTTCTCGCGCAGAATTTCCTCACTCCGCAACAGGAGACCGTTCCTTACGACGGCGGGCTCAGCCTGCTTCTTCGCGGAAGGGCAGCAAAGGAGGGCGAAAAGTTCGGCCTCTCTGAAGTCTGGCCTCTTGAGAGCGGCATCGTTGTCCCCGGCGATGCGAAGAGCCTCGCCCTCGTCGATTTCGCCGGGAGCGGTCGCCCCGATCTCTTTTTCGGAATGAACAATGATGCCCCCGCCGTCTTTCTCAACAATGGAGGTAGCGGGGAGGGATCGCCATTGACGGTTACGTTGAAAGGAAAAGCGGGCAATCCCGGAGCCATCGGCGCGCGGGTCACCGTGGAGGTTCCCGGACTGCCCCTCCAGGCCGCCGAGCGAGCCGGCGGATCCGGCTACCTCACGCAGAATGGTCCCGACCTCCACTTTGGCTGGGGAGCTCACGGGAGCAAAGCTGAGAATGCCAATGTCACCGTGATGTGGCCCGACGGTGCCAGGACCAGCCATATACTGGCTCGTGACGCCGGCCCGCGCTACCTCCTTGAAGCACAGCCTTGACCACAGGTGAAATTAGATTGTTCCCGGTCAACAGGATTGATTACTCCGAGACCGGGAGACAGGCTTCCTCAAGGCCGATTTCAATTTTCCGGAAAACCCGATTTTTCTCATTTTGCGTCTAGCCTCGATTCCCTGTGCGGTCTAACTTCGCCTCCATGGGCGGTGGTAATTCGATAGCAGACGGGCTTTTGACGCTCGCCGGGATCCTTCAGCGGGATAGCGGCCGTGGTGTCGAGACGATCACCCTTTCCCCGGAAGCTGAGCAAACTCTGAGGAACCTTCCTGCGGCGTTCAAGAATCTCTCCCGACGTCCGCCATCAATCGCTTCGCCGGTCGGGACCCCTCCCGGGTTGCCTGAAAAACGATCGGTGGAACCGGTTGCAGCCCCTGTTCCGGTTCACCGCCACGCTGAAGAACGGCAAACTGAAGCGCAGGCGAGGGAGCAACTGAACACAATCTTTAAAGCGGTCAAAAATTGCCCCGAATGCCGCGCGCTCGGAACGCTTTTCGAGACCGTGGTTTTTGCGAGCGGAAATCCCCTCGCGGACATCATGTTTGTCGGGGAGGCGCCCGGGGCCGAAGAGGAGAAGTTGAAGAAACCCTTTGTTGGGCCGGCCGGACAAAAGCTGGAACAGATCCTCAAGGCGATGGGATTGAAGAGGGAGGACGTTTACATCTCGAACATTGTCAAGTTCCGCCCGAAGAAGGGTGACGGGCGTTTCCAGGGTTCGACCAACCGTCCTCCGCAGCCGGATGAGATGGCTGCATCACTCAAGTATATTCAGGCGGAAATCGGAGTGGTCAGGCCCAGGGTGATCGTGGCGCTCGGAAGGACGGCTGCCGAAGGTCTCCTCGAAAAAGGGGGGACACTGGCGAGTTTCCGGAACGGAGACCATGAATTTGAAGGCATCCCCGTGATCGTCACCTATCACCCGAGCTACCTGCTCAGGCAGGAGTCCGAAAGTAATCCGGAACAGGCGATGCAAGCCAAGCGGGTGGTCTGGGAGGACATGTTGAAAGTGATGGAACGCGCGGGGATGAGTATTTCGGAGAAACAGCGGGGTTACTTTTCCTGAATCCCTATCGCATCAAGATGAGTAACGACGAATCATCCGAGCCTGATCAACGCGGTGCGACTCCATCCCGTCGCGGTCCGGGAACGGTCTTCTGGGTTTTCCTGACCCTCGTTGTGGCCGCGTTGATGGTCTATTTCTCATGGCTTTGGATGGCGAAGAGGGCGGTTGATTCGGCCAAAGAGGTGGTCATCGAGATCGCAGAAGTTTTCAGACCGGATCTGGTGATCACCACTTTCAACGAGTGGCGGGAGCTGAAAGTGACGGCAAGTGGCGGAAACATCCTTGAGATCGCGACGGCGGAATCCTCCGAGCATTTCACCCGGACCACCAACATGGCCATGTTCGGGAAGGTGTTGCCTCTCACGACGACGATCTCTGAAATCACGATTCCGGCGACCTATCGCTTTCACATCGATCTGAATGAATCCTGGAACATCTCGCCGGACGGGAATCGACTTCTCGTCAGGGCACCGGCGGTGAAGCCATCACTTCCGGTGGCCTTTGATACGGGCGGTGTTCAGAAGAAGACAACGACGGGCTGGGTCCGCTGGGACACGGCGGGGGATATGGAGGCGCTTGAGAAGGAGATAACCGGGAAGCTGGCCGAAAGGGCCGGGCAACCTGAAACCCTTGCGAAAATACGGGACGAAGGACGTATCGCGGTGGCGCAGTTTGTCAGGAAATGGCTCATCGAACAGGAAGCCTGGGCGGAGGGCAAGTTCGACGAAATCGTGGTCGTTTTCGACGGGGAGCTCAACGAAGAGGTTCCGCTTTCGACCGTGCCGCCGACACTTTCACTCAAGTTTGAGGAGATCCTTCCGTAAAAGGCTCACTTAACCGCAGCACTCTGAGGCTCACTCTCCAGCGAAGCCATCAGGCGATCGCGGAGTTCCCTGACCTTGAGGATGCTTTCGGAGGAATTGCCGGTGCCGTTCTCGGTCAGGCTGGAATTCGCGAAAGGATTGTTCGAACCGTGTTGTCTCCAGGGGCCATCAGGCACCTCGTCCAGATCGACAAATCTCCAGTCCACCATGTCGGTGCCGCTCGGGAACTGGAGGAAAGTCATCACGGCAGGGGAGACGTCGAGTCCGGCCCCGCGGTTTCCTTTGGTCTTGGGGCGCTTGTCTCCGAAGACGTATTCCCAGTCATCCGTCTCAAAGGGGCCCACATCCTCCCACTGGGCGTAGCAGACGAGATCGCCCCGGCGGATGGCAATCCAGCGGCCTTTCAGCACGGTGCGGCCGCTGCGGTAGAAGGATTTTTCAAACCAGGGAATAACGGCGCGGGCCGAGGCCTTCGTTCCGGAGCGTGAGATGTCGTTGTAGGGGAGGGCAAAATAAAAGGGATTCTGACCCGGCGTGAATTCTTTCGGCAGGTAGCCTTCCCGGGCCGTCGGTGAGGGATTGTCGTAGCCGCCGAAATTCGAGGTCCAGCGACGGTCCCAGGCACTGACAGTGTTCGGGGTCGGGTTGTTGGCGGTTGGCAATTCGCCCACCCAGAAGACGGTCGTCACGATATCAAGCTTCCAGGGGAACCGGGTGTAGACCTCGCGAGGACGGGTTGGCGCAAACACCCGGGGAAGGCTCGGCCTCTGGGCTACCATTGGCAAGGCACCGGGGACGAGGTGGGCGGGTTCCTCTGAAATGAGAGGAATGAGCGGATTGTCTTTTGACGGATGCAGCGCTTCAATGCCGAGGGTCGAGGCAACCCGGGTTCCGGAGACCGAAGTGGCCTGAAGATTCTGGGCGACGGCGACATTGCTCAACACAGACCAGGAGGCTGTGATCAGACAAAGCAAGGCGCTGGCAGTCAGTTTCACGATTATCTGAACGTTTCATGCTCCGGATTCGTTGGAGCGGTTGCGCGGAATCTAGCAAAATTCCTTCCATCATTGGAACCCATTTTTTAAAAAATTCCAGTAATTTCTTTCGAGTATGTAAATTATACAGTTCGGTCAATTTTGACCTGAAGCTCTCTCGCGAGGCCGGATGGGGTATTTTTCATCCTTCAACACAGGCCAGCGGGTCCGAGGAAATGCCCGCGTCCGGCGGGCCTACTTCGTCAGCACGGTGTCGATCCGCCAGTTCTGATCGTCACGCTCGGGATGGTCGAGGGTGTAATGGAGTCCCCGGCTTTCCTTGCGGCTCGCGGCGGAATCGACGATGAGCGCGGCGGTCTGGACGAGATTACGGAGTTCGAGCAGTTCTGAAGTGACACGAAAGTTCCAGTAAAATTCCTGAACTTCGCGGCTCAGATTGCTCAAGCGGGTCGCGGCGCGGTGGAGGCGTTTGTCCGTTCTCACGATGGAGACATAGTCCCACATGAGTCGGCGGATCTCGTCCCAGTTGTGGTAGATCACGACCAACTCGTCCACGTCGCTGACATCCCCGGATTCCCATTCAGGGAGCGATAATTTTTCACGGGCCTGATCGAGCGGGATCTTTTCGAGGCAGTCCTGCAGGGCCAGTTTTGAGACGACGACTCCCTCGAGCAGGGAATTGCTCGCGAGACGGTTGGCCCCGTGCAGTCCGGTGCAGGCCACCTCTCCGACCGCCCAGAGTCCGGGGAGCGAGGTGGCTCCCTCGACGTTGGTCTTGACTCCGCCGCATTGATAGTGTGCGGCCGGAACCACGGGAATGGGCTGCCTGGTGATGTCAATATCGACCGTCAGGCAGGTGTCGTAGATGTTCGGAAAACGGGATCGGATGAAATCAGCCGGTTTGTGGGTGATGTCGAGAAAGACACAGGGACCACCCGTTTTTTTGATCTCCCGGTCGATGGCTCTCGCCACGATATCCCGCGGAGCGAGCGAGCCGCGCGGGTCATACTCGGCCATGAAGCGGCGACCATGCTTGTCGATCAGTTCGGCTCCTTCTCCCCGCATCGCCTCGGTGATGAGAAAGGATTTCAGTTCGTGATGATAGAGGCAGGTCGGGTGAAACTGGACGAACTCCATGTTGGCGATCTCGCAGCCCGCGCGCCAGGCCATCGCCACTCCGTCGCCCGTCGCGACGTCGGGGTTGGTCGTGTAGAGATACACGCGCCCGCTGCCGCCGGTGCACAAAAGGACGCGGTCTGAACGCAGGGTCACGACTTCGCCGCTCGCCTCGTTCAAGACATAGATGCCGACGCATCGCTGGGGAGCGTCGAGGGCGAGTTTGGACGTGGTGATGAGGTCGATTGCGAAATGATTTTCGAAGAGATCGATCTTCGCGGATTTTCTCACTGCGGCGAGCAGCTTGGTCTCGATCTCGCGTCCGGTGGTGTCCTTGTGATGGAGAATGCGGCGCCGGGTGTGTCCGCCCTCGCGACCGAGCTCGATCACCTCCTCGCCGGAGTCGGAGATAGCTCCGTCAAAATGAACACCCCAGTCGATCAGTTCCTGAATGGCCCGGGGGCCGTCACTGACAATCTTCCGGACAACCGGCTCGGGACAGAGGCCGGCTCCGGCATCGAGCGTATCGGCGACGTGGCGGTCGAAGGAATCATCCTCGCTCTGGACGCAGGCAATGCCTCCCTGAGCCCAGGCCGTGTTTGTGCTGGCGGCGTCGCGTTTGGTCACGATCGCGACCGTTCCCTGTTCCGCCGCCCGGAGGGCAAAGCTAAGCCCGGAGATTCCGCTCCCGACTACGATGAAGTCGTAGGTTTTCACTGCTTCTCTTTACGCTGATGTCAGGGAAAAAGTAAATCGCTAAGTCGAGCCGCGCGGAAGATCGGTCAAAATCCTATCAAGAGGGAAGACCAATATTGTCGATCAGTCGTGTCTTTCCGAAAAAGGCGGCGGCGATGAGACGGGGAGCGGAGTGGGGAAAAGAGGTGACCGGGGTGAGGGATATCGAATCGACGATCTCAAAATAATCGAGACGGGCGAGAGAGGCTCTGGCAAACTCTTTCCGGAAAAAATCGACCGCCTCAGCGGGAGATCGGGTGCTTCCCACGGCAATTCCCCGGGCGACCCGGGTGAGCGAATCATGGAGGAGTGGAGCCTCGGTCCGCTGCTCCGGGGTGAGGTAGGCATTCCGCGAACTGAGGGCGAGACCGTCTCCCTCGCGCACAGTGGGACCGGCGATAATGCGGACGGGGAAATCGAGGTCGCGGACCATCCTCCGGATCACGGTAAGCTGCTGGAAATCCTTTTCGCCGAAAATGGAGGCATCGGGTTGAATGAGGTTGAAGAGTTTCGCGACGACCGTGCAGACACCGTCGAAGTGCCCGGGGCGGCTTGCTCCGCAGAGTGTTGTCGAGAGGCGACTCTCGTTGACGGTGATGGAGCGGTCCGGGAAATACATCTCCGGCGCTTCAGGGGCAAACACTGCGGTGACTCCGTGAGCCTGACATTTCTCCAAATCGGCATCGAGTGGTCTCGGGTAGGCGTCAAAGTCCTCGTTTGGCCCGAACTGGACGGGATTCACAAAAATGGTCGCGATGACATCCCCTCCGGCACCGGCGACCTCACGGGCCTGATCGAAGAGACTGGTATGGCCGCGATGCAGGGCTCCCATGGTGGGGACAAGAACCCGGGGATGGGAACTTCGCGTCTTGAGCCACGCCCCGAGATCGGCCTTGGTGGTGAGCAACTTCATCAGAGTCACGAGCCCGCGATGCAGATGAGTGTTGTGTCAGTGCGGATGAAGAGGCGGTTGTTGGCCACGGCGGGAGTCGAGCTGGTCCCGGCACTGAGGGTGCTGCTTCCGAGGAGTTTGAAGGTATCGCCGGCTTCGACGATGACGAGCTGCCCCTCCCGGCTGACGCAGAGAAGCTTTCCATTCACGGCAATAGGTGAGCCAAAGAAATTTCCCCCGATCCGCTCTTTGTAGATTCCCTTTCCGGTTTTGGCGTCAAGGCATGAGAGGATTCCTCCGTCGCCCCAGAGATAAAGACGATCTTCGTAGAACAGGGGAGTGGGCACATAGCCGAGTCCGTCGCTCAGTCCGAGTGAGTAGAGCACCTCGGGATCGCCGGAGGCCTTCGGTTTCAGAGCGGTTGCCTGACGCCCCTGGCCGCCGGATCCGAAGGTCGCAAAAACGACGCCGCGCCCCGGCGCAATCGAACCCACGCTGCGCTGATTGTATTCCCCGTCGAAACCCCAGAGGACCGCCCCGGTCTTCGGATCGAGCCCTTTCCATCCGTCATTGGTTTGCAGGACGACCACGATCTCTTTGCCTTCCACCGTCATGGAGACCGGAGTGCTGTAGGCGGTGAGGTGCTTCTCCTCCGTTCCGGGTGTGGCCCGCTCGAGTTCCCAAAGGGACTCTCCTGTCGCTGGGTCCAGTCCCATGACGAGGCTTTTCCGTTTCTCTACCGAATCGGTGTGAAGAATGAGAACTCCGTCGGAAAGAATGGGAGAGGCACCGAAGCCATGATCGGAAGTGAACTCGGGCCAGTCCCTCTGCCAGATGAGTTTGCCCTCATGATCGACCGCGACTGCTTCGGTGCGTTTGCCGGAACCCCACACCGCGTAGACCCGGTCGGCGTCGACCACCGGAGTCGACGAGGCGAAGTTGTTGAAGTTGTGAAGATTGTGCTGCTCCACCTTCTCCGACCAGGCCCACTTCTTTTGCCCGGTGGCGGAGTCGTAACACTCAATGCGGCGGTTGCTCCCGTCGGCATCGGCGATGGTGAGGAAAAGTTTTTCGCCCCACAGGACGGGAGAGGAATGGCCGATCCCTTCAAGCTTCACTGACCACGCGTAATCGGATTCCGCATACTGGTTGCGAAGCCCGTTCAGGTTGCCGATTCCGGCTCCGTCTTTGCCGCGGAAACGGGACCACTCCTGGGCCTTCGCCGTTTGGAGGAGGGAAAGTGAAGCGAAGACAAAACAGAGGGACAAGTGTCGGGGGTTCATGACGGATTCCGTTGGGTGAAGGTGACGGCACGCAAAATGACGGAAAGGGCGTGCGGGCGCAACCTCTATCCTGCGGCGTCAACGAGGCAGTCTCCACCACGCCGACTCGACCCAGAAGAAGGTGCAGTAGTACAACTTCGAGTAGTCGTAGTGCGCGATCACTTTTTCAACGGCACTCGCCCGCTCTTTCAGGATCGCCTCGTCCGGGGCGAGCGTGACGACCCAGGCGGCGGCGGTCGGCTCGCGGATGAATTCGGTTTCCTTCGCCCGGCGGGGGGAAACCTTGAGGTAGTTTTTCAACTGCACATGCGCGAGATCCTGAGCTTCCGTTTCGGTGGTCTGGGGCTTCCAGTCCTTGTTCATGACCCGCCAGTCCATTTCGAAATGGCTGGTGTCAGTGTTGTCGAAACCTTCGGCCATGGGCAGACTCTTGAAGGCGAGGTCGGCGCTGGCCTGGAGTCCCTTCGCATAGGCCTGACGAATGGTCTCGTCTTTCTCCATTTCCCACAAGGCCCGCACCGCTCCGACACAAGTGCAGGAGGTCCAGGTGTGATATCTCGCATATTCAAAGACCATGCCGTGCTCGCAGACTTCGAGCCGGGTCCGGTTCTCTGCTCCGCCGCGCTCGGCGAGAGCGTCATGATAGCGTTTCTCCCACGTGCCGTCGCCGGTGAGCAGGTGCATCAGTTTGCAGACAAAGAGGAGGCGGGGAGCGCTGTCGAAGCTGAATCCGCCAAAGCCTCCCCGTTTTCCGAAAGGCTGTTCTGCGGGCATGGCCCAGTTCATCGCGAGGATTGTTTCGGAAGTCTCCACAAGATGCCGGATGATGCGGGCCCGTTCTTCTTCGGTCGTGAGACCCGAGTCAAGATAGCGCCAGAGACCGAGATACCAGGGGGAAGTCTGATCGTTTGATCCCATGGGATAGTGCGACTTCCCGTCGGTGCTGACGCCCCGCCCGACAAAACCTTTGACCTCGCTGACGGAGTTCAGGTGGAGGAGTCCCTCCATCAGTTTCCGTGCCTTCTCCGCGTCATCGGCAGATCGGGTGTGACGCCACCGGTTCACGGCCGCGTCCATGTAGAGACCGTTGAACATCGCGCCATTTTCAATGGGTGCCCACCAGCCCAGTGCATTGGGTTTTCCAAGCCGGCACTCTTCGGGAGTGGGAAGACTGACCGAGCCGTCCAGGTCGGTGAAATCGATCATGATGCCGTAGTCGTCGATGAAGCGCCGCCAGATTTCGAGGTGGGCCTGCTCGGCGGCACCCGCCGCGTCCCCGGATCGGGAGAGGGCCGGAAGGAGCGTAAAACCGGATGCGGCGAGACTACTGCGGAGAAAATGACGGCGATTCATCGTTGTCATTGAAGACTTGCGAAGGACGAATGTCACACTATAAGAAGCGAATATTGACGCCATTTACGAATGGGCGATTCGGACGGCAGCACGGTTTCACTCAATGTTAAAGAATATTGTCATCAGCGTTCTCGCTCTTTGCCTGACCATTTCCCTGGCGCTCCATCTCGTGAAACAGCGAGGGGGTGATGTCCCGACCCCGCCCGTCGAATCCTCGTCTCCTGAAAAGGGCGGGAGTCCCGTCACTGATCTCCTGCCCAAGGATCCCCCAAAACCGGAACGCGATCCCAAACTCGTTGCCTTCGATGATGTCTTCAAGGGCGGGTCGAATGTGGAGGGGCTCAAGGGGGCGGCGATCGGTTTTTGCCTGATCGGTCCTGCAGGAGAGACTCTCTATGAATACAACGCGGACACCGCACAGATTCCGGCCTCATCACTCAAGACCCTGACAACGGCGACGGCGCTCGAAGTCCTCGGCCCCGATTTCCGATTTAAAACACGTCTCGGGGTGAGTGCGGCGAATGAAGCGGAGGGAGCGGGGGTCAAAGGTGATCTCATTCTCGTCGGCGGAGGAGACCCCATGCTTTCGATGACGGATCTGGAAACCTGGGCGAAAGGACTCGCCGAAGCCGGGGTCAAGTCCATCCCGGGGCGCGTCATCGGTGATGGTCGTTTTTTCCCGGGTTCTCCTTTCGCGGATTTCTGGAACTGGGGTGATATCGGCAACGGTTACGGCAGTCCGGTCTCGGGGCTCAATCTGGAACACAATCGATTTAAAGCCGTCCTCATCCCCGGCGAAAAGGAAAACGAGGCGGCGATTCTCGCGCAGATCGTTCCCGAGGTGCCCGGTGTCTCCTGGATGAATGAAAGCCTCACCGGACCCGAAGGTTCGGGCGACGGTATTGTGATCCACGGAGGAGAGCGGGCCGCCGTGATGCATCTGAGGGGAACGGTGCCTCCGGGCGAGGAAATGGTGGTGACCGGGGCTGCTCCGGATCCGGAGCGCTTTGCGGCCCATCACCTGCGCCTGGCTCTTGTCGCCGCCGGAATCGAGGTAACGGGAGAGGCTTTCGGAGCAGGTGACCTTTGGTTGGAGGGGGAAATCGTTCCGGAGATATCGAGCGAGTTGCTCGTTCATCAGTCTCCACCTCTTCTCGATATTGTGACCAGCATCCATGCGACCTCCGACAATCATGAAACGGAGTGCCTCTACCGGATGCTCGGAGTTCAGACCGGTCTCCCGCCGGACGAAGCCATCCGGCAGCACTGGAAAGAGCGGGGACTCGATCTCACCGGACTTCGGATGGTCGACGGATCGGGGCTGGCGCGGGCCGATCATATCACCCCGAAGGGGCTGGCTTTGCTCCAGCATTTTGCGGCAGGCGGTCCCGAGGGGGAAGCCTATGTCGGGTCGCTCCTCGCAACACCGGATGAGGTCCTGCGATTTAAAGCCGGGGCCATGTCGGCGGTGCGATCCTACACCGGTTTTGTCAAGATCGCCTCGGGGGAGCGCTTGAGCTACGCCCTGATCGTGAATCACTATTCGGAATCCGCGGCAGTTCAGGAATTGCAGCAGAACGTGTTTTCGCTGATGGCGGCCTGGTGAGTGATAGCTCCGTTCGACTTCATCATCCTTGATGGGAGTGCAGGGAGGCCTTGATCTGTTCGATGCGTTTCGTGAGATAGGGGCTGAAGTAACCCTCATAACGGGACCAGAGTTCGGTCCTCGACCAGTCAGAACCGGTGATCTTTCCCCTACAATAGGCAGTGCCGCAGCAGCATTCGAACTCATCGTATCCACTGCCGTCGGACATGGCGTAGTCGTAACAGATTTCTTCGCCCGCTTCGATCGCACGCATCGCCACGACCAGAATCTGTCCCGCCATTCCGGCATTGGGATCGCAGGAGTGATTGATGAAGTCGGCGGCATTTTCACCACCCTGGGGAATCAGGAAAAAGTCATCCTCGATCTGAAGACTTAATTTGCGAACCGACTCGGGAAGGAAGGTGAACTCGCTTGAGAGAGTGACACGACCGCCCCAGGCGGCGATCACCTCACCGGGAGCGATGCTTTCGAGGGCGAAGACCCCTCTGCCTGAGCCCGGCTTTTCCCGCGATTCGATCTTGCCGTTAAAAAGATTCATCGAACGGCGGTCCTCGATCCTCTCGTCCCTTTCGGTATGGAGAGTGGGCAGGGGAGGGGCGAGGAGAGTGGCGACAGGATCCTGCACCAGGGCTTGGGAGTGGTTGATCATGGAGGAAGGTAATAGCTGACGTGGCTGCGAATGGCTGATTGACCCTTGAGGATCTCGTCGAGAAGTGTTCTCTCGCGTACGAAAGGGAGCAGCGGTTGTGCCACTTGAGTTACCTCCGGCAGGGACAGGCGCACGAGTTCGTCCCAGGTCGTTCCGTGATTGAGGGCATCGAGACGACCGATTTTGCCGCGGCAGCCCGGAGCGAGACAGAGGCACTCGAGTTCCTCGATCAAGTTGCAATTGCCGTATTCGCAGGTGATTTGCTCGTTCGGCTGAATATCCCGGATCGCGATATCAACCGAATGGATGATGGAAAGGGTATTGGCCTCGCAGGAGTGATTGATGTTGCGGGCACCGTCCCAGCAGAGCACTGATTTTCCCTCGGTGTCGATGTAGCTGAAGATCTCAACGATCCTTCGGTAATCCGGAGCCAGCGAAGCGACCTCCTCCTGTGAAAAGGTCCGATCAAACTCACAGCGTGTCCAGGTAATGGTCCCGCGGGGGATCAGCCTCGTCGCGAACAAACCGTGTCCGACCTTTTCATCAATCAAGCGGACTTCGGTATGGGGATGAACCATTGGTTTTGAGAACGAATCACAAATGATGGGCCGAAATTCAAGAAATATCTGTGGGGGTGTGACGGGTTTCTGAAGGTTCCCGGATTTCCCGGCCCGGAGGCTGTCGAGGAGGGAATCCGGTTGTTCTGCTCTTCCCGGGAGAACTCCCTGGAATCGGGGCATCTTCGGCATTCCGGATTCCGCCGTGTCTCCTGATTCGCCGGCCTTCCCCGCCGGATTACCCCGTTTCCGCCGGAAGGGGGCGCCATTCAAAATTCCGCTTGATTGCCCGATTCTTCGCGACTACTTTCCGCCCCTTCAAATTTTTAGGACCACGATCATGAAAGCGGACCTCCATCCCATCTACAAAGAAGCAGTCATCCAGTGCAACTGCGGTAACGTCATCCAGACGCGTTCGACGGTCCAGAACCTGCACGTGGGTATTTGCTCCGCCTGCCACCCGTTCTTCACGGGCGAACAGCGATTCGTGGACACCGCCGGCCGGGTCGACAAGTTCCAGAAGCGCTTTGGTGAGCAGAAGTCTGCCGCCGATCGTCGCAAAAAGCCGAAATTGTCGGACCTCAGCGCTTAGCTGTCCAGTTTCTGATTTCTCAAGACGGTGATAGTGCCTCCAGGCATTGTCGCCGTTTTTGTTTGCCTGTTTAACCAGATCATCCTGTGGACTACACTCAACTCATTGAGAGGAAGCGACTTCGGCTGCCGGAACTTGAGTCCTACATGGCGCAGGACGGCTTTTTTGACGATCCCAGAGCAGCCGGGGAACTGACGAAGGAGTATAACCGGCTCAAGTCGCTGCTCGAAGACTGGGAGAGTCTTGCTAAAGCCAGGACAGATCTGGAGGAGAACTCCCAGCTCCTGAAATCGGGTGATGCGGAGATGGCGGAAATGGCGGCCGAGGAGATTCCGGCACTAGAGGTTCGCATCTCCGATCTCGAGAATCGGGTTCAGTATGCTCTCCTCCCGCATGATCCCACCGAGGACAGGGACGCCATTATCGAGATTCGGGCGGGTACTGGAGGGGACGAAGCCTCCCTTTTTGCCGGTGACCTCTATCGGATGTATCAGCGTTACGCCGAGCAGCGAGGCTGGAAGACCGAGCCGGTCGAGGCCAGTCCCTCGGAAGTGGGTGGCTTCAAGGAGGTCGTTTTTAAGGTGACCGGTGAGGAGGTCTTCCGCTTTTTGAAGTACGAGAGCGGGGTTCACCGCGTTCAGCGGGTCCCGAGCACGGAAACCCAGGGGCGGATCCACACCTCGACCGCCACCGTGGCGGTCCTGCCCGAAGCTGAGGAAGTGGATGTCGAACTGAAGCCGGACGAACTCCACATCCAGGCGACACGATCCGGTGGCCCCGGGGGACAGCATGTCAATACGACGGACTCAGCCGTTCAGATTACCCACCTTCCAACGGGAATCATGGTGAAATGCCAGGATGGCCGGAGTCAGGGGAAGAACAAGGAGAAGGCGCTCCAGATCCTGCGGGCCAAGCTGCTCGAGGCGAAGATCCGGGAGGAGTCGGAGAAATATTCGGCCCATCGGAAGAATCTGATCGGCTCCGGCGGGCGCGAGGAGAAAATCCGGACCTATAACTATCCTCAAAACCGCCTCACCGATCACCGGGTGAATTTGACGCTCTACAATCTCGACCAGGTGGTCGCCGGCGAACTCTCCGGAATCGTGGAGGTGCTCCAGGCATCCGAGATGGAGGACAGGCTCGCCGAGTTGGAAGCGGGTTGAGGTAGCGAAGAACGAAGAACGAAGAACGTTCCGGTCTCCGCCATTGCATTTCGGTTCCGCGTCCGGCAAGTTAACGGATGACTTACCGCTTCCTCTTCCGCCGCCGCGTCGAGTTCGCAGACACGGACGTCGCGGGGATCATGCATTTCTCGAACTTTTTCCGTTTCATGGAGGTCGCCGAGCATGCCTTTTACCGTTCGCTCGGCTTTTCGGTGCATCCCTTCAAACACGGTGCGGAGGGCGACGGCCCCCATGTCGGTTGGCCCCGGGTTCAGGCGTCGGCTGATTTTCGACTTCCCCTCCATTTTGAGGAAGAGGTCGAGATCGAGCTCCTCGTCGAGGAACTCCGCTCCAAGAGCGTGAAGTATTTTTTCCAGTTCTGGAAGGACCCTGACTCGTCCGAACATCGTGCCCTTGCCGCTTCCGGCCGGTTCACCGTGGTATGCGTCTCCTTCGATGCCGAAACGCGCCGCATGAAAGCGGTTGCGATACCCGACGAATGGCGCGAAAAACTCGGAGTCGCGCCGGAAGGTTCGATTCCCGCCTAATCCTTTTATCTAAACGTCTCTCTGATGGATCCCATGAGCAGTTATTCCTGGCTTATTTTCGCCCTCGGCACCGTTCTCACCTGGGGACTTTACGGCATCTTCCTCCACATGGGACAGATGGGCATGGTTGACCCGGTGAACGGGCGCTACAAAGCCTTCCTCTTTGTGGGAGTCGCCTACTTCCTGACCGCAGTGCTTGCGCCGCTTATTCTCCTCGTGATGCGCGGTTCTGACTGGAATTTTCCGGCCAAGGGACTCTGGCTGTCGCTCTTCGCCGGCATCCTTGGCGCGATCGGTGCTTTCTTCGTCCTTCTCGCTCTTGGTGCGGCTATCTCGGCGAAGGTGCAGAATGCTCCCGGCGTTGTCATGTCCATCATTTTTGCCGGTGCTCCCATCGTGAACGCGGTCGTTTCCATTTCAATGGCGCACGACTGGGGCAAGATCCGCTGGCCCTTTATCCTCGGGCTCTTCATGGCTGCGGCCGGTGGGTATCTGGTGACCAAGTTCAAGCCCGTGCACGCCTCTCCTGCCAAGGTCGCCGCCGTTGCCCCGGCCGAATCCCAATTTTCGCCGAAGGGCGGTCCCTCGACCGAGTGATCGGGTCCGGTCCGGCGCCGCCCGCCTGCCATGCCTGATCGAACCTCCATCGAAACGCTGCAAACGGAGCGCCTTCGTGGTCTCCTCCGGGAGTTGCGTGCCGGCAATGCCTTTTACCGGGACCGCATCATTAAGGCGGACCTGGGCGAGACTCCTTCGCTCGCGGAATTCGTGGCGAAGATGCCCTTCACCACGAAAATGGACCTCGTCTGGGACCGCGAGGAGTTCCCGCCTTACGGCTCAAATCTAACTTACCCGATCGGACGTTATTCGCGCTTTTGTCAGAGTAGCGGCACCACGCGGGGACCGCTCCCCTCGCTCGATACTGCCGGGAGCTGGTCGGCGATGCTCGACTGCTGGGACCGGGTCTACGAAGCCGCCGGCGTCGGACCCGGGGATAAGATTTTTTTCGCCTTTTCCTTTGGCCCTTTCCTCGGTTTTTGGACCGCCTTCGAGTCGGCGACTCGGCGCGGCAACCTTTCCATCCCCGGTGGCGGGCTGAGCAGCAAGGCCCGGCTCCAGGCAATGGTCGCGCATGAAGTCGAGGTGCTCTGCTGCACTCCAACTTATGCGATGCGACTCGGCGAGCTTTTCGCCACGCATTCGAATGATGAGACCTCCAACTACCGGCTGAAAAAAATCATCGTTGCGGGCGAGCCCGGCGGCAGTCTTCCCGAGGTTCGTCGCCGCCTCTCCGATCTTTGGAAAGGAGCGCAGGTCTTCGATCATCACGGCATGACCGAAACCGGACCGGTCACCTACGAGCACCCTGACAAAGCTCTCGCCCTCTGTGTCATTGAGGAGTCCTACTTTGCCGAGATCATCGACCGCGAAACCCAGAACGAAGTCGCCCCGGGGCAGAAAGGTGAACTTGTTCTCACCACTCTGACGCGGACCGCCTGTCCGCTCCTGCGCTACCGCACCGGCGACCTCGTCGAGAAAGCGTATTTTACTCCGCCCGGCAGCGGTGAACCCCTGCTTTGCCTCGAGGGTGGCATCCTCGGTCGCGTCGACGAGATGGTCGTGATCCGGGGGGTGAATGTCTATCCAACCGCCGTTGAAAAGATCATCCGTGGCTTTCCCGAGGTGGTCGAGTTTCAGGTCCTGCAGACAACCCACCAGTCCATGGCTGAGCTCGAGGTAATGATCGAGGCGGATGCCAAAGCCGGCCCCGATCTCGCCGGGCGCGTCCAGAGGGAGCTGGCGGATGCTTTTACCCTGAGAATCCCCGTGAAAGTGGTGGAGACGGGCGCTCTGCCGCGATTTGAGTTCAAGTCGAAGCGGTGGGTGAAGCAGTGACGGATCGAGGGGGAGGCTTTTTCAGTTCATCCGTCCCGGTGAACCGTGTCGGGTTTAAACTCTCCCCGGCTGTTTGACCATGGGGATTTCCGGAGGGGGCTGGCTCCTTGTTCGCGACGGACCTTCCTCACGCCACCTTCCGGATCCGCGATTACCCCTTGCGAATCATACTCAAAACGCTTAGGAATCGATCACGTTCGCCGGTGGGATGACTACGAAGGACAGATCCGTGGTGAAGCCGGGGGACGTGAGTCGTCTCCTTTGGCTTCAGGGGCTAATTGGTGCCGTTGCGATCGGTCTCCTCGTCCGTGAGCTGGGGTGGCCTCTCAATGAAACGCAGGCGCTTCTCTCGGAATATTTAACCTTGGGGCTCGTCGTGCTTGCCCTCATCGCAGAGGGTGGATTGGTCCTCCGTGATCCGGGGCAGTCGAGGTTAAAGCGCAATCTCATTTTCACCGCTCTCCTTATCCTCGCGGCCGGGCGATTCGGACTGGAGCGCCCCCTGCGCGACTGGCTGGGGGACCACCTCCATCCGCGTACCGGTGCCCTCATTGCCCTGGTTGTGGTGCAGTTGAGTCTTATCATCCCGGTGGGATTGCGGCTCCTCAGGCTGACCCGGGCGAGATTCCTGCAACAGGCCAAACCGGGAACCCTCTTTGTCGTGAGCTTTGTCGTTGTGATTCTTTCAGGCACGCTCATGCTGAAGACGCCAAACGCCACGACCGCCGGAATCTCCTGGCTTGATGCGCTTTTCACGAGCACCAGCGCCGTCTGTGTGACCGGACTTATTGTCGTGGATACCGAGACCGCCTTTACGCCCCAGGGCCAGCTCGCCATCCTCGTTCTCATCCAGATCGGAGGCCTTGGTATGATGACGCTGACCTACTTCATGGTGTTGATGGTCGGTCACGGCATCACCCTGCGCGACCGGGCGCGACTCGGCGAGCTCTTCAGTGACGAAAACCTCGGGAGTATGGGGCAGTTTGTCGGAAAGGTTGTCGGCATCACCCTGCTCATCGAACTCGCCGGTGCCATTGCTATTTACTTTTCGTGGGCCGCGCAGCCCCCCCGCGCCGGTACCCTGCCGTGGGACGCTGTCTTTCACTCCATCTCCGCTTTCTGCAATGCCGGGTTCTCGACTTTCGCCGCCGGTCTCGCCGATCCCGCCGCGGCCTCGAACCGGCCCTCGCAGGTGGCGGTTATGCTCCTGATCATTCTGGGCGGACTTGGTTTTGTCGTGGTCAATGATCTGCCGCGTCTGACGCTTTATCTCCTCTCCAAACCGCTTCGAAAAATACTCCCCCGCTCAAGACGACTTGCCCGCTGGCAACTGACGCATCCGGTGCGGCTCCAGACCCGACTTGCGCTCAAGACGACCGGCCTCCTTCTCTTCGTCGGTGCTGCCCTCTTTTTCTTCACGGAGCGCTGGAGTCTCAGCGGCGAGAGGGCCTGGGAGGCGGTATTTAATTCCGTCACCGCCCGCACCGCCGGTTTCAATATCACTGACTTCGGGAGTTACACCTTTGCCTCGGTCGTCCTCATGTGCACCCTGATGTTCATTGGCGGAAGCCCGGGCGGCACGGCGGGCGGTATCAAGACGACCACCTTCGCGATCGCTCTCGGTGAACTCGGTCGGCTCGTCCGGGGGCACAACTCTCTCCATATCGGCAATCGCCGCATCGCTCGAGATGTCGTCGAGCGATCCACCGCCACGGTTGTCCTCTCCGTGATCTGGGTCGTGGTCGCGATTCTTCTCGTAAGCTGGGCCGATCCCGATCTCGATCCGGTCGACGTCACCTTCGAGTGTTTCAGCGCCTTTGGCACGGTCGGTCTCTCCCGTGGCATTACCGCTGCCCTCGACCCCTTTTCCAAGTGGGTCATCATCGTGACCATGTTTGCCGGACGGGTCGGGCTGCTCACCCTCGTCCTCACGATGGTCGGGGCCCCGAACCCGCGGCGTTACGAGCTTCCTGACGCCCGCCTGCCTCTAAACTGATTTTCTCCAACCCACTGCTGACACTCATGAAATTCGCCATTATCGGACTTGGATACTTTGGATCCGCCCTCGCCAGAGAGCTCTCGGAATCCGGACACGAAGTGCTCGCAATCGACACGGACGAGATCCACATCCGTGAGGTGCGCGACAGCGTCGCGATCGCCGCGATGGCTGATGCAACCGATGCCGAGGCGCTCGCTCAACTCGGCGTGGCCGACATGGACACCGCCGTCGTTGCCATTGGCGAGGGATTCGAGGCCAGTCTCATGATCACCGCCCATTGTCAGAAACTCGGCGTCCGGCGGGTCTACACCCGTGTCATCAATGAGGTGCACGATCACCTTCTCGGTCTCATGAAAGTGACCGGGAAGATCCGTGCCGAGAGTCTCGCCGCCGCCTACTTCACCCGCCAAATCACAAACGAGGCGGTGCGTCGCTATTTCGGGATCGATTCCGGGCATGGCATTGTCGAAGTCGAAATGCCCGATCGTTATTCCGGGATGTCCCTTCCTGAAGCGAATTTGCGAAAGAAATACGGAGTCAACGTTGTCACCGTGCGACGCCCCGTGGTGAAGGACTCGGCCGCCGATGCCCCTCCCACCTACCAGGTCGCCGGCACTCTTGATTCCGAATTTGCTCTGCAAAAGGGCGATCGTCTTATCGTCTTCGGTGCTCTGAAGGATATTGACCGCTTTTGTGAATCGGCGGATTGAGGTGGGGACAAGGGAAAGAGTGGAGAAGTGGACTCCTCCTCGATTTCTCTTTCCTTGTGTGGTAATTTACCACAATCTACGTGCAATGAGCAAATCCATACGCATCAGTGACGAACTCGCGGCTAGCGCCGAGGCGGCGGCCTTGATTTCTCATCGCTCACCGCCGCAGCAGATCGAACATTGGGCGCAGATCGGTCGCGTCCTCGAGCCGGCCCTGTCCTACAAAGCGGAGGGGGCGATAAAACAAGCGAACCGCTCCGATCTTGATGCCGTCCTCGATCAAGTGGGCTCTGACGAGAGCATCCGGAGGGTCCAGGCAACGATTCGCCGGACCGCTGGCTCCATCGAATCGGCCGACTAATGGCCATGCCGGCACCGCTTCTCATTGCTCTTGCGGGGCCCAACGGCGCGGGCAAATCCACTTTTTTCGAATCCCAGCTAAGGGTGCTTGGCCTGCCCTTTCTCAACGCCGACATAGTCTCCCGCGAGACTGGTATGGATGCCTATTTGGCGGCGGAGACCATCGCCTCCATCCGCGATCAAATGATCCGGAGAAAAGAAAGCTTTGTGATGGAAACGGTCTTCTCGGATCCCGTTGGCGAAAAGGTCAGGATTCTCGAAGGTGCCGTGAATGAAGGATATGACGTGATCCTGATCTTCATCGGAATCACTGGACCCGAATTGTCCGCGCGCCGCGTTAATGCCCGGGTGAGCGCGGGGGGGCACGATGTGCCTGCGGAAAAGCTGGAACCACGCTACAAGCGGTCTCTCGCCAATTTGGAACGCGCCGTCGCCTGCCTTCCACGCGTCATGATTTATGACAACAGCTCATTTAAGAATCCCTTTCGATTGATCGCGGAATACCGGTCGGGATCGTTGCTACGCAAGGTCGAGGAACCAGTGCCGGAATGGGTGCGGGAGCTCCCGGGCTAAGAATCACGGAAGCTCCGGCATCAAACGCATTTCCGCTCTTGCCCGGGCCCGTGCTTACCGTCAACATTCTCCGATATGAAACCCACCCGTTTGTTCCTATCCGCTGCCGTGCTTTCCGTGTTCAGTACACTCGCCCTCGCAGAGTCCCCGAAGTCGCTTGCTCTCACCCCGGCACCCCATCCGGGCAAGGAGGCGAAGCATACGTCCTTCAACGAGATCTCGAAGAAGGGGGAGGCCCCGCTTGTTTTCCTTGGTGATTCGATTACCGAGGGCTGGGGAGGCAAGGGCAAGGCGGCCTGGGAGCAATACTGGGCACCACTCGGGGCGGCGAACTTTGGAATCGGGGGCGACCGGACCGAGCACATCCTCTGGCGCCTTGCCAACGGCAACTACGACGGGCTCAAGCCGAAGCTGACCGTGCTGATGATAGGCACGAACAATACCGGCCACCAGGGCCGACCGATGGCGGAACATGGAGGAGCCGTCTACGCCAGCACCGCCGCGGAGACCGCTGCCGGCGTCGCGGAGATCGTGAAAGTCCTGAAGGAAAAGCAGCCGCAGATGAAGATCCTCCTTCTTGCGATCTTCCCGCGCGGGGCAACGCCGGACGACCCAATGCGTCAGCAAAATGAGCAGACGAACAAACTTATCGCCAAGCTCGATGACGGGAAGACCGTCTTTTTCATGGACATCAATGAATCGCTCCTGGAATCTGACGGGACTCTTTCAAAAGAGATCATGCCCGATCTTCTTCACCCGAACGAGAAGGGCTACGAGATCTGGTCCAAGGCGATCGAGCCCCGCGTGAAGGAGTTGATGGCGGAGTGAGGAAAGGCAGGATTCCGTCCGACCCTGTGTGCTCGATGAGTCGACAGGGTTGGATCTTCAGAGTAACCCCGACCGGACCGAAACTGCTTGAGACTGGACCGGCAAAAGCCGAGGTTGAGAAAATGGCTGAAATGACAAATCCATCTGTCGAACTGTCGGGAGTCTCCAAGTGGTATGAATCCAACGCGAGTCAGGAGGTGCCTGAGCGCCGGATTCTTGACGGGCTGGATCTCGTCGTGAGAGGCGGAGAACGTTTCGCCATCGTCGGTCCTTCCGGCTGCGGGAAAAGTACGCTCCTGAATATCCTGGGCACCCTTGACGCTCCCTCGGAGGGTAAGGTCATTGTCGATGGTATCGACACAAGCGGACTCTCCGAAAATGAGATCGCGAGGATACGCTCGGAGAAGATCGGCTTCATCTTTCAGATGCATCATCTCCTCCCCCAGTGCACCGCGCTGGAGAACGTGCTCGTTCCGACGCTGGCCCTCGCCACCCGTCCCGACCCTGCGGCGGCGACGGAGCGGGCAAAGAGGCTCCTGGAAAGGGTCGGACTTGCCGACAAGCTCAATAGCCAGCCGGGTCAGCTTTCAGGAGGGGAAAGGCAGCGGGTCGCGGTGGTCCGCGCGCTCATCAATTCTCCGAAACTCCTCCTCGCCGATGAACCGACCGGCGCTCTAGATGAGGACAATGCAAAACGACTCATCGATTTGCTGGTGGAGTTGAACGCCTCCGAGGGGCTCGCCCTTATTGTCGTTACCCATGATCGTGCGGTGGCGGAAGCGGTGGGTTCGACCCGCACGCTCAATCGCGGGAAGTTGGAGGGTTGATCATTTCAGCATGACCGCGTTTCGCCTCATCCTCAGCTCCCTTTTTCATTACCGCTGGATCAATCTTTCAGTGCTCGGTGGAGTTGCGCTGACCTCGGCGATCCTGAGCGGGGCACTGGTGGTGGGGGATTCAGTCAAAGAGAGTTTGCGCCGGAATGCGGCAGCTCGTCTTTCGAAAATTGGCCCGGTCATGCTCGGCGGTGAGCGTTTTTTCTCCGTTTCGCTCGCGGATCGTATCGCGACCGGTCTCGGTGGTGAGGCCGTGGTTGCGCCCGTCCTCCAGATCACGGGAACGGCATCGAACCGGGAGGGCGGACGCCGTGTCAATCAAGTGCAGATCCTCGGGGTCGACGAGCGTTTCTGGAAACTTTCGAACCGGGGTGAAGTTCCCGAGGGGTTTGCTGATGAACGATGGATCGCCGTGAATGAACCACTCGCGAGCCGCATCGGGGCAGGTGTAGATGACACGCTCATCGTTCGGGTTGAGATCCCGGGCGCGCTTTCTAAAGACGCCCCGCTTTCCGGAGAATCCGAGCAGACCACACCTTTCACGGCTGCCATCACGAATGTCCTCAAGGGTGAAGACTTCGGGCTCTACTCGCTCAAGGCGGAGCAGGTTCCCCCGGCTACGATTTTTCTGCGACGCGAGCGGCTTGAGGCCATTCTCGAACAATCCGGACGGGCCAACCTCATTCTTGGTGAAGCAGGTCTCGATGCCGCCGCCTTCTCCGTGGCGGCGGAAAAAAACTGGAGTCTCGACGACCTGCAACTCAAGGTCTCACCGGCGGATGAAAACGGAGTTAGCCGGATCGTGAGTTCCCGGGTCTTCTTCGACGGGGTGATTGTCAGGGCGCTTGAAAAAATCGCTGAAATTAACTCCCCGGTCCTGACCTATCTGGCGACGGATATCGGCTCGGGGAAAAATCATACACCCTATTCGATGGTGAGCGGGGTCGGGCCGGAGCTGAACGGGATTGTCGGGCCAGAGCTCTCCGACGAAGAAATCATTCTCTCTCAGTGGCTCGCCGATGATCTCTCGGCGAAGCCGGGCGACAAGGTCAGTCTGGTTTACAACGTGGTGGGAACGGGTCGAGCTCTCGTTGAGCAGAGTCGAACTTTTACCGTCGCCGGTATCAAACCCATCGGTGAGGCTGGCTGGGACCAAAGCTGGACGCCCGAGTTCCCCGGCATTTTTGATGTGGACGGTCTCGACGACTGGGAGCCCGGGATCCCCATTGATCGTGATCGGATCCGGGATAAGGACGATGAGTTCTGGGATCAGTACAAGGCCACCCCGAAAGCCTTCGTGTCCCTTGGCGCCGCCCGTGCGATGTGGGCGAACCGCTTTGGTGATGCGACTGCGGTGCGCTTTCGTTTGAAGGAGTCTGAGCCTCCGCTCGTTGATCAGTTGCGCCCGCACCTGAAACTCACCGATCTCGGCATGGCCTTTCGCGACCTGCCGGCGGAGGCAAAAGCGGCCGTGGCGAACTCCTTCGATTTCGGGGCACTGTTTGCGAGCATGAGCTTTTTTCTCATCGTGGCCGCGCTCGTCCTCGCCAGCCTCGTCTTTGTCTTCGGCATCGAACAGCGTTCTCCGCAGATCGGACTCCTCCTTGCGATGGGATTCACCCGCTCGCGGGTGCGACGGTTCTTCCTCGTCGAGGCCTTCCTCCTCTCCCTGGCAGGGGCAGCGCTGGGGCTGATCGGCGGATATCTCTATACCCGCCTCGCCCTCTATGGCATGTCCGGCGTTTGGCAGGACGCGGCGGCGGGAATGGAGTTTACCTATTCTCTCCGACCCCGGACCCTGCTGATTTCCTTCGTCATCACCATACTCGTCGCGCTCATTGTCGTCTGGTTTTCAAGCCGGAAAGTCACGGCGATTCGCCCTTCGGCTCTCATTTCGGGAGGTGATGATCTTTCCACCGGAGCAGTCGGTCGGCGGCGTTGGGATGTCATCGCACTCGGGCTCGGTCTGGTCGGAGCGGTCGGCTGTCTTTTTGCTCCCAAAGTTGAAGGAACGATGGCGGAACAGGGGCTATTCTTCGGGGCCGGCTTTCTTATCACGGTCGCCGGAGTGGCTTTCTGTTCCATTCTAATCCGGCGTTTTCTGCGTCTTTCCACCGTTCTGAAATCTCTCGGTGCTCTCGGGCGTCAGCACACCGTGCGTCGTCGCGGCCGCAGCCTCGCCGTAATCGGCCTGATGGCGGCGGGTGTCTTTATGGTCACCGCGATCAACTCCTTCCGCCTCGATGGCACGCGCGGAGCCGAGCGACGCGGTGCCGGCACGGGAGGGTTTGCCTACGTCGGGGAATCCACCCTGCCCGTCTACGATGACCTCAACGGTGAGGCCGGACGCAAAAAATTCGGTCTCGACGGGTTCAAGGAAAAATTCACCCTGCTTCCTTTTCGCGTCAGCAATGGAGACGACGCAAGCTGCCTGAATCTCAATCGCGCCCAGCGCCCGCGGCTCATGGCGGTGAATACCGGACAGATCGCGGCAATCAATCCCTTCACCTTTACAGGCTCTCTCACCGAGGTAAGAACCGGAGAAAGTCCCTGGCGTTCTCTGACGACTGAGCATCCCGCCCTGGCTGACGGGACGCCGGTGATCGCGGGAATCATTGATCAGAATACCGCGATCTATGCCCTGCAGAAGGGGATTGGTGACACCGTCGTTTACGAGACGGTCTCCGGGCAGTCCTTTGCCGTTCTGATCTGCGGGTTTCTTGAAACCTCAATTCTGCAGGGCAGTCTCCTCATTGATGAGGCCAACTTCATTCGCTTCTTTCCCGACGCGGGCGGTTATCGGTTCTTTCTCATGGATGGAAAGGGTGATGAAACGCTTGAGCCGGTCGCCGCTCATCTCACGCGCATGTTTGGCGATCTCGGTCTGGAGATGCGACCGGCCTCGGCGCGGTTGAATGAGTTTAATGCGGTGCAGAACACCTATCTCAGCATTTTCTCCACCCTCGGAGGTCTGGGTATACTTCTCGGAACGCTCGGGCTTGCCATCATTGTAGGACGCAATGTGATGGAGCGGCGCGGGCAACTCGGCGTGATGCAGGCGATGGGATTCACCCGTCAGAAGCTCGCGGGAATGGTCCTCTCGGAGCATTGGTTTCTGCATCTGTCAGGAGTCCTGATCGGTCTCGGGGCAGCCCTTCTCGCGGTCCTGCCCGAGTTGACCAAGGGTTCCTCATCATTGCCCTGGGGACTGCTTGCGGGAATCAACGGGGCGGTCCTGTTCGGGGGGCTCCTTTTTTGCTGGGGCGCGGCGAGGGTCGTGCTTCGCGGGAATCTGATGGACGCAATCCGGAGGGAATGAAGAGAATCTCTTCAGGGGTTTTCGTCGTCTCCGTGGTCGTCCTGATCACGTACCTCACTCAAGCCGCGGAGAAGCCAAAGGAACCGGAAGTTCCAAAACCGCCGGTGAACATACCGGCGGCGATTCTTGACATCGCCAACAGCAAGGATGGCGACTATCCCGGGGAAACAACTCCTGTCGCCGGGAAATGGACCGTCGATGCAGGTGCCAAAAAGTTGAACGTTGCGACCGAGCCTCTCCTCGACAGCTGGCTTGAGTTTGGCCCGGAGATCCGCGAGAAAGCCGCGACCATCATCGCGACGGGAAGATCGCCGGGAGAGGGCCGCCTCAAGTCCCGCTTCGGCGTTGGGCTTTACGGGAAGAATGGATTTCAGCTCCGCGCCGTTCCCGCGAGGCAGGAGATTGAGCTCGTCCGTCGCGGAGCCGTGCTCTTGAAGAAGCCCTTCGAACTCAACAGTGAAGATCTCTATAGCCTAGAGCTTTCTGTCACCGGAGAGCGCAGCCACTGGATCGTCTCAGGGCGGATCTGGAAGGAGGATTCGGCCCGGCCTGCGGAGACGATGTTTCAATACAAGATCTTCGCCGATGAGTTGCTCGTCCCTCTCGCTGGACGCTCCGTCCTCGTCGCGACCCCGTTCTCCGGTGAGCCGGTCTCTTTTTCCTCGGCGAAGGTCTATTACGGAGAATTTGTAAACGAGAAGGAAGCGGAAAAAGTGCCGGCTAAGTAGAACGGGGCTGGTCTTCCCTCATTCCCTCAAGGCGGTTTCCACCATCTCCCCAAGCCGTCTCTCCAGGGTCCGATATCCGAATTGCGCTTTTGCGATCTCCACATTCTTCGCGGCCGCAGCGTGGAATGATTCCGGTTCATCAAGCAACTTCCTCACCTGCTCGACCACTTCGTCAGTGACGACTCCGTCCATCATCACGAGATCGAGACCGAATCCTTCGATGTCTTCTTTGAAAACAGAATAACGATTCACGAGCACAGGTTTCCTGAAATAGATCGCTTCAAGGAGCGCGTTGCCGAACCCCTCGTAGAGACTCGGGAAGGTGACGAAGTCAGCGAGGGGATAGAGGTCATCGAGGGAAAATCGATCAATGGTTCCAGCTGCCGGGGTTCCGGAGATCCGATCGGAGACAAAACGAAGATCGACACCCTTTTCCTGTGCCAGGGTCTCGAGCTGATTCCGGTAGTCCAGACCCTCGTCGCCTGCTTCGTGGGAGATGAGGAGCTTGTTTCTGTTCTCCCCGAGACGATAAACGAGATCAATGGCGTGCTCGATCCCTTTGCGGGGGATGACCCGCGTCGGTTGCAGAATGAGACGATCACCTTCCTCCAATCCAAGAAGAGTTCGCATCTCAGCACGGCTGCGGCGGAGATTCGGGGCGGCCTTCTCGAAATCCATGACGTTCGGGACGAGCGTCGCATTGATTTTGAAACGATTTTTCAACTCACGTGCAGCAGCCGAATTGATCACGGCATGGACGATGCCGGGGACCTGCGGCGGGAAGGCCCGGTCGAGATAGGGCTGCACCGCCTTGCCCGCGAAACGTTCACGCTCCCAATAGAAGTCGTGATGATGAGCGATCGTCGGAATTCCGCTGGCTTCGATGAAGTCGGTGACGGCGAGTCCCAGGGGAAGATTCATCGGAATGGTGATCGCATTCTGGGGAATGAGAAGGTCGATGGCAAAGTGGTCGCAGAATTTATCCAGTGCTCCGTGGAGGAGGCCCTGGTGGCGCGATATTTCGTCAGAGATCCCTGCGGGAAAGCTGTCGCAGTTCCAGATCGCCCGACTGATGGCGGCAATGTCAGGATGATCAAAATGCGCTTCAGGAATGACGAAGGAGCATTCGGCAGGGTGATCGCTCAATCCGCAGAACCAGAATGTCCGGTGTCCATTCCGCTCCAGCACTTCGGCCCACTTCCGCGACTCCAGAGAAACTCCGTCTGTTCCGGAAAAGCGGGTCGATACGAATCCAATATTCATTTCCCCTACGGTTCCGCAGGATCCGGTGCCTGCAAGCGCGGTAATTCACGAAGGACGAATCGACTCCCGGGAAATCCTGAGGCCAACTCTCAATTCCCGGCGTGACAGGGGCGTAGTGTTGGGATAAAAGAGCGGAGTGAAATCCGCTCTGATCCTATTCATTACGGTGTTGGGCACCTGTTGCTCCGCGCTTGACTACGAAGATGACATCATGCCCATCTTCGCGAAGAAGTGCGGAGACTGCCACAGTCGTGCTTCCGGAGAGTCCAAGGGCGGATTGATTCTCGATGACCCGACTCATTTTCACGCCCGTTTTGAGGAGAACAGCCTCGTTGTCCCCGGTGACTGGGATGCGAGCTATCTCTTCATTACTCTCTATCGCCCCGAGGGAGACGATGAGGCGATGCCTCCTAAAGGAAAAGGGGAACGGCTCACAGAGGAAGAGGTCGCCCTGGTGCAGCAGTGGATCACGGAAGGAGCGCCGGTCAAAGGCAAGCGGGGAGCCCGGGGAGAGATGGAGGAGGAGAAAAAACCGGCACCGGCGATGACTTTAACCCCGGCTCAAGGTCCGTATGAATGGACCAATAAGGAAGGCAAGTCCATCACAGCCACCCTCATTCGGGTCGAGGGGGACGTCGCGATCCTCCGGATGGCGAACGGCACCGTATACCGCTACCCCGTTGCCAACCTTTCCGATGAAAGCCGGGCGGCATTGCAGCCCTGAATCCCGTTCAGAGGAACTTTTGGATCAAGGCATCGAACAGCCGGTCGCTCAGGAGCTTCCTTGTTGCCATGATGGTTCGTGCGAGATGCCCTGCCACGTAGCGGGTTTTCGGACGGGGAGACTCGATGGCTTTCACAATCAGATCGGCGATCAGCGCCGGAGGTGAGGCCTTGCCGCTGTCAAAGGTTCGTCGTGTTGCTTCAGCCATGCGATGGGCAAGAGCCCGGTAGGGACCGCTGCCCGAGCGCTCCAACAGAGGACCGATCGCATTCGGCCCGAACTCCGTATCGATTGCACCCGGTTGGATCACGACCACCCGAATACCGATGGGGGATGTCTCGATCCGGAGGCTGTCCGACCAGCCTTCGAGGGCGTGCTTGGACGCATGATACCAGGCTCCAAGGGGTGTGTGGATCCTGCCTCCGACAGAGGAAATATTAACAATCGTTCCGGAGCACTGGGCTCTCATGACCGGAACCACCAGTTGCGTCAGGCGGGCCAGTCCGAACAGATTGACTTCGAACTGGCGCCGGGCGTCGGCCAACGAAACCTCCTCGACGGAACCATAGGCAGCGGTGGCGGCATTGTTGACGAGCGCGTCGAGACGACCTTCGGTTTGGAGGATGTTTTCGAAAAGCACGTGGATCGACGACTCGTCGGTGAGGTCAAGAAAATGGATCTGCGCCCCTGCCTCGCGAAGGGGTGCCATTCGTTCGACCCGCCGCGCCGCCGCATGGACGCGGTAACCCCTGGCAAGGAGCGCGAGCACGGCAGCTTCTCCAATGCCGCTTGAAGCTCCTGTGACGAGGACAACCCTGGACGACTCTTTCTTCATGGCGGAGACAGGCTTGAAAATGCTCCTACCAGGAAGCGGGATCAAGTCCGTAGAAAAGGCTGAGTTCCCGGTAGAGTTCGGGATGTTCCAGTTTTAAGTCGGCGGACTCCTCGAAGAAGGTTTCAGAAACGACCGCGAAAAACTCGGAGGGATCGGTCGCTCCGTAGGGATCAAGAAAGGGGTCCTGCTCAGCTCTTCCTTCAGATTCCTCAACGAGCTCGTCAAAATGCCTTCCGAAGACATCGGCCCAGCGGGCATAGGCTTCACGATTGGGGAGAATCGGAACCCCCTCGGCAACTCCATTCATTTGATCGAGCTGGTGAGCGAACTCGTGAATAACCACATTGACGCCGTCGTCTTCGTTTCGTCCCCCGGCAACGACGCTGTCCCACGAGAGTACGACGGATCCGGACTCCCATGACTCCCCAAGGAGAATGCCGCGATCGTCGGCCTCGCGAAGATCAAATCGCCTCCGCCCGCGATCACGGAACGCTCCGGGATAGACGAGAATGGACTTCAACTGCGGGTAGAAGTCGTGACGGGGGATACCGAGAAGAAGCATCGCCGCCTGGGCCGAGATGAGCAGTTTCATTTCCGCGGTGACTTCGGAAAGTCCGCCGCAGGCTTCGAAATTCTTTTCCTCCATCAACACCCGGGTGAATCCTTCAAAACGGATTTCAAACTCTTCCGGAAGGTGCCGATGGCGGGGGAAATCACGATCCAGAATAGCCCTCTCCTCCGGGGAGAAGGGGGTGTTGAGTCGCTGCCGATGCAATCGCCGCTGTTTTAACTTCCGAAAAAACAAAAGTGCTCCGAAGCCGAGCAGGAGTGTCAGTAAACCGATTCCTCCCCATTCGGGAGCGAGCAACGCGGTCATGAATTACTTCTCAAACGGACTGCTGCTGAACTCGAAGTCTTTGTTCCGATCGTGGAGAATGCTGATGAGGTAGGCGGCGGGGAGGAGAACCAGCCAGTTTTCATCCTGGTCGAGGGCGAGAGAACTCCCGGACGGCAGTTGTACTTTCGGCGCGTCGCGCTTGTTGGTTTCGGGTGAAGGATCCTTTTCCCGGACCCACTGGGCGACACTCCAGGGTGAACCTTCGAGCCGGCAACTGACATTGTATTCGCCTTCGAGGCGAGCCTTCATCACCTCGAACTGGAGGGGACCGACCGCGCCGAGGAGCGGGACGCGCTGGGCGCTGCCATGGACATCGTAGGCCTGGGCGACACCCTCCTTGAGGAGCTGCTCCATCCCCGCCCGGTAGCGTTTGATGTTCGCGGTGTCACTGTTGAAGAGATACGAGAAGCACTCCGGCCGGAATCGGGGCATCTCGTTGTAAACGATCCCTTGTTCGCTGGTGAGGGTGTCGCCGATGAGGAACTCGTAGTTTCCGACGAGGGCGAGGATGTCTCCGGCGTAGGCTTCGTCGAGCGTTTCCCGATCCTGACCGAACAGCTTCTGGGCGTTGCCGAGCCGGACTTTTCTTCCGGATTTGATATCGATGACCTGCATGTCCCGTTCAAACACCCCCGAGACAATGCGGATAAAGACGGCCCGGTCCCGGTGGCGCGGATTCATGTTCGCCTGAATCTTAAAAACGAATCCCGAGAAGGCGTCACGATGCGGATCGACGGGCCCGTCGACCGAGTTGCGCGGGGCGGGTCCGGGGGCAAGCTGGAGGAAGCGTTCCAGCATCAGTTGCACCCCGAAATTGTTCATCGCGCTGCCGAAAAAAATCGGCATTTGTCCGCCGGCGAGAGTCTTGGCGATGTCGAGTTCCTCCGTGACCCCGTCGAGGAGTTCGAGTTCCTGTTTGGCCCGCTCGTGAATCTCCGCATCAAGCGATGCTTTGACAAGGTCGTCGTCGATCCCGCCAACCGAGAGCGGCGCTTTGAAGGAGCCGTGCGGGGTGCGTTCGAAGAGGTTCACCTCATTGGTTTCGCGGTTGAAAACTCCGCGAAAGCGGGGCCCGTCACCGAGCGGCCAGTTGATGGGCACCGGTGGTAAACCGAGAACCCGCTCCAGTTCGTCGATCAATTCGAGCGGCGGACGGGCGGGGCGGTCGAGTTTATTGATAAAAACAAAGATCGGAACGCCGCGTTTCCGGCAGACTTCAAACAGCTTCAGGGTCTGAGCCTCGATCCCTTTGCCGGCGTCGATCACCATGACGGCGGAGTCCACCGCGGAAAGCACCCGGTAGGTGTCTTCCGAGAAGTCGTGGTGACCTGGAGTATCTAGAAGATTGACGCAATATCCCTCGTAATCGAACTGAAGTACGGTCGAAGAGATCGAAATGCCGCGCTCCTTCTCCATGGCCATCCAGTCGCTCGCGGTGGAGTTCTGATTCCGGCGCGCGGTGACGCTTCCGGCGAGGTGGATGGCTCCGCCGTAGAGAAGCAGCTTCTCCGTCAGAGTCGTTTTTCCGGCATCCGGGTGGGAAATGATGGCAAAGGTGCGACGCCGGTCAATCTGACGGGCAATCTCGGGGGAAACGGTTCTGGCGACAGTGGTCACGGGAATAAAGGGGCTGTGAGGGGATCGGGCGGGAGAAACGAGAGATTGGCGAGGCAATAGATCGACAAACTCAGGGTGAAGCGGGAATTTGCCATCCCAAAATTGGGGAGATTTCTCTCCGGCATTTCATTTTTTCATGAGGCGGTCAACCCATGGGAACCTGAGCTAGCGTGAAACTTCATTCGTTATCAAGGGATTATCCTCTCAGGAGGAGTTTTTTGCCGGATCGAACTAATCAAGAGAAGGGGTAAGTGCCAATATCATGGGAAATTCTTACCCGTAATCAAGTGATGCGGGTTGACGCCATTGTTAGGAAGGCGGAATGGCCGGACCTTTACCCACGATGAAAAACAAAACGCATCACGGTCTTCGCCCGGTTCAGCGATGGGGACAACTCTCTATCGCGCTGTTTTTTTCAGGGGTTTTGATTTCCGCCGGCCAGGCGCAGGAGAAGGAGAAGGTGAAGGTGCCAGCCAAAAAGGTGGCCGTCGCCGCGGTTGATACGAAAAAAACGGTCGCACCTTCCGCGCCCCAGGGCGCTGTCGTGCTCCGCAATCTTAGCGGACAGGAGATTGAGGCGAATCTTCTCTCCGCACATGGAGACACCGTGAAAATCCAGCGTGTTGATGACGGAATGGAATTTACCGTGCCGGTCGCCATGTTCGATGAGTTTTCCGTGCGCCAGATCAACAGTTGGATTGAAAGTGATCCCGAGGCGGTCAACTATTCGGTCTCCATTTCGACAGAAAAAAACATGTCGGACTCGAATACTTACACCACTCAGGGGCGTGAGTTTGAGACCGAGAAATGGTCCTATCAGGTCACCCTGACAAATCTCACGAGGAATGTCCTTAGTGATGCGGTGGTTGAGTATCGAATCATCTACGATGACGAAGTGGAATTCGCGAGAACGGTCGCAAGTCCGGGCAAAGGGGGGAATCAACAGGAGGGGCAGACAACGGAACTCCCCGAGATGACCTTCAACGATCAGGTGCAGTTCACCACCCTCCCCATCGAGATCAACAGCTACAAGTATGATCCCGTCCGGGGCGAGCGTGAGCGCTCGAGAGATGCCATCAAAGGGATCTGGGTCAGAGTGACGAAGAACGGAAAAGTGATTGGAGAGTATCAGAGCAGCCCGGGTGCTCTCGCAAGTGTCCAGTGGGATAACGAGGACGAGATCGACATTCAGGTCACCAATCGCTTTCGCGATTCATTCGGATCGGGTTCGGGCCAATAATCAGCGCTGCTCCAGGATGAAGGCGACCAGATCCCTGAGTTCCCCGGGACTTAGGGTCTGATCGAGTCCCATGGGCATGAGCGAGACAGGAACCCGGTTGATTGAGGCAAGATCCTCGTGAGCGACGAGCTGTTTCTGGCCCGTCAGACCGACCAGCTCGATACCCGCACTGGACTGCGACTGGATGAGGCCGACGTGGGTGACACTATCCTGAGATTTCAGCTTCACTTCAAACGTGTCAAAATCTCTTGCGATCGATTCACTCGGATAAAGAATTGATTCAAAAATATCCCGGGCGGTTCGAATCCTTCCGATCGTGCTGAGATCCGGGCCGATCTGGCCTCCCGTTTCCCCCACTCGATGGCACACGAGACAGGCTCCTTTTCCAGAGCTGAAGATTTTTCCGCCCGCCGCCGCATCCGCTTGGGGCATGGATTGAATCAGGGCTTCGATTTTCGCTCCCCGGTTCGACTTTTCCCGCTCGATTTCCTCGAGCTTTGTCCCGATGACGGAACGGGCCTCCGGAAAAGGATCGAAGAGAGCCGTGATTTTCGCTGCCTCCAGATTCGCCAGGGCAGGGGACTCGATGAGCGCCGAGGCGAGCGAAGTGGCCTGCCCGGGGCTGTCGATTTTTCGGAAGAGATCGGAAAAGGAAGCCCACTCGACCGGGCTGAATTTTTTCAGGGCCGGGATAAGGCGGCTTCGCTGCTCAGAGGTGAGGGAGGAACCGGAGAGCAGGGCAATGGATTTTGAACGGACCTCCGATTCGGTGGATTCCAACAATACCTTTTCGACGAGGTCAAAAGAAGCGGGCGGAATGCTGCTGCTATGGGATCCGAGTGCTTTCGCTGACTCGAGGCGAATCGGGTAAGGACGATCAGCCCCCTTGCAGAGCGACTCAAGCAGGGGAGAGAACTGGTCTGTTTTGGTGGCTTGCAGGGCCAGGATGGCAAAACGGAGAAGGTCGTCCCCGGCTTCACCGGTTAGAGCCGTGCGGAACACCGGGCTCCACTCGTCCTGAAAGGAGACTCCCGGGGAGAGCGAGACCAATTCGAGCCCCAGCTTTTGTTGCTCAGGGGTGGTGGAAGTCAGGAGGCTGGTCAGGTAGTCATGGGTCGGAGGGGAGTCGGAAAACGGCGGCACGAGTGTCGTGAGAATGGTTTTCCGGATTTCATTGATCTCACCGGACCAGTCGAAGTAGTGATTTGCGAGGGCGGCATCCCATTCGTGGTGGCGAACCGCCACGGAGAGCGCCGTTTTTCTCAGAGTGGCATCGGCTGCTTCAAGAAGGGGCATCACGGTGAGGAAATCGAGATTTGATGAAGCCATCTGATCGAGGGCTCTCAGCGTTCCGCTCAAGACCACCGGATCGGTGGAACTCAATCCTTCGCGTGTTGTTTCGAAATCGTCGATCTCGATGAGCGCGTAAATGAGGGAGTGTTCGAGGAAACGGTCACCGGAGGCCCGGCCAAGTCTTCCCAGGATCGCCCCGATGGCGCGGTGCTCGCCCATACGTCCGAGCGCCGTGGCCGCAGCCCGGGCGACCGGTGCGTCATCACCCCTGACGATCCCGGCGAGAGCACCGGTGATGGTGCGGTTGCGTTCCAATTCGACCTCCCGTTCGGCCGGCTGATTGGCGGCGACGAGTTGCCAGCTGCGGGTCACGCTGATTGCATTGCACGCGGCGTGACGCACTCCGGAATCGATATCGGTAAGAGCCCCGTAAATGAGATCCGTCGATTCGGAAAACTTCATGCGGGCGAGGGTCCAGACGGCGTTCTTTCTGGCGGTCACCGAAGCGGTTCCGGATTGGAGGAGTCGCTGAAGTTCGGGAATGGCCGGGTCTCCTCTCACCGCGAGTTCGGTGATGGCTCTCTCCTGCAACCAGTCTTCAGGCGCCCCGAGATACCCCGATACCTGCTCACTCGTGAGGCGCTCCCACTCCGGGTAAACCGGGGCGACGTAGGGATTCCCTCCGTCCTTTGAAAGGCGATAAATGTTTCCAACGATCTCAGGCTTCGCAATCTGGGAGGTGGGGCAGCCGATGCGGAACCAGCCTCCGGTGTCGATGACCAACAGATCTCCGTTCCGGTCTTCGAGGACGTCGGTGAGATGGGCATCGGGCTTCAGAACCCGGAAGATCGATTGGGTCTCCACCGGCTCATACCCTGCTCCTTTGGGAGTGAGCTTTGTCAAAGTCAGGTCCGAGGTATTGAAATGGGTCACCATCCACCCGTCTGTCCAGCCAGGGTTCAGAGCGCCACTGCGATAGCGGGCCATTCCGGAGACCGCGACGTGCCCGAAGTTGTGCACGGGCGGCAGGAGATCACCCGTTTTGCGAAACTCTTCGAGAACGAGCCCCTGATCGAAACGCGGGTAGGCACCTCCGTGAACCCAATGGGTGAGTGTGTCCCCCCGGGGGCGGCCGTAGAAAAGATTCACCGTCCCGAGAATTTCGCCCTCGTCGGTGAAATCGATTTCGACCGGGTTGTCCATTCCTCCGCCGGCAAAAGATTCCACCTCACCGCCGCTGAGTTGCGAGGACCAGATGCGGGCGCCCTTGCCGGTTTCCATGATCTCGCCGGTATCGTTGTCAGGAATCGCAAAACCCTTGCGCCCGTGACACCAGTACAGCCGCCCGTTCGGATGCAGAAAGGGGCCATGGACGTCGGCGGCGTTGCCGGTGAAGTCGAAGCCGGTCACCAACTCTTCCCGCACCTCGGCCCGTCCGTCGCCGTCTTCATCCGCAAAGCGCCAGAGGCTGGGCGGAGACATCACGTAAAGGGAATCATAGACCCACAGCGCCCCCTGCGGGAAAGTGAGCTTGTCGGCGAACACCGTCGCCTTGTCGAAGATTCCGTCCCCGTTGGTGTCCTCGAGCATCTTGATCGAGTTCGGCAATTCCTTCAGGAGCGCCTCCTTGTCGAGGTTAACGCCCGCATTCTCCGCGACAAAGAGCCGACCGCTGTCGTCGAGGGTGGCCATGACGGGATGGTCAATCAATCCCGGAGCCAGTGCGGAACTGACTTTGAGTCCCTCGGGGACAAAAAAATCGTCGGCCGTGAGGAGGTGAGCGATACAGAGAAACGGGAGAAACAGTAAGGAACGGGGCATTGGCACTACGATGCCAGAATTCAGAGGAACCCGCAAGAGGGCGTAATCCCACCTTTTTCCGCGAAGAAGCCTTGCCGGCTCGTAAGCGCAAAAGTCAATATGGGGTTTTTATCCCCATCGCACGAATGGCGCACCAACCCTTGATCGCCTCAAACAGAGCAAAGACTCCGATGGCACAGGCTCCGGAACCCCAGAAATCATGGCCGGTCCGAAGGATCAGATAGATTCCCGCCCCGAGGGTGATCGCCCCGAGGATTCCTCTGAAGACCCGTCCGCGTCTGTCGATATTACACTGCCAGTTCATAGATGTTCAGGAGTTGGAACGGGTCGGCGGGATCACCAGCCGGCACCTTTTGTTTTTGTCTTGATCCGGCAGAGATACATATCGGCCGTCAGATAGAGTACGCTTCCATCGTTGCCCCAGGCGCAGTTGGCGGTGCGTTCTCCGGTGGAAATACGGCCCAGTAGTTTGCCTGCGGGGGAAAAGACATAGACGCCGCCGGGTCCTGTCGCCCAGACATTACCTTTCTCATCAACCTTCAGTCCATCAGGCAGTCCTGGCAGCCCCTCTTTTGCGGCGGCGGTGGCATCATGGAAAAGGGTTCCCTCGCCGAGGGTACCGTCTTCCTTGACCGGGAAGGACTTCCAGAGCGCAGCGTCAGGATCCGACTGGGCGACATAGAGAGTCTTGAAGTCCGGGGAAAAGGCGATCCCGTTGGGCCGGGTCATTTCCCTGGTGAGCAGGGTCAACTTTCCGTCCGGAGCAAGCCGGTAGACTCCGCAGAAGTCCAGTTCACGGAGCGGGTCCTCCCAGCGCTTGGGCAGACCATAAGGAGGATCGGTGAAATAGATGGACTTTCCGTCCGGTCCGAGACAGGCATCGTTCGGACTGTTCAGCCTTTTTCCCTCGAACTGGTCGACGAGGGTGCGTTTCCCCCCGCCTTCAGTCAGGAGCGAGAGACGGCGGTCGCCATGTTCGCAGGAGATAAGTTGTCCTTTCTCATCAAGAATGAGGCCGTTGCTGCCCGGTTCGGTGCCATACTCCGCAACCCCCGTGTAGCCGGCCGGCTGAAGCCAGGTTTTCGCCCCGAGACCCTCGTCCCAGCGAACCACCCGGTTGTTGGGTATGTCAGAGAAAAGGAGGTATCCTCCCGTGGGATGGTCCTTTGCCGCCACCCAGACCGGGCCTTCAGACCAGACAAAGCCGGAGGAAAGGACTTCGATCCGGGCGTCCGTCTCGAGCAAGTCGCCCAGAGCCGGATCCAGCGTGATCACTTCGCCGATGACGGGAAAGTTGGTAGAATCCTGGGCGAAGATACTGTAAGAAGAGCCCGCGAAAAGACTGAAAGCAAAGACTTGAACGATCGTGATCAATTGGCGCATGATAGGAAATAATGGATGATGGGTTTTTCGCATCGGAGGGAACAGTGTTAGCAGGTCTATGAATGAAAATGCAAGCCATAAGGAGGGAGGGAAAGAAGAGTTTCCTGAAATCATCTCCGAATCTCCGGGAATTCCCGCAGGCGAAGAACTGTCGCTGGACCCTGTGGGCGGTGACGAGATTGATCCCATCGACCGCTGGTGGGATGATTCGGAGTCTGAGGAGAAGGAAAAGGTCAGGAACCGGCGCATTGAAGAAGGTGAGGCCCACCGGTTGAAGACGGCGGCTTCGGTGGCCCCGGAGATCGCTGGAGAGAGTGAGAATATGGTTCCGCCTTTGCCGGTTGAGGTGAAGGAGGAAGCTCCAGTGAAGGTGGAGGATCAAGATCAAGATCAAGATCAAGATCAAGATCAAGATCAAGAGCAGGGGGAGAGTAATGGGGAGGTTACTTTAGGTGAAGTGGAGAAGGTGGTAACCGAACCCGGGAAAACGGATGGGCTTGAGGATATTATGGGCCCGCTGAAGCCCCGTGAAGCGGAAGATACCGTGGAGAGTATTCTGCCGGAAGGGAGTGAGAAGGACAGTTTGGAAATGCCGACTTTTTCCGTGTCACCTTTGAAGCGAGGACCTCGGACAGATCCTGCTGACATTGATCTGATTGACGATCTGCCCGCACCGAAAGAAACGGTGACCAAAGAAGTGACCCCGGAGTCTGAGAGGAAAGAAGTCAGCGGAAAAACCGACCCTATCGAAAAGGCTACGGAGGTCGAAAAACCAGGTGATAACGATGCTTTCGAAGGACTCGACGGCTTGCTCGGAGGACAGGAGGACTCAGCCCTTCCTGTGACCGTAACTCCGCCGAAAAAGAAAGCGGGCTGCTGGACCATTTTTGCCACGCTCTTTTTCATCGGGAGTCTCCTCGTTTTTCTGGGGATCGCGGCAGTGGCAGCCCTGGCCTGGTCGCGAGCGGGTGATTTCGGAAAAGAGGTGACTTCGGTGGTCACCGGAAAGCTTGAAGAGAAGGGGATCTATCTGGACTTCGGATCGTGGAAATACGAGTTCCCGAGGGGGCTTGTCTTTGATGAAGTGACCGTTTTTGACGATGCCTCGAAGGAGCGACCCGCGATCAAAGCCTCAAGCATTGGAATTAATGTGGATATCCTTGCCCTCGCCAAGGGCGGCGGGCAGCTAGGTTCAGCCGAGATTTCACTGAAGGATTCCAAACTCACCCTTTTCGAGGGGCCTGACGTTTTTGCGGAAGTCAGCGGAATCGAGGGTGAGATCCTCGCCGGAGAGGAAAGCGTCGAGGTCGAGCGTCTTTCCGCCCAGGTCGGAGGTCTTCGTGTCGACCTTACGGGCCTGGTGAAACTGACGGAATCCGCAGGCGCGGCGACGGAAGCCAAGGCACCGGACGCAGAGCCGGCTTCGGATCGTCTGACTCTTGATTTCACCGCCTTCCGGCAGATTCAGCCCTGGCTGGCGCTCGAGGGTACGGGTGGGGAGGCTCCTGTTCTGTCAGTGAATTTTTCCGTGGATGCAGCGAGGCCCGACTTGATCGAACTCAATGGAAATCTGAGCGGATCCGAAGTGAAGTGGAGCAACATTGATTTTAAATCGCTGGTGGTTGCGTTCACGATTATTCCGGAGACAGGTGTGCTGAGTTTTCCAAGTGTTCAGTTGGGTTATGGAGACGGCATCATCGCCGCTTCCCTGACGGTTGATCCCAGTGCCAATATTCTTCGTATCGGGCAGTTCCAGTCGACCGTTGATCTCGTTTCACTCCTGAAATCCTACCAGCCCGACTATGCTGAAAAGTTGAAGTCAGTTCGTTTCGTGGACGCCCCGACCATCCGGATCACCGGCGAAGTTCCTCTCGCCGATCCGATCCAGGCCGATCTGGAGATCCGTTACGAACACGGGCAGGGGCTTGTCTACCTGAGCGGGGATCGCGAACTTCCCCTGAAGGACATTCGGGGAACGTTCAAGCTCAGCCGCGGATCTCTCGAAACCAACGATGCCGCCGCCGATCTTTTCGGGGGAGCGGTTCTGGTCAACGGGGCAACCCGGCTCACCAGTGATGCCAGTCCGTTCAATGGCCTTGTTGAGATTTCGAGAATGCCGTTGGATAAAGCCGCCGTGTATTTCGGTCAGGAAAAAGTGGGGATGTCAGGTAATCTCTTCCTCACCTTCCGGGGGGTCGGTTACAAGGATGTCTCCAAAATCAGAGGCGGGGGAACCCTCCGTATCGACGAGGCATCGCTGCCCACCTTCCCCGTTCTGGGACCGGTGCAGAAACTTGTGGGCGGAATCGTGCCCGCCTTTGGAGCGACGGAAAAAGGATCCGTCACCGGTGCTTACATCATCGAGTCGGGAGTCCTGCTCACCAATGATCTCACGATCGAAAACGGGGGTGCGAGGATCATCACCAGTGGAAATCTGAACCTCTCTTCCCAGGAAACCCAGTTCACTTCCCGCGGAGTTCTCGAGCCGTCCCTCGCCGCGGCGACCGGACTGGCGGACAAGGCCATTGTGGTCGAGGGAAGCGGTCCCGTGACTGCTCCGGTCATTAAAATTTCAGAGTTTCCGATCGAATTCGCTTCGGCGGCTCTGGGAACGGTGCTCGGAACCTCGAAGGAGAGCCTCGGCTCGCTTAAGGAAGCCCTTGCGGGTTCGGAGGATCCGGCCAAGGTCATTTCCGGAAAGATCGAAGAGGCCACCGGGATCAAAATCGATCCCGAGATCACCGACTTGTTCAAGAGCTTTCTGGGTGGAGGCTCCGCACCGAAGCCTGCGGTGGCCGTTCCGGTGGGGCAGTAGGGCCGGTGTTCTTAAAACCGGCGCTCCTTTCGCTTTATGCCACCGTCTGCTCGACGTCCAGCAATTTGAGCACCTCGGGAGGCGGTCCGTCGAAGGTCGCCGTGGCGAGGTTACCGACAAAGCCGATCGCCTTCCATCCTTCCTGGGTGCAGTAGTAACCGCCTGCGGCCAGACTTCGGAATTTCAGGAAAAAGCCCGCCACCTCCTTGAACTCCGGAGTGGCTTTGTCAGGATCACAGATGTCATCACAAATGGCATGCTGCCGGGTCAATTCGAGGTCGGCAAAGGATTTGTTGAATCGCTTCTTCGACTCATTCTCGATCCACTCGAGTCCCTTGAGAATGACAGGACGGTCGGCTTGTTGGTCAGGGTAGGGAGCACTCACCCATTCATCGAGAAACTCGGGGACTCCCACGGCGCTGGCTGCGGGTCCGAGGTCGTCGGCGGGGAGAATGACATCACTGAGGGCCGTGGCGGTGCGCGTCTGGGCCTCGTTGAAAGTGAGAGGCCACACCTCACCGCGCGTGTAGACCTTGGCGAGGACCGGATCAGTGCCGTAACCACTCGCGGCGGCCGCGTCGCCCTCCGCGCCGAAGGCGAGCGGACTGAGCGAGGCCGCTCCGGTGGCTGCGCTTGCGGCGGCGAACATCTGGATCACCTGACGGCGGGAGAGACGTTGATGGGGAAGGGGAGAGGAAGGTGGATTCATGGATAGACCGTCGTTTAGAGATTTCCTTTCCGGGATTCTTCGATGAGTCGATCGGCAGCACGCCAGGCGAGCGCCATGATCGTGAGCGTCGGGTTCTTGTCCGCATTGCTGGCAAAGGGCGAGCCATCGCAGAGGATCAGGTTCTTCACATCCCAGGTCTGGTTCCATTCATTGCAGACGGAGGTCCGGGCGTCGTCGCCCATGATCGCTCCTCCGACCTCGTGAATGATTTTTCCTCCCGGGGCGATGTAGTCGGTCGGTGCCTCCGTCTGGTCGACGCGAACGGTGCCGCCCATGGACTCGATGAGCTCGGAGAAAGTGCGGCGGGCGTGAGCGACCTGATTAATTTCGTGCTCGCTCCACTTCCAGTGCCAGCGCATCACGGGGATGCCCCACTTGTCTTTTACCTCGGGATCGAGTTCGCAGAAACTGCCCTCGTTCGGAATCATTTCTCCCCGGCAGGAGTATCCAACGATGGAGCCGTAGTAGCGGCGCATCTCCTCCTTGAATTTTTTGCCGTAGCTCCCCGGGGTGAGATCCGCCGGCACGGGATTGTCGCCTTTGGGCATGGAGCGGGATCCGCCCATTTCGATGTGGTATCCGCGGGCGAAGTTCAGTTTTCCGGCGGCCTGATCCTGATATCCCCACCAGGGGGCATAAAAATGTGAACCGCCCGCTCCTTCCTCGTTGTGTGGAGGCACGTTCTCCAGCAGGGGGACCTGGCCGCTCACACTGGTGCCGACCGTGTCCATGATGTAGCGCCCGACGAGTCCGCTGCTGTTGGCGACACCCTTACCCGCGTTCGAGTTCAAAAGAATGCGGACCGTTTCGCCACTGCTCGCGGCGAGGACAACTGTCTTTGCCTGGATGCGTTCCTCCTTGCCCGTGGTCCGGTCGATGTAGAGGACTCCCGTCGCTTTTCCCTCGGGAGAAACAATCACCTCGCGGGCGTGGGCGTTCGCTATGATGTCGAGGTTGCCTGTCGCGAGGGCGGGCGGAAGATGCACCGTGGTGGATTGATAGTTCGCACTGATCGAGCAGCCGCGTCCGCAGTCCGTTGCCCAGAAGCAGGGGGCCCGGCGCACCATTGACTCCGCCACGATTTTTTGCGCCCACTCGTTTCCGGGGTGGAGCTTTTTCGGAAGGTTCAACGAATCTAGTGGTTTTGTCAGGACCGCCCGATGGATCGGCATAAAGGGAATGCCGAGCTTCTTTCCATACTTCTGCGAGACCAGTTCGGCGATGCGGCCCTTCGGGGGTGGCATCAGGACGCCCTCGGGTGAGTCGGGCGTGTTCTCCATTCCCGGGTTCGTGCCGTAAACTCCGATGAGCTGTTCCACTTTCGTGTAGTAGGGTTCGATCTCCTCGTAGGTCACCGGCCAGTCGAAGCCGAGGCCGTCGCGGGAGCGGGGTTTGAAATCGTAGGGGCCGTTGCGCAGCGAGATGCGGCCCCAGTGGTTCGTGCGACCACCCATCATGCGCGCCCTCCACCACCAGAATTGTTCCTCCTTCTTGTCCGAAGCCTGGGTGTAGGGTTCGCCCGGCACCTGCCAGCCGCCGTCGACGGTGGCGTCGAAGAATCCGAAGTTTTTGTCCGGTGTGCTCACCCCGCCGAGCGGCGCATGTTCACCGGTCATGAACATGGGGGTTTCGGTGAGAGGATCGTAATTCCTTCCCGCTTCAAGCATGACACATTTCACGCCGGCGAGGGTCAGGGTATAGGCCATCTGGCCACCGCCCGCCCCGGATCCGACGATGGCGACATCATATTCGGGCTGGGCGGTCGAGGGGGTGATATAGGGCATGGGGAATAGACTATCGGGCCGTTTCCGCAGAGACAAACTCAAAATTCCCGAAGGATTCAAATGATCCGGTTGATGATCAAAGCGGGCCGGAGACCCGCTCTACAGAGGTGTGTCCGAATGTAGAGAGTTTAAAACGTGGAACGGGTCTCCGGCCCGTTTCTTACACCACCCGGTTCACCCGTTCACCCCTGCGGAAGGCTTCGATATTCGCCACGATTCCGTCGAGCAATCGCTGTCTCGCCTCGCGAGCGCTCCAGGCGGTGTGAGGGGTGATAAAGAGATTGTCGAGACCGGCGGCGCAGGCGACGAGGAAAGGATGGTCAGCGGAAGGCGGTTCGGGGGTGAGAACGTCGACCGCGGCTCCGCGGATCGCACCGGATTGCAGGGTGTGGACCAGCGCGATTTCGTTCACCAGATCGCCACGACCCGTGTTGATGAGGACGGCTCCCGGCTTCATCAGTTTCAGCGTATTCGCATTGATGAAATGGTGGGTCTCGGGAGTGAGCGGGCAATGCAGGGTGATGGCATCAGCGGCCGCAAAAAAGGCCTCGTGCCCGAGGCGCGGGATGGGTCCTTCGTTTGAGGAACCTTCGCGACCATAGGCAATCACCTTCATCCCGAAGGCCTCCGCGATGCGGGCGACGGCGCTGCCGATCGAACCGAGTCCGACGATGCCGAGGGTCTTCCCGGAAAGCTCGGTGACGGGATAGTCGAGTCGGGTGAAGATGGGTGATTGCGCCCATTTTTCGGGCTCGGCGGCGAAACGGTGCACATTCGACATCAGGTTCAGCAGGCTCGCAAAGACGTGCTGGGCGACGGCTTCGGTGCTGTATCCGCTGACATTACAAACGGCGAGATTGCGTTCTCTGGCCGCGTTCAGATCGATGTTGTTGACCCCGGTGGCGACGACCTGGATCAGCTTGAGATTCTTTGCCGCATCCATTTCCTCTGCTCCAATGACGGCTTTGTTAGTCAGGACGATGTCAGCCTCGGAGATCCTCTGAACCGTTTCCGCACGGGTGCTCACGGGATAGCTGATCAGTTTTCCGAGCGATTCGATCCCGGAGAAATCAATGTCCCCGCGGTCGGTCGTATCGCGGTCGAGGAATACAAGCGTGTCAGTCATGGCTGGATTAGAAAGGGCAATAGGGATCGAGCGAGTCCATTACTTCGATCATGGCGACGGCCGCCTCGGCCGCTTCGCGACCGCGGTTCAGCTCGTCTCCGAGGGTGCGGACTTCCGCCTGGGCTGCGTTTTCGACGAGGAGGACCTCGTGAATGACGGGCACGAGATGGGAAACTCCCGTTTCCTGAAGACTGCGGGTGATGGACTCGGCAATGAGATCGGCGTGGGCGGTGGAACCCCGGATGATGACTCCGAGGGCGATGATGGCGAGCGGTGGGGTTTCCGAACAGGCGACGGCCTCGACCACCACGGGAATTTCGAAAGCGCCGGGGACGCGGACGACCTTGACCTCCAGATCGGGTGCCAGCTTGGCGAGCGTTGCGGAGGAGGATTCAACCAGGGCGTCGGTGAAGCGGCTGTTATAGCGGCTTGCGACGATGGTGACGTTTCCTTTGCGGGCGATCGGTCCGGGCGATTCGGGTGCGGATTTGGACATGGAATCGCAAGGTAGGGGCGGAGGGTGAAATTGGCAACTGCTAGAGGAAATGCACTTCAGCGCGAAAGGTAGCCGCGTTGAGCGCCAACGCGGGGTTGGACGTCTCGAAGTGAAGGAACGGGCAATCGGTCGTTCGGGCCGAACGACCCTACCTTGAAAGGGCGCACTTCAGCGCGAAAGGTAGCCGCGTTGGGCGCCAACGCGGGGTTGGGTCAGCTCAGAGCAAATGCCCCAGCTTGTCCCGCTTGGTGTCGAGATAACGTTCGTTGTGTTCGTTCGGAATGGTTCGAATGGGCACTTTTTCGACGATCTCAAGTTTGTGACCGTCAAGACCGACGACCTTCCTGGGGTTGTTGGTCATGAGACGTATTTTGCGCACCCCCAGATCGTAGAGAATCTGGGCTCCCATGCCGTAGTCCCGCAGATCGGACCCGAAGCCGAGCCGTTCGTTTGCTTCGACTGTGTCGAGACCTTCCTCCTGCAGCTTGTAGGCCCGGATTTTATTGGCGAGACCGATGCCGCGACCCTCCTGTCGCATGTAGACGAGGACTCCTTTGCCGGCCTCTTCGATCTGGGCGAGGGCGGAGTGCAACTGGCTCCCGCAGTCGCATCGGCGCGATCCGAAAACATCGCCCGTCAGGCATTCGGAGTGGACCCGAACGAGGACGGGCTCATCGGGCAGGATGTCGCCCTTCACGAGGGCGAGGTGATGTTCGTCCGGGTTGAGGGTGCTGGCGTAGATGATGAGATCGAAGGTGCCGAAATCGGTCGGCATCTGGATTTTCTCGATGCGCTCGACGAGTTTCTCCTCGCTGCGGCGATATTCGATGAGGGCGGCAATTGTTCCGATGCGGAGCTGATGTTTTTCCGCGAACTGCATCAGTTGCGGGAGGCGTGCCATGGTGCCGTCCTCGTTCAGAATCTCACAAATCACTCCGGCCGGTTCAAGGCCCGCGAGTCGGGCAAGATCGACGGCGGCCTCGGTATGGCCAGCCCGGCGCAGGACACCTCCCTGTTTTGCCTGCAAAGGCAGGATGTGCCCGGGGCGAACGAGATCGCGGGGCTCCGAGAGCGGATTGGCGAGCACCTGCACCGTTTTTGCGCGATCGGCGGCGCTGATTCCCGTGGTGACTCCGTCGGCGGCATCGACTGCGACCGTGAAATTGGTGCCGTGGGACTCCGTGTTTCGGCGGACCATCAGCGGCAGGCCCAGTCTTTCAGCGGCGTCCTGGGAGATGGGCGCACAGATCAGGCCGCGGCCGTGGGTGGCCATGAAATTGATGATCTCCGGAGTGATTTTCGACGCGGCACAGACGAGGTCGCCCTCATTTTCCCTGTCCTCATCGTCCACAATGATCACCATTTTTCCGTGACGGATATCGGCGATGACTTCCTCGATGTTGCTGAATGCCATGATAATGGGGAGTTACGTTCGTCGTGAGCCAATGGTGGCTCAGGCGGGATATTCGTCTTCGGGATTAAACTTGGGGACGGGAATATTCAGGATCTTCAGGGTATTGCCCACCGCCCGGTGACGGCAGCCCGGCTTGATCAATACCGCCGTTCCCGGGGTAAGCGGGTGAATCTGTCCGTCCAGTTCGATGTGGCCTTCGCCTTCGAGCACGTAATACAGCTCGGTCATTACCTTGTGGTAATGCAGCTCGCTGTCCTGCTTGATTTCCACGAGGTGCATGGAGGCGACGGAGTTCTCCTCGTTCATGAAGGCCCGTCGCGACTGTCCGCAGGGACAGGGCGTCGGTTGGATTTCGGCGAGCCGCGAAATCTGGAAATTCTTTTCAATCACCTCATTCTCCATCCGCCAAAGTAAGCGGACCTGAGTGGCATTGAAAGGGGAAGCTTTGAACATATTGGACCAGGGACCAATCCCCCTTCGCCCTCCGGGCTACGGAGGACCAGGGACCAGGGACCAAGGACCAAGGACCAAGGACCAAGGACCAAGGACCAAGTCACCGTTTCCTGTCCGTCGTCGGAAGATAGCGGTAATAGACCTCGAGCATGAGAATCGCCCAGGCGGTATTGTAAAACTGCCTGTCGTCAACGCCGCCGTCGGTGGTCCATGATCCATCGGCGTTCTGCGAGTCGAGAAGCCAGGGCTGAAGTTTGCGGTTGTATTCATCCCAGGGTTTCCCGCCGACGAGAAAAAGGAACTGGGTATTGTAGTAGGTCGCGTAGAAGATACCGTCCATGCGCGGTATGGGGTCTTCATACCGCTTGATCAGATACTCGAGCCCTTTGTTGTAGGGAAGGGTTCCCGATCCTTTCCAGATTTCCATGGAGAGGAGGGCGGCGGCGGTCAGGGAGGGGCGCCCGTCGCGTTCCGCGGCCTTATATTTGAAGGCTCCCCCGGAATCCTGGATCGAGGGTATGTATCCGGTGGTCGCTTTGTCGAGAGAGGCCTGGACCCCGGGGAAGGTGCGACCGGTGTTGTAGGCCGCCTTCAGAGCCTGGACATGCCAGCTGGTGACCGACATGTCGCTTGTTTGCTCCCGATCAAAACCGTAGGGCCAGCCTCCGTCATCCGATTGGGCCTTGATGATGACATCAACCGCTCGCCGGAGGACCGCCTCGAGTTGGGGAATCTCCTTCCCGCTCTCGTTTGTCATCGTGAAAAGCTCGGCGAGGGCGTAGGTCGCGATGGCATGTTCGTAGGTCTCATGATCGCCCGTTGTTCCGTTCGAGATTTTCCCTTCGTTGTTGCGACAGCGATCCATCAGATAGATCGCCGCCCCGGAGACGGCGTTGCCGAATTTCATCGACTCGGGAGTCTCGCAATGGCCGAGAAAGGCGAGGAGGGCGAGGCCGCTCATTCCGGCGGTGAAGACGTCCCCGAAAGCCCCTGTCTCCCGGTTCTGCTTGCTGGCGAGAAACTCGAGTCCCTTCACGACGGCGCGCTCGGCGCGGTCTTCGCCTCCGTTCTCGCGGAGACGTTCCATGCGCTGGGCGAGGGTGCAGCGCGAACGCATTCCGGCGGGAATGGAACCCATGTTGGAGACTCCCCCGAGTCCCCCCATCGACAGGCCAAAGGACAGTTCGCCCTCAGAGAATGAACTCATCGAAAGATCCGCCCCGATATCAAAGTTGTCCGGGATCGCCAGGTTCGAAAAGGCATTGCTATTAACCACGGGCTGAACTTGAGGAACCTCCGAGGCGGTCCGGGTTTTGGTTTCCATCAGGGTCCGGTTTACCATGTCGTCCGCTTCGGCTTCAGGTGAGGCGGAGGCCGTGATCTGCGGGGGTGGAGGGGGAGGAGTGGAGGTCGACAGGAAGGTCAGGGCAATGAGGAGAACGACATGCACCACCACGGCCACCGTGACCGCTCGCAGCTGGGCTTTTTTCAACGGCGGAACTTCCGCGGCGAGGACCCCCGTACCCTCGACCAGGATCAGTTTGGATTCGTTTCCCTCGGGGGTTGCGGCCCCAGGCTCGAGCGGGTCGGATTTTTCCGGAGCAACAGTCTCGTGAACCGTTTCCGGTGCGGACTCTGCAGGAACAGGCTCAGGCGAAACAGGAGTGGTGGTCGCCGCGGCTGGTGCCGGTTCGGCGGGCACGGGGGCGTGGGCAGGTCCGGCGGGCACCGGTCGGGCGGGGCCGCCGTCGAGTCCGAGCCGTTTTTTCAACTGGAGAATCGCAAAGCCGAGTCCGTGTTTCGCTGTGTATTGCTCGATCACGGCTGCCGCCTCCCGGGGGCTGGTCGCGGCGATCACGGTGGCGGCAAAGACAATGTTTTCATCCCCTCCGGGGATTTCCGGGGCCGCCCTCATCAGCCGTGTCGCCTCGTCAAAATGTCCTGAGTCGTAGAAATCACGGGCAACCGAACAGCGCAGGGCCCAATCGCCGGGATTGGCGTTGAGCTGGGTTAATCGATCATCCATTCAGGTGAGGGCAGAGGAGGCGTAAAAAGGCGGGGCAGGTTTGTCAGGACCCGCCGGGAGGGAAGAGGGATGCTATCATCCGCACACGATTGGCAACAAGCTGAAAATTTGTGACGAAAACCGGTCATTTCCGACGGATTACACTTGTCTTTCTGTCAGATCTCCGGACCATCCGCAGGGTGGAAAAAGTCGAGCGATCCTCCTTCGGAAATTCTGGAAATACCCTCCTGCTCTCCGGAGGATTTCTCGTGCTGGCCAATCTGGTGCCCCTCTTCGGCGCGTTCTTCCTGGACTGGAGCATTTTCGAGATCGTGATCCTTTACTGGGCGGAGAATCTTGTGATCGGACTCTTTACGATCCTGAGAATCATGACCGTCGCTCCGCCGGATTCACAGCCCGGTTTACTTCCGGGCAAGCTCGGGCTGTCCGCGTTTTTCACCGTCCATTACGGGATCTTCTGCCTCGTGCATGGAGTCTTCATCTTTTCTCTGCTCGGCGGGAAACCCGGTGCGGGGCCGCGTTATATGGCGGCCGAGTTCACCGGACCCATGCTTTGGGCGCTTCTGGCCCTCATGGTCAGTCATGGGGTCTCCTTTGTCTGGAATTATCTGGGCAAAGGGGAGAACCGGGAGACAGACCTGAATAAGCAGATGTTCGCCCCCTACCCGAGGATCGTCGTTCTCCACCTCGCTATCTTGTTCGGGGCGTTTGTGGTGATGGCTTTTGGGCAACCGGTTCTGCTGCTGGCTATTCTGGTGGTCGGGAAAACGGTTTTGGATTTGCAACTGCACCGACGGGCGCATCGGAAGGGGTGAGAGGGTCGGGTTTATCCGCCGCACCGAGAGGGGGGGCAAGACACGGTAGGATAGTCTCAGTTCAGACTCGTTGACTGACGTCGACAAGACTTCCAAACAGGAGGAGGATCGAGCAGAAGAGAAGGGTAGTTATTTTCACCATCACCCCCAACTCAGCGACCCGGCCCGCGAGACGAGTCGATGGCAACCGGAGCATATCGTTAGGCATCAGCCTGGGGCGGTCACTTTCCTCCTTCAATCTTCCACTGCTCGTCAGCGGTGATGAGTGGATAGCCAGGATAAGGACGCCATGGCCTCGAAGCGATGGCGGCATACTTTCGTGAAATAAGGTCGTGGCTATCCGCCGCAACCCGATACTTTTCCGCTTCGGCATGCTCAGAAGCGCGGTTGGCCGCTTCGGCACGAAGCTCCTTCGCCCGGGCAGCATAATGGTCCGACCAGCCCTGACAAAAGTCGTGCTTATTCCATATCTTCATTGCACCCAAGGCGACGACGACCAATCCTACGCCTACCGCAAGACGCTTCCAGGTTCGCATGGTTGTTTTCATCATTTTGTTCTCGATGATTAACGTTTAGGATAAGTTGCGTCGCTCTGAGCGGACTTCCGCAGTGACGATTTACAACGACGTCGACTTTATCCGGCTTGTTGGACGTCGAATTTCAGATTACGGACCCGCCCGCAGTTCGACAAGGGAAAAGCGCACTTTCGTTTCCGGAGCCGACAAGCGGACGAAGAACGAGCGATAGACCCAGTGGCGTGCCTGGCAGCATCGGCAAGCAGGCTTTTCAGTAGGCAGTGCCCGTTCTCCGATTACTCCGGGTCTGTCCGCTTTCAGCCTCGAGAGACCTGCCTGGCCACCAGCCAACCATCCAAAATAGCGCACTCTCCGGTATCCCTTTGGCATGAGGTGGCGGGTGAAGAGCCAAATGAAATGCCTCCCGCTCAAGGTGCGCTCCCTTACTTGGCCCCCGGAACGATAATCCTTCCAGCGGAAGGTGACTTCCCGCTTCTCCACGTCCACCGAAACGAGGCGTTTATTGCTCATCGCGATGCGGCTGGTGTAGCGGGCAAGGTAGCGAACCACGGCCCGCGTATTGTGCAGGGTGGCCTTGCTGAACACATTGAAATTGAGCGCGCAAAGCTCCACTCTTCGCTGACGCCTATCTTCGGCGCTCTTCCAGCCGTCGGGCCACCGTATCTCCCTGTCACGATCAAGCGCTTCGAGGCGGGCGAGCAGGATCGAACGGAAGACCTTCGACATGGACTTCACCGGAAAGGAATACTCGCGTCGCACGGGCTTCCATCGCCCGGTCGCAGGATCGACACCACCGGCGCTCACCAGCACATGCAGATGAGGATGCCAGTTCAAGGCGCTGCCCCAGGTGTGCAGCACCGAAAGGAAGCCGCCGTCTACCTTCCAGTTATTGCGCTGAAATTGCTTCAAGGTGGCAGCGGCCGCTTCGGTCAGGGCATCGGCTATCGAGCGGTAGTTCATCGAGAACAGATCGTGCAGTTGCTCGGGCACAGTAAAGACCATGTGAAAATGCGGGCGATCCGGCAATCGCTCGCACACGTGCGCAGACCACTGAGCCTGACGTGGTCCGAGACAAGTCGGGCAATGCCGGTCTCCGCACGAACTCGCATACCACTCGCTATGACCACACTTCCCGCACCGGGCCTGATTGAATCCAAGGCCTCCCTCGCGACAATGAGCAAGAAGGTTCAGAGTTGAATACTGCCGCTCATCAAGACCTCCCGGCCAGAGGTCTCGCCATTGACGAAGAATGCTGTTGACGGTTGCTTCTATAGTGTTATTGTGAACACGCTAGATAAACCTGTCAACTTCCGTCTCTATTACCGTTTTCGAACTAGATTTATTTATTTCGTCCAACAGTACAATTAGTCCAATTTGATATCGGCCCGCCCGCTGTTCACCGACCGGCTTGGCCGGTTCGGTGCAACGCGGGCGAAGATTTTCCGGTGGACCGGGGATAAGTCTAGCGAGACTGGAAAAGGGGCGTCAACCCTGAATCCTCTCGATTCGTCGAAGAATCGGAGCAGCGCGGAGATGGATGCCGCAGGCATCAAATCCACGAAGCCACCAAGGAAGAGGGACTCTGGTTGAGCAATCTGAATGGCTTAGTGTCTTTGTGGCTTTGTGTGCCATCTCAATTGGCCAAGCCCCCACCAGCTCCTGTCGGCGCCGCAGGTGAGGTGGTTCGACCCGGTTGTCGGGTATCCCGGATCTGGTTTTAGATCAACGACCACCCCTCCCGATATTCCCTCTTCAGAAACTTCTCCGCCTCCGGCGCATTGGGAAACTTCATGTTCTTCGCATCCCATTCCAGTTTCTTCCCGGCGCGGTAAGCGACATTGCCCAGGTGATTCGCCTCAGTGAGCGGACCGGAGTAACTGAACTGGCAAAGCGGTTTCGGACCCTGCCCCTTGCAGGCGAGGATCCACTCGGCCTGTTGTCCGGGTGAGGGAGCGATGGTGGGAGCGGGGGCCTTGAAGTTCACGAACTTCTCCCCGGGCAGGAGAACGAGTTTTCCGTAATCGGCCAGGAGCATGCCGCCGTCTCCGATGAAGAGGCAACCATCACCCCACTGCGGGATCTTACCATCACGCCAGATCTTCGGTTTCTCCGCGCCCTGATACCAGGTCAGTTCGACCGGAGGCATTTCGCCGCGGGCGCCGTAGGTGTATTTCACCGCCATTGAGGCCGGGGCGATGTCGTGATGGGCGGGTGGTCCGGCGACCGGTTCGATCGTGAGGGGGGCATCCAGATTCAGCGCCCACCAGGGCAGGTCGTTGCGATGGCTGCCGAGGTCAGACATGGTGCCGTTGCCGAAATCCCACCAGCGATACCAGCGGGGACCGGGGAAATAGAACTCGTGGAAGTCCCGATACGGAGCCGGACCGATCCAGAGATTCCAATCGAGGCCGTCAGGCACGGGCATGCCCTTTGTCGGAGTGTCAGGCGTGTAGATGATGTCCTTGTGTTTTTCCGCCTCTTCCTGCGTCTGCCATCCCCAGGCCCGGCTAACCCAGCAGTGGGCTTCGCGAACCGGACCAATGGCACCGCTCGCGATCAACTCGACGACACGGCGGTAGTTTTCGCTCGCGTGAATCTGGGTGCCCATCTGTGTCATCAGTTCAGGGCGTGCTGCCGCCGTCTCAGTGACGAGACGGGCTTCGAAGACATCGCGGGTGAGCGGCTTCTCACTGTAGACGTGTTTACCCGCCCGCAGGGCGGGGAGGGTGGCGAAGGCGTGAGTGTGTTCCGTGGTCGAGACAAAGACCGCGTCGATGTCGTCCAGCTTCCCGGCAAAAAACTCGCGGAAGTCGCGGTGGCTTCGGGCCTGCGGTGCTTTGCCCAGAGCCGAGCCGAGATGGTTCTCATTGACATCGACGAGCGCGATGATGTCCTCCTTCGCATCCAGGGTCGCCTGGACATGGGAGCCTCCCCGACCGCCGACACCGATGAGGGCAACTCCGAGTTTTGAATTCGGCGACTGGCAGCGGGTGATCGCGGGAAAGCCGAGGACAGCGCTCCCGGCGGCAAGTCCGGCGGATTTCAGGAAACGGCGGCGGTCAGGTGGATTGGGGGTCATGAGGCAAGGGTAGGAATAATCCCGATGCTTCGGGAAGCTCCAATTTGATCCAGTGGGTCACGGGATGACGCATATTTGCCAATTGCTGCGTTTTCCGGGATTGACCGGTCTGATACCCTCAAGGTGATGAAAACCAACCTTTCCCATTTTTCCTGCCGGGTTCCGCTTGTGGTCCTCTCGTCGTTGCTTCTGATGTCCTGTGGGGATAAGGAGTCGAAACAAAGCAGGGGCTTCCTCCTCCCGGACGGAGACATTGAGGCCGGGAAAACAACCTTTGTCGCGATGCAATGCAACCGCTGTCATACCGTCGAAGGAGTGATGCTGCCGGATCAGGATTTGCCCGAACTGCCGAAGATCCGGCTCGGAGGAGAGATCTACAAGGTGAAGTCCTATGGCGACCTCGTCACCGCGATCATCAATCCGCAGCACACGCTCGCACCGCAGTATCTCGCCATGTTGTCCGACGAGGAAAAAAAAGAGGGGGCGGCCAGTTCCCCGATGCTGGAGTTCAACCACTCGATGACGGTGGCACAGTTGATCGATCTGGTGGCCTTCCTCCATTCCCGCTACCAACTGATTGATCCGATGGTGGACGAGTATTTTTATGTGGCGCCCTGAACGCAAAAGCTAGCAGCAAACGAAGTCTAGGGCCACCCCGGAGGGTCTTAGATCGTCCGAATCGGAACGCTCGCGCGTTCCGCTACGGCGTGATGCGCCGAACCTCAAATTGCCGATGGGGGCGTGTCGCCTTTTCCAGGACAAATCCGGGCCGATCACCGAACTCGTTTAATGTTTCAGTGGCTTTGTCAGGATCGCAGTCACCGGAATGGGCGAGAAGGAGATAACGCAACACCAGCGGAGCTTCCTTTGTGATCGTATATCCTTCCTCCAGACAGAACGAAGCTCCCATCCATCCGTCCGATCGCACATGCCACGCGGTCGGGTAGCGGGGATTCTCCGGATGATCGAAAAAGGTGATGCCTTCGGTCACGACGAGGCGGTTTTCTCCGATCCCGGTGACGATTGGTCCGGAGTAGTCCATCCATGCCGCCTTCCTGCCGAAGATTGCCTCCTCCCCGACAAGCCCCTCGCTGCTGGTGAGTTGTCCGCCGCCGAAATGTTGGCTGATCGACTTCGCGACACGCACGGCGAGAAGGCCGAAGTTCGACTTTTCCAGTTCCACCTTTTCCCGGCCCGCCGCGGGTCGCAGAGTGATCTGGATCTCAAGCTCGTGTTCGCCCTCCTTGCATGGCCGCGAGGCGACGACGAGGTCCTGTTCCATCCTTTCGTCTCCGTTTTCATCAACCCATCCCAGGGACGAGGCCATGATGCCTTCCCTCTCGCCATCCTCATAGGCATGCCAGAGCTTCTGCACGATTCGGGCCTTCGTGCTCTCCGACCAGAAGTCGATCCCGTCCACTTTCGCATGGGCGAACCAGATCGAGCGATGGTGATCATGATTCTGGGCTCCGGGGTGTCCCATGCGGGTGAGTGAGACTCCGGAAGGGCCGTTGAAAGGATAGAAAAACGGACGCGGATATTTCGGGTCGAAGTGCCAGCGCGTCACCTCGCGCCCCTCGTGGAGAAAGGAAACCTGCTGATCGGGCAGAGGAAGGAGTTCGCAAGCGGAGGGCGTATAGGGTTCCTGTGCCCGCCCCGGGGCGAGGGCGAAAAGGAGCAGGAAAAGAGCAAGGACGCGGAGGTGCATGGGAAGGCGAGCATGGCGAAGGACGGGGCAGGGGAAAAGTCCGCGTTCAGGGAGATTCTTCGTGATCGACGAGGGACGATTGGTTGCTCTAGAATCCGCTCATGTTTTTCCGATTTTTTCCTGCCGCCCTTGTTGCCGTATCCCTCACCCTTGCTCAGGCGGCCGAACGACCCAACATCATCCTGGTGATGGTCGACGACATGGGTTTCTCGGACCTTGGTTATCATGGGGGAGAAATCGAGACACCGAATCTTGATGCCCTCGCCCGGGGCGGAGTCCGCTTTTCCCAGTTCTACAACGCGGGGCGCTGCTGTCCGACCCGGGCCACCCTGATGACCGGCCTGCATCCGCACGAGGCGGGGATAGGCTGGATGACCTCGGAGCCCGATCGCGAGCGGGGTGAGGGAGCCCCTGCCGCCTACCAGGGGCATCTCAACGAGCGCTGCGTCACCCTCGCTGAGGTTTTGCGCGGGGCGGGTTACGGAACCTACATGACCGGCAAGTGGCACCTAGGGCAGACGGAAATGGAGGATCGCCCGCTTCAGCGTGGGTTTGACCGCTACTACGGATGCCTCAGTGGAGCGACCCGCTTTTTTCAACCTGAAGGTTCCCGGGGCATGACCCTCGACAACGATCCTGACAAAACGCCCGCGAGCACCACGGATCGGCCCTTTTACACGACGGACGCCTTCACCGACCATGCCATTCGTTTCCTCAACGGGCACACGAAGGAAAAGCAGGACAATCCCTTTTTCCTTTATCTCGCCTACACCGCTCCGCACTGGCCGCTCCAGGCCCACGAGGAGGACATCGCGAAGTACCGGGGCAAGTATCTCGCCGGGTGGGACAAGCTCCGCGAGGATCGCCACCGCCGTCAAATTGAACTGGGCCTGATCGATGAAAAGTGGCCGCTCTCCGAAAAGACGGAAGGAATCCCGGACTGGGGATCACTCGATGAGAAAACCCGCGATGAGATGGATCTGAAGATGGCGGTCTACGCGGCGATGGTCGACCGGGTGGATCAAAACATAGGGAAGCTGGTGTCCTTCCTGAAAGAGAAGGGGCGCTATGAAAACACGCTCATCCTCTTCCTCTCGGACAACGGCGCCTGTCAGGAGGGCGGAATGTTAGGGCGCGGCGAGTTTCGCGATGCGGCCAAGCGCAACGAGGAGCATCAAAACAGCTATGGTGAGGCCTGGGCGAATGCGGGAAGCACTCCCTTCCGCCTCTACAAGCACTACCTCCACGAGGGCGGTGCGGCGACGCCCTTCTTTATGCACTGGCCCGCGAGTATTGCGCCGCATGAAAAATGGTATGGCGATGCGGCCCAACTCATCGACCTAATGCCAACACTGATCGATGTGGCCGGGGCGAATTATCCGGCGGAGCGAAAGGGTGAAACGACCGTGCCGCTCGATGGGATTTCGCTGCGCCCGGCGTTTACGGGGGGGGCACTGAACCGGAACCAGCCGCTCTTTGCCGAACATGAGACCAATGCCTCCGTCCGTGAGGGGAGTTGGAAACTCGTCGGTGAGAGTGTCGCCATGCCGGACGGCACCCGGGCGAAGCAGTGGGAGCTTTACGACCTCACGCAGGATCGCACCGAATTGAACAACCTCGCCGCGACCAATCCCGCGAAGGTGAAGGAACTCGCCGCCAGATGGGAAACCTGGGCCGCGAGAGTCGGGGTTTATCCTCGCGCCGAGGGGCAGCCGAACGTGAAGGTGGCCGAAACAAAAGCCGTCGCCGAGTCCGATCCTCCTCAGATCGAGGGACGGGCCTTTTCCCTCACCGCGACCCTGAAGAGTCCGAAACCGGAAGGAGTAGCCCTCGCGCACGGAGGAAATCAATTCGGCTATGCCCTTCATTTTGTGGAGGGTCGTCCCGTCTTCGCCATCCGCAAAGCCGGCGAGTTGACGGAACTTTCCGCACCCGATCCGGTGAAGGGAAAGATCACGGTGACGGCGCGTCTTGACGCTGAGACCATGACACTCTCAATTGACGGAAAGGAAGTCGCCCGCTGCCCGTCACCCGGCCTGATCGAAAAGCAACCGGTGAAGGGATTGTATCTCGGTCAGGATATTCCCGATGCCGTGGGCAACTACACCACCCCGAACCGGCTCAATACCAAGCTTCTTTCCCACCGCATCGACGTGGTCGTGCCGAAGGTGGTCATGCGAACCGAATGGGGTGAGAAGGTGACTCCGGAGAATGTCTGGCAGGAGTATCCCCGTCCGGCGATGAGTCGCGAGAACTGGACCAATCTGAACGGTCTCTGGGATTACGCGGTGACACCCAAATCCGACTCTGCTCCACCGCGTGAGAAGTGGGACGGAAAAATCCTCGTGCCCTTTGCGATCGAGGCTCCGCTCTCGGGCGTGGAGCGTCGATTCACTCCGGACGATGCGCTCTGGTATCGGCGCACCTTCGCGGCGACGAAGGCCCCCGGGAAAAAGGTCCTTCTCAATTTCGAGGCGGTCGACTACCAGAGCACCGTCTGGGTTAACGACGTCGAGGTCGGTTCGAATACGGGAGGTAATCTTCCGTTTTTCTTCGACATCTCCGCAGCGCTGAAAGAAGGCGAGAACACTCTCCTTGTTCGTGTCACCGACGCGACTGACACGGGCTATCAGCTCCACGGCAAGCAGGTTCTCAATCCGAAAGGTATCTGGTACACCCCCGTCTCCGGGATCTGGCAGACGGTGTGGATGGAGGAGGTGCCGGAGGCTGCGGTCTATCATGTGTTAACGAAAACAAAGGTCGATGGGACGGTCTCCGTCACTCTTGCCCCGATGGGAGGAACGGCAGCGACGCCGGTTTCGATGACGGTCTCACGAGAGGGGCGCGAGGTGGCAAGGGTAAAGGGTGTCGGTGACTCCCTGACTTTTAAGATAAACGACCCGGTGCTCTGGTCTCCTGATGCACCGAATCTTTATGATCTCGACATCACCTACGGGAACGATCAGGTGAAGAGCTACTTCGGGATCCGTGAAACGACCGTCGCGAAGGACCCGGAAGGTCATCTCCGTTTTCATCTCAACGGCAAGCCCGTCTTCCACTGGGGCACCCTCGATCAGGGCTGGTGGCCTGATGGACTCCTCACCCCGCCCTCGGAGGCAGCCATGCTCTCTGACATTGAATTCCTTAAAGCGGCCGGATTCAACACGATCCGCAAGCACATCAAGGTTGAGCCGCGCCGTTACTATTACCACTGCGACCGCCTCGGCATGATGGTGTGGCAGGACCAGGTCAGCTCGGGGACCGGCAAAAAGCGCGAGGGCGAGAGTAGCAGCCCCAAGTGGACGCGGATCCAGCCTGATCCCACCGAGGCGACCTGGCCCGAGGAGGCGCATGCCCAATACCTGAACGAACTGCAAAAAATGGTGGACCTGTTAGGTTTCCATCCCAGCATCGTCCAGTGGGTTCCCTTCAACGAGGCCTGGGGGCAACATCGTACCGTGGAAGTTGGCAAGTTCCTCGTCGAAAAAGACCCGACCCGTCAGGTCAATGTCGCGAGCGGGGGAAACTGGTTTGCCTCCGGTCACATTGTCGACGAGCACCGCTACCCGCATCCGGGATTTCCCTTTGAGCTCGGCGGAGGAGGGCGCTTCGACGGTTTTGTGAAGGTGGTGGGCGAGTTCGGCGGGCACGGTTTTCCGGTCGAGGGGCATCTCTGGAATCCGAACACGAACAACTGGGGATACGGTGGCCTTCCGAAAGACAAAGCCGAATGGCTTGAGCGTTACAAGGAATCGATCCGCATCCTGACCGATCTTAAAAAGCAGGGCATCGCCGCCGGGATCTACACCCAGACAACCGACGTCGAGGGTGAAATCAACGGTCTCATCACCTATGATCGCCGGGTCCGGAAGCTGAAGCCGGAGGAACTGCGCGAGATTGCCGCCGGTTTATTGAAATAGGTTTTCGCGTCACTTTGCAATCTTCTCGTCGTCTCCGTGCGAGGAATCATTGCCTCCTTTTCCGCTGCCGTTCTGACTGGCGAGGAAGGCGATGAGATTCCTGAAATCGCGGGGAGGTAAAACGGCGGCGACCGGGGGCATCGCGGAGACGGGCGGGGCCATGGACTTGATCCCGCTGCGTTCGATCTGCTTCTTCACGTTGTCGAGTCCGACGACGGTGACGTGTGTTTCCTTCTCTTCGGCAAGCCGTCCGATGACGGTGTCTCCGTTTGCGAGGGTGACCGAGGTCATGCCGTATCCGGGTGAAATCACCGCCCCGGGATTCGCGACCGATTCGAGGATCTTCTCCCGCGAAAGGCGCTTCGCCACCGCCCGGAGATCCGGCCCCTGGACTCCGCCCTTGTCGCCGCCTTCTCCCCCCACGATGTGGCACTGGAGGCAGGCTCCCTGATTTTTGAAGACAATCTCTCCGGCTGCCGGATTACCGCCCTGAAGACTCAATTGAAAAACATGATTCGGATCGGCGGCGGCGTAGGTGGCAGCTTCGGGATGGGCCTTTTCATTGAGCGCGAGATAGGCATCGAGCCAGAGGCCGGGACGCAGGTCTTTCTCACGGTTTTTCCAAAGGGAGACGATCGTCTCGATGTCCTGCGCGGCAAGTCCGTCGAGAGCAGCGCGGGCCACTTCGAGCTTGTCCTTGGCGAGGGCGTCCTTCGCCTTTTCGGAGATCCCGTCGAGGTTGAGGGCGAAGGACTCCTTCATCGCCGCGGCCCGCAGGAGCGTTTGCTTGTCTGAGAGTAGCTCCGAAACGATGCTCTTGAATTCCGCCGGCTTCGACTCACTCAGGCTCTCCAATACGGCGACGCGGAGTTCCGGAGAGAGCTTCGTATTTTTCACCTGGGCAATCAGGGTTTCCGGATCAAGCCGGATCCCCGCTGAGGTGGCCAGTTCAATCCCGAGGGCGATGAGTTCGGAATCGTGTGGTTCTGTCAGGAATTTCCGGAGCGAATCGCCGATGGCGGCGGAGAGGGTGGCAAAGGATCGGTCCTTCTCTCCGGATTGCGGGCGGTAATGACCGAGAACCGGATCGGTCTCGATGGCCTTTTCCCATTGCTTGAGTCCGTTCAGGGCCGCCTTTCGCACCGGCAGGCTGACGGCCGAGTCCGACGCCAGTTGCAGCATCCGTGTCGCGTGCGGTCCCGTGCCGAGACGGTAATTGGCGGCCACAACCCGCCTCTGGATCGCCTCGGGCAGGGTGGCGGTCTGTTTCCCGAGGTTCGAAAGAAGTTCCCCTGCCTCCGAATCGAGCGCTTTGGTGTCGTAGATGGCACGCACGACTTCGCGAAAGATGAGCGGGTCTTTGTCATTAAGGAACTTCGACAACTCCGGGCTTTCCGTTGAACGCAGCAGAAGCACAGCGAGGAGACGTTCTTCGCGGGAGGCGGAGTTCACGCGGGCAACAGCCGGATCGACTGAGGCGACCTGCTCCAATCCGCTGAGGAGAGCATGGCGCAGGACGATGTCCGGGGTGCTCTCGCCGTTCTTTGCGGCGGCGCTGAAAAGAGCGTCGATCACTTCCGTATCTCCGGACGCTGCGATTCTGCCGAGACTGATCGCCGCGAGGGAACGAACCCGGAGTGACTCGTCACTCGAGAGGCAGGCGAGAAGGGGGGCTTTTCCCTCGGGAGCGCGCAGGTCTCCGAGGACTCTCACGGCGTTGGCGCGGACTTCAGTCTCGCTGTCATTTAGGAAAGAGACCAGGGTGTCAACGACCTTGACTCCGCTGCGTCCGACCTGACCGAGCCCCCAGATCGCATGAAGGCGTGGGTAGAGGCTGTTGCCTTCGGCGGCGAGTTCCTTGAGCGCGGAAACTCCTGCCTCTCCCTTTTCGACGAGAGCAAACTGGGTGGCCTGGCGCACGCGGCGGTCCGCATCGGCGAGAAGGGCGTTCAGTTCTGTGACCTCCCGTTGTTCGAATCCATCCTTGAAAAGCGAGGCGACCCGGGATCCAGCTTTCTGTAGGGCGGGGTCCTTGGATCCGGCGACTTGAATTGAGCCGTTTTCATTGACGCTCCATCCTCCACCGAAATCGCAGAGGTAAATATTGCCGTCGAACCCCAGTTCGACATCACTCGCTCCGAGTCCCTTGAAGAGTTCCTTTTCCGCGGTGGCATGGTAACCCGCTCCTTTCGGCTCCACCTTCACGGTGAGGATGGTGCAGCCTTCCGATGCACCGCGATAATTGGCGAGGAGAAACTGATCCCGGAGATCTTCAGGAAGGGACTCGCCGGTGAGATAGGTGACGCCCGAGGGGCCCTGGGCGACGTGTGAGGCCGGCGGGTAGACCCACTGCGGCTGCTCTTCGTTATAGAGGTCAAACATCCGCTCCTTCACCCACATCGATTTTTCCGGGCGGAAGTCACCCCAGTCGAGGTGAGTCGCATAGTGGTGGGCGGATTGATGGGACATGTTCCAGCCGGAGTCCGTGCCCTCGAGCGCATAGACCATGCGGGCCTTGTCGCCAATGTCACCGGTGTTGTCGAACGTGAAGAGATTGCCGTAGTTGTCGAAGGCAAGCTCCTGCGGATTACGGAGACCCTCACAAAACACCTCGAGATTCGAGCCGTCGGACTCGCAACGAAAGATCGCACCGCGACCCGAGCCGTCCCTGACCTTTCCATCGGCGGTGGTGATATGGTATCCCCGGTCTCCGACTGAAAAATAGAGACGTCCGTCCGGTCCGCGCGTGATGCCGTGCAAGTCATGTCCGATGAAGGAGACGCGGACTCCGTAGCCGGTCGAGATTTCCTTTTCCTCATCCGCGACGCCATCGCCGTTGGTATCGGTCAGTTTCCAGACACTGGGGATACAAGTGAAATAGACGGAACCGTCATCCGCGAGGACGGAGAATCCGATGCCATCCACGGGGCGATTGAAGCGGTCGGAGAAGACGGATCGTTGATCGGCCGCTCCGTTGCCGTCGCGGTCTTCGAGGCGGATGATGCGGTCGGCGACACGGCTGAACCAGTTTGGAGGAAAACTTGCCGCGTATTTTTCATACATCTTGAGCCTGTCCTGCACCGTGACCGCCTTGAAGTCATCGCGGATCAGTTCATTGGCACCGCGCAGGTCCGGCACCCCGAGCCAGAAACGGTTCGCCTCGGCGACATAGAGCCCACCCTTGGGATCAAAGCCGAAGCTGCCCGGATTTTCCACGAATGGGAAGGCGACCCAGGTGTGGCCCTCGAGGCCCTCGTGTTGAATCAGTCCGCGAAAGGTGCCGCGGGTATTGCTCAAAGCCGGCATCTTCTCCTCCGGAACGGTGGGGAGCTGTTTGAAGCGTGCCTCCAGCTCGGCCGGGGTGATGCCGTGAAGAGAGGGCGCGATGGCGAAAATAAGGCAGGCGAACGAGATCGGGCGTTTGATCATGGGCGGGAAAGTTACGTTCGAGGGGGGATTTGGGCAACCGTGATTCCCGGACGGGGTTGACAGGGTCAGGTCTATCTCTCTACCCTCTTCACTTCCGGGGCCCTGTTTCTCCGAATATCATGAAAACCCCTCTCGTCGCCCTCATTACGTTTATTCTTTCCACTGGTCTTCTGCTTGCGGCCGACCGGCCGAATTTCCTCTGGATCACCTCGGAGGATAACGGCCCCCACCTTGGCTGCTACGGCGATGAGTTTGCGATCACTCCGAACCTCGATGCGCTTGCAAAGCGCGGGCTCCGCTACACCAGGGCCATATCGAATGCCCCCGTTTGCGCACCGGCGAGGACAACGGTGATCTCCGGGCTGTATCCGCCTTCGACCGGGGCGGAACACATGCGCTCCGAAACATCGCTGCCGGAGGGGATGAAACTGTTTCCCGCCTATCTCCGCGAGCTGGGATATTACTGCACCAACTCCTCGAAGGAAGACTACAACTTCCGCAAGACTCGAGACGTCTGGGATGTCAGTAGCAACAAGGCGCACTGGAAAAACCGATCCGAAGGTCAGCCTTTTTTTGCGGTCTTTAATTCCACCCTTTCCCATGAGTCCCAGATGAGGAACGAAATCGGTGAGAAGGATCGCATTCATGATCCTTCCCGGGTGAGAGTGCCCGCCTATCACCCTGATACGCCCGAAGTGAGGGCGAACTGGGCGCAGTATTATGACCGCATCACGATGATGGACGCGGAACTCGGCGGTCGTCTCAAGGAAATCGAGGAAGCCGGTCTCGCTGATGACACCATCATCTTTTACTGGGGTGACCACGGATCAGGTATGCCGAGAAACAAACGCTGGCCCTACAACTCGGGGCTGCAGGTTCCGTTTATTGCTCATTTCCCGGAGAAGTGGAAACACCTCGCCCCTGACGAATACACCACCGGTGGAACGAGCGACCGCATGATCAGCTTTGTCGATCTTGCCCCCACCATGCTGAGTCTTGCCGGAATGGAGCCGAAGGAGTGGATGCAGGGGCGCGCCTTTGCCGGAGAGTTCGAAAAAGAGGGGACTGAGTACAGTTTCGGATTTCGCGGAAGGATGGATGAGCGGGTCGATCTGGTGCGTTCGGTGATGGGAAAACGGTATGTCTATCTCCGTCACTACATGCCCCATCGCATCTACGGGCAGCACCTTGATTACATGTTCCAGACTCAGGCCACCCGGGTCTGGCACGATCTCCACAAGGCGGGAAAACTCAATGAGGTGCAGTCGCGCTTCTGGGAGCCAAAACCCACTGAAGAACTTTATGACCTCGAGACGGACCGGGATGAGGTCGTGAATCTTGTCGATTCTGCGGAACACCGGGAAGTGCTCGATTCAATGCGGGCAGCCCATGAAAACTGGGAGAAAGAAATTCGCGACGTGGGATTTCTCCCCGAAGCGGAAGTTCATGCCCGGAGCGCCGGATCGTCCCCTTACGAGCTCGGACACGACGGCGCGCGGTATGATTTTGACGCGATCTTTGCCGCAGCGAAGCTGGCCAGCTCGCAGAAGGCGGAGGATATCCCGGCGATCAAGGCCCTGCTCGCCAGTCCGGACAGCGGAGTCCGCTACTGGGGGGCGACGGGATTGCTGATCCATGGAAAAGCAGGCTTCGAGGCGGGGCAGGAAGACCTTCGTAAGGCTCTCTCGGACCAATGCGGCAGTGTGTCCATCATAGCGGCCGAAGTGCTGGGTCGTTTTGGAGATGAAGCGGATCAAGCGAGTGCGCTCGACGCCTTGATGCGCCGGGCCAATCAGTCGGAAGGAAATGTCTATGAGGCAATTCTGGCGCTCAACTCAATCGACTATCTGGGGAAGGCGGCGGAACCCGGGCTGGAAGAGATCCGGCAACTCCCCCGCAAGTCGGAAAAACTGGTGCCGAGGATCAACGGATATGTGGACAGACTGCTGGCACACATACTTGAGGGATTCGGAGAATAAGTTTGATCGTTCCGGCGCACCTGCGGGGGACGGAGACTTGACCTTGGAGGAGAATTTCGGGGAGGATGGCGACTCACTCGTTACCCCTGCCTCATGACCACTCCTCCCACGACACGGCGTCATTTTCTCAAAACGGTTCCCGCTCTTGCGGCTTCCACTCCGGCGTTTCTGCGCTCAGAGGAGAAGGGGGATCGAATCGGCCTCGCGGTGATCGGGGTCGGAGGGATGGGGTCGAATCATGTGAGGACCCTCTGCCAGCGAAAAGATATCGAGTTCCTCTGGATCATCGATACGGATTCGGATCGGGCCGCCGCAGCGGCGAAGACGGTGGAGGAGGCGACCGGTCAGAAGCCGAAGACCGGCCAGGATCTGCGGAAGGCGCTCGACGACGAACGGGTGAAGGCCTGTTTTATGGCCACGCCCGATCACTGGCACGCGCCGGGCGCGATTCTCGCCGCTCAGGCAGGCAAGCACGTCTATGTGGAGAAGCCCTGTTCCCATAACATCCGCGAGGGCAGGCTCATGATCGAAGCCGCCGCGCGCCACGGCGTGGTCATTCAGGTCGGAACGCAAAGTCGCAGCACCGCACATGTGCGGTCGGTGATCGATCGAATCAAATCCGGAGTGATCGGCGAGGTCCTCGTCGCCAAAGCCTGGAACAGTCAGAAGCGGGCTGATCAGGGGGTAAAGCCGGCCTCAACTCCACCGGCGGCGCTCGACTACGATCTCTGGCTGGGCCCTGTCCCGGAAGTGCCCTTCAAAGCAACCTACCATCCCGCACACTGGCGCTGGTTTTTTCATTTCGGTGCCGGTGACTTCGGCAACGACGGAGTCCACGACACCGACATCGCCCGATGGGGACTGGGGGTGGAAACCCACCCGGACCGGATCCAGGCGATGGGGGATAAACTCTTTTTCCGCGATGATCAGGAGTGGCCTGACACGCTCTACTGCGGTTTCGAATATGGCGGGGTGGAAGGCAAAAAGAGGCAGCTCATTTACGAGCAGCGCATCTGGAGTCCCTACATGCAGGAGGGGCATGAGAACGGTTGTGCCTGGTATGGGACCGGAGGCATGATCGTCGGAGGGAAGGCAAAAGGGTGGCAGGTCTACGGTCCGAAAAATGAACTGATCGAGACAATTGCCTCCGACGGTGTGGATCTTGCCGGGCATCACGACAATTTCCTCCGCGCGGTTCGCGGGGAGGGCGATGCTTCAACCCTCAATGCGGGCATTGTCACCAATCATCTATCGTCCGCGCTCTGCCACCTCGGTAACATCGCGTGGCGCACCGGACGGACCTTGCACTTCGATCCTGCAGGAGAAACCTTCGTCGATGACGAGGCGGCCTCGGCCTTCCTGCAACGGGATTACCGCGAGCACTGGGCCGCGCCCAAGGCCGGGGCGTGAGTTGAAGTTCAACTGTGCTGACGGCACAAAAAAACCGCCACTAGATGGCGGCGGTTCTTTTGATTGCTGAAGAGCGAGGTCGGGATCAACCCTCGCGCTTCGGAAGCGTCGCGAGGTATTTCGCCCGGAGCTCTTCGATGCGCTTTTTCTGTTCCGCGAGAGCATCCTCCTGACGTTTGCGCTCCGCTTCGGCGTCCGCCAGTTCGCGGGCCGCTTCCTGCTCCGCTTTGGTGCGTTCGGCAATCACCTTGGGTGTTTCCCGGGCGACTTCGTCCGCGGCGACCACGGTTGTCTTGGTCTTGTTCGCCTCGACGTAGGTGGACTCCAGGAACTTCTCAAGTTCACCCAGGCGGGTCTTGAGGCTGGAGACTTCCTCGGTGATTTCCTGCGGAGTTTTGTAGGAAAGAGTCTCCGCCGCAACGACACCGATGGCCGGCTCCAGAGCATCGGTTCTGCCGCTTTCCGAAAGGCTCACAGTGGAAGCCGGATCAGTGGTTGGAGAAAGAGACGTCAGATCCGAGGCCGGCTGCTGCTGTATGGCTTCCTCTCTCAGCTGGGCAACGGCCCGGTTCGCGACCAGTTCGAGCGCGCGTTCCAGCACTGAGGAGGTCTTCTCCTGAAGCGCCAGAGTGCCTTCCTGAACGGTTTTCTTTGCCGTGGCGAGAGTGGTCTCGGCTTCGGAGCGGGCTTTGCTTGCCTGATCGACTTCCTTTTTCGCTTCGGTTTCTTCGACGACCATATCACCGAGTTTCACGGTCATGTCGTCGAGGTTTTCGGTTTCACGCATCGCCGTCAGATTGATGGCCGCAGCCTGCCATTTTTTCTGGAGAAACTGACTTGTGTGAAGTTCGGCTTTGGCGACCTCGATCGATTTTTTCGAGGCGGCCTCTTTGGCCACCACGGCGGCCACCTTGGCAGCGGCAGCTTCCTTCTGCTTGGTGTTCGCGGCGATGGCCGCTTCGGATTTGGCCAGTTCAGCCTGGCGGGCGGCCAGTTGAGTGCGGGCGTCAGCCAGTTCTTTCTGCTTCGCGGCGAGCGCGGCGGCAGCCTGCGTTGCGGCGGCTTGGGCGGGCGCGAGTGCGGCTTTCGATTTTTCGATCAGGGCGTTGCTGGCCGCCACTTTGGCACCGGCCTGGTCGGAGGCGGTCTTGGCATCGTTGCGCGCCTTTTCGACCTGGGCAAAGGCGGTCGACTTCGCGGTCGCATCGGCCTGGGCTTTCTGAACGAGAGCGGCTCCGGCGGCAGCGATATCACGCAGCGGTTTGAAGGCGGCATCGGCCTTGGCAAAAGCGTCGGTTTTGGCTGCCTGATCCTGCTTCGCTGCGGCAAGCTCTGCGGTGACTCTGGCTGCCTTTTCCTGAACCTGACGAACGACCTCGGCGGCCTGGTTGCGTGTGCCTTCCGCAGAGGCGAGCGCGGCGGCGGCAGCTTGGTGCGCCTTTGCAAGTTCGCCTTCCTTTGCGAGAGCCGCATCGCGAGCCTGAACGATTCCGGCTGCGGGGGTGAGGCCATCCTTCGAGGCCACAGCGAGATCGGCTTCCGCTTTGGCCTTCGCCGCAGTGGCGGCGTCGAGTGCGGCTTTGGCAGCATCTGCGGTTGCCTTCGCCCGTGTTGCATTGGCGGAGGCGTCAGTGGAAACCTTCGTCGCCTCGGCCAGTTTGGCGGAGTCGGCGGTCTGCTCCGCCGTTTTTGCCGCGACGAGGGCGTCGGCTGCCTCGCGGGCCTTCAATGCCGCGCTTTGAGCCGCAGCGAGTGCGTCGTGTTGAGTCTTCTGCTCGGCGGTAAGGACCGGTTTTGCGGCAGCGGCTTTGGCTGCATCAAGGGCAGTTTTCGCGGCCAGCAGTTCACTTTCGCGCTTGGCCAGTTCTCCGGCAAGTCGGGTCGCCTCATCCTGTTGCGGTTTGAGCGAGGCCGTCGCGGTATTGATGGCATCCGTGTTTGTTTTCACCACGGCATTCTTGGCGGTGACATCCTGCTGAAGCTTCTCGACCTGAGGGGTGAGCGACTTGGTGGCGCCGTCGAGTCGGGCGACCTCGGCCTTTTGCGCGTCGCGCGCCTGAGTCGCAGTGGAAAGGGCCTTGTCGATCTCCGCGAGTCCGTTCCGGGCGGCGGTTAGTTCGGCGGAAACGGCCTTGACGCCTTCCTCGAGTTTGGGAAGCTGACCGGTAAGCTCGCCAATTCGTTTTTCGGAGTAGGCAAGCTGCTGTTCGATCGGGGGAGGATTGGAATCGATGCTCGCCACCACTGCTCCGTTTTCCACGTCCCATCCTTTGATGTTGCCGTGAATGTCACCGGTGAAGACGCGTTTACTGTCATCACTGAAGGCCACGCTGAGAACGACGTCATCAGAAGCGGCGATCGTCCGGATAGCGGTTCCGTCGCCTTTCCAGATCTTCACATTTTTGTCGCGACCGACGGTGGCGATATTCCCGTTGGGGGCGAAATCGACTCCCTGCGCACCACCCGGATGGGCGTCCCATTTTTTGATCTGGGTTCCGCCGTTCATTTCCCAGAGCATCACCTGTCCGTCCTCACCGCATGATGCCAGGACGTTGCCGTCCATGCGCCAGTCGAGATCGGTCACGGCGAGGGTGTGGCCCTTCAGGGTGTAAAACTCGTAGCCCGTGGCGGCTTCCCACACATAGAGGTTCCCGTTCCGATCACCGGTCGCATAGATGACTCCATCGGGGCTATAGGCCGCCGTGAGCATCCAGTCGGTGTGTTTTTTGATGCTGCTGATCTGTTCTCCGGCGACGGTGTCCCAGAGTTTGATGACCCGGCCGGGACCGCCCATCACGGCCTGTTTCAGGTCTGGGGAGACATCGGCCCCAAGAACAATGTCGAACTCCTTCCCGACTTCGATCACGCGTTCGCCGGTTTTGATATCCCATGCCACCACGTTGCCCGATTTGCCGGCTCTTCCGCCGCCACAGAAGAGGTAAGCTCCGTTGGGGCTGAATGAGAGGGTTTGGGGGAAACCTTCGGGATAGGGGAGGACTCCGAGAAGATCGTAATCCTGTGAGTGATAAAGGAGAATCTGCTTTTGGCCTGCCACGGCAAGAATGGGTGCCCAGGGGCTGTGGGCGAGGGCGGGAATCGCATTCGGGCGATCCGTCACCAGGGAAGGTTCCAGGATGAGATGTTCCGGCATCGCCGGGGGGCCCTCGGGTTTGCCGGTCGAAGTGACCGAGGTCAGGTCCAGCTTCGGTTTGTCCGACTTTTTCGCCTTGGAGTTTTTGGTTTCCAGCAGCCCTCCCGCGATCCAGTTGGCGATCACTTTCAACTCCTCGTCGGTCGCCTTGGTGCCTTTGGGGGGCATGATGGGTTCTTCGGTGTGGGCGGCGAGGGTATAAAGGCGCGAGGACTTCGGATCCTCGGAGACGACAACCGCGCCCCCGGAACCACCTGTCATGGTGGCCCCGAAGCTGGCCAGGTCGAGGCCGCCCTTGGCTTCATCCGTGTTGTGGCAGTTGACGCACTTGTTCTCAAGAATCGGGAAAACATCGTCGGCGAAAGTGACCTTCGCTCCTTCTTCCGCGGCGTTCAATGCCTGCAGGCCGAAGAGTAAGAGCATCGCGGCGAGGGTTCGATTTGCTTTCATGAATGAAGGGAAAGATGGCAGGTTAAGTGCGGAACTCTTCTGGGACACCATCACGAATTGGTGCCGAACGGCATAAAATCCGCGGGGGCGATTTTAATTCTCGAAAATGTGGTTAAATATACGATCTTTTCAAGGAAACGTCGCCCGGAATCTCATCACGGGAACGCGGGTTTCGGATGGCCCTTTATGGCCCTCCCGTTCCCCGCAGACACGCTACGTTCTACGTAAAGACGCCCCTTGAGATTAGGGCTTATCAACGTTTCCTTTCCTTATCAACAACAAACCATCTATGAAAGGCTGCAAAGGATTTTTCAACTCAGGGCTGGCGAACCGCCGGGAATTTCTGCAGGTCGGCTTTGCCGGCGGACTGGGCCTTGCCCTTCCCGAGCTGCTCAAGGTGGAGGCTAGAGCCCAGGCCAAGTTTTACGAGTCGAAAGAAGGGGTCGCCAAATCCCTGATCCACATCTTCCTTCCCGGGGGAATGGCTCACCAGGAAACCTGGGATCCCAAGCCCTATGCGCCGGTTGAGTATCGCGGTCCCTACAACGCGATCAATACCAACGTGGACGGACTTCAGTTCAGTGAAAATTTCAAGCATCTTGCCAAGGTAGCTGACAAGATGACGGTGATTCGGTCGATGACCCATGGCGAGGCAGCTCACGAGAGGGGCACCCACAACATGTTCACCGGCTATCGTCCGAGCCCGGCGATCAAGTTCCCCAGCTTCGGTTCGGTCATCTCCCACGAGCTGGGTTCACGCAAGAATCTCCCTCCCTACGTCTGTGTGCCGAATGTTCCGAATGAGTTCGCCGGAACCGGTTACCTCAGTTCCATGTATGGTCCGTTCTCGGTGGGCAGCGATCCGGCTGCTGACAAGGGTTTCCAGGTTCGTGACTTGACCCTCCCCGGCGGAGTTGATGCCGCGCGTTTCGAGCGCCGCCGCACGATGCTTGAGGCCGTCGACAGCCACTTCCGCAGCATGGAGAAGGCTGATTCGATCGATGCGATGGACAGCTTTTATCAAAAGGCCTACAGCCTGATCGGCTCGGCTGAAGCTCGCGAAGCGTTCGATCTCTCGAAAGAGGACGAGAAGACCAAGGAGCGCTATGGGAAGAATGACGCGGGGATGCGCATGCTGCTCAGTCGTCGCCTCGTGGAATCCGGTGTCCGCCTTGTGACCATGACCTATGGCTCATGGGACATGCACGACCGCATTCAGGCCGGTATTGCCGCCCAGGTGCCCAAGTTTGACCAGGCTCTCGCCACGCTCCTCACTGACCTCGATGAAAGAGGTCTTCTTGACTCGACTATCGTCATGGTTTCTTCCGAGTTCGGACGGACTCCGAAGATCAACAAGACCGATGGTCGTGATCACTGGCCCAAGGTGTTCTCCACGATGCTTGCCGGCGGCGGCATCAAGCGGGGTTACGTTTACGGAAGCTCCGATTCCCTCGCGGCTGAGCCCGAGGAGAATCCGGTTGATGTTCAGTCCTTTGCCAAAACTGTCTACGCTCAGATGGGAATCACTGCAGATAAGGAGCTTATCGCACCCGGTCCTCGTCCAATTGAGATCGTCGATGGTGGCAGCGTGATTGATGACATCATCGCGAAAAAGTCGGCCTGATTTCAAACTATCCAATCCCCTATGAAACGTATTCTGTCTCATCAGAGTGCGGTCTCCACAATTACCCTGAAGCAGGTGCTGGCAGCTCTCGGGCTGGCGGCACTTGCCATATCAGGGGGCTTTGTTAAGGCTGCTTCCCCCGATCTATCTACCACGATTCCCCGAGGAGGGAAGGTTGGGACCGAAGTGAAGGTCAACTTTATTGGAAATCGTCTCAGCGACGTCCAGTCTGTCCTGTTCCACTACCCCGGAATCAGCGCCAAAGACATCAAGGTGGTGGATGACAAGAAGGTCGAAATCACGCTCGTGATTGCCCCGGATTGCCGTTTGGGTGAGCACCACCTGCGCCTTCAGTGTCGGAGCGGGATCAGTTACGCTCGTAATTTCTGGGTTTCGCAATTCCCCAATGTCGACGAAGTCGAGCCGAACGACGATATCGCCGTTCCTCAGAAGATCTCGATGAACGTGACCATCGAAGGAGAGGCGAAACCTGAAGAGACGGACTATTATCAGGTGACCGTCAAAAAGGGGGAGCGCATCTCGGTTGAGGTTGAAGGGCTTCGGATCAACAATATTCCGCTAAACATCGCGATCGATCCCTTTGTTGCCATTCTCAACAAGGACCGTTTCGAGATCGCTTCCGCCGACGGATCGGCACTCCTGAAGCAGGAATCAATTCTCTCGATTGAGGCTCCGGAGGACGGAGATTACCTCATTGAGGTGCGGGATGCCGCCTATCAGGGGAGAGGGCGCTACCGTGCGCATATCGGAAATTTCCCCAGACCTACCGGGATTTTCCCCATGGGAGGCAAAGCCGGGACCGAAGTTGAATTCACCATGTTGGGCGACGTGAAAGGTCCCTACAAACAGAAAACGAAACTTCCCGAGGCCGCGCTCAATGATCAGTTCGGTGTTTTTGCTCCCAAAGACGGGATGTCGACGCCTTCTCCCAACGAAGTGCGCCTCAGTCCTTTTGATAATGTGCTGGAGAAAGAGCCGAACAATACAAATGCGGAGGTGACGACGTCGGGTGCTCTCCCGCTCGCCTTCAACGGAGTTCTCCAGGCCGAGGGCGATGAAGATTTTTTCAAATTCTCGGCAAAGAAAGATCAGAGCTTCCAGATAAAAGTCTTCGCGAACGCGCTCGGATCTCCGGTTGATCCCGTGCTTACCGTTTACAACGACAAAATGGGCTCCCTGGGGTCGAACGACGACGCGGACGCGACAAAGGACAGTCGGGTCGACTTTAAAGCACCCGCTGATGGCGAGTACTACGTCAAGATCAAGGATATGCTCTCGCGCGGCGGGGTTGATTACGTCTACCGAATCGAATCAATTTCCCCTCCGCCCTCCATCGATGTGACCATGCCCGAAATGCTGCGTCGTGACCTTCAATACATGAAGCAGTTCGATGTTCCTCAGGGCGGCTACTATTCAATGGTTGTCAATATGACCCGGAAAGGAGTCTCCGGTGATCTGAAGTTTGAAATGCCAAAACTTCCGGCGGGGGTCACCATGATCTCCGGCACCATTCCGAAGTCGGTCAGCCAGTTTCCGGTGCTCCTCAAAGCCGCGCCTGATGCCCCCGTTGGCGGCGGGATGTATGACCTTCTCGTTAAAACAGCCGAGGGCGACAAGCCGGTGGTTGGAAAATTCATCCAGGCGATCGATCTCGTTCGCGGTCCTCAGAACGGTGTTGAGTATTACACCCGTTATCATCCCGGGGTCCCGGTCTCCGTGACCGAACCGATTCCCTACTCGATCACGATCGACCAGCCGAAAGTACCCATTGTCCGCAATGGAGCATTGAAGCTTAAAGTGCGCGCCCACCGCAAGGACGGTTACGACAAGAAGATTACGGTTCGTTTTCCCTGGATACCGCCGGGCATCACCACTCCGGCAACGATGATCTTCAATGAGAAGGACACTGAACTCGAGTATGAACTGAACGCGAATGAGAACGCGGAGTTGAATACGTGGAACTTGACGGTCGTTGCCGAATCTGACGGACCGACGGGCAAGATGTTTACCGCCTCCCCGTTCATTAATCTGTCAGTTGAAGAGCCCTTTGTGAAGATCAAGCTGAATCTGACCACGGCGAAGCAGGGTGAGACGGCCGAAATGCTGGCTGAGGTGGAGCAACTCCGCGATTTTACGGGAGAGGCAGATGTGCAGCTGTTCGGCTTGCCGGCCCACTCGACTTCACAAGTGTTGAAGCTGAAGTCGGATCTTGAAGGTCTCAATTTCCCGATTGTTACCTCCGACAAGACCCCCGTTGGCCAGCACAAAGGCGTATTCTGCACGGCAACCGTGTTTAAAGACGGTGAGCCGATTCTTCATCGCCTCGCCATGGGATCGGTGTTCCGCGTTGATCCAATGCCTAAGGAAGTCAAAGCGGCGCCGAAGACTGAAGTGGCGGCGGCGGCTCCAGCTCCGGTGAAAAAGGAAAAGCCGCTTTCCCGGCTCGAACAGCTTCGTCTGGAAGCGCAAAAAGAGGGCGCGAATAAGTAAGAGGGGACTTTAAACAGAAGCCCCGACCAGTTGTCTCAACCGTTATCTCAAGTAATGAAATCAAAACTCTCCATCACCGGCGCGGTGGCGCTCTTTGCTTCGGGTATCGCCTATTCCGAGGAGGCAAAGATCAACTTTGCCAGGGACATCCAGCCGATTCTCGAGTTCAACTGCGTCAACTGTCATGATGCGAAGGAGGCGAAGGCCAATCTCCGTTTCGATAAGGCGGACCTCTTTTTCAAAGGGGGAGACGGTGGGGAAGTTCTCGTGAAGGGAAAGCCCGACGAGTCGCTGATGATCGAACTGGTTTCTCTTCCGGCGGACGACTCGGATGTGATGCCGCCAAAAGGCCGGCCCCTCAATGAGCACGAAATCGCGAAACTCCGTCAGTGGATTGCCGAAGGTGCCGAGTGGCCTGCGGAACTCACGCTGGTAGCACGGAAAGAGGAAGATTTCAAAGGAGCCGAACCGCTGAAGGATAACGGGAAGAAACTGGTCAAGGTCGAGGCTTTCCCGCTTGATATCACCCTGGAAAAGGCCCGCGATACCCAGTCCGTGGTGGTCATGGCTACCTATGATGACGACACGACTCTTGATGTCACGGCGAATGCCACTTTCACCTTCGCTGACCCGGCGCTGGTGGGGCTGAAGACCCGCAACGAATTTACTCCGAAAAAAGACGGACAGACCGAGCTGGAAGTGAAAGTCGCTGACAAGGGAGTGAAGATTCCCGTCACTGTGAAAGAGGCGGCGGTAGACCGGCCCATTGATTTTCACCTTGATGTGATGCCGGTCTTCATGAGCGAAGGCTGTAACACCGGTGCCTGTCATGGTTCGGCCAGGGGTCAGGATGGTTTCATGCTTTCACTTTTTGGTTACGATCCCGACGGTGACCACTATCGTCTGACTCGGGAAATGGCCGGTTATCGGATCAATCTCGCGATCCCTGAGGAGTCTCTCCTGGTCGAGAAATCGGTCGAGGCTGTGCCTCACACGGGAGGAAAGCTCTTTGAAAAGGGCAGCCCGGCCTTCAATACGATGGTCGAGTGGGTTGCTACCGGGGCAACTAAGAAGGATTCGAAAGAAGTGCCCAAGGTTACCGAACTGGTGCTTTACCCGCCGAAACTGGTTCTGGAGGGCGCTGGAGCAAAGCAGCAGCTTACCGTGCGAGCCAAGTTTTCAGACGGACACGACCGGGATGTCACCAACCTGGCGGTGTTTATCACCAACAACGAGCCAACGGCAGCGGTCACCACGACCGGCCTCGTCACCGCCGGTAAGCGGGGGGAAGCCTTCATCATGGCCCGCTACGAAACGCATACCGTCGGGATCCAGACGATTGTGATCCCCGAGGGTCTCGAGTATACCCGGCCGACTGTTCCCGAGAATAACTACATTGATGGTCTTGTGCACGACAAGCTGCACAAGCTGAGAATTCTACCCTCCGGAAATTGCAGCGATGAGGAGTTCATCCGCCGTGCCTCGCTGGATATCGTGGGTCAGTTGCCAACCGTGGAGGAGTTCAACGCGTTCTCCGCTGATAAGGATGCCCAAAAGCGCGCCAAGCTTATCGACAAGCTTCTCGAGCGCAAAGAGTTCACCGAGATGTGGGTGATGAAGTGGTCGGAGCTCCTCCAGATCAGGTCGAACCCGAATCTCGGTCTCGGTATCTCCTACAAAGCCGCCCTTCTTTACAATGGATGGCTGCGTGATCAGATCGCGGCAAACCGCCCTCTCAATGAAATCGTCATTGATATGATTTCCTCGGAAGGGGGGAGCTTTGCCAACCCGGCGACCAACTTCTATCAGGTGGAGCGTGACAGCCTGAAGCTGTCGGAAAACGTGGCCCAGGTCTTCATGGGGATGAGACTCCAGTGCGCCCAGTGCCACAACCACCCGTTCGACCGATGGACCATGGACGACTATTACAGTTGGGCCGCCTTTTTTGCCCAGGTGGGTCGAAAGGAAGGAGTCGATCAGACGGAGCAGATTGTCTATAACCGGGGCAGCGGGGACGTGAAGCATCTCGTCGGTGGTCGGGTCATGGCACCGAAGTTTCTTGGCGGGGAAGTCCCCGACGTCGCTGGCAAAGACCGCCGTGAAGTTCTCGCCAACTGGCTCGCCTCTCCCCAGAATGGATATTTCTCACGAAATATTGCCAACATGGTCTGGTCTCATTTCTTCGGAGTGGGGATCATCGACCCGGTCGATGATGTCCGGATCAGCAACCCCGCCACCAATCCGGAACTGCTGACCGCTCTTGCTGACCGCTTTCAGGGAGAATATGAGTATGACTTCCGTCAGTTGGTCAGAGACATCTGCAACTCCGCCACCTACCAGCGTTCCACTCAGGCGAATCCGTCAAACAAGGATGACTTGAACAACTTTGCGAAGTCTCGCATCCGTCGCCAGAGAGCGGAGGTCATGCTGGATACGATCACTCAGGTTACGGAGACAAAGAACAAGTTTCAGGGGCTGCCGCTGGGCTCCAGAGCGGTTCAGATCGCGGACGGAAATACCACCGATTATTTCCTGACCACCTTCGGGCGAGCCACGCGTGAAACCGTTTGCTCCTGCGAGGTGAAAATGGACCCCAGTCTCTCCCAGGCCCTTCACCTGCTGAACGGACCCGCGGTGACTACCAAGATCGAGCAGGGCGGAGTCGTGAAGCGTCTCCTCGCCGAGGGCAAAAAGCCGGAGCAGATTATCGAGGAGTTGTATGTGAGGAGCCTTTCCCGCAAACCCACTCCTGAGGAGACCAAACAACTCATGAGCCAGGTGGCCAGCGTGGGCGAGGATGCCGCCCAGCGTGAACTGGTGCTGAACGATGTTTTCTGGGCGGTCCTGAATTCGAAGGAATTCATGTTTAACCACTGATATCAAACTGCCGTCAGGCCTTTGTCGGTGTCCACGCAAATTTGAGGCGGCCCTGTCATCAGGGCCGTTTTCATTGTTTTTGGACCCGTCATTCACCCGCGGGGTTTGGCAATTGCCCGATCTGTGCTAAGGAAAACGACTGCTCTGAAAGGCGGGTCAAAATCCTATGAAAGTATTAGTTGTTGGAAAAGGAGGGCGTGAGCACGCGATCATCACGGCCATCGCGGAGTCACCGACCGAAACGGAGATCTATTCGTTCCCCGGATCGGACGCGATCTTTTCCATCGCCCGCCCTCTCGAGGCGGCATCCGGCACGCTAGATAGCGTCGCTTCGATCATTGCCGCAATACAGAAGACCGGCATCGATCTCTGTGTCGCGGGAGAGGAAAGCTATCTCGTGAGGGACGAGGGACTCGCCAACGCCTGTAAAGCAGCCGGGATACCCTGCTGGGGTCCTCCCAAAGAATCGGCCCAATTGGAGGCGAGTAAAGAATTTGCCAAAGAGTTCATGGTTCGGCATGGCATTCCGACAGGAGGATATGCGACGGTTGATACGATCGAGGAGGCCCGTGCCGCTATTGACGGGAAATACCCGACCGTGCTGAAGTTCGACGGCCTTGCCGCCGGAAAAGGCGTTGCAGTTTGCCCCGACGAGGCCTCGGCCGAGGAGTTTCTTCAGGAAGTGCTGGTGGACCGCAAGTTCGGTGAGGGGCGTCTCCTGGTGGAGGAATTTCTCGAAGGACCCGAGATTTCGATCTTCGTCTCGGTGGTCGACCGCAATTTCCAGATTCTCGCTCCGGCGCGTGACTACAAACGCATTTACGATGGAGATGAAGGCCCCAACACCGGCGGGATGGGTGCGGTCAGCTCGCTTGAGATGCTGGACGACGAACTTCGCGACTTCATTGAGGGAGAGATGGTGCGTCCCACCGTCGAGGGACTCATCAATGACGGCCTGCCCTATCGCGGCTTCCTCTATTTCGGGCTCATGCTGACCGCGGACGGTCCGAAAATGCTGGAATACAATTGCCGCTTCGGAGATCCCGAGGCGCAGGCGGTGCTACCGATGATCAGCGGTGACTTTGCTCAATATGTCTACGAAGGAGCGAAAGGGCATCTCAAGCCCGACCTTATCCAGTTCGCCGACGGCTGGAGCATCTGTCTGGTCTCGGCCTCGGCAGGGTATCCGGCAAGTTCGCGGAATGGCGATGTCATCTCCGGACTCGATCAGGTCACCGGGGCCCGCGTTTTTCATGCCGGCACGAGGCGGAATGCGGATGGGGAGTTCGAGACCGCGGGCGGCCGGGTCCTTGTGGTTGTCGCACCGGGCGCGACCCGTCAGGAAGCGGTGAAGAAAGTCTACGCCGAGAGCGACAAGGTGACCTTCGACGGCCGCCAGCGCCGCTCAGACATTGGGACGCGGAACTTTTGAGAAAACGGGGTTGGCAGCTTCTGGCGTAGAACGTGGCTGGAGTGAGGGCTTCAGCCCTTGAGGACACAGAATCGGCGCGAGCGCAGCAAACGGCTAATGGCCACTCCAGCGGGCAAGACCCGACGAGTCGGGGAACGGGCCTGGAGCCCCGTTCTCCTTTCAAAAGCTTCCTGGCAGACTCATCACCAGTGAAATTTTTGATGCACGCCCGCGATTAGGGCCTAAAAGTGAACGCGTCAAAGCGCCAACGACCTTGAGTGATACGGGAGACATCATCCGGGAAGAGATCCTGAGCCCCGAGGGGATTCAGGAGGCCATCGCCGTCATTGCCCGCGATATTGCCTACCGCTGCGCCGGGGACAACGTCGCCTTCATCGGGATCTACACCCGCGGGGTCACCCTCGCGCGCCGCGTTGCCGCTGTCCTGAAGACGCAGGGGCTCGACTACCCCGTTGGCACACTCGATATCTCGCTCTACCGCGACGACTTTGACAATCGCGGAACCGATCTGCCCCGGCTCGAGAGTTCGGACGTTCCCTTTGCGCTCGACGGCACCCGAGTCATCATTTTTGACGAAGTCATTTTCACTGGCCGCACCGTGCGGGCCGCTCTCGACGGGCTCATGGACTACGGCCGCCCCGCCAAGATCGAGCTCGCCGTGCTCATCGATCGCGGCCACCGCGAGATCCCGATCCAGCCCGATTACGTCGGGAAAAAGATCGGAACGAACCGCGATCAATATGTGAAGGTGCGATTCCACGAAGACGATGAGCGCGAGGGCGTCTTCATCGTGAAAAAGCGAGCCGGTCATCCGCATCACCCCGCATGAGTGAACTGAAACCGCGCAAAGACCTGCTCGATATCGAAAGCCTCGATCTGGAGGAAATCGAATACGTTCTGGAAAACGCGGTGCCTTTCAAGCAGCTCTTCCAGCGCTCCGTCAAGAAGGTCCCGACCCTGCGGGGAAAGACGGTCCTCAACCTTTTCTACGAACCTTCCACCCGCACGAGCAGTTCCTTCGAAGTGGCCGCGAACCGCATGTCGGCGGACGTGACGAATTTCACCATCTCGAGCTCATCGGTGGTGAAAGGGGAGTCACTCCTCGACACGATCGAGACGCTCCAGGCGATGCGGTCCGACTATATCGTGATCCGACACCAGGCGGCAGGCGTCCCCGGGATTGTCGCGAAACACACCGGTGCCTCGGTCATCAATGCGGGCGACGGCTACCACGCCCACCCGACCCAGGCGCTTCTCGATGCGATGACGATTCGCGAGGTCTATCCCGAATACAAAGGACGCAAGGTCGTCATCGTCGGAGACATCCTCCACTCGCGAGTGGCTCGCTCGACGAGCACGCTCTTGAACAAACTCGGCATCGAAGTGGCTGTGTTAGGGCCGGGTTCGCTCGTCCCCGAGGGACGGCACGATTTCATGACCCGCCTCCGCTCGTGGGATGAGGTTTTCGACTGGAAACCCGATGCCGTCTACCTCCTGCGGGTCCAGATGGAGCGCCAGGAAGGCCAGTTTTTCCCGAGTATCGCCGAGTATCACAAAATGTACGGAATGAACAGTGAACGTCTCGTGCGGATGCGTGAACTGGGCTCCTACCTGATGCACCCGGGTCCGGTCAACCGCGGGGTTGAGATCACCGATGAGGCGATGGGTTACGAGCGAAGTCTCATCAGCACCCAGGTCGAGAATGGTATCGCCGTCCGCATGGCCGTGCTCCACTGGCTCAAACCCGAAACCGACAAGGAATAGAAAAATGGGTGAAGTGAGTCGACTTTTCAAAAATGGCAGGATCGCCACGGCGGATTCCCCTGACCTCCGTGAAGTTGACGTTCTCGTCGATGAAAATGGGATGATTACCAAGGTCGGCGCGGGGATCGTCCCGGGCAATTCGACCGAGGTCATCGACTGCGCCGGATGCGTGCTCGTTCCGGGAATGTTTGACGTCCACGTGCACGCGCGGGAGCCCGGTTGCGAGCACAAGGAAACTCTCGCCACGTGCGCTGCGGCCGCCCTTCACGGCGGGGTCACCGGTCTGGTGCTCATGCCTGACACCTCCCCGCCGGTCGACTCCGGGAATCTGGTGAAGAGCGCGCAGGATCTCGTTTCGGAGATCAGTCCGATTCCAATGTATCAGTCCGGATGCCTCACAAAAGGCCGTCAGGGAACTGAACTGGCGGGCTTTTCAGGCATGGCCTCGAGGGGTGTCCCGATGTTGACTGACGCGGACCGTTCCGTTCCCTGTCCTGATCTGCTGCGACGGTGCATGGAATACGCGCGAGACTTTGATCTGCTCGTCACTTCCCACGCCGATACGCCCGCCCTTTCGAAGACAGGTTCGATCAATGAAGGTCGCGTCTCCTACCGCTTCGGGCTAGCCGGAATTCCGGCGATCAGCCAGGAGGTGGCCATCGATCGGGATATCCGTGTCGCACAGCACACCGGAGCCCGGCTTCACTTGCAGCAGATTTCCACGGCACGAGGGCTTAAGTCGGTTGTCTGTGCCAAAGAAGCTGGAACCAGAGTTACCTGTGAGGTTTCAGCGCATCATCTGGTCCTCACCGAACTGGACATCAGGGATTACAACACGCATTTCAAATTCAATCCTCCGCTGCGTTCTGAGGAAGACGTGAGCGCGATGGTGCAGGGTCTTATCGACGGATCGATTGATCTCATCGCGAGCGATCACGCTCCCCATACGGAGTTCGAGAAATCGAGCGATTTCGGAAGTGCTCCTTTCGGTGCGACGGGACTTGAGACAACGGTGCTGGTTCTTCATGACCGATTCATCCGGACCGGAGTCTTCGGCTGGGATCTCCTCATCCAGCGATATTCCGACGCCCCGAGGAAGCTCATCGGACAAGTGCCCGTCGCGATCAACGAAGGCAGTGCGGCCGAGTTTTTTGTCTTCGACCCGGCTGCGCAAACTGCGATCACCAGGGACTATCTGCGGACAAAAAGTCCCGTTTCCCCCTTCATCGGCGAGACCCTCTCCGGAGCGATCAGGGGGACGACCGTGCGTGGAATGTGGTTCACGTGAGGGCTTCAGCCCTTGAGGACGAAGGATCGATGGGGTGTCGAACGAACGGCTGAAGCCGTCACTCCAACGGCGCAATTCGGGGCGGGACAAGGCCGGGGTTTTCGTTCATTTAATCGGGTGATGAAAAACGTGACTTTCCTGAAATGGCTTCCTCTCGCTCTCGCGATCGGCTTTGCGAACCCGGCGCAAAGTGAGGAACCCGCCGCCCTCAGCCGCATCCTCTTCGGCTCCTGCCTGAAGGAGGCGGAGGTTTCGCCCATTTTCGAAACCATTCTCGCTCACAAGCCCGAGCTGTTCCTGTTCCTCGGTGACAATATCTACGCCGACACCTCGGACATGGCGGTGATGCGGGCTAAGTACGATGTCCTCGCCGCAACGCCGAACTTCGCCGAACTGATGAAGGTCTGCCCCGTCCACGCGACCTGGGACGACCATGATTACGGGATCAACGATGGCGGAGCCGACTACGAAAAACGCGATGAGGCGCAGAAGATCTTTCTCGATTTCTGGGGTGATGCGGCTGATTCACCGAGACGGACCCGTTCCGGTGTCTACGAAGCGAAGATCTACGGCGCGGAGGGCACGCGGGTGCAGGTCATCATGCTCGACACTCGATATTTTCGGGGTCCGCTCAAAAAAGGCGAAAAGCGTGTCGGCGGTGTTTATTACCCTAACGAAGATACAAACGTGACGATGCTGGGTGAGGCCCAGTGGGTCTGGCTCGAGGAGGAATTGAAGAAACCGGCCGAGGTGCGGCTCCTCGTTTCCAGCATCCAGTGTGTTTCCGAAGCGTCCGGCCACGAGACCTGGGCGAACCTGCCCCATGAACGGCAGCGCCTCTTTGACCTGATCGGCAAAACGAGGGCCAACGGGGTCGTCATCCTCAGTGGAGACCGCCACTGGGCCGAGCTCTCCGTCGCGCGCGAGGCGGTGTCATATCCGATTTACGATCTCACCTCAAGCAGCTTCAACCAGATCCATGAGCGCGGAACTCCCACCGAAAACCGATACCGTGAAAGCCCGAAGACCTGGCATCGCGAAAACTTCGGCGAAGTCGCGATCGACTGGAAAGGGGAGGACACCATCGTGAATCTCCTCGTCCGTGATCTCGGAGGGGCCGTCGTGATTGAGCGGGCGGTACCGTTGCGGGAACTGCGGGTGGGGAAGTGATCTGACCTCTCACCCGGCAATAGCCTGATTCCGAAAACTTTTTGCGTTAAACTTTTCCGCAATGCGGAGATAAAGAGCGAAACCCCGCTCATGTCATTTCCCGAACAGGATCGCCACCGGCCTTTTCTACGCCAGTTCACCTCGAACGAGGCGGCAATCCGTGCTTACGTGCGGCGACTCGTGCCCTCGCGGGCGGACGCCGATGACATCATGCAGGAGATCTCGGTCGTGCTGTGGGAAAAGTTCGCCACGTTCCGTGCGGATGGCGATTTTCGCGCCTGGGCTTTCGGAGTCGCGCGCTTCGAGGTCCTCGCCTGGCTCCGCGACAAGGGCCGGGACCGCCTCGTCCTCAGCGAAAGAGCGGTCGAACTGCTCGCCAGCGAAATGCCCGGGGACGACTCCCGTTTTGAAAAGCAGCGCGAAGCCCTCGACCGATGCATCGAGGAAGTCGCTCCGGCTCAGCGTGATCTGCTGATGGAGGCCTACCGGCCCGGTTCGCGCATCGGCACACTCGCCCGCGCCCACGGTCGCACCGAACCGGGGATGTACCAGTGGCTCTACCGCGTCCGCAAACTGCTCCTCGACTGCATCCGAAAATCTCTCGCAAAGGAGTCCCTCTCATGAACGCGGAACTGGAGACATGGACGAGCCAATATCTGGACGGGACGATCTCCGCAGACAAGATGGCGTCTCTCAGCCGCGCCCTCGAAGAAAGCGCCGCCGCCCGCTGTGAGTTCGCCGACTGGCTCGATCTCGATGCCGCGCTAGGGGATCATGCGGCCGGCTACGAGCCGACAGCCGTGGAATCGTCCCGCCCCTTTCGATTTTTCTCCTTGCCCGTTTCGGTCCGATCCCTCGCGGCGGCGGCAGCGATTGTCCTGGTCGCGACCGGTGCGCTTTTACTGAAAAGCCTCGCGAGCCCCTACGCCACCGTCATCGGCACCACGGGGGTGACGGACTGGGACGGCAGGGAAACGCTGCGTGGCGAGACCATCGCCCTGAGTTCGGGCGCGCTGCGACTCCACACCCCGCGCGGTGCGGAGATCGTAATCGAAGCTCCGGCGACCTTTCGTTTTGACTCGGGTGAGCGGCTTCATCTTCTCGGAGGCCGCCTCGCCGCCGACGTGCCGCCTGCGGCAAAGGGCTTTACCGTGGTCACGCCTGATGGCGATGCTGTCGATCTCGGGACGCGCTTCGGCGTGGATGTGCCGACCGAGGGGGACTCCGAGATTCATGTTTTCGAAGGTGAAGTCATCGCCAGCGGCTCGGGTGGGGATCGCAGCCTCCGCACCGGCGACGCCCTTGCGATGAATTGCGGAAATGGCGACGCCCGCGAGTTGCGCTCGGGCGCCTTCATCCAGTCAGACGAATTGCCCGCGCTCGATGCCGGGCTCGCGGCGGGGCAGGAAGCCCGCTCGCGCGAAGCCACGGCGGCCCTGAAAGCAGATCCGAGTCTCATCACCCTGATCGCCTTTGACGAAGAGTCGCGCCGCCCCGGCGTCTACCGGCTCGTGCAGGGGCGATGGCCGGGGTCACGTGCGGCCGAGTTCGTCGAGGTCGGCGATCACCTTCGCCTCGACATTGGCGGGGACCGAGCCTGGCCCCAGTTGACTCTCGCCGCCTGGGTGCGCCTCGACCGGCTCGGCGCGCCTTACCAGTCGCTCCTCCACACCGACGGCTGGAGCGAAGAGAATCCCGGACAGGTCCACTGGATGCTCAACGGTGACGCGACGATGCGCCTCGCTCTGCGTGAGAATACTCTCGCTCCCGGATCCGATGAAAAACACGGCTACCCCGACTCGCGCACGCCCGTGCTGCCCGAGCAGGGACGCTGGGTCCATCTCGTCGTCGTTTACGATTCGGAGAAGGGGACGGTCCGCTTTTACCTGAACGGGCGCCTCGATGACGAGACGCATCAGTCCGTCGCCCATCCCGCCCGCCTCGGCCCCGCGCAGATCGGCAACTGGGACCAGCAGGACCGCAAGCTGAGCGGACGTATTGATCAGCTCGTCGTTCTCGGGCGTGCCCTGAGCGATGCGGAGATCGGGGAATTGCACGAAGCGGGGACTCCTTACCGTTGAGATGATTCACATGCGAAACTTCCTGGTGATCCTCTACATCCTTCCGACCGTTTCGTGGGCGCAGGTCGACTTCGTCCGTGACGTCCGCCCCATCTTCGAAGCGCACTGCTACGACTGCCACAGCGGCGATACGCGCAAGTCGGGGCTGCGCCTTGATGTGAAAGCAGCGGCGCTGAAGGGCGGAGACAATCACGGTCCCGACATTATCCCCGGTAAGGCGGCGGAGAGCCCGCTCATTCAATTTCTCACGACCACGAACAAGGATGAGATCATGCCGCCAAAGGGCGACCCCCTCTCCGAAAAAGACATTGCCACTCTCACCGCGTGGGTCAACGAAGGAGCGATCTGGCCCGACGGCGTGGATGAGGTGACGTTGAAAGATCCAAACGATCACTGGAGTTTCAAGCCGCTCAAAAACCCTGAGGTTCCAGGTTTCAAGTTTCAGGTTTCAAGTTCTTCGAAACCGTCCATCGAAGAGAAACTTGAAACTTCAAACCTGAAACTTGAAACGGATCCGATCGACGCTTTTATCCTGTCAGCGCTTGAGGCGAACGATCTCAGTTTCTCCCCGCCAGCTGAAGGAGCAAGCTGGCTTCGACGAGTGACTTTCGGACTGACGGGACTGCCTCCGACACCGGAGGAGCTTGACGCATTTCTGAAAGACGACCGGACCGATGCCCGTGAGCGTGTGGTGGATGCTTTGTTAGACTCCCCCCACTACGGTGAACGCTGGGCGCAGCACTGGCTCGATGTGGTGCGTTATGCCGATACCCACGGGTTTGAAGTCAACACCGAGCGGCCCAACGCCTGGCCCTACCGTGACTACGTCATCCAGTCCTTCAACGCCGACACTCCCTACGACCGGTTCATCCGCGAGCAGATCGCGGGCGACGCTTTCGGCAAGGATCCGGCGACGGGTTTCCTCGTGACGGCTTCGGTTCTGCTCCCCGGTCAGATCGGAAAGGACGAGCCCTCGAAGCGACTCGCGCGTCAGGATTCTCTCGACGAGATCGTGATGAACATCGGGCAGACCTTCCTCGGGCTCAGCGTGGGGTGCGCCCGCTGTCACAACCACAAGTTCGATCCCATCAGCGCGAAGGATTACTACGCGATGCAGGCCTTTGTCGCCGGAGTCGAGTATGCCGACCGCGATCTAAGGACGCCCGAGGCCGAAGCGGCGCGGGCCGAGGTGACGAGACTGACGGCCCGACAGGCTGAAATCGACAAGGCCGTCGCGGCTTTTGTGCCCCTCGCCAAATCCGGTGTCGAGCGTCCCATGATCAATGCCCGCGAGAATGCAGATCGATTTGCTCCGGTCAAAGCGAAGCGGGTCCGTTTCACGATTCTCGCGACAAACAACCTCGAGCCCTGCATTGATGAACTCGAGGTATTCAACACCGAAGGCGCCAACGTCGGCCTCGATTCAGCCGGGGCGAAGCGCACCTCGAGCGGCAATATCGGCGTGGCCGAGCGGCACGAGTTGCGTTTCCTCAACGACGGGCGTTACGGCAACTCGCGCAGCTGGATGGGCAGCGAGATCGGCAAAGGCTGGGTCGAACTTGAGTTCGCGCAGGAGGAAGCCATCGAACGTGTTGTCTGGGGACGCGACCGCGAGGGCAAGCTCAAGGACAGGCTCGCGACTGACTACCGGATAGAGGTCGGCGACATGGCCGGGAAGTGGACCCTCGTCGCCGATGCGGGTGATCGGAAGAAGTTCGATCCCTCTGGTGACACGGGCGCGGAGAAGTTTTCCCTGAACGGGCTAACCCCCGACGAAGCGAAGCGAGCCGCCCCGCTCCTGCGCGAAAAGGCGGTGAACGAGGCGAAGATTAAGGCAGCGAATAACGCGCAGAAAGTCTTCGCCGGAAGTTTTAGGGAACCCGACAAGATTCATCTTCTCAACCGCGGCGATCCGGAGCAGCCCGGTGATCTCGTCGTGCCCGCCGTGCTCGGTGCCTTTGGCGACCTCACCCTTCCCGCGGAAACCCCCGAGCAGAAACGACGACTTGTCCTCGCCGACTGGATCGCCGATCCAGAGAATCCGCTTACCGCCCGGGTCATGGTGAACCGCATCTGGCAGGGGCACTTTGGAAGCGGGCTTGTCCCCACTCCAAGCGACTTCGGAAACAACGGCATGCCGCCCTCGCATCCCGAACTGCTCGACTGGCTTGCTAACGAGTTTATCCGCTCGGGCTGGTCGGTGAAACACATGCATCGGCTCATCGTGCTCTCACGGACTTACGGCCAAAGTTCGGCTTCGCATCCTGACGGAGCCGAAAAAGACGCCGATGTCAGGCTGCTCTGGCGGTATCCTTCGCGTCGGCTCGAGGCCGAGGCGATCCGGGATTCTATCCTTGCGGTGAGCGGGACACTGAATCCGAAAATGTACGGAGTCGGCTACAACCTCTTTGATCAGCGCGGAGGGCTCAGCGGATTCAATCCGGTTGAGTCCTTTACTGGAGAGGGTCTTAGGCGAATGATCTACGCCCACAAGGTGCGTCGCGAGACCGAAGCCGTCTTCGGTGCCTTCGACTGCCCCGATGCCGGCCAGAGCACCGCCGTCCGCCGCGAGTCGACCACGCCGATTCAGGCACTGAATCTGTTCAACAGCCGCTTCACGCTCGAACAGGCGGAAATCTTTGCATGGCGGATCGGGAAAGAGGTCGGTGATGAACCTTCCCGGCAAATTTCCCGCGCCTACGAACTCGCCTTGAACCGCTTGCCCGAAGAGGAGGAACTCCGCGAGATCGAACCTGTCGTACGCGAGCACGGACTCGTGACTCTTTGCCGTGCCCTTTTTAACAGCAACGAATTTCTGTTTGTGCCATGAGTCCCCAAGCCGAACACCTTTCTGTCGCCGGACGACTTCTCCTCGACCGTCGTCGTTTTCTTGCCAACAGCACGAGCGCGCTTGGTTCGATCGCGCTGGCGGATTTGCTTGGCGGGGACGGGCTCCTGGCTGCGGCACAGGCTGGCCCCATCATCGATCCGGCGAAGCCCTATGCCCCGAGACAACCTCACTTCCCGGCGAAGGCGAAAAATGTCATTGTTATCTTCTGCGCCGGTGCGGTGAGCCAGCTTGAGACCTGGGACTACAAACCCGAACTCATCAAATGGGACGACAAACCGCTTCCGGGTGGGCCGGCGGTGACCTTTCAGGGGCCGGCCGGAAACCTCGCCCGACCGCAGTATGAATTCCGGCGCCGGGGTCAGACCGGTAAGTGGGTCAGCGACATGATTCCCCATCTCGCCGAACTCACCGATGACTTTGCTTTTGTCCACTCGCTCACGAGCAAGTCGAACACCCACGGGCCCGCCGAGAACTTCCTTTCGACGGGCTTTGTCCTCGACGGCTTTCCCAGTCTCGGCTCGTGGGCGACCTACGCGTTGGGAAGTGAAAGCCGTGACCTGCCATCCTACGTCGCCATTCCCGACCCGCGAGGTGTGCCGCAGAACGGTTCAAACAACTGGGGTCCGGGCTTTTTGCCGGCGGCCTTTCAGGGCACCACGATGAGCTCGAAAAGCCCGGTGCGTCACCTTGCTGCTCCGGGCGTTTCAGGAGCGCAGGACGCCGCCACAAGATCGCTCCTGCAAAAGATGAACGCCCGTCATCTTGAGGCCAACCCCGGTGACAGCAAGCTCGCCGCCCGTATCGCCAGCTACGAACTCGCGGCGCGCATGCAACTGAGCATGCCTGATATTTCCGAACTGGACTCCGAGCCGGCGCACATTCTTAAGATGTATGGTGCCGACGACAGCACCAATCCTGACAAAGCAGCCTTCGCCAAAAATTGCATCCTCGCGCGCCGCCTCGTCGAAAAGGGAGTCCGGTTTGTGCAGCTTTTCAACGGAGCCTACGCGAGCGGAGGCAAGCTCAACTGGGACGGGCACAGCGAGTTGAAGGATCAATACGATGTCCACGCCGCCATCCTGGATCAGCCCGCTGCCGCGCTCATCAAGGACCTGAAACAGCGCGGCCTTCTTGAGGATACCCTTGTCGTCTGGTGCACCGAATTCGGTCGCATGCCATTTTTCCAGAAGGGGGCGAAAGGCCGTGATCACAACCCCGACGGGTTCACCTGCTGGATGACCGGTGCCGGGGTGAAGTCAGGTGTCAGTCACGGGGAGACCGATCCGCTCGGGCAGAAGGCGGTCAAGGATATCCATCCGCTCTACGATTTCAATGCAACGATTCTGCATTTGTTAGGACTGAATCATGAGAAGCTGACCTTCGAGCACAATGGAATCGAGCGCCGGCTCACGAACGTGGAAGGACACGTGATACACGAGATAATGGCGTAAAGTTGATATCCCTCATTTTCCGAAATCTGATGATGAAAGGATGAGTTGATCTCCAATCTTGAAGTTGAACGCGACCGGATTTTTCAAGGTCGCGCTTGGGAAAAATGGTGCTCGAAGTGTTCCCTTGCTTTCGGGAAGAAACGTCCCGCCGTTGACCGGCTCAGCTCGGTCGGTATCTTCAATCCAAAGTTCGTACGACTGCCCGGGTGAAAGGTTAAGAATTTCCAGGACCCCCTTTTGGTTCCGTTGGCTCCATGCGAGGAGAGCCTTCCCACTTCCCTCCGGATTTGATTCCAGCGAAAAGATTCGGAGATCGTCGTAGAGATTGTTGAGGCCCGATTCCTTCAGCTCATGTCTTAAAGAGTCGACCTCAACTAGAAGACGGTCGCAATCTGAGCTCGCGGCAACCCAAAGATGCCAGCCCCTTGCTCCAACAAGAGCGATGATGGCCATCGCGGAAAGAATTAACCATGGATAACCCGCCAAAAAAGACCGGGGCGGTATCGGTGGATTCTGACGGTTCGATTCGGAGACGCTGGGATTCGATTTTTCCATCCGATTTGATGTAAGACTTCTTGTCCGATGCGGATTGTCTGTGACCAGAATTTAGGGAGAAATCGTGTAATCCGTTTATTATTAGTGATTTAGTATTAGGATTCAGGTTTCCTCCAAAGGATTCGTCGTAAACGAAGTTTTGGATGATGAAATCTTTCTCTTTTTGGGCCGTTCATTCCCGGAAAAGGCCAGCTGAAACCTTATTTGTTTGCTCAAAGAGAGGTCGATGGCGGTGAGAAAGGATATAATAACCATAAAAAATGACAATTAGTGCGCGTTATGATACAAAAAATGCGGAATGATCCTGAACACCCCAAGCATTCCCGGGCGGTGCCGGGCTTCGAGTTTGGTCGAGTTAACGACGGGTATGTCTATTCTCGGGATCTTTGCGTGGATGGGATTTCAGGTGATTTCTTCGGTGTTGGAATCCTCGCGAAGTGCCAAGCTTTCCAATGATGTCCGGCAGATCAACGCGGCACTCTACGTTTTTCGGGCGAATGGCGGAAACACGGATGGGATTGACGGACCTGAGGCCGTCCTTGAGCGGCTCAAGGCTACGCTGAGCGAAGACGACCGGCGTCGATTTGTGGGTGCGGCCAGTGGGCCATTGATCGACCGGCAACTTTATGCCGTGATGCTGCCTCCCGGGAATATTGGGAAGAGCGGACTGAGAGCCGTTTGGGATCAGACTGCCTTTCAGTTCCGATTGTCATTGGAGAACGTTCCTGGAATCAAGGAATTTGTGGTGCGGACGGATTTACCCGAGGCCCGGTCGGAGGAGTTGGAAAAGAAAGAGAGCCCGGGACTATTCTCATATGCCAGTGAGTCAACCTGGATCTGGGACTATGTTGAAGCCTCGGTGGAGCCTGCCCCGGCACCTTCCGATTATACGGCTGGTCTTTCGCCGACGCCCGCCTCGACCTATCTGGTGCTTCCGTCCAAGAAGGACCCTCCCTCTGTGCCTCTCCCACCTTTGGCGGTCGATCCGGGACCTCCTGTCGAGGCAGGTGAAGAGTCCGGGGGGATCGCGCTGAATCTGGGGTCAGGCAGCGCCAATGCCAGCGACGGTATTGCGTTGAATGTGCTCTCGGATAATACCAGCGCAGGTGAGGGTGAACTCGCTGTTGGCGTTCTCGGAATCGGCTTGTCTCTTGGTGGCAAAAAACCTCTCGTCAGCCTGGGCAAGCCGGCCTCATTGAATCCCGGAGATCTCACCGGCTCCGTGGTTGATGCGGTGAATGAATCCGGTTCGGGAAGCACCTCTGCGGTCAATGGATTCGCCGCAAACTTGGGGAGCGGAAACTCGACGGCAGTCGATGGGCTCAGTGCGAATGTGGGTGAGGGGGATGCCACCGCCAATCAGGGCATTTCGGGCAACCTGGGCAGCGGGACGTCGACAGCAACCAATGGAATCGGACTGAATCTGGGAACCGGATCGGCAACGGCCGGAGCTAAAAAATGAGGTGCTTTTGCTTCCCCCGGGGTGAAAGAGGATTCTTGGTGCTGAAGGAGAAAAAACGGGAAAACGAACCGGTAAATATCGTCACAGTCCGCGCGCACTCCATTTAAAACTCCAGGCAAATCGGAGCCGGCACATTAAGGACGTCAGTCGTGAAAATGAGCCCGCCGGTTTGCGGATCGATCTTGAAAACCGCCAGTGTATTAGACGCCCGTCCCGCCGCGATGAGCCATTGCCCCGTGGGGTCGACATTGAAGTTTCTCGGATAGGCGCCCCGAATGGGCTCTCGCTCAATAAAGGTCAGTTTGCCGCTTCCTTCGTCGACGGAAAACGCAGCGATGGTGTCATGACCCCGGTTCGAGGCGTAGACGAATTTTCCGCCAGGATGGACCCGGACCTCGGCGGCCTTGTTCGGGATCTCCCACAACTCTTTTGGAAGAGTGTCGACGGTTTGAATCTCTGTCATTGTTCCTGCCTTTGCGTCGTAGTCGAAGACGGTGAGTGACATGCCCATTTCATTGAGCACATAAACCTTCGTTCCATCGGAACTGAATTTCAGGTGCCGGGGGCCGCCGCCCGGGACAGCGGTTCCGAAGCCGTGTTCCTTGAGCGTGGCGCTCGCGTGATTGATTTCATAAACAACAACCCGGTCAATTCCGAGGTCGGGTACAAGGAGGAATCGATTGTCCGGACTCACAAACACGGAGTGGGGATGGGGACCTTCCTGGCGTGTTTTATCGGGGCCGCTTCCGCTGTGTTTGATCAGGGCGGTGCGCTCCCCGATACTCCCGTCTTCAGCGACGGGAAAGGCGGCCACCGAACCGGCGCCATACTGTGCCGTAAAAAGAACCCTACCGGTTTTATCGAGAGAGAGATGGGCCGCTCCGCCATCGCCAATGGGGCGGGTGTTGATGAGCGTTAGTGATTTGTCTTCACCGATGGAGAACGCCGCAACGCTGCCTCCGTCAATATTGCAGAGAGAATAGAGCCTCGTTTTCTCCGCGTTGAGCGTGAGAAAACCCGGGTTTCCGATTTCGGCGGCGACGACGGGCTCGGTGAGTTTACCGGTGTCCGTATTGAGTGTGGTCCGGTAGATGCCCTTGGCACCATTACCACCGGTTCCGATCCATAGGGTGAGGTCTTCTGACATTGTAGGGGTGACTAGAACGAGGCAAAGCGAAAGGGCAACCGGGTATTTCATACACTTGTAGGATGACGATGGGACGGGAACAGGTCAAGGTCCTGATTTCACGCCCGACGCCCGAACTTACGCTCCAACTCGGCGTAATTGATCTGGATCAAGGTCGGCCTTCCGTGGGGGCAGCAGTAGGCCATGTCACAAACGAGGAGGTCCTCGAGCAGCTTTTGCAGTTCCTTCTCGTGGAGAGGGTCATTCGCTTTCACGGCGTGTCGGCAGACGGTGGTGGCGATCATGTCCTCACCGAGCCGCAGGCTCGACATGCGGTCGCTCGCGGATCGGATCTCGTTAATGACCTCGTTCAGAAAGGATTCGGGATCATCGCTTTTCAGAAAGACAGGAAGAGCGTCGATCTTGAGCGTGTTTCCTCCGAAGGGCTCGGCGGAAAGCCCCAGCTTTCCGAGGGTTTCCAGATTCCGGCTGATGAGGTCGAAGTCGCGTGGAGGCAGGTCAACCATGATGGGGGTAAGGAGCCGCTGTGAGGGCACTCCCTCGGTCTCCATGCGGCGTTTCATTTCCTCGAAGAGAACCCGCTCGTGGGCGGCATGCTGATCCATGAGGACGAGGCCTTCTTTGCCTTCGAGCAGAACGTAAAGTTTTCCTAACACGCCGATAATTCGATAGTCGGCCGCCTTTGGTTTCTCTTCAACGGGGACAGAAGGTGGCGACGGACTCGAGGGGGTAGGAGTGGAGACAACACCCTGTCGGGTTTCGAGCTCCGCTTCAGTTCTTTCGCGTTCGATCGCGGTGAAGAGGGGCTGCTGCACCGGGGCGGGATCGGTTTTCGGGAAATGTCCCCAGTCTTTGCGCAAGGTGTAGCGATCGTGGGCGGGGAGCAATTCCTCCTGCACGACGAGGGAGTGCGGCTCGGGAGCGGGCAAGTTCCCGGTGAAGCCGACGCCGGAGACGGGACGGGTCATTCGCTCGCGCAGGGTGCGCTGGACGGCGCCAATGATGGCGTCCTGCACGGAAAAGCCGTCGTGAAAACGGACCTCCCGCTTTGCCGGGTGGACGTTGACATCGACCGCTGAGGGATCGGTCTCGATGAAGAGAAAAGTCACCGGATATTGCCCTTTCATCAGGGCGGTGTGGTAGCCCTCGCGCAGGCCCCGGGAGATGATCGCGGCCTCGACGGGGCGGCCGTTGAGAAAGCTGAGCTGCTGGCGTTTGTCGCTGCGCCCCATCCCCGGAGGACCGATGAAGCCGCGCACGGTGACATTCTTGTGGGTGGTCGGCTCAATTTCAAGGAGGCGTCCGGCGAGGTCGTCACCGACGAGACCACCAATGCGCTCGCGCAGGCTGGTGGTCGAAGGCAGTTGGAAGGCGAGCCTGTCGTCCCGAACGAGGGAAAATCGGATGTTCTCGTGCGCGATGGCCTGGGTCTTGATGACCTGTTCGAGGTGGGAATATTCGGTCGTCTCGGTACGGAGGAACTTCCGGCGGGCGGGGAGATTGTAGAAGAGGGAGCGGACCTCGATCTGGGTGCCGGGAGGTTCTCCACAGTCCTTGACGCTGGCGATTTTTCCTCCGTTCACGATGACTTCGGTCCCGGTGAGGGCCTCGGGTTCCCGGGTGGTGAGGCGGAATTTCGAGACACTCGCGATGCTCGGCATCGCTTCCCCGCGGAAGCCGAGGGTGAGAATGGCACCAAGATCCTCCTTGGTGCGGATTTTGGAGGTGGCGTTGCGCTCGAGGCACATGAGGGCGTCGTCCCGGTTCATGCCGCAGCCGTCGTCGGTGACGCGAATCAGAGCGATGCCTCCGCGCTGGACCCGGACCTCGATTGTGGTTGCGCCCGCGTCGATGCTGTTTTCGACGAGTTCCTTCACCACTGAAGCAGGGCGCTCGACCACTTCACCGGCGGCGACCTGGCTGGCGAGGGCTTCGGGCAGAAGGCGTATTTTTCCCATGAGGTATTGGAACCCTCAACTGAGGGCGGGGGCGAGCCAAAAGCAACATGGAAATCGTTTGGGGAACCCCGTTGACGGGGCTATAATGAGGAATCAAATCCCGATTCCCACGATGATAGAGGTCACCGAATCCGCCGCGAGGCACCTGCTCGATCTACTCGAGGAAAAAGACTTTTCGCCCGAAGAAAAAGGCCTGCGCCTCTTTGTCGAAAAGGGCGGATGTGCCGGGATGTCCTATGCCATGAAGATCGATGCTCCATCCGAGGGCGACAAAATCTACTCCTGTGGCGCGGCGCGGGTCCTCGTTGATGCGGAAAGCCTTGTCTATCTTGATGGCTGCCACCTTGACTACGTTGATGCCCTCAATGATGCCGGCTTCAAGATCGAGAACCCGAACGCGGCGCGGAGTTGCGGTTGCGGCACCTCTTTCGAACCGGCAAAAGCGGGAGCGGCTCCCGCCTACGACCCGGCGACGATGGATGGCGAGGTTTGTGGAACGGGTAAGGGGTGAAGAGGGGGATGGAGATTACGAGCAGGATAAAGATCAAGATTTAGGGAAATGGAGACTATATCTGACCAAAGTGCCTTTTCCCGGCGGTCGCGGGAGCAGGATGACGGGCGCTACGTGAGCGGCAATCTCATCCTCTGGATTGCGGTGATTGCGGTGTTGATCGGCCTCAACTTTGCCTCCTGGTCCTTCTGTATGTGGGTTTTCGGCCAGCCGGAGCATCCCATGAATTACCGGCTCCTGACGCGCCTTGAGAAGCTCGATCCCATTCACGGATTCACTCCGGTGACGGCACCGAGGGGGAAGTTCCTCCAGGCCAAGGACCTTTACGCTCAGGTCTACCCTTTCAGCAACACCGAGCTCCGGGCCTACAACGGCATTTTGAAGCGGTACTATCTCAAGAACTACCTGGAGCTGGAAAATGTCACCTTTCTGGCCGGTGAGTTCACGGTTCTTTCGGTTCAGAAAATGGGGGCGGACGATGTCTTTCAAAGCGGTCTCGTGATCCGGGGCCGTTCGACCAGCTTTCCTGATGCCATTCTTGATTTTGCTTTGCCGGCAACAGAGGTTCCCGAGTCATTTCGCCTTGCTGTTGGAGAGATTATCAAGGTGGAGGAGTCATCGACCTGCGCTGCGGTGCTGAACATCGAGCGCCTCGAGGACAGTTCGATGATTTTTACGGTCGTGCCCCTCGTGGATCGGATCTATGAGTTCGGGGAGGGGGCGAAAATCGAGGTGAAAACGATGGAACGAATTCAGATCGAGCCGGAGCGGTGGCCGATCAGTGATGAAACGGAGGTCGTTGAGCCAAAGCCGGTCGATCTGCTCGAGACAGGGGAGGGCGTTCCCTCGGCAGAAGTGCCCGGGGATGCCCCGGCTCAGTGATCAGCACTCACGATCCGGATTTTCCGGCGCGACGTAATCGGGATAACTGGCGCTGAGCTGCTGGGTCAGGTTCTGTGCTTTCTCCTGATCACCGAGGGAACGATAGGCATTGATCGCTTTCGTCAGAGCTTTCGGGGTGACTTCGGGATCCATGAAGATCTGACTGACGACGAGGTAGTCCCGGGCAGCTTCCTCGAGGTTGCCGTTGGCGGCGGAGATGTCTCCCAGAAGTATGCGCGCCTCGGCATTGGTGCGGCCTTCCTTTTGCGAGCGCAGGCTTTCCTGTGCGCTGTTTCGGGCTGCCTCGAAATCACGCAAACAGAGATGGGCGAACCCCCGCTCAAGAAAGGCCGCGGCGCGCTCGCTGGGACGTTCGGTCTGAGCGAGATAGAAATCGTAGGCAGCAACCGCCCCTTCGTGCATTTTGAGCTTCATGCGGGATTCCGCGAGAAGTTTCCAGACGGTCGAACCGGTCTTTTCAGGGCTCGCCGGGTCGGTGATCGAGGTTAGGAAAAACTCGGCGTCTTCGTATTCCTTGTTCTCCGCAAGCTTTCGACCGAGAAACTCCAGGACCTGCGAAGGGATCGGAGTTCGCTTTGTCTTTTCAGGGGTTTCCGCCGCCGGGGGAGCTTTCTCAAGATATCGTCTCGCCTCGCTCGCTAGCTGCGGGATATCTTCAAGCTGATAATGGGCTATCACGATACGAAGTGATGCTTTGTCGTCATACTGCGGATCGAGCTCCCGTGCCTTCGCCAGGTCCGGGAGCGCTTCCTTGTATTGTTCGAGGTCAAAATGACCGACTCCGATCCAGTAGCGGGCCTCGCCGACTCCCTCGGTCTCGGGAAACTTGGCGAGGAGATCTTTGTAGGCGGCGATCATTTCAGGGATCTTGCGCTGATGGGCGTAGATCAGGGCGATTTGCTGAAGTGAGAATTCAAGTTCCGGAGAGTCCGGAAATCGTTTCGCGATATCGAGATAGTCGCCGAGCGCGAATTGATGATCCTCCTGTGACTGATAGGCCATGGCTCTTTTGGCGAGAGCGGAGGAGGAAAGGGTGCTGGACTGGAACTTTTCGATAAAGCTTGAGAGGGTGGCGATGCCTTCAGGGCGTTCCCCGCATTCGATCTCTGCCCATCCCTGCTTGTAGAGCTTTGCCTCATGATACTTCGCCTCGATTTTGGCGACTCTGATCTTGCGGTAGGAAGCGGCGGCATCCTTGTAGTGTTTGACCGCGAAGTCGGAACCCGGACCACTCGCCGAGCTCCCCGCCTGACTGAAATGCCACTCTGCCGACATGAGCCAGGCCATGTCGATAAACGGGCTCTCGGGATCCACCTTCCGCTGGCGCTCGGCAAATCTCACGACCGATTCGGGAAGGAGCGGATCGCCCTTCTGGTGAAGAATCTGTAGCTTCCGGTAGGAGGCTTCGATGCCCTCCTGCTGTTCCGGATATTTTCCCTCCACCAGAGAGTAGAGACGCAGTGCCGACTCGATATCACCCTTGATCCGGAAAGAGTGTCCGACGATGAGGAGCATTTTGGCCCGCGACTCTTCAGGAGCGTTGTAGGATCCCGAATTGTAGAGGCCGACGACCTTGTCATGATCCCCGCGGGTGAAGGCATTAAAAATCGCCCCGACCTGGGCGAGGGATTTCCACGGGCTCGTGTCGGGAAACTTCAGTGCCTCTTCGAGGAGTTTCTCACTCAATTCCGCCTGTCCGGCCTCCGCGGCCATGAGACCACCGCGGACCGTCGCCTCCTCTTTGAATTCAGCGGTGGATCCGCTGGAAGCCAGTTGCTGGAAGCGCTCGAGGGACTTGGCCGCATCGCCGAGTTCGAACAACAGTCTCGCCGATTCGAGGAGGCTCCGCTCATAGAAGGGATTCTCCGGCCCCGGTTTCGCGGTCATGACCGCCTCAAACTGGGCGAGGGCCTCTTTCGGCTGCTGGGTCAGTTGCAGGCAACGACCGTAATAGAATTGCGCCTGAACGGAGGCTTCCGGGTTGTTCAATTCGTCTTTGGCGATTTTGAAAAAGGCCAGTGCATTCCGATAATCCTTTCCGTTGAAACGAAGGACGGCGAGGCGATAAGCGGAGGCACCCACGAAGGCACCTTTCTTATAGTTGTTAATGAGGAAGGTGAAGGTGGTGATCGCATCCTCGGTCTGGTTCACTTTCAGGTAACACTCCCCGAGACGGAACCATGCGGCCTGAAGGTTGGGGCTTTTGGGCTGTTCACGGATGAACACCTGATACTGGACCGCCGCGAGTGCGAACTGCTCTTTGCCGAAGAGAAGATCGGCATAGGAGAGCACGTCTTCCGGTTGGGTGGCTGCCTGGGCCCGCGCAGGCTGCGGATTTGCCAGGATCAAAGATAGGGTTGCGAAGATCACGGTCAGCCCGAACCCCCTCCGGTATCGACGGAAGATAGATTGGCAGCTGGAAAGAAGCATCGCGGTTAAATGGGAAAGGGAGGTAAAAGTTGGCCGCCGGTCATCACGGGGCCGGTTTTGTCGTTGCCGCAGGTTTCGTCGTGGCAAAAGCCACGTTCCAAATGCCCGCCTTTTTGATCACATCGAGGACGTTGATGATGGACTGGAAGTCAGCTTCGGCTGATCCTCTGAGGATGACCGCCTGATCGGGGTAGGTTTCAGAGATGGCGACGAGTCTCTTGAGGAGGTCATCTTCAGAGATCGTACGGTCATTCAAAATGATCGATCCGTCTTTCTTGACGTTGATAATGATCTCACCGGCCTGTCTGTCGATCGTCTTGGTTTCCTCCGCCGAAGGCACCGATATGTCCATGTCACGCTCAAAGCGGGCAAACTGCCATGACATGACGAAAAAAATCAGGATCTGAAAGACCACATCAACCATGGGGGCGAGATCGAGATCTGCGGCCTGCTCATTGCTGTTGATGTCTCTGAATTTCATGAAAGAAGAGTGCCCTTGGAGAACGGGTTTCGAGCTCAGTCGGCTTCATTCGGCTCACGCCTTGCTGCCGCACGGAAGTTTGCCCGCTTGTACTGGGCGGCAAGGAGGGCCATAATATGGGTCATGGCGGCCTCTAGCTCGGCGATGAGCTTCTGCACTTTGCCACGGAAGAGCGAGTAGAAAACGAGAGCCGGAATGCTGATGACAAGTCCCGCAGCCGTCGTGATAAGGGCCTGACCGACTCCCGGTGCCAGTTCCATGTGCTGAACTCCCGATGACTTACCGATACTCTCGAAGGTTTTGATCATGCCGACGACAGTACCCAAAAGACCGAGCATGGGTGCCACCCGGCTGATATCGTTGAGGTAACTGATCCGGTTGCTAAGAATGCTTGCCTGGCGGGTTCCCTCCGCTTCGGTCACTTCCCGGACCTCATCGAAGCTGGCGGTCGGATTCTTTGTCGCGAAATCGAGGGTCTTGTAAACAATACGGGCGATACATTCATTCTCCCGGTTGCAGACGGCGATCAGACCGAGGTAATCCTGTTTCCGGATCAGGGCATCGGCGGCGTTCATGAACTTGTCACTCACAATGGCACCCTGCCGGATCGTGAAGGTGTAAAACACAACCAAAAGCACGGCGAGGAAAGAGAGCGCTGCGAGAGGAACCATCAGGTAGATCCCGCCCTCCATGATGTAGTCGAGGAGCGACTCGACTCCCGCGCTCACCGATGTCTCTTCGGAAGGGGTGGCAGGATTGGCCGCCGCAGGAGGGGCAACGGCAGGGGCAGGACCGGGCGCGGTGGTCTGGGCCGAGAGAGGTGTGAAAGCGGAAAGAATGAGGAGGGCGGCAACGGCGAGATAATTCATCCGGAATATGACTGGTCGAAGGATGTCGGAGCGGGTGAAACCCTGGGGAAACGGAAGCCGGATCTACAACTGATCCGGTCCCGACGATCCCTCTTCAAGAATTTAGACCTTACGCGCTCTAGCCTGCCTTGCAAACCTTCGGTCAGGATATCGGAACGAAATTGACAGTCACGAGGACTTCCATCGTCAAGCTTCCTTTAATATGGAAAATATGATAATTTTAGCAAAAGGCTTGAATGGGCGCGATAAATGGGTTAATTTTATATTATTAGTAATTTCAATAACACGGAAAACGGGGTTTCCAGAGAAATCCCGGTCTTCTCACATCGCGAATGAACCAATTTGGCGCAGGACCTACCCAGCCGGCATCATCCGAGACGCTTTTTCCGGGATTCCCCACACTGGACCCCGGCCGGCTTCTTTCGGTCGTTTGGAAACGGCTCTGGCTGGCGGCTCTCGTTGCCGGTGGCTTCGTTGGACTGGCGATCCTCTACGTGACGCTCGCTCCCAAGACCTACCAGTCCACGGCAGTTATCTACGTCGATCCCAAAAACGAGGGGGCGGTTTTTGAGGGAATCAAAGGGGTCAGGCAGGCGAGTTGGGAAACGCTCGATGCGCTCAAGTCCATGGCTGAGGGGATTCGGAACGGAACCGTGATTCTTCGCGTTGTTGATAAACTGAAACTGCGGGACGACCCGACTTTTCTCACTCCGCGTGAGGGTGGCTACGCTGATGCCGAGATCGTGGAACTGATCGCTCCAAGGGTGGACGCGGAACTGCGCCGGGGGACGAGGTTGATTGATGTCTCGGTCAAAGATCGTTCTCCCGAGCGTGCCCGGGAGATGACCGCCGCGTTTATTGACGAATTTCAGAATCTGATCCGTGAACAAAATCTGGCCTCGGCCGAAAAGTCCCGAAGCACTCTTGAGGAAGAGGCGGCGAAACAACTCGAGCGGGTTAATGCGGCCGAGGAAAAGTTGCAGGAGTTCCGCCGTTTGCATGCCGATGTGGCCCTTGATGAGAACAAGGACCTCACCACAACGAAACTCGAGGACCTCGACAAGCTGCTCAGCAGTGCCGGCAACGACGTCCTTCTGAAGCGGGCGGAGTTCGATCAATACAAAACGATTCCGAAAGACCAGATCGAACGGGTCTTCGAAATCGGCAGCCATGGAGGCCAGGATCACATCCAGAAGATCATCCTCGCGAGGAACCAGAAGCGGGCCGAGTTCTCCCGGATCAAGGAGCAGTTTGAGCCGACCCACCAGACCTATCAGTCCTACGAGGGCGACCTCCGCGGCCTTGAAGAACAGGTTACTCTCGTGGCGCAGAGCATCGGAGAGTCGATCGAAAAGGGATATTACCGCGCCGTCGATCACGAGGAAAAGCTTCGTGCGAGCGTGCAGGAACAGAAACTCAAACTGATCGAGGTGGATGGGATCATGAAAGAGTTCCGCGCTCTTTTCCGTGCTGTGGACGCAGCCTCCTCGACCTATGAGAGACTCCTGGACCGCATCAACGACACGGAAGTGACCGAGAGTGTCGACGAGACGGTCGTCCGGACCTTTTCTGAAGCCCTCGTGCCATCGAAGCCGGTTTCTCCCAAGAAAACGATCACCGTTCTCGCCGCCGGAGTGTTAGGATCAATGTTAGGGATAGCCCTCGTCGTGGGGATCGGTCTCCTCGACCGGACTCTGAATAGTCGCAAGCAGGTGGAGTCCACCCTGGGGCTTGCGGTGCTGGCCGAGATTCCGCGGGCCTTTGATCGCGACTGGAATCTCGAGGATTCACTCTTTGTGACACGTGACCCCGGATCACTGGTAAGTGAGAGCTTCCGCTCGCTCCGGACCTCGCTGTCATCCTTTTCGCCCCGCAGCGTGATGATCACGAGTCCGTCGCCGGAAGAGGGGAAAAGCTTCTGCGCGGCAAACCTTGCCGTGCTTCAGGCGAACATGGGCTATCGCACACTTCTCGTTGATGCCGACTTCTGCCGTCCCCGCATGGCGTCCATATTTGTGGATCCTCTTCGCGGCAAAGCGGGGGAGGGAGCCCTTTCCTCGCAAAACACCTGTCAGGAAACGGTCTTCAAAAATCTCTTTCTGCTTTCGTGCGGTCGGTTCACCTCGAATACCGGCGAGCCGATGAACAGTGAAATGTTTGCGAACATGCTGCACGAGGCCTACGCCTCCTTTGACTGCGTTATCATCGACACGAGTCCGATCAATTTCGTGAGTGATGGACTTACCTACTCCCGCCACGCTGATGCGGTCGTTCTCGTTGTAAAGGCCGGCGAGACAAACGCGGAGTCTGCACGTCATGCCATGCGGGAGCTTCAGAGAATGCGGGCGGGACTGGTCGGCGTCGTTCTCAACGGGGTCAAGGGCGGCAATCCCAATCGGGCAGCCTATGTGAACGGGACTTCAAGATCCATGCCTGCTCTCGCGACGCGTGAGCTGAGTCCCGCGTCGATCGCCGGATAAAGGATCGGAACCGGAAAAACCCACGCGGCTTCCATCACGTTGATACCTCAAAACCCACTGCATGAGTACCGTTGAATCAAGCAAAACCAGGGTATCCCGCATCCCCCTGCGGCAAACCGCTGAGACCTCCCGGGCGAGATATCACCGTCTCGTGGCGGGTGCCTTTGTCGTCGACATGCTGGCGGTGGCAAGTGCACTCCTTCTGGCTCAGTGGATTCGGTTTGAGACACCGATCGCCGGATTCGGGGTTCCGGCGGAGGATTCCTTCCGCGCGGCGGACTACATCGGACACATTCTCCTAGGTGTTGCTCTAATGATGGTCGCGTTGACCAATTTCCGCCTCTACACGCGGGAGAACCTGCTCTCCTACACCAACACCCTGAGGATCATCTTTAAAGCATCCTTTGTGTGGATCCTGTCCTATCTCGCCCTCACCCTGATGCTGAAATTTGATCCTCCGATCTCGAGGGTGTTTTGCGGAATCGGGCTTCTCACCACGTTGATGATTCTGCCGGTCTGGAGAGGGCTGCTCTGGCGTGTCATCAGCAGGGACGAAAATGCCAGCAGTCTCCGCCAGCGTGCCCTTGTCGTGGGATGGAGCCGTGATTTCTCGCGTGCCGTGCAAACCTTTACTGATGCCCCGGATCGACCCTTCGATATCGTTGGAGTGATCTCGCCCCCCGAGGGTGAGTTCCAGGAGCCGGTTCCCCCGCACATGCCGGTGATGGGATCTTATGAATCCCTCGAGGCGCTGCTTCAGCTCGGAGTCTGCCAGATGGTGATCGTGGCAGATGATGCCCTCAAGACCGGCACCCTGATGCATATTGCTTCGGTGTGTGAAAAGGAGATGGTGGAGTTCAAACTCGTTCCGACCTGCTTCCAGGTTCTTCTCAGCGGGTTGCACCTCGAATCAGTGGGCGGTATTCCCATCCTCGGGATTTCCCGACTACCGCTTCACTCGACGGTGAATCAGTATGTGAAGCGCTTCATCGATATTCTTGGCGGATTGGTAGGGCTCGCTCTTGCCGCTCCGGCGATTGCCATTTTTGGAATACTCATCTACCGCGAAAGCCCCGGACCGATCTTCTACCGCCAGCGGAGGCTGGGTGCGAACGGAGCCATCTTCGATATGGTGAAGCTGCGCAGCATGAAACTGGATGCCGAGACTGCCGGGGTTGGCTGGACCGTCAAAAACGATCCGCGATGTCTTAAGGTCGGCGGCTTTATGCGGCGCTGGAACATTGATGAGATTCCGCAATTCTGGAATGTGCTCAAGGGTGACATGAGCCTCGTCGGGCCCCGTCCGGAGCGGCCGGAGCTGATTGAACAGTTCAAAGAGGAGATTCCTCATTACAACGCCCGGCACAATATCAAACCCGGCATCACCGGCTGGGCTCAGGTCAATGGTCTGCGCGGGGATACCGATCTTTCGGAAAGAATTCGCTTCGATCTCCACTACATCGAAAATTGGAACGTGATTCTGGACTTCCAGATCATGCTCCTGACATTCATCAAACGGGAAGGGGCTTGCTAGTCGGGTTCGTCGTTCCTTGTGCTTCGTTCTTTGTTTCGTGAACTTTATCCGACAGGTAATCGCCAACGATCAGGCCGAGATCGATGCTCCGGCCACTCCGATGCTGAAGTGGCTGCGCCCGCTTTTTGTCATCTTCCTTTTCTCCTTCGTCTTTGACTACAAGTCCCCTGATCTTGAGTTCGGGGCGGTATCAACCGGGGGATCGCTTTTTCAGTTCGCGTTCCTGGGAATCGCACTTCTCTCGGGAGGATTGACGACTCTGCTGGGACTCAGGAAGCTTCTCGTTCGGCCGGGCGTCTATGTTGTCTTGATGTGGTGGGGCTACGTCGTCATGAGCCTGACGGTGGCTTTTCTGTGGGACAACGAAGCCGGCCGCATCCTTCGTCTCTCGATTCCTCTCCTGCTTGTCGGTTTCGGCATCAATGCGACGCTCATTGTTGCCGCCAACGGGATGAGGCCGGGAGAGGCGGTTCGCTGGTTTCTCTTTGCCGCTCTCACCAATGTTCTCTGGCGATTCGGTTTCGGAGCGCTTGCTTCGGGCACTCCGCTCTCGGAGATTCGGATGGAGATTCTTAGCCCTGCCATGGGATTCCTTTTTGCCTGGGTCGGCTGCGCCTTTCTTCTGCGGCACAAGTTTACCTGGTGGAGTCTTGTCATCTTCGGTGTTCCGCTGGCCGTCGCGGCGATTTCGATCACCCGCAGCCTTGCCCTTCCCATCGTGGTCTCCTTCATGACCGGAACCTTCTGCCTGGTGCTCGCCTTGATCTGGCGAATGGTTGACCTTCGCTTTCCTTTCCGGAAAATCGGGCCGCTTTTTGCGATGGGATTGGCCATGGTCTTTGTGGTCGTCGGTGTTGCCCTGATCCAGCCTAACCTCGCGGACCGCTGGTATCAGCGCATGTTTGACAATCGCGGGGAGGGCGGGGCAACGACAGAGGATCTCTCGTCCCTCATGCGCAAGGCAGAGGCAAAATCGATGTGGGATATTCTGGCCAAAGATCCGCACAGTTTCATCTACGGCCGGGGACTTGGAGCCGCCTATTACTGGGATGAGTCCTACTACCCCGAGTTGTTCCTCGTCTACCCCAACGATAGACACCAGTTTCCTGATGAAATCTTCAGCGCGGGGCACAGTATCTGGACCTACACCCTCTTTTCGACCGGCTTTATCGGGATCGTGATCGTGCTCCTGTCATTTTTTATTCCGATGGGATTGAGCCTTCATGCCGCCCGCTTGAACTCAAAAACAGTAATGGGTCCGAGGGCGTGGGATTCGTTTCTCGTCTTCCTCCCGTTTATCTCGATGTGGGCCACTTTGAGTGAAAGCATCACGAGGAATCCATTCGACGAGCGATTCACCGGAGTGCTCTTCGGGTTCATGGTCGCATTGCCCCAGTTTTTCTACAATCGTGCGTTCTTCCTCCGCTATCGCGAGGCACTCGGTCAGGAGGCGACCCAGCTTATTCTCGATGAGGAAACGGCCGCCGAGATTGGAGAGACGGCGGTCGGTGCTCCCTTTCAGGGACGCACCCCGGTCGTTAAAATCGAGGGCGAGAGAGTCGGGGGACACCATCTCGTCGGATGCAGCTACTCCTTCGAATCACCGGCCGGCGAGAAAGCCCGCGAATCATGACGGTCATTGTCACAGTGTTACTCTCTCTGCTCTTCTGGGCTTGTCTTCTGCTCCTGGCTCACACGTATGCCGTCTATCCTGTCCTTCTGGGAATTCTCGCGAAGGGAAAAAAACTCCCCGGGGATCGTTTTGTTTCAGATCGTGATCTTCCGGAAGTGGCCGTCCTGATGGCGGTCTATAACGAAGAGTCGGTCATTGAAGCCACCCTCGATTCCATCCTCGCCTCCGACTATCCGGCCGGTAAGATTCGTGTTTTGATAGGGTCGGACGGTTCGACTGATCGTAGTGACGAAATCGTGAACCGCTTTCGCAGGGAGCATTCGAATCTGCATCTCACGGTGTTCGGCGGACGGAATGGAAAGATCAGAATCATCAATCAACTCGTCGGGGAGGCGCGCGCGCGTTTCGAGAATCCGGAATCGGCCGTATTTGTCCTCTGTGATGCGAATGTCGTCTGGTCTGCAGATCTCCTCCGCCGGCTCACCTCCCATTTCAAGCGCTCCGATGTCGGTCTGGTAGGGGCCGCGGTGCGGGATCCGGTTCGTCAACACGCGGGAATCGGAGATGAGGAGGAGGCCTACATCGGACAGGAGAATCTGGCCAAGTACCGTGAGGGAGTTCTCTGGGGCAAAGTGATGGGTGCCTTCGGTGCCTGTTATGCCATGCGATCCTCGCTTTTTTCACCCGTTCCGGCGAACCATATCGTGGATGACTTTTTCCTGACCTTCCGTTGTCTGGAACAGGGACACAAAGCAATCGTTGATCTTGAGGCGGTTTGTTTTGAAGCCGTCTCCATCGAGATAAAGGAAGAATTTCGACGGAAGCGGCGCATCGCGGCGGGGAACTTTCAGAATCTGAACCATTTCCGCCGTTTTCTGCTTCCCTGGAACAGTGACCTCGCCACATTCTTTGCCTTCTGGTCGCATAAGGGCCTGCGTTGGTGCGGTCCCTTCCTGCTCTTAGGGATCTTTCTTTCGCTCCTGATCCTCCCGTTTCTTCAATCCTTTTACTGGCTCCCGCTGGTCGGATTTCTGGGAACACTGCTGATGGGGGCAGGGGATCTTATCCTGAGTCGGAGACAAAGCGGGATTCAGGTAAAGCTGTTCCGCTTCGCGAGATATTTTTACTCAATGAATTTCGCGCTTTTCCTTGGATTTCTCGACTTCATGAAGGGGCCGCGAAACAGTGTCTGGGAACCGACGAAGCGTGCGACCGGTCCCGGGATGCAAACCGCTGGCCCGGAAAAAAAGGGACGGCCCGCTGAATTGGAAACAGCGGTCCGAAAATGAAACGGCCATCCATACTGGTGGCTCATCCCTGGATGGGGAGGGGCGGGTCGGAAGCGACTGCCATGTGGACCGTTGAGGCGTTGCAGGACGACTACGACCTTACCTTTGTCACCGCTTCGCGGGTCGATTGGGCGGAACTCAACCGTGTTTACGGAACCGCCGTCGACCCGTTGAAATTTCAGACCTTGAAGGCTCCGGTGCTTCCCGGCGTGAATGGACCCAATCGTCTCGTCTATCTTCAACAACGGTATTTCGGGAGATATTGCCGGAAGATTGCCTCATCTTTTGATCTCTGTCTCAGTGCCTACAATCCGATCGACTTTGGCCGGCCGGCGATCCATCTCATCGGTGATTTCAGCTTCAGTGAGGAGATGCGGAGACGTCTCAATTCCCATGCGACCGAATCTTTTCAGCATCGATCAGGTCTGCTCCGGCGTCTCTACCTGGGACTGGGCGATTGGATCGGTGGCCGGAGACCCCCTCTCTCCCAATGGGGCGGCCTGATTCTCGCCAACTCGGCCTGGTCGGCCCGACAGTTGGAGACTCACTTCGGAGTCTTTGGGGCAGAGGTGATCTTTCCTCCGGTCACTTTGCCCGTAAGTCCGGCAGGATCCGGGCACAGAGACCCGATGGGTTTTGTATGCCTTGGTCGTGTTGTTCCTGAAAAGGAGATTGAGCGTATTGTCAGGATTCTCCGCCGGGTGAGGGACTCGGGTTATCCGGTCTCGCTGCACCTCATCGGAGATCTTCAAGACTCCGATTACGGGCGGGAGCTTGCACGTATGATTGAGCCCGACCGTGACTGGATCATACCGACAGGATTCCTCGCCCTTGAGGCCAAATGGGAGATCCTCTCGAGTCGGACCTACGCGATCCATGCCTGCCGGATCGAAGCATTCGGGATTGCCGTTGCGGAGATGGCTTCGATGGGATGTCTCCCTTTCGTGCCCTCCACCGGCGGTGCCGGGGAGATCGTGCCGCTTCCGGAGTTGCAATATGGCGATGACGATGAGGCCGTGGTCAAAATTTTGACCATGCTCGAAAACCCGCGGAGAGTGAAAGAACTGGCGGAGGAACTTCCCTGCTTGATGGAGCGATTCGGCCCGCCTAACTTCAAGGTTCAACTCTCCCGGCATGTGATCGATTTTGCGGAAAGAGTGAGGGTGAGCGGAAAATGAGTTTGATCTTAAAAACCTTTCTTCAACTTACCGATCCGGTATTTTTTCGGAAGATGTGGCGAAGAGCTCTTCGGGGTTTCCGCTCATTTGATGACAAAAGCTCATCGAGCGAGCTCGACCATTTTCCGTCGCTCAAACGGGCCCTCGTCGTGGTGGCGCACCCGGATGATGAGACTTTCTGTTCCGGACTGCTTTTGGAATTAAAGGAGCGGGGTTGCCACATCACGATTCTCTGCGTGACGAGAGGAGAGGGTGGCCCCTGCGGTCCTCACTCACGCGAGTCGCTGGGAACGGTGCGTTCGGAGGAGATGTCCCGCTCCTGCAGGATCCTCGGAGTGGATGAACTGATCTTCCTTGGCCACATCGACCCGCTCGGTGGAAGTGTCAAAGCGTATGCACCCGACGTTTCTTCGGAAGACCTTGCCGCGCAGATAGGTCTCTATCTTGATCAAGTCGATCTGCTGGTTTCTCACGGAAGCAGCGGAGAATACTGGCATCCGGCGCATCTTCTTGTTTTTGAAGCGGTCAAGACGGCGCTTGAGATTTCGACTCAGCCGGGTCCGGCCTGGATGACATTTTTGGCCCGCCAGGTTGATCATCCTCTGCCTCGCCTCGTGAACTGGGACGACGCGGCCTTTCTGATGGTTTACAAGCCCAGGCATCAGGATGCCCGATTAAGCGCCCTCGCGTGTCACGAAAGCCAGCTCGATCTCTTTGGACAATTTGCCGGAGGTGATTACCGGGACTTTATCCGTCTGACTTCGAGGGAGGCCTATGCGCTGCAGCGGCAGGGTCGGTTAGAGATCCCTAAAGCGACTGATAAAGGCAAAGGCGAGGGGGATCATTGCTCCCACCGTTGAAACGAAGGCACCCAGAGCGAAGCGGAAGGGCTGACTGAAGGCCGAGGAAACGAGGACGGTGCAGGCCAGCACCACCGAACCGAGGACAAAGATTCCCAGCGGAGAAAAACGACGGTGCATTCCCGCCTTTTCCATCTGGTCTCTGAGAGGATCGAAATACTGATACGCGATCACCGCCACGAGAATGGGATTGAGTGGCGCATAGGCGGCCAGCGAGGGCATCGAAATAATCGCGTTGTAGATGGCGTGCGCAAAAACCACCGCCAGGTAGGAGACAAGGAATTCCTCCCATCCCCGGAAACCCCGCGCCAGCATGCGCCAGAGGTAATAGCCGGCCACACCCGTAAGAGAGAAGTGGAGAACATTGGCGGTGAGGAGGCGAATCCAGGCGGTGAAGGTTCCGGCACCCGCCTCGAAGTAGGCGAGATTTTCCTGAAAGGCGAAACCAAGTCCCGTCATCCCGGCGAAGAGCAGCATTTCAAGCGGGCTGCTTTTCCTCCGAAGGAGAATCGCGAGCGGGAGGAAACAAAGGAGCTTCAAGCTTTCCTCACGAAGGGCGACTCCGGAAAGGAAGTAGATGAACTGACCCAGTGGCGTATCGCCCTCGTGAAAGATGAAACCGAAGAGATCTTCCTGAATCATCACCGCGAAGAGCGTCAGGGAGGCGCTGACCATTCCCAGAAGAAAAGCGATGAGAGCCGTCGCAATCCTTCCGCGGGTTTGTTCGCCAAAAGCCAGGAGAATGAAGAACCAGATCGCCGCGGTGAAGACTGCGGGAATCACATAGGGCGATCGCATCCCTTGCCATTCTGTTGCCAGGACCGAGCGTGCAAGGGCGGGGTAGTCCCGCAAGTAGGTGAAGTAGCTTAGGAGATCGTTGGCTTCGAAGGCCCCCCGGAACGAAGCGTCATTGAGAAGCTTGCGAAGCAGACCGCTATCCTCTTCGAAGCGGCTGAGGAAGACGGCACTGCGGCGGGAGTAGAGCGAATCAGGGAAACGTTCTGCGGCGGAAAGATAATGGCGCAGCGCTGTTTTATGGTTCGCTCGCTTGAACTCAAGATCCCCCATGAACTCGTCGCGGTAGGGTGTCTCCGGTGGAATGGTTTCGAGTTTTACGAGGAAGGGAGCGGGATCCGGAGCATTGAGTCCTGCCCACCATAGACGCACCGGCTCAACAGAGGGGTCGTTCCGAAGATCTTCGAGGGAGGCTTCGATCTCTTCGGCAAAAAGGTTCTGTGAACCGTCTCTAACCAGGTCGGCACAGGTGAGGGTCTGTGACTCGGTCGGGACCGGACTGCCGAAACGGATCAGAGGGACCAGCGACTCCCTGTCGCCGGCGGCTATCATTCCTTCCCGAGTGAATCGGGACGGAGTGGCAACCAATGAAATCAGGAGCGCTAGAAGAACCGCAACCATTGTCACTGCCGCAGAAGCCTTGAGAAGAAAAGTGCGTTCTCGGGAAAGGCGGACGAGGTCCTTTGGGGAGGGCAGGGGCATTGCAGAGGAAGGAAACCCGCGACGATATGGCCTTTTCGCGATGGCGACAAGAGTTGCCTTTGCCGCCGAATCTCTCTAACGTGGCGAAATGAAGTGTCCTTCCCTTTCCCCCGTTTTCCTCGTCCTGACCGCGATTTCGCTCTCTCCGCTCGTCGGGACGGGAGCGCCGAAGATCAAACTTGAGCCTGTTTACAAGGGAATTGCGATTGAGAAGCCCGTCTCCCTGCAGGTTCCCGGTGATGGCACCAACCGCCGCTTTCTCGTCGAACAAACCGGGAAGATTCGTATTCTCCCCGCGGACGAGGGTGGATCAGAAGCGACGGTGTTTCTTGATATGACGAAGTCCATGGCTGTGGAAAAGGATTTCGAGGAGGGGCTTCTCGGTCTCGCCTTTCATCCCCGGTATAAAGAAAATGGCCTTTTCTATGTGACCTTCTCACGCCAGGGGCCCAAGCGTGTTGTCCTCGCTGAATTCTCCGTGTCGAAGACAGATCCCAATCTTGCCGATCCGGCGAGCGAGCGGATTCTTCTCGAAGTGCAGAAACCCGAGTGGAATCACAACTCCGGCAATGTCTTTTTCGGACCCAAGGATGGGATGCTTTACCTCTGCGTCGGAGACGGCGGCCTCAAGAACGGAGTTCACCAGCTCTCCCAGAAACTTACCAGCTGGTGCGGCAAGGTCCTGCGCCTCGATGTCGACACCCGCACCGCCTCACTTCCCTATGGCATACCCTCCGACAACCCCTTCGTCCAGACTCCGAATGCCTGTCCCGAAATCTGGGCTTTCGGATTCCGGAATCCCTGGGGCGCCGCGATAGATCCCGAAACGGGCCTTTTTTACCTCGCTGATGTCGGACAGGATCTCTATGAGGAAATCAATCTGGTGGAAAAAGGCGGCAATTACGGTTGGAATTTCCGTGAGGCGAGCCACCCCTTCACAACCCGGGATGCCATGATGGCGGCCCTGGGCCAGAAGTCCGAGCCACCCAAAGAGGCCGTCTTCATCGACCCGATTCACGAATACAACCGTGCCGATGGCTTGAGCATCACCGGCGGATTTATCTACCGTGGCAAAGCCATCCCCGATCTGGCGGGACATTTTCTCTACGGTGACTGGCGTTTCGGTAATCTCTGGGCGCTCCAGTACGATCCGGCCACCAAGGCCGTCGTGAACCATCAGATCGAAAAACCCGCCGATCCGGCGACCCCGACGACCCAGCCGACCGGCTTTTTTCCGGATGAAAACGGAGAAGCGCTTGTGCTCGACTGGCGCGGCGCCATTCACCGCATTGTTGCGGCTGAGTGAGGATCAACTTTCGGCCGGCGATTCTGCCAGCTGAGCAATCCGACGCCCGCGAGGGCAATGACCGCCCCGAAGAACTCGCGGGAGAGCTCCACCCGCGGCTCCTCCGCGGACATGCTTGTCTGGGTCATCGTGAAAGATTCCTCTCCGAAGAGGTTTTCGTAGAGCCCCGGACCGGTCCGGACCATTTCAATGAGGCAGGCCAGCGCGGCGAGAATGAGAATCCAGCGGGGGAGCGGACGGAAGAGAATGACGACAAAAAGCGCGGCGATAAGCAGGTAAAAGAGAAACCAGAGGGTCGCGTCGATGACCGAGGGGTGATAGTAGATGGCGGGGTCAATATCATTCCGCTGGAGCCAGGCAAACAAGCCGAAGAGAACGGCGAGAGCGATATTGACGAGGGAGAGCAGGGGGTGGCTTTTCATGGGAGGAGTTTTCGTGAGCTTACCATTCTACCCACGTGCCGGTCCCTTCCCGCTTCAAGCGGCAGGATGAAGGGCGGGGGGTGGGAGAAATTTCCCTTGTCAAAGGCTTGAATCCGCGCACATTGCCCCTCGCTCCTGCCGCAACCCGGGAGGAGTGAATTTTGGTAATGCAGCTGTAGCTCAACTGGATAGAGCACCTGACTACGGATCAGGAGGTTTGGGGTTCGAATCCCTACAGCTGCGCCACCGGATCTCGGGGTGTAGCGCAGCTTGGTAGCGCGCGTCGTTCGGGACGACGAGGCCGCAGGTTCGAATCCTGTCACCCCGACCACTCATTATCAATGAGTTAAGTCTTTATGGCCGACGTATTTACCTATCGAGGTTGGTCGAAAGTGCCCTTATTCTGCCCGAAGCTGCCCTTATTTTGTTGGAAGTTAGTGCACCTGTTGCTAGGCTTTTGGGGTGAGCAGACCGATCAAATTTGTCCCTACGAAGAATTCTAGAGGCGTCTGGGTCTTGTCGATTCCGGCGACTCTTTCGTCCACGGGAAAGCGAAGAAGGGAGTTCTATCAGAAGAAGGAAGCCGCCGAAGCGAGGGCTCGAGAGTTGAAGAATATGATGGAAGCGGGGGCGAGAGTGGCGCGTGTCGCCGGCCCCGAATTGATCCGTGCTGCGGTGAACTATGACGAGCTCTTCCGCGAGATCTATAGCTTTGCGGGAGGCTTGGAAGAAGCCTGTGAGCATCTCATGAAATTGCTCGATGAGAAAACTCGTTCGGTGCCATTCCGGCAGTTGCTCATCAGTCACGAGAGGAGCCGATTGGCCAACTGGGGGAAACAATATTTGACCACCTGGAATACCTTTAGAAAACACGTTAAGGATTTGGAGTCGAAGCCGGTGATCAGTCTAGGTGCGGAATTCTGGCGTGAATGGCTCGAAGCGACGGCAGATAGAGAAGGGTGGGGTGACAGGACATTCAATGACTATGCCAGTCTTCTTTCCAGCGTCTGGAAACACGGGGTCGCACAAGAGTTGTGTGAAAAGAACCCCATTGAAGGTGTCGTTCGCCGCAAGATTCGGAGAATGGAGAAAGCAGTCTATACGGTCGAACAAGTGAAGACTCTGCTCAACACCGCTTGGACTCATGATCGCGATTTGATCCCGTTTTTTGCGATCACCATCTTTGCGGGAGTACGACCTGACCTGAACGGTGAAATAGGGTTGTTGGTCTGGGAGGACGTCAACTTTGAGGAGAATTGGATTCGCGTCGGGGCAAACTTTGACAACAAGACCAATACAAAACGGTTTGTTCCAATGGAGCCCAATCTCGTGGCATGGCTATCACCGTGGAAGAAAGTACAGGGGAAAGTCTTGCCTACAAACTTCGTCAAACGCCGGCGCTATCTCACCCGAGGAAAGTATCAGGCGGAAGCGGAAAGCCCGGAGAGCAAATGGAAGGAGTTGGTTCCCTACGGGCTTAAGGTTAGGGACATCACGAGGCACACTTACGGGAGCTTTCTGGAAGCCAAATGTCGCGACCGGAATATCGTCAAGGAAAACATGGGGCACACTGATTTTGAGACCTACGAGCAGCATTACCGCAATGCGAGAACGCCCAAGGAAGCGGAGGCATTCTGGTCGATCTACCCTCCTGAGAAGTGACCTCGAACTTAACGAAGACTAGACAAGTTTTGGTTGGGGTTCAATGGTGCCAATCGGCTCCATTGGCTATTTGGCGAAGCGGGGACGCGTGAGCGTGGGCTTTGAGCCCAGCACGCTAGGCAGTGGGGGCGATGTTCAGAATCGACCGACCAAAAATCGGAGCTTTGGTCTTGACCACGATCTATTTTCAGACTTTCTTTCGCGGTGGTGTTCCTCTTTAGGTTCACCCTTGTCGGGAGCCCGGGCTTGATTCGGGACCTGTGATGCATGGATTGGTTGGCGCGCATGCCGACCGTAGAATCAAATCCGGCCGTGGATGACGGCCACTGCTGGCCACCTCCGGGAAGCCAGCCTTGTATCACACCCAATGACTCCCCTCAAACCTCAGATCACCTTCCCAAGGAACCCAAGGACGACCTCCCAAGGTCGCCAGCCTGGAATCTATCAACCGGGCGAGGGGGAAGTCATGCATGCTGTGGCAGAATCCTGCCCATCGGGGGACTGTTCAGGCAGCTCTCTCACGAATGTGCGCCGACACCGTTCCCACGGTGAACCGCCTGTCTCCAGAAATGGAGAGCAGGCCTGTGCAGTGGTCCGTCCTTCAGACGGTCCCAATCAAATCAATGACAAGACACCGGAAGAGGTAGAACCCAAACCAAACCAATAAACAAACATAAGCAATGATGCTGGATCGATGCATCCGACCAATGAAAGCGAAGGACACCGTTCATGATGAAGCGCAAGGGCCGGGGTTTTGCAGTGACTGCAGGATCAGGGTTCACGGCGTTTCTTGGCAACGACGTCTCCCGCTTGACACGGATACCCGAATCCATGGCATCGATTCATCTAACAAATTAACATTCAGTGACCGTCCCCGCCCTGCGGGACGGGTTGAAGTGAGAAGGCGACGCCTTGACCATGCTCGCGCACGGCATGGGCGTCAGACTTCCTTGGGCCGGGAATCAGTTGCGACTGCGAAGAGCAGGCGAGGAACGATTGCTCGGCCCGAAATGGGGTTTGGTTGCCCAGATCCCAGCGGCCAGGATTCTATTATAAGATTAGCAAAAATGTCTAATTCAGATAAACCAACGCGGCGCCCCCGGAAAGGGCGCTCGAGGCCAGAAAACGTGCCCTCTGGATTCGGTGAAACCGGTCCTTATACCGAGGTGCAAAGTGGTAGTTGTGATGCGTCATATTGGGAGGAACTCAATATGAGTTACCGCCTGTTTATTGAAATGCTTATGGATTGTGAGCGTCGGGTGATCGACGCGATGAGCGATGATCCAAACCTGACCGACGAGCTTGTTCGATTTAAGTCTCTTCTTCCGCGCCACCTCGTTCGACTGATCGAGTTGCAGGGAGAGAAACTGGCGATCGCGCAACGCCTTGTCGATTCGTCGGCGAGGGTGTGGGAAGGGTGCAAAGCGGTTCCAAGTCTGTCGACTACACCCTATGCAATCCAAGTTGCCGACGAGATCCATCAGAAATTTGGGTTCCTCGTGGAGCATCACCGGAAATCCCTGATTGTGCTCGAGAAAGCACTTAATAGTGTAGCAAACCGTGACTACCCTATGACTCCCGACTGATCCCCCCACCTCCTGATTATCCTCGCTAGGAGTTGTTCCAAATGAGGATTGCCGGGCCTTCCCGAATGCGGGAAGGCCCGTTTGTTTCCCGGGGTGCACCGCTGCCTCGGAGCCACTGAGAGCTTCAATCTAGTCATCGCCCACCGGCGATAGTCCGAGTTCATACGAAGTGATGCGCTCACCACATTTCTCATCCGGAGGGCTCAGCGATCGATTCGGTGTTCATCGCAATTCCGAACACGTCCCAAAAGATTCTCGCCTAGCTCCCCGGGCCCCTCGCTCAAGACCCGATCGCTCCTTTCAGTCAAATGAAGGTGCGACTTTCAAATCAACGTGCGACTTCAAGATTCACTTGCAGGATTAACATTGACTTGCAGGATTAAGATTAGTACTGCAAGTTCCCTTCATCCATGGCAGCCAAGAGCACCAAAATCCAAAAGCCAACGGAACACAGCGACGTTGATGCTCGCATCGGCAATACCGTAGTGGAGGTGAAATTTGGGGTGGATGCGGTCAGGACCTTGCGCACCAGTCTCATGCAGGTCGCCTACACGGTAAGCGAAGATCCTGCTTTGCACGGCTATGTGGTGCTGGCGGATTCATTCATTGCCATCGAGCGGGTCAGGGAGGAATGGCAACGCGCTTCATCCGTGTTGCGCCCGGAAGTGCTGCAGCGCCTTACGATTTGCATGGCCTCCGAACATGGAATGCTGGGCATCCCGAGCGATCCGGCTTCAAAGACAGAGCAGATGCTGGCCGACGTGATTGAGTCCCAGCGAGGAAAAGCAGGAGGCAAGCGAGCGGACTACAGCTTCATCATTTTGAAACTGCTCATCCACCAGTGGTTCACTTCCGGTGAGCCGGTCACCGCCGAATGGCTCGCCCGGACCGCCGGATGTCACTACCCGGCCGTGGCCCGTGCGCTTCGGCCCCTGGGTAGCCTGGTCGAGCGTACTTCCGACCGACGGGTCTTGCTGCGCTGGTTTCCCAAGGATGAGTTTGAACGAATGATTGCCATCTCGGACAGTGCTCGGTCCACAGTGCGTTTCGCCGATCATTCAGGCCAGCCTCGCAGCATGGAGTCTCACCTGAGGCGCTTGGAAAAGCTCGCGCCACCGGGGCTGGCTATCGGAGGGGTGCTGGGGGCAACACACCACTTCCCTGATCTCGACCTTGTCGGCTCGCCCCGACTGGATCTGTCGCTCCATTGCCCCGGCAAGCACATGAACCTCGACTTCATGAAGGCTCTCGATCCGGCGCTCAAGCCCGTTTTCGACCCCTTGCAGCCTGCCAACATTGTGGTCCACGCTGTGCGTCATGCCGACCCGCTCTTTGCTCCCCGCGAGGGTGGCCTTGCCTGGGTGGATCCAGTGGAATGCCTGCTTGATCTGCACGAGGCCAAGCTCGACATGCAGGCAGGGAAATTCCGCGACTACCTGGAATCCACACGCCCCGCGAAATCATGAAGCCAGAGCCCCAGGAAATCTCTCCGCGGACGGCGCTGGATATCGTCGGGACCGTACGTGAATTCACAACGAAGAGGATCTCACGGATATCTTGGCTTGTGATCGGGGCGTAGTGCTATAATTTTCATAATGTCTACTCTGTCCTCAACGGACGCACTTGGAAAAGCCGCGGTGATTAAGTCCCGCATCGTCGAGTGGGACGCCTCACGGGGATTCGGTTTTGTGGACCACGGAGGCAAGCGCCTCTTTCTTCACCACCGCGACTTCGTGCGGAAGGACCACAGGCCGCTGCAGGGCGACGGGGTTTCCTTCGTTGTCGGGACGGATGGGAAGGGGAGAGCTTGCGCGAAGTGTGTCGAGTCACTGGAACGCAGGGGGCACCTGCGGTTTCGGCACTGGGTCGTTCTGCTCGTCCTCCTGATTGTTCCGACGCTGGCGGTCTTGCCGTTGCCCTGGTCACCGTGGATTGCTTTGGGCTACCTGGTCGTAGTTTCCGGACTCAGCTATCGCGCCTACCGCGACGACAAAAGCCGAGCTCAACACGGGCTGCAGCGGCGCTCCGAGTCTTCCCTGCATTTCGTCGATTTCATCGGTGGCTGGCCGGGTGGCTACCTGGCCCAACGCCAGTATCGTCACAAGACCTCCAAGGCGTCGTTCAGGCGCGTGTTCTGGGGCGCCATTCTGCTCCACGAGGCGGTCGCCCTCGATTTCCTCCTCGGGTGGCCCGGCCTCCGCAGATTCCTGGAGCTAATCACGGAACTCATCTCCCGACTGCCAGCATGAGTCCAGCCATAGCCATTCAGGACGTAGTTCTCGATAAACTTCCCGGGGCGATTCTCCAGACGGCGGGCGGCATCCTCGAGAAGTTCTGGCCCTTTCTTTTGCTGGCCGCCACCCTGTCGCTCCTCGGTCGCTTCCTTCGCTCGCCAAAAGTGAAAGGCCGCTTCGGCGAGGCGGTCGTATCGGTGGGTGCTCTCAAACGCCTCGATCCCAAGGTCTACCGGGTATTCAACGACATCATCCTCCCCAGGCCCGATGGCAAGGGCACGACCCAGATCGACCATGTCGTCGTCTCGCCATTTGGCATCTTCGTGATCGAGACGAAGAACTACGCCGGCTGGATCTTCGGTGATAAGGATTCGCGCTACTGGACCCAGGTGATCTACGGAAAGAAGAGCCGCTTCCAGAATCCCCTACATCAGAATGCCCTGCATGTTCACGCTCTCGCCATCGCCACGGGCCTGCCTCGCGACTGCTTCCACAATCTCGTCTACTTCGCTGGCGAGGCTATCTTGAAGACCGTGCTGCCACCGCAGGTGATGACGGTGGGGCTTACCTCCCATATCCGGGGACATCAAATGGAGGTGATTTCGCAGAAGGAAGTGGACGGGGTGGCCGCCATGTTGAAAGCCATTGGAATGGGGTCCGAGGAGAGGGGGAATCGAAGGAGTCCATCCGCCGCGATGGGTCGCTGAACCTCATCGAACGGGGGACGTGCTGCATTTGCTATCATCTCCTCATCGGACTTAAATCGATCACTAGTTGGTCCATAACGTCCCGGAGTTCCTCCGGTGAAAAATTCCGCTCCAGCAGATGATCGACTAGCTCCGCCTGTCTGGGCTGACCGAAGGCGAGGCGGTAGATCGCAAGGGTGCGGAGGATGTGATTGAGCCGGCTCTGATCGAGACTGAACGGGTAGAGGGGGACGACCCGTTCGATTCGGGGACCATGAGTTGCCTCGACGTGCCAGTAGGGGACGAGTTCGCATTTCCCCGTCGCGATCCGTTCTTCCCGGTCCGCAATCTGGAAGATTTGGTCCCAGGGATCGTCGTGGGGTGCAAGAACCTGTTCCGAAAGGGCGGCGCGATATTTCGAGGCCACCTGTTGCCGGATCACCAGGCTCTTGTAGCGATTGATCCGACCCTCGCGTTGTTCGAGATCGATGGGATTCCCGGGCAAGTTCCAATGCACGATGCGGCGGCAGTAGGAGTGAAAGTCGAGGCCCTCCTGACCGATCGACCCCTTCTTTACCCGAGTCCGACCCTCCGTGAGATCGTGGAGACATTTTTCATAACACAGGCGAGAGGGCAGCTGAGTGCTTTCTACGGTAGGCAGCGGGGGTGAGCCCGGTTTGCGCCCGGAAAGCCCGGGTGAAGGCGCTCTGATCGTAAAATCCGGTGTCGATGGCGATGGCTCCGACGGTGAGACCGGTGGAGATAAGATCGTGGCAGGCCGATCGAATTCGCTGACGAATGAGATAACGCATCGGAGATTCACCGAGCAACTTGCGAAAGAGACGGGTGAACTGCCTTTCAGACAGATGCGCGAGCGACGCGAGATCAATCGTCCCGATTTTTTCCCGAAAACGGGTGTGAAGATGACGAAGGGCGGGTTCGATCTGTTGGAAGGGACGGGTGACACCGCCCACCTCGTGCAGATCGTAAAGAACGATCGCCACCCCGCAGATCTTTGCCTGAGCGTCGCGGAGAGGGGAGACGGAAACGACATACCAATTCAAGGGCCCGTTAATGTCGGGGACCATTTGCGCGTAGTAGGTCCGGGTGACGCCCGTGCGCATGACCCGTTGATCTTCCTCGACAAAACCGGTGCTGATCTCAAGCGGGAAAAAGTCGCAGTCTCTCTTTCCGATCATTTCCCATTCATGCTGGAGATTAAAAATCGCCAAGGTGCGGGCGTTCGCGCGAACAAAGCGACTTTGCTCGTCCTTGGCCAGAAACGCGATCATCGGAAGGGTTGCGAAGAGGTCGGCGAGTTGAAGCGCCCCTCCGGTGCGTTGAAGGAAATTTTGCTGAAACTCCAGGGCGCGGTCCATGTTGCTCATGGCCGGAAAATACCAAAAAATGACGATTCAATCCAATCAATAGAGCTGCCTCAACGTGCTACTCTTAGCGGGTGAAGACGGTTGCCATCTTTGGAGCGGGCGGAAAACTGGGGCGCCATGCCCTCGCCCTTCTTGCGGCGCGCGGTTGGCCGGTGCGGGCGCTCGTTCACCGCACGCCGGTCGAGGGACCCGGGATCACCTCGGTCCGGGGAAGTGTCACCGATCCAGCCGCCGTCGAGGAAACGGTGCGCGGCGCGGACATCGTTGTCCAGCTCGCAACAACGAAAGAGGATGCCGATACCTTTTTCGACGTGAGTGTGAAGGGCACCTTCCATATTCTTGAGGCCTGTCGGAAAGAGGAGGTAGAGCAGTTCTTACTCCTCGGCGGCGATGCCGCCTGTGGAATCTGGTTCTATCCGCAGCCCATTCCCATCGACGAGAATCATCCGTTGACCGCCTACCCCGGCTACTATGCTTTTTCCAAGGTAATGGAGGAAACGATGGCGCAGCAATATGCCGTTCAGTACGGCGTGCCCGTCGCTGTGTTGCGTTCCTCCTGGGTTTTCGAGGGCGACGATCTGCTCAGACATTTCTCGCTCCTGCAAAATGTAAACCCCGCCGAGCCGGGTCACGGTTTCGGGGAAATCACTGACGGGATCCTCGCGTTCGTGAAGGCGGGCAAGGAGCACATCCCCATCCTGACAAACGCCCAAGGAACCCCGCTACGCCGTCACATCGTTCATATCGATGACGTCATGCAGGCCTTCGGTCTCATGCTCGGGAATCCGGCCGCGAACGGTCAGACCTTCAACATCGCGGGGCCCTCGCCCTTCGACTACCGCGTCGCGGCGGGTTACCTCTCCGAAAAGCTCGGTCTCCCCACCGTCGAGATCCGCTGCCCGGGTTACCACCCTTTCGAAATCAACATCACCCGGGCCTGCACCGCCCTCGGCTACACTCCGGAAAATGACTTCTTCCGTATGGCGGATCGGGCAATCGCCAGCCGTATATAGCTTCTGAATTCCTGTTCCCAACTCCTATGAAGACCTTCCACCACATCGGCCTCCCCACCGACAAGAGCCAACCCGGCGAATTCTTCGTCGAGGACACCCGTGTTTGGGTGACAGACCCTCGCAAGCATCCCTACTTGGTCGAATATCTACGCTTCGAGCCTGACAGCTCTGTCACCGGTCCGGTTAGGGATATGCCCCACGTCGCCTACCGCGTTGACGATATCGGGAAGGCGATCGCGGGAGAAGAAGTGATCCTTGAGCCATTCGAACCTTCGCCGAATTTCACCGTCGCCTTCATCCTCAAGGACGGAGCCGTGATCGAGTACATGAAGTTCGACAGCGACGCCGATCTTCCCTGGTAAACGTCATGGAACTCAAAAATAAAGTCATTCTTGTCACGGGAGGCACCTCCGGAATCGGGGAGGCCTGCACCCGCCACTTCGCCGCTCTTGGAGCAAAGGTTGTCGCCGCCTCGAACCAGCAGGACCGTGGCCAGGCCCTCGAGGTCGAACTCAGCGAAGCCGGGCACGAGGTCCGCTTCGTCTTTGCCGACGTGGCGCAGGAGGCCAGCGTCAAGGCCATGGTCGATTTTACCCTTTCCACTTACGACCGTCTCGACGGCGTCCATTGCAATGCCGGCGTCTGGGGCAAGGGCAAGGTCACTGAATTCGACGAGGCGATCTGGGAAAAAATCATGAACGTGAATGTAAAGAGCGTCTTCTGGACCGCGAAGCATGCCATCCCCGCCATGGAGGCCGCGGGCAAGGGCGTCTTTCTCGTCACCACGTCGGTCGCGGCCTTCATCGGCTTTCCGGCCCACGCCCTCTATTGCGCCTCGAAGGGTGCGCTTGAGTCGCTCATCCGCTGCCTCGCCACCGACCATGCCGGCAAGGTGCGAGTTGTGGGGATTTGCCCCGGCACAATCGACACCCCCATGCTGGCGGCCACCTGCGAAGGATGGGACAAGCCGGTCGAGGAGCTTTACGCCGAGGTCGCCAAAAAGATTCCGGTGCGCCGTCTCGGTCAGCCCAGCGACATCGCGAAGACGGCGGCTTTTCTCCTCAGTGACGATTCGGAGTACATCAACGCAACCTCTCTCATTCTCGACGGTGGGACGATGGCGCTGCCGCCCTGGTAAACGTTGAGGGTTCGAAGTTTAAAGTTTCAAGTGGATATGAAGAGTGTTAAGCATGCAGTTCTAGGATTGGGTTGGTTCGGGGAGAAACATTGTGAGGCCCTGACGGCGATTCCGAATGTGGAGATCGCCGCGGTTTGTACACGGAACCCGGAGCGACTCGCCGAGATCGCACGAAAGTTTGGGGTGAAGAAGACCTACACCGACTTTCATACCATGCTCGCCGATCCGGAGATTGAGTCGGTCAGCATCACGACGATGTGGGACCAGCACGCCGGTCCGGCTGTGGCGGCGCTCGAGGCGGGGAAGCACGTCTTCCTCGAGAAGCCCATGGCTTCGACTGTCGCCGATTGTGATCTCATCGTGAACGCCGCGAAGGCAGCTCCGGGATTTTTCATGACGGGTCACATCTGTCGTTTCAATCCCCGCTATGCGGCGGCGAAGCAGGAGATTGCGGCGGGAAAGATCGGAAAAATCATTTCCATGTATGCCCGCCGCAACCTGCCCGCCTGGGTCGGGGCGACGGTGCTCGATAAGATCGGGCCCATCATCGGCGATTGTGTTCACGATACCGATCTCATGTTCTGGTTCAGTGAGTCCCGTGCCGTTACTGCCTACGCGCAAACCGTGAAAGTTCGTGACCACGCCCATCCCGATCTGGGTCAGGTCATGTACCGGCTCGAGAACGGAGCGTCGTGTATTCTGGAATCGGTCTGGTGCCTCCCTGACAATACTCCCTTTCAGATCGACGAACGTCTTGAGATCGTCGGTACCGAGGGGACAATCTCGATCCACGACACCCATCCGAATCTCATGATCGTGGATAAGGATGGCGCGCGTTGCCCCGACACGACCTATTGGCCGATGATCCACGGGCAGCTACGGGGCGCCCTTCGCGACGAGCTCGCTTATTTCACGCAATGCGTTGTCGATGGAGTGCGGCCCGCCGTCATCACCCCCGAGGAGTCCCGCGAGGCGGTGCGTGCCTGTCTTGCGGCGGAGGAGTCGGCGCGGACGGAGAAGGTGGTGCGAATTTGATAGATTGCCGGTTTTTTGCGTGCTTGCGGCTATCGCAGTGATTTCGCAAAATACATGACCCTGACATTAATTTTTACCTTTATGAAACACCTCGTTCTAGCTCTCGGATTTCTTTTCTCCGTGCTCCCTATTTCCGCCGCCGACCCTGAAACCAAATTCCTCAACCTGGGCGCCGACATTTCCCTCGAGCTTGTCAAACTTCCGCCCGGCGAATTCTTCATGGGCAGCACCGCGGAGGAAAAGGCGTGGGCCACGGGGATAGAGGGCGGAGCGACTCCGGGCACGACGCGCGAGGCACCGGAAGGTGAACCGCGTTTGACCCGGGTGAAGGAGGCCTTCTGGACAGGTCGGACCGAAGTGACGATGGGGCAGTTCCGTCGCTTCGTCGAAGAGAGCGGCTATATAACCGATGCTGAGAAACCGGGCGGCGCACCCCATTGCTTCGATCCCGAATGGACAGGCTACCGTTTTACCAGCGGAACCGTGGTCAATCCCTGGAAAGCGACCGAGGGCAAAAGCTGGCGCGACCCGGGTTTTCCGCAACCTCTGCGTGAAGACTTTCCCGTGGTCTGTGTGAGCTGGAACGACGGTCTTGCCTTTGGAGAATGGCTCACCGAACGCGAGCGAAAGGCGGGACGCCTTCCCGAGGGTCTCGTCTACCGGCTTCCCACCGAAGCCGAATGGGAATACGCCTGTCGTGGTGGCAGCAAGGAAAGTCATTTTTTCTGGTGGGGCAGTGACATTGAGGAAGGCGAAGGCCGCCTCAATACTTCCGCGATCGATTTTCTACCCGGACGCACCCGCACCTGGCCGCTTGCGAAGGTTCCCTGGAGCGACGGATTCGCCTTTGTTTCGCCGGCGGACCACTACGGGGAACGCGGTCGCAACGGTTTCGGACTTGCCGATACTTGCGGCGGCGTCTGGGAGATCGTCCTCGATCATTTTGATCCGGCGGGCGCTCACGAAGAGGCGCATTTCGCAAACGAAAACCCGCGTCCCGTCTGTCGAGGCGGCAATTACTTCGACGTGCCCGGCAACGCGCGCTGCGCGGTTCGACTCGGCCTGCGCGGGCCGAATTATTCCGACTCGCGCGACGGTTTCCGCATCGCCCTTGGCTCGCCATGCGAACCGAAACCCTGACAAAACCACCCCATTGCCTCATGAACACCCCCCTCGACCGCCGCTCCTTCCTCGGGCAGTCCCTCGCGGGACTCGCCGCCGCATCGCCCTCTCTCTCTGCTCTGGGCCAGGACCCCGCAGTGAGACCGCTCCGCATCGGACTCGTCTCAGCAGCGAGTTACGGTCCTACTTACGGACCCGATCCGCAGCCGCGCATCCCGGGATCGAATCACGGCACCGCCTTCGCCACGATCTTCAATGGATACGACGAGGAAAAGGCCAAGGATTTCAAGGGCACCTTCGTGAAAGCGTCGAAGCGGATCGAAGGAGGCAGGGTCGTGAAGATCTGGGACCCTGACAAAACCGCAGCAGCCGCCATCGCGGACATCTGCGGGATCGGGACAGTGGCAGCTTCTCCGGAGGATTGTGTCACTGACGTCGATCTCGCCCTTCTCATCGACGACGGCAGCGGCGCCCAATGGAAATACGCCGAAGCTGCCCTGCGCAAGGGCGTTCCCACTTTTTGTGATAAGCCGCTCGCCATGACCGCGAAGGAGGCCGCCGCCATTGCGAAGGTCGCGAGCGAGACCGGGACGAAGTTTATGTCAGCGAGCAGCCTGCGTTTTGTTCCGGACATCGTGAAGTTGCGCGAGGACGCCGCCGCGATCGGGCCGGTGCGGCTCTGCACGGTGACTGGGCCCGGCGATCTCGTTTACTATGGCATCCACGCCCTCTCTATGGCGTATGAGGTGCTCGGACCCGGTGTCGTGAGCGCGCACAATACTGGACTCGAAGGTGCTCACATCGTCCGCCTCCGCCACGAAAAGGGCCTCGACATCGTCATGATGATCGGCGCGCGCGAGCGGATGCGTGCCGGTTTTTCGATCCAGTTGTTCGGAGAGAAGGGGAACCTCCGTGTTGAGCCTGACTTGAAGGACCTATACGCTTATCTACTTGAGCCCGTTCTTGATATGGTGCTCCACGAAAAAGTGAGCGTGCCGGTCGGAGATGAGGTCGAGCTCATCGCCGCCCTAGAGGCCGGGCAGCGTTCGCTCGAACTCGGTCGCGAAGTGAAATTGAGCGAGGTGTTGTGATGCCGATTGTTTACCGGGATCTATTTCATATTTCCACCCACTGTCCGGGAATCGGAACCGGATACTGACCGTTCTCGTCCGAGATGATCGGCGGCTCGATGTTCGAGTCGAGGTTGTCTAATCCGGGGAACCAGGTGAATTCTGAAGCCATCGCCTCGTCCCATGTGATCACCTTTCCCATATGGGTGGCAGCCCGGCCCATGATCGCGGTCAGGTTTGATAGTGCAGCTCGTTTCGCTTGGTTGAAAGGCTGGTTCTCGCGAATCGCCTTGGTGAAGTCGTTCCACTGCGCCTGCCAGGGAGTGAGTTCCTCTTTGGGGGCCTCCCAGAGGACGTTGTCATCGGCGATACGTTTGTCCTTGAAGATCTTTGTGGTACCCGCGTGGATGTTTCCGGAGAACTGCGCCGAGCGCTCCGAACCTTGAATGTAGGTGGCGAAGTCGTTGTGGCATTTCGGGATGTAGCGCACATAATCGTAGGCCTTCGTCCCATCGGCGAAAGTCCATTCGATTGAATAGGAGTCAAGGTTCTGACCCTTGTCGGTATTGTTGAAAGCCCGCCCGCCGATGCCGTGGGCAGAGACGGGATATTCGCCCTTGATCCAGCAGATTTCGTCGATCTGGTGGATGTCCATCTCAGTCCAGAGTCCGCCCGAGACCCAGAAGAACTTGGTGAAATTGCGGAGTTGCCACTCCAGTTCGCCCTTCTCGGCAGGTTTCGGTCCGAGTGGTCCCGCCGATCCCATGCGGTAGGCGCTGATACTCTCAATGTTGCCGATCTCGCCAGCTCCAATGCGACGAAGGAGTTCGATACGGTTCACCGAGTGGCGGCTCATCACTCCGGCGGCGATCTTCAGGCCCCGGGCTTCGGCTTCCTCGGCGGCCTTGAGAACGCGGCGAACCCCCGGAGGATCCGTCGCAAAGGATTTTTCCATGAAGACATTCACGCCTTTCGAAACGGCGTATTCGAGCTGCTGAGGGCGGAAACCCGCGTAGCCGGTGAGCATGGCGATATCGCCCGAGTCGGGACGCAGAGTGTCGATGGCGCGCTTGAAGGCATCGAAGCCGATGTAGCGATTCTCCGGAGGGACGGTGGCCCGTTCTTTGTATTTGCCCTCAATCGCGACACGGGACCGTTCAAGTCTATCGTCGTAGAGGTCTGCCATGGCAGTGAGGGAGACTCCGTCGTCGGCGTCCATGGCATTGACGACTGCGCCGCTTCCCCGTCCTCCGCAACCGATGAGGGCAAGTCGGATTCCGTCACTCCCGGCGGCGTGCACTGCCGGGATGGAAAATCCTGCGAGCACAGAGGCAGCACCCGCTTTACCGGTATCGGCTAAGAAGTGCCTCCGGCTGAAAGAGGTAGCTTCGTAATCAGGGGGGGAGGTCGGGGAATTCAATTTCTTCATCGCGTGTGGGAAGGTTCGTTGGGGCGAAACGAATGAAAATAGAGGATAGTCCTTCTGTAGCAGTAGTTTGGGAAAGAATGGCAACTTCCCTTTCGTCCAACAATTACGGGTTCGCGGGTGTCGTGCATCGTTGTGCCTTGGATACCGGTACGGACGTGATCGGTATCGAGGGAGGATTGGATATCGCCGCATTTGCAGTCCTGCGGCCTCATGCTGTCTTGGGCAAAATGGGTGCTGCCGCACGGTCCCGACGCGCGGGTGCAGGGCATCACCAAGAATCTGCTCGACCGCGCTATCGGCGCGTGAGCACGGCCATCGCCGCTTTAGGAGATTTTTCGCACCTGCTCAACGGGTGAGTCAGAATGGCAGGGGTGTATTGGGGGTAACGGCGTCTTTCGGCCAGGGATAGCTGGCGTTGAAAACACGCATCTCCTCTTCGGTCTCGACTTTTGCGAAGGTTTCGTTGATTTGCTCCTCCTTCTCCCAGGCACGCATGCTGTCGAGACCCAGGTGACGAATGAAAAAGGGATAGGCGGCGAGGCGCTTGCTCGGTCCATAGTCGTGCCCTTCGAGCGGAAAATGGGCATTCACAACTTTGTCTGTGGCACCGTAGAGGCTATAGATGTGCTGGATATACGGGAACTCCACCTCGGGTGTGTTTTTGGTGTAGTCCGCTCCGTTGGAAATGATGAGCTGGGGTCGTGGCGCCGTCATTGCGGCGATCTCCGCGTTGTTGGTTTTGTGGTTGGGGCCCCAATGCACGGGCATGCCGCTTTCACAGGGGCATCCACCGAAGAAGTGGGCTGAAACCTGGCAACTGGGTACCGCGACCGCGACGCGCTCGTCGAGGGCGGAGAGCATGAAGGTCTGGGTGGCCCCGCCGGAGTTACCGGTCATTCCGATGCGTTTTGGATCGACCCCTTCGATTGATGAAACAAAATCCAAAGCGCGGATGCTGTTCCAGATGATCAGACGGAGGATCTCGGGGACTTTGCCGTGATCCCAGCCGGCCGCCTTGGTGTCGCCATAACCCACCATGTCGTAGTGAAACACCACGGCTCCCATGCGTGCCAACACGGCGCAGCGGGTTTGGCGCGAAGGGAGGGAGCGGCCCCCGTGGCCGTGTGCCGACACGATGCCCGCATAGGGCGGCTTCATGTCGATCGGTCGGTATAAGGTGCCGGTGACATAGAATCCGGGCCAACTGCGAATGTAGACGCTTTCGGCGGTGTAGCCCTCGTAAGTCCGCTTGTTGGAGTACACGGGATCAAGCGGCGGTTTCTCCGGCGAATTCGCTAGCCGGGCCCCTTCGATGATGCCCTGGCGAATGGTCGCCTTGCGCTTTTCCCAGCTCGCAAGATCGGGCGTGGCCTTCTTGAAAGCTTCCAATTCAGCGATTGCCTCCTCCGGCGTTTGCGCGTTGCCCATCCGCAACTGCCAACCGGAGGCCGGGGCTGCGCGGATCCCGGCTCCGAGGATGGAATGGCTCCACAGGCCGCCGAGCAGGGCGGTTCCCGAAGTTTTCACGAAGTTACGGCGATTGGAGGCTGAAACAAAGGGGCGATCCATACTGATTGGTTGTGGTTGGCAGCGGCTAGGTGATCTCACTTTTTCCTTTCGATATATTCCTGCACCAGCACTGGAACGTCGCTGCAAATAGCATCCACTCCGAGACCTAACCCGAGGAAATAGTCATTGAGGTTGTGCCCCGGCCAACCCGTGACGATAAATCCCTGCTTCTGCGCTTCCTTCACCGCAAGGCGCGTTGTACCCTCCATTTTTGCCGCGATCCTCTTGGATCCGATGGCCTTGGCCGCTTCCATCAGTTCGGGAGTCAGAGGGCCTCCCTTGATGAGCATGATGTCGGCAGTGGGATCGACTTTCTTGACGGCGACGAGAGGTCGTCGGTCGAAGGAGGTGAAGAGATAGGTCGATCCCACTGGAACGTGGGCTGTGACCTTCCGATGCAGTTGCGTCGCATATTCTTCGATGCGGGAGTCCGGATAGAGCTCCTTGTTGCTGGTCTTCATCTCGAATTCCACATACATCTCCGGCTTGTTCTTCAGGTAGTCCAACAAGGTGTCGAGGAAGAGCAGGGGTTCGTTCTGCACTCTAGAGTTAATCTTCCTGGCTTCTTCCGCGGTCAGGTGTTCGACGGGCCCTATGCCATGATGAGTGCGGTCCAGAGAGTCGTCGTGGAGGACCACCAGTTCGCCGTCCTTGGTCATGCGGACATCGAGCTCGTATCCCCGAATGCCCTTGTCATAGCAGCTCTTGAAGGCAAAGAGCGTGTTCTCCTCGAACTCATGCGCGCCGCCACGGTGGGCGAAATGGAAGGGTGTCTTCTCTTCTGTCGCGAGGATCCTGATGGGAGCGGTCGCGGCGAAAATAACGGCGATCAGAGTCAAGAGTGGAGATCTATTCATGGATACAGGGAGCGGGAAGAGGAAAGCTTTGGGCGGATGCTGCGATTTCACAGCGACTGCCGGATGGCATGTCGTGGGACCTCCGGCCTGAAAACGGGTAAAGAAGATATAGTATCCGCTTTAGCTGAACTCCACACCACGATCAAGCCCGTGTCGACGCCCGTGGCATCACGTGGTGTCGTCGCCCGACAGTCGTGGTCTGCGGCCAACGACGCTGTCACAGTCGCGAGGGCTGGTTCGGAAAGTGAAAGGGGAAAGGTGCGGCTAACGCAATGCCTGATGATCAATCCTTTGCCAAGGTTGGCCACCCAGACTCCGGTCGCTCCGCGACCCCGTATGCCTCCCGCCTTGCCGGATCGCGAAGAGGGGTCAAGTTGGTTTGTCCGCGATCCTCCGCCTCGTCTCGTCCATGGTTCTCCTCCGACCAGCCTTTGTCCTCGCCTGTCATTTCGGCCTCGTCCTGACCGCCGCCGAGGCCTTTCCTCCGGCCACTTGCGAAGGCACATACCCTCACCACCTCCAGGGAATCTGCACCAATGACAAGGATGCCATCTATTGGTGCTGGACCGATTTCCTCGTGAAGACCGACACAGATGGCCGCGTCCTCAAGAAGGTGCCCGTGGCCAATCATCATGGGGACCTCTGCTTTCACGCCGGCCGTGTCTACGTGGCCACCAACCTCGGGAAGTTCAACCAGCCCGCGGGCGAGGCGGATTCCTGGGTCTATGTCTACGATGGCGACACGCTCTCCGAGCTGGCAAGACATCCCGTGCCCGAACTCGTGCATGGGGCGGGCGGCATGGCGTTCCACGACGGGAAGTTCATCCTCGTCGGCGGCCTGCCGCCCGGTGTGGACGAGAACTACGCCTACGAGTACGACGAGAGCTTCCGGTTCCGGAAACGCCACGTCATCGCCAGCGGCTACACGCTTATGGGCATCCAGACGGTTGCCTATGCCGAAGGTGCCTGGTGGTTCGGCTGCTACGGCAAGCCGGCGTTGCTGCTGCGCGCGGATGACAACTTCGCCTTCAGCGGAAAATGGGATTTCAACGCGTCCGTTGGTATCGCACCGGTCGGCGGCGGCCGCTTCCTCGTTGCTCTGAACAAGGCATTGAAGGATGACCACGGCAAGACGACCGCTCACGAGGCCCGCGTCGTCGTCGCCCGTGCCGACAAAGCGGCGGGGATGACGATCGAGAACCCATGACCATTCAAATCACTTCATCATGAAAACACCGCTGATCCTCTGCCTCGCGCTCCTTTCCATCCTGGCTTCGGGCCAGGACAAGCCAGTCTTCAAAGCCGGCGCCGTCACGAGCAACATCACACCTCCCCTCGGTATGGAGATCGTGGGCAACTTTGCGCCGCGACCGATCGCGACGCATGTGCATGATGAGCTGCACGTGCGCTGTCTGGTGCTCGACGACGGCAAGACTAAGATCGCGTTTGCCGTGGTGGACAATCTCCACCTCCCCCGCGATGTATGGGACGAAGCGAAGGGGAAGATCGAGGCCGACACCGGCATTCCAGCCTCCCACATGATGTTCTCCGCCACGCACACGCACTCCAGCGTGTCGGCGGTCACCAGCGAAGATCCTTCGCGGAACTACCGTAGCTTTGTCATCTCGCGTGTGGTCGACGGCGTGAAGCGCGCCCTGAACAATCTCGAGCCGGCGCGTATCGCCTGGGGCACGGGCACGCTGCCCCAGTGGGTCGGAAACCGCCGCTGGCTGCTGAGGGAGGGCGTCACCAATCCCAATCCCTTCGGCGGGAAGGACCTGGCCGTGATGAATCCAGGCAGCCTGCTCGTTCCGCGCCTCGCCGGGCCTGCCGGACCGACGAATCCCGAAGTCTACTGCCTTTCGGTGCAGGCCACCGACGGACGCCAGATCGCGCTCATGGCCAACTACTGGCTGCACTACGTCGGCGGCGTGAAACGGGAGGATCTGTCGGCCGACTATTTCGGTGAGTTCTGCCGCCTCGTCGAGGAGGCGCTGGGTGCGCCGTGCGTCGGCATCCTGGCCAATGGTCCTTGCGGCGACGTCAACAGCAACGACTACAGCGGCAAGACTCCCGCGGTGAAATACGAGCCCTACGAGAAGATCAAACTCGTCGCCGGCGATCTTGCGCAGGAGGTCCTGCGCGTTCACGAGACGCTCACCTATCAGGACTGGGTACCGCTGAACGCCGCTGCGAGAGACCTGCAGCTCGCCGTGCGCCGACCCACGGCGGAGATGATCGAGTGGGCTGAAGGCATCCTCGCCAAGCCTAAGGACGCCGCGCCCGCACATCGTTTGGAGCAGCCGTATGCCGAGCGCGTGATGTCCCTGCGCGATGCGAAGCCGGACACGATCCAGGCCTACATCCAGGCTGTCCGCATCGGTGATCTTGGCATCGCATCCATCCCCTTCGAGGTCTTCACCGAAACCGGCCTCGAGATCAAGGCCCGCAGCCCCTTCAAGGACACCTTCACCATCGAGCTCGCCAACGGCAGCTACGGCTATCTGCCCACGCCGAAGCAGCTCGACCTCGGCGGCTACGAAACCTGGCTCGGCACCAATCGCGTCGAACGCAAGGCCTCCGAGAAGATTGCGGCGCTCGCCCTGGAGATGCTGGAAACCATTTACGCCGCCCCATAAGACTTGCCTGTTTACGCTCTTGGTGACTCGCCCTCGACGGAATACCCGGCTTGGATGTTCTAGATTTTCACATCTAAAATTTCCCCGCTTGTTCCGGTGCTAGACACCCCTCTACTGCCCTCCCAAGAGCCTGCGGATCTGAAAAAAAGAGAGCCAAAAAAATGCGAATTTGTGTGTCCGCGTTCGACATCGATGTCCCACATGTCGTGCGGTTAGATGCCACGTCGGAGGGAGTGCAATTCAAAATTCTAGGACCCGCGTCAGCCGCGAAGGCGGCACTCGACAGGGGAGTATGTTGGAGAATGGTATTGTCTACCTGGCGAAGACGATTTGCTCTGCCTTTGGTCATAGGGTTACTTCGATTCCCACCTATGGATCTTCGCATTTTCTTCATCAGCCTCACGTGCGTTTCTGCCTTGATCGGCCCGGGGGTGTTATGGGGAGCGGAGGAGGGAGAGCCCGTAGTCAGCGAAATCACCATTACAGCCCACAACAGTGAACTGCGTTTTGACACAGAAAAGTTCACCGTCAAGGCGGGTCAGAAAGTGAAGCTGACTCTGGTGAACCCGGCAGACAGCATCAACCTTCAGCCTCACAATCTGCTCATTATCGAGCCCGGAACGCTGGCTGAGATCGGGACGGCCGCCAATGCAGAATTGGCCGACCCATCTTTTCTCTCCGATCGCCATGCTGTTCCCACTTCGAATTACGTCATCCACCACACCAAGCTCCTGCTCCCCGGTGAATCGGAGACACTTGAGTTTGTCGCGCCGACTTTTGCCGGCGACTATCCTTTCCTCTGTTCCTATCCCGGGCATTGGTCGGTCATGCACGGCATTATGGTTGTAGAAAATTGAAGTGGGGGAGGGGTTGCGGATTTGATGTAGTCCTTGGAGAGTCTGTCCCTCTGGGTTCCTGGGCGGAGGGGCGAAGGACGATGAGCGGGCTCCAACTTGCGACCCGGGCCGGCGGTGGTGAGAAGTATCACAGCACCTGCTGCAACAGGTGAACGGTGGTCGATGTGTTTACGGTTACGTGCCAGTTGCTGTCTCCCCCGGCGCGGGTGCATCCTTGGCCGCCTGCAAAATTTCAATCCGCCACATCGATTTATGAACTTCGTCAGCCCACCTGTCATCCAGGTCTCCGCGCTCCTTCTGGCAGGCTTCCTGCCGCACACGTTAACAGATGCCTCGGGGGATCCTCCGGCTCCCGAAGCAAAAGCGCTCCGGGAAGGGGTGAGCATCGAGATGATCGCCGAACATCCTGCTGTGGTCACTCCGATCGGCATCGACGTGGACCCCCATGGGCAGGTCTGGCTTGTCGCCTCACACACCCACGAAACGCCGAAGGACTATCCGGGACCGGACCGCGACGAGGTGCTGGTGTTCGGCACCGACGGCAAACGCACCGTCTTCTACAACAAAACGATCCACACCATGGATCTGGAGCTGGGTCGGGACGGGTGGGTCTATCTCGCCGAGCGCGACCGCATCCTGCGCATTCGGGACACGAACGGCGACGGCAGCGCCGACCAGGAGGAAACGGTAGTGAAACTGGAATCCGAAGAGAGTTATCCCCACAATGGCATGTCGGGGCTCGCCTGGCATCCCGACGGCGATCTGGTTTTCGGGCTCGGGGAAAATTTTGCCAAACCCTGGTCTCTGAAGGGATCTGACGGCAGCACGCACGCGGGACGCGCCGAGGGCGGAGTCTTCCGCTGCGCCCCCGATGGTTCCAAGTTGCGTTGGATCGCCCGCGGAGTCTGGAATCCCTTCGGCATCTGCGTTCGTCAGGATGGAGAGATCTTCGCGGTGGACAACGATCCGGGGGAGCGTCCACCCTGTCGGCTGCTTCACATTGTCGAAGGTGGCGACTACGGATACCGCCGACACTACGGCGGAGCGGCGCATCACCCTTTTGTCGGATGGAACGGCGAGCTGCGCGCGTCCCTCCCCATGGTCAATCCCTCGGGCGAGGCCCCCTGCGCTGTCCTGCCGTTGGGTCGCGGCGTGCTCATCCCGTCATGGGGTGATCACCGTATCGATTTCTTTCCCCTCGTGCCCCGGGGAGCAAGCTACAAGGCGGAGACGCGCATTCCCCTGGTGCAAGGATCCTTCTTTTTCCGTCCCACCTGCCTCGCGGAAGACCCGTCCCGGAAAGACCCTGACAAACGAACCTGGTACATGACGGACTGGGTCGACGGGCGTTATCCCGTGCACGGCTTCGGTCGACTTTGGAAACTGGAGATCGACCTGACAAAGGCGGACTGGATGGGACCTCACCAGCTGGAGGAACCGACCAAAGAGGCCCTGCTCGCCCGGGGCATCCGGGCAAAAACGGAAGATTTGTCCGAGGACAAACTCTTCACTTTGGCCGCCGATGAGGATGCCTTCGTCGCCAGAGCGGCCCTTGTCCGTCTGGCCGATGAGGCCGCCAGCGGCTGGACACCCGGGGAATTTTCACGTCTTTCCCCGGAACGGCGTGTCCTCTCCGTTCTCGCCCTCTCCTCGTCGAATGCGGATCCCGCTCCTTGGATCGCTGCTCTCCTGAGCGATCCCCATCCGGTCGTGAATTTCGAAGGACTGCGATGGTTTTCCCACCGCGAAACCCGGGAGGCCCTGACCGACGTGAAGGAATTCCTGAGCCGGAGCGATCTCAACTTCGAAGCCTTCGAAGCCGCAGTTGCCGCCCATAACACTCTTTCGGGAATTCCCGAGCAGGGTGTCCGCAACGGCGAACTCCTTCTGGACCGCATCCGGGACAAAAACAGCGCCCCTTCGCTTCGTGCCTTCGCGCTGAGATTGCTGCCAGCACAGGACTGGCGTCCCAGCGAATCGGGACCGGTGAGTCGGGTCAGCTTCCCTGCGGAGCTCACCTCCGATTTCCTGCGGGGGCTCCTAACCGAAGGTAAGGATGACATTTCCCGCGAGGTTGTCCTTGCCCTCTCTGACAATCCTCAGGCGGGAACGGAATTGCTCGCCCAGGTGGCGGCGGACACCTCGGCCGAACCCGCCCTGCGCACGCATGCCGTCGCCGGCCTGGCCTCCGTCGGGGAGCAATCCCCCCTGCTGCTGCAACTCGCCGAGGACGCTGACCGTTCTCTGCGCGAGGAATCTCTCCGCGCCCTACGCCATCGCCCCTTGAGCGATGGCGAAAAGGAAAAGCTGAAAAGCCTACGGCCGCGTTTTCCCGAATCCGACGATCTCTTTGCGGCCATTCTCACTCCCGAAGTGCTCTTTCAGAACCGCCCTCCCGCGACCGACACCGCCGCTTGGGAAAAGCTCCTCGACGCAGTCCCGGGCGAACCGGATCTGTCGGCGGGATCGAGGGTCTTCCACCACTCCTCCATCGCCCTCTGCGCAAACTGCCACCGGCACGAGGGCCGCGGCCGAAGCCTGGGACCGGACCTCGGCAGCGTGGAAGCCGGAGGCGGACGTGATTGGCTGATCGAAAGCATCCTGCAGCCGAGCCGTAAGATCGCGCCTGAATACCTGCCCCGGGCTGTCACCCTGAAAGACGGTCGCACCATCGTCGGCATCCGAATGCAGTCCTACACCCGCGAGCGAGTCAAAGATGTCAACGGCCACTCGCTGACCTTCGAACTGGAGGAACTGGACTCGATTGCCGAACTCAACACATCTCTCATGCCCGCCGGACTCGCGCTCTCCCTGACAGACCGCGAATTGCGCGACCTCGTGGCCTTCCTCATGACTTCTGAAGGGAAGACGAAACGAGAATAACAGGCCCCTTCTCTGCCCGTTCCGTAGCCTTGTGCATTTGATGCAGAGCGGCGACGGTTTTCCACGGCCCCCACTGAAGCATGGGTGAACGGCGGAGGGCGGGATGGAAGCCGAGGGGATGAAAAAAGCAATTTCTTGCTGTTGGTCGGTCAGTCCCACGCCGTGCGCCTCCCCGATACCAGCCACTTCTCCAGTTGCTTCGCAGGTCTGGCCTTCCCGCCGACGGCCCGGGATGGGCGACGATTTGGGACAAATGCCGGGATCGTGTCATTGGACGGTGCGACACTTCGGGGTAAGAAGGGACGAACGCACCTGAATCGCCATGACCAAGAGCCTCGTCTTCCCCTTGTTTCTCTGCACCGTTATCGCCTTTGCCACGGGCCTGATCCGTGCGGATGTCCGTGAGTTTGGCGCCACCGGCGACGGGAAGACCGACGACACCGCCGCCATCCAGCGCACCATCGGCGAATCGCAGGACGGAATGGTGCGTCTGCCGCGGGGCGACTACCGGATCACCCGGACGCTTGAGGTGGACCTCGCGACGGTTGGTCGCTTTGCGATGGACGGATCCGGCGGCACGGCGCGGCTCCTCATGGCCGGACCCGGACCCGCCCTGCGCATCATCGGCACCCATGAGGGCACCGCCAGCCCCGCTGGCTTCAAACCCGAGGTTTGGGAACAGGAGCGGATGCCCCAGATCACAGGACTCGAGATCGTGGGAGATCACCCCGAAGCCGACGGCATCGAGGTGACCGGAACGATGCAGCCGACCTTGCAGCGTCTTCTTCTCCGCAAGCTACGCCACGGCGTAGTCGTGAGCGGGCGGAACCGCAACGTGCTCATCGATGCCTGCCACGTCTACGACAACTCCGGGATCGGCATCTACTTCAAGGAGGTCAACCTGCACCAGACCATCATCCAGGGATCCCACATCAGCTACAACAAGCGGGCCGGAATTGCCGTCATCGGCGGAGAGATCCGGAACTTTCACGTCACCGGTTGCGACATCGAATACAACCACGATACGGAGGCCGAAGGCAGCGCCGACATCCTCTTCGACCATCGAGAGGGCAGCATCGCCGAGGGCAGCATCGTCAGCAACACAATCCAGGCGCGGCCCAGTCCGGGAGGGGCGAACATCCGCTTCATCGGACCAGAGCGCCCCGTCGCCCGCACTCTTTCCGGACTCTGGTCCATCACCGGAAACCTCATCGGGAACCAGGAGACGAACATTCACCTCGTCCGCAGCCGCGGCATCGCAATCTCGGGCAACCACATTTACACCGGGGTCAATCGCTCCCTCGTTCTCGATGAGTGCCATCACATCGTGGTCGGAGCCAACTCGTTCGACCAGAGCCACAATCACCGCGGCGGATTCACGAACGGGGTCACTGTCAAAGACTGCGACGGAGTCGTGCTGCAGGGGCTCATCCTCGATCGGGCAGGTGATGGGGGGGCGGGTGGAGCGATCGAGATCCTGAACTCCCGCGAGACGACGATCAGCGGGTGCCAGATCTTCGAGCCGAACCATCGCGGTCTCTACCTGTCGGGAAGCCGCAATACCCGCGCCTCGGACAACCTCATCCTTCATCGCGGCGAGGGCGCCACCATGGTCGCCGCGATCGAAGTGACGGGGGATTGTCCCGGTACGGTGATCTCGGGCAATCTCGTCGGAACGGGGTCGGCGGGTGACATCGTCACGCCGCCGGATACGAACTACACCCGCGAGAACCACCCCGCGGCTCCGTTTCCCCCGCCGACGCGGGAACACGGTGGCACTCCTGGAATTTAGAATCAGACCCCTGACTGTCGGCTGTGTAAGAAGCGCGGGCCGTGGCCGGCTTCGTCTCGGACACGAGTGAATCATCGGAGGAGCGAGATCCGGACTTAAGTCTTGAAAAAGAATCAAGAAAGCCGGATTAAGTGACCTTTCAATAAACGACAGTTTTCGGAGAAACTGTCAGACTATCCCCAAATGAAACAGTATCGCCTCAATCGTCTCTTCAACGCTAAGTCCAACCGCTGTTTTGACGTGGCGGTGGACCATGGGTTTTTTAATCAGCCGGGTTTCCTGCAAGGCATCGAGGACATGCGCCAGGTCATCAAGACACTGGTCGATGCGGCACCGGACGCGATCCAACTCACGCTTGGGCAGGCACGGCATTTGCAGGAGATTCCGGGGCGCTTCAAACCGTCTTTGGTGCTTCGCACTGATGTCGCGAATATCTATGGCAGGGAGCTCCCGGCCTCCCGCTTCAGTCTCATGATCGAAGAGACGATGTTGCAAGCCGTGCGATATGATGCGGCCTGTGTGTGTGTCAATCTTTTCCAGATTCCAGGCGCGCCGGAAGTTCATGCCCAGTGTGTGGAAAACATCCTGCGCCTTAAACCGCAGGCGGATTATTATGGTGTCCCGATGATGATCGAGCCGCTGGTATTTCAGGCGAATGAAAAGGCGGGGGGGTATATGGTGAATGGTGATGAAACCGCGATCACCTACCTGGTGCGTCAGGCGGTGGAACTGGGCGCGGACATCGTGAAAGCGGATCCGACCGATGACGTGGAGGTTTATCACAAAATCATAGAGGCGGCTTCCGGCATTCCGGTGCTGGTGCGCGGAGGAGGCCGTGTCAGTGATCGTGAGATCCTCGAGCGCACCCAGGGACTCCTCGCACAAGGCGCGGCAGGCATTGTTTACGGCCGTAATGTCATTCAGCATCCAAACCCGAAAGGCATCACCCAGGCGCTCATGGCCATGGTTCACGAGAACGCCTCGGTGGATGCAGCGTTGAATCTCATTTGATAAGGATTCCATCATGAAAGAGATCCACATCGGCATCATCGGAGGCGGCCTCATGGGGCGCGAAATGGCGAGCGCGTTCGCGCGCTGGTGCGCGCTCACCGACGTGAGCGTTCGACCCGTTCTCACGTCGGTGGCGGACCTGAATCCCGACACGCTGGGTTGGTTTGACATCATCCCTTCCTGTGCGCAGAAAACCACCGATTACCGGGAGTTATTGGCGAATCCCCGGGTCGATGTGGTGTATGTTGCGGTACCGCACCACCTGCATGAGAAACTCTATCTCGACGTATTGGCAGCGGGCAAGGATCTGTTTGCGGAGAAGCCATTTGGCATCGATCTGGCCTCGGCACGACGAATTGTCGAGGCGAGCGAGGCCGGCGGACGCTTCGTGCGTTGCAGTTCGGAGATGCCATTCTTCCCCGGTGCGCAGCGCGCCTTTGAAATTGCACGGAAAGGGGACATCGGTCGCATATTGGAGGTCGTCTCCGGATTTCATCACAGCAGTGATCTAGATCCTGCAAAGCCCGCGAACTGGAAGCGTCTCAATGCCACCTGCGGTGAAGGTGGCGTCCTCAACGACCTCGGCATGCACGCGTGCCATCTACCACTGCGTTTGGGGTGGAAGCCGGAGCGATTGTTCGCACAGCTTCAGAAAGGCTACCCCCGGCGACCGGATGGAAAAGGCGGCGAGATGGATTGCGACACCTGGGACAATGCGCTGCTTCATACCTGGACGACGATCGCGGGCGAACCTGTTCCGCTTCGTCTGGAAATGAAACGGCTCGCGCCGGGAGCCACGAATTCCTGGTTCATCGAGATCCTGGGCACTCAGGGTGGGGTGCGTTACAGCACGGCCGAGCCGAAAACATTATGGCTCTTTGAGCGTGATAAGGAGCAATGGTGGAAGCGCACCGAACTCGGCTTCGGCACACCGTTCAAGACCGTCACCGGGGGTATTTTTGAGCCGGGATTTCCAGATGTGATTCAGCAAATGTGGGCGGCGTATCTGATGGAAAGGGAGGGTTTGCTCGACGGCCGATTTGGTTGCGCAACACCTCGGGAAGCGCTCGCCACACATGAGGTTTTCTTCGCCGCGCTGGAGTCGCAGCGCACTGGAACCGTGGTCACGCTCTGATCCTGAATCCCTCATGAGCACTCAGCGCAAAGGTATTCTCGCCGCCGGAAACTTCATTGTCGATCACGTTAAAATTATCGACCGCTATCCGCAGCAGGATATGCTGGCAAACATTGTCAGCGAGTCGCAATCCAATGGCGGAGGGCCCTACAACGTTCTCAAGGATCTCGCGGCGATGAAGGTGGGCTTTCCTCTCGCGGCTTGCGGCCTCGTCGGCGATGACGAGGATGGGCGCTGGATCCGCGAGGATTGCGCCACCCACGGGATCGATATCGCACAGTTGCACCGTACCGCGGAGTGCGCCACGTCCTACACGGATGCCATGACTGTGCAGGGCAACGGCAGACGCACGTTTTTTCATCAGCGGGGAGCCAATGCCTTGTTCGATGAGATTCACTGCAACTTCGCCGGATGCGATGCACGGCTTTTTCACCTGGGTTATCTCATGCTGCTCGACCGGCTTGATTCCTTCGATGAATGCGGGCAAACGCGCGCGGCAATCTTGCTTGCACGCGCCAAGGCCGCCGGGCTCGAAACCAGCGTCGATGCCGTCAGCACCGAACATCCGGGTTTCCGTGCGATCGCCCTCAGCGCTCTGCCCTTTACCGATCACCTCGTTATCAACGAGGTCGAAGCCTCGCGCGTGCTGGAAACGACCCTGGGTGCACACGATGCCGCCGCCCTGCTTTTTGCCGCCCAAAACCTCCTCGCCGCCGGAGTGCAACGCTCCGTGACGATCCACACCGAGTATGGGGCTGTCGCCGTCACCCGTGAGGGCGAGCAAGGCACGCAGCCATCCTTGAAACTCCCCGATGGCTTCTCCAAAGGCGCCACTGGTGCGGGAGATGCCTTTGCCGCGGGACTGCTCTACAGCTTGCACGAGGGATGGCCGCTGCAAAGCCGACTCCTGCTTGCCGTGACCACGGCGGCAGCATCACTCGCCGATCCCTCACCATCGGCGGGAGTCCTTCCGGTATCCGAATGCCTCGCCCTTGGTGAACGGTTTGGTTTCGGCGGGTTCGGCCAGGCTGCTTGAGAATAATCAACCCACCCCCACACAAACCCCTGATACAATGCCCACCGCTCTTGCCATCTTCGCCCATCCTGACGACATCGAGTTCGTCGCCGCCGGCACGCTTCTGCAACTCGCCCGCCGCGGATGGACACTGCATTACCTAAACCTGTGTTCCGGAAATGGCGGCTCCGTGCAGATGGATTCCTCCACGACCGCAGCAACCCGGCTCGTCGAAGCGCAGGACGCCGCACGTCTCCTTGGAGCAACCTTCCATCGCCCCATCGTCGATGATCTGGAGTTGACCTACCACGTGGACACTCTGCGCAAGGTTGCTTCCGTTGTGCGCGAGGCCCAACCCGGTATCGTGTTGACTCATTCGCCTCAGGACTATATGGAGGATCATATGAACGCCGCGCGACTCGCCGCCACAGCTGCGTTCACCCATGGTATTCCGAACTTCCGTAGCGATCCGCCGCGCGATGCCTACTTCCATGACGTGACCGTCTATCATGCGATGCCTCACGGCCTCTGCGATCCGTTGCGACAAAACCTGCGCGCGGGCTTGTATGTGGACACCGCCGCCGTCCACGAGCGGAAACGCTCCGCTCTCGCCGCCCACGCCTGCCAGAAACACTGGCTCGATGTAAGCCAGGGAATGGATTCCTATCTGGTGAGCATGGACGAAGTGTCACGGGCCGTGGGCCGCCTCTCCGGCTGCTTCGAGCACGCCGAAGGCTGGCGGCGGCACCTGCATTTCGGCTTTAGTTCCAGCGAGGTGGACCCGCTGCGCGAGGCCTTGGGAGAGGACTGCGTCGTTGATGAAATCTATGAGGCCGGTCTTCAACTCAACTCGTGAGCCGGCTCAGCAGCCTTCTTTTCCATTATACAGCGGAAAATCTCAGACTCTACGATTGCACCCACAAACTCTCTCAATCACTAAAATACTCACCCTCACACTCACCTGAACCATGCCACGCAAATTAAGTCATATTGCCCCCGACTGGTGGGATTACACCACCCTTGAGTCCGACCTCATCAACGACGCCGCACGCCTCACCGAGCGCGATTTGCGCCAGCTCTCGCGACCGGGATTCAAAGTCGTATTCTATGACACGCTGGAGGACTTTTACCTCGCTGAAGCGCTCGAATACATCAAGGCGTGGCGAGAGGCCACGGCGGACAATCCCGTGGGTATCTGCGGTCCCATCGGCCCCACCGAGCAGCTCCCGCTCGTCGCGCGACTGGTGAATGAACTCGGCATCAGCCTCAAACACGCGCACTTCTGGGGCATGGACGAGTGGTATGACGAAGTCACCAAAACCGAGGTGCCACCCACGCATCCGCTCTCGTTCGAAAAAGCCGACCGCGAGCTGTGTTTCAACCGCATTCAGAAAAAACTCGCCATCCCCGAAGGGCACCTTCATTTCCCGAAGGCCGACATCGCGGGTTATGTGCGGACGTGGAATGCGGGCATCCGCTGTGCCGTCATGCAGGGGGGGCAGGGCGACATCAAGCACTGGGCTTTCAATGATCCTCTCAAACGAACCGGCAAGTGGAAGAACGAACCCCCGTCGCCAGCCGAGTATCGCAAGCTCGGCACGCGTGTCGTCGAGTTGCATCCCGTTACACTCAGCCAAAACGCCCGTACCTCGGGCGGTGGTAACATTACGATGGTTCCGAAGACCGCCATTACCGTCGGCCCGAAAGAAACTTGGCAGGCTGAGAAAGTCAGCATCTGGCAGGCGGGGATGCATGACAACCCGCTCGGTCAGCGACTCACCGCGCTGATGATTTCCAAGCACCTCGCGGACAGCGCGGTGCCCATGTCTCTGCTCGCCGATCATCCTGACGTACAGTTCAACTACTACCGTGGCGGACTTGGAACCTGCGCCGTGGAGATGCACTGAGCAGTACGAAACGTCGAGGACATCGTCGTTCGGTTCAGGCATTACCGGCTCTGGGCTATCTATGGTGATTCAACCAAGATTTGGCTTCAATTGAGCACGGGGTATCTCACTCAATATACTGGTGGTACCGGGACAGCCAAGGTGGCGCGGTCCGCACGCCGGGCAGCGTTGACAAAAGTCGCCTTCGACCGGCTCGCCCCGGGGACCGAGGGCGTCACCTCCTGTTGCGCGCCCGTCTTCCCCAAGCGGGTGCGCGAGGTGCTCGCCGGGCATGAAGCGCTGCTCGCGGGGATCGAGCCGGTGCTCTCCGCCGTTGCGGCTCAAGAAACCGCCTTTTCGGCTCCCCGGTGTCCCGGTCAGCCATGGCGTTGCGAACTGCTGGGTGGACACTTTCTCCCACAAGAGCTTTCCGATCACGAGGCCGCGCAGGTACATCTCTATCCCGCCGCGACGGTTGTTTGACAAGGGTGGCGTTTTCGATTCAAACTGCGGACATGCGTTTGCATCTCACTCTTTTGGTGGCCGCCCTCTTCCTCGCTCCCTTTCTCCCCGCCGACGAGACCAAAACCTCTGATGTACCGGTCGTCGAGACGGAGGTGAAGGTCGCGATGCGCGACGACGCCCTCCTCGCCACCGACCTCTATTTTCCCGCCAAGAACGGCGTTAAGCTCACGGGTCAGTTCCCTGTCATCCTCATTCGTACTCCCTACAGCAAGTCAGGAGCAAAGAAACACGCCGAGTATTTCGCGAGCCACGGCTACGTCTTCGTGGCGCAGGACTGCCGGGGGCGTTACGGGAGCGAGGGGGTCTGGCACTGGATGACTGACGATGGCAAGGACGGGGCCGATTGCGCCGCGTGGATCGGGAAACAGCCCTGGTTCAGCGGCAAGATCGGCATGATGGGGACATCCTACGTCGGAGGCACCCAGCACGCCCTCGCCCTCGAGGGGGCGAAGGAACTGGCCACCGTGATTCCCGTTGATGCGGTCTCGAACTGCGGGGTCCAGTCGATGCGCCATGCGGGGGCCTTCGAGTTGCGTTTCTGGAACTGGATCATGTTCAACGCGGCGAACGGTTCACAGGCTGGAAAGAATCCGGCGACCGCGGAGATGCTGAAGGAGATGGCGGCTAATCGCTTTCACTACCTCGCGAACCTGCCCTTGCGCAAGGGAACAACCCCGCTGCAGTTCGCGCCCGAATACGAGGACTGGCTCATCGCGGCGATGAGGCACGGAAAAAACGACGCGTTCTGGGAACAGAATCACATACTTGGCCAGGCCGACTCCTATCAAGATATCCCTGTCTACCTCGTTGGTGGTTGGTATGATTCTTGGGCGGGCAACACAACGGCAAACTACGGGGTGCTCTCAAAGTCGCTGAAGAGCGATGTCTATCTGATCATGGGGCCGTGGATCCACGGATTACAGAAGGACTCGTCACACGGTCAGGTCGAATTCGGAAAGGACGCGGCTATTCCCGACGAACTGGCGTGGCGGCTACAATGGTTCGACCACTGGCTCAAGGGCAAGGACAACTCGGTCGGCAAAACGGCACCTTTTGCGAGCAAGGTGCGGATCTTCACGATGGGCACGGGAGACGGACACAAGATGGAGGACGGCAAACTCTACCACGGAGGGGTGTGGCGTGACGAGACGGCGTGGCCACCCGCAAATGCGAAAGCGACGGAGTATTTTTTTGGTGCCGGGGGGACACTGACAAAGACACTTCCTACGAAAACAGGGAGCGGGACGACCTACCTCTTCGATCCCGCGAATCCCGTTCCGACGATAGGAGGAAATATCTCGAGTGGGAACGACATCCTCCTCCAGGGGGCCTGGGATCAGAGGGGAGGGGAGCACGTCTGGAATTGGAAGAGTCCCATCCCCCTGACGGCGCGGAACGACATCGTCGTTTTCGAAACCGAGTCGCTCGCGGCCGACCTCGAGGTGACCGGCGAGATCGAAGTGAAGCTTTGGGCCTCGTCGAGCGCACTGGACACAGACTTCACCGCTAAGATCGTCGACGTCTATCCGGCGAGCGACGCCTGGCCCGGCGGGTTCGATTTGAAGATTACCGAGGGCATTCTTCGGGCGCGTTTTCGCGAGAGCCTCGTCGAGGAGAAGCTGATGAAACCCGGTACGGTCTACCCGTTTACGATACGGCTCTATCCGACGAGTAACCTCTTCAAGAAGGGACACCGCCTCCGCGTCGAGGTGAGCAGCAGCAACTTTCCCCGCTTTGATGTGAACCCGAATACCGGGGAGCCGCTCGGCGAGCACCGGCGGAGCGTTATCGCGGAAAACTCGATACGGCACGACGCGGTCCATCCCTCAGTCCTTGTGTTGCCGGTGGTGAGTCGGTGATTAACTGCAAGTTGGCATGGAGTTGTCAGGCGGGGGTGGAACCCCCACGAGCCGCGCGGCGTGTGGCGGGTAGAGGGTTCAAAGCGGTGACAGGGGAGAACCCTCCCCGAAACCCGGCGACTCTTGGCGTCACCTGGCCGCAGGCAATTGTGTAGACGGCGCTAGCAGGCACCTTGGGTGGCGTCGCAAGGATGGATACACGTCGCCCTGTCGAGCAGAGGCTTGCCCGCCGAAGATTACTGAGTCGGCGGTAGCCCGGTGCTTCTTGCTTCCGGCCTCGTAGTGTCACCCACGTGAATGTGAACCGTTGGATGCTTTTTGACTTCCAACCCGTCCACGGGTGTTGTTGAGAGGAGACTTCCATAGATCCGGACTCATTCCCTCATGGATTCACCCAGTTCCAACGGGCTTGGTTTGCGAGGAGAATCGCGACGTGGAAACGGTCCGTCGTGGAGCTAAGGTCGTGGCCGCGCAATAAGTGTGAGAATTGTCTCGCAGCGTCCGTTCCCCTTCCGTATTCTCGGCTCCGGAGTGGGATCGTAACTCGGACCGCCTTCGGTGACGATCTCCCTTCAGGAGGGTCTGGAGTTCTCTAAGAGGGAGTCTACAGGCCCTCTACCTTTCATACGCGAGGAGAGAATGCCGAGATAGCGGGGCGAGTCAACCCTCTATCCCCAATAGCGGGAATGGTGACGTGGAAGACGCTGCCGGGGCCCATCGGGTTTTCCTCGACCCAGATGTGCCCGCCCTGGGCCTTCACGAGACACTTGGAAATATAGAGGCCGAGACCCAGCCCGCCCTGATCGTTCTTTCCCATCTGCCGGAAGCGTTCGAAAATCGCCTCGCGCATGTCTTCGGCGATGCCCTCGCCCGTATCCGATACGGTGATACGGAGATCGCCGCCCACCTGCGCGGCCTCGAGGGTGACGGTGCCGCCGCACGGGGTGAAACGGATCGCGTTCGCGATTAAATTCGTCATCACCTGGAACATCCGTTCAGAATAGAAAAGGGCGGGCAGCGCCTGACCACGGGCCTCGAATTTGAAAGAGACCCCCTCTCCTCGGCAGCCTGTGCGAAGGGGATGACCGCTTCGGAAATCAACTCGGCAATGTCACCGGGATGAGGTTTCCCGGCGAGTTTGCCCGTGTCGAGGCTGGTCTCATCGACGAGGTCTCCCATCAGCCGGTTCATGCAGGCCATGTACCGCTGGATGCGCTCAATTTGAACGACGGAAGGGACAGAGCCGCCCGGGCGCGACCCCTGGGTGGACAGCCGCGTACATTGATCGCGATGCCACTGACTTAGTGGTCACGTTCGCCACCTCGGTTCCGCTGGCGACGTCCATGCGGTCTCCGAGGGCCTGTGCATTTGAGGTCGAGTGGGGGCGTTTTGCGGGATCAGCCGGGCAGCTATGCGACGAAATACAAAGCTGCCAGACAGGTCGGAGCCACGAGACAGATTGAAAGCTGATGCCCGGTGCCGGCGATGCTGCTCGCGTTGCAGGCGTCCTGATCGACCACATCGGGAAGGCGAGTGTCGTCAGACGAGTGAGACTGCGGAGACGAAAAGGCGACCTGCAGCACGTTTGAAAGAATTTACAGGCACAGGCTTGGACGCGTCGATCAGGGGAATCGCCAAGGGAGTGCGGTTACACTATGGTAGGACTGAGGCAAGTTGAGAAGCACGTCACGTTCACTCCATCAACTCCAGCACTCTCCCAGCCTGATCTATTATCGAGAGATATCCTCTTTCAAGCACCCCTCTGGCTTTCAAATCCGCGTCAGTCATTTTTGCGGCGTTGATCCAATTCACCTCAAGCTGCTCAAGGTCACTCACTAGCTCTATCACCGCTCCCGAGGCCTGATTCCCCGAGTCATCGAAATCAGTGGACATCACTAAAACCCGAAGACCGGAGCAATAGAGTCCTATCGATATCAGTGGCAGGTCCAGATCCGAAGCATCGACCATCTCATCGTTCTTCAGGGCAACGATCTCAGACTCCGCCCAATCGTGGATCTTCATCACCTTTAGACGCACCTCATTCTCTACGATCGTGGAATCAATATTCCGTAGATAAGAGAGGTAGCTAATGCTTGCCCACCCGAGACCTAATATCCCGACGACCAGTGCGATTATTCCGATTCTATTTTTCATCCTCTTCAAGTGGGGAATGAAGTTTAAACAGTCAAGGTAACGGAAATGAGAATTCCATTCATGGCGGCTCCAGCGAAGAACGTCTTCACTCCGCCATCACCTTCGCAACAGCGTCATTATAGCGTCGGCTCAACGCTTGAAGGCGGCCATCAATGGCGATCACTTCTCCTTCGATCACCGCGATTTGCGCCGAAACCTGTTCCAGCTGTGCCTGGTGCTTTTCGATAATCACGTCGGGGTCCGCCTGCGAGAACTTTACCCCGAACTCTCGTGCTTTCGATTCCAGCAAGTGCTTGTTCAACTTCGCCCTCGACAATTCCTCCGTCAACTTCTGCCTCTGTGTAGTCAACTTTTGGAAATTGCGATCGTGGATCACCCGAAGCTCTGTCAATCTTAACTCAATCACTTCCTGGTGGGCTCTTGCTGTGACCATTTCTGCAGAGACATGAACAGGTTCGTTAGCTGGTGCGCCCGTCATATTCGCGACAGATTCACTCGAAGTCAGATGGCCCGTCGACAGCTTTGCAGTCTTTGAGGTGGGGGCTTTAGTGATCTGCTCGACCCCCCTTGTTTTCTCCGCGGTAGCCAGCTCCGCACGCAGTAACTCATGCCGGGCCTCCGCCGTAGAGAGTGTAGGGCCGGATCCCAATTTCCAATAAATGACATAGCCGCCGATGGCGATCAGCAGGATCAGAAAAATTGCTTTCATGTTCGAATGAATTAACTGGGTCCGGTCCAGTCTGTGAGAGGGACTTGAAAGAGGGGATTAATCTCTCGCTCGCTCCGGTGATATTTCATCAGGGGCCGTGAGGCGTCGATGCCAAACTGTACAATCATCTCTTGGAAAGCCGGTCTGCTCTCATCTGTCTCCGATGCCAAATCGCCGAGTTTGTTCAATTGCGCTTCTAAAACGATTCCAGGAAACCGTGGAAAGCTTTGGCCGATTCAAATCGGAAACATGGCCGAAATCGGTCTGGAGGTTCCATTAAATGAACGCTTCACCGACATGCGTGATCCCTTTAGACCGGCCTATTGGGATCGAAAGTGTTTGCCGATCCTTCAGAATCGGAGCATGAAACCGTTTCAGTTCTCCTACTACCGCCCCTCCACCTCCCTGCCTCCATGGACCGGCTCAGCGCGTGACGTTTGGGACAGTGCCCAGGTCAGCGCCAAGTTTCCTCGATCGGCCAAACTTGAAAACGTCCCCCGCGACTTTATCTTAGAAGCGCTTACGCGTAGTCGCGGTCAAGCCCTTTTTCTGCTTTTATAAGTCATAGAACTCCTTTGGGGCGGTCCGGATATAGCCACCGCACACCGGCCACCGCCCCGACGGAGGCACGTCAATCCTCCTCGTCTTCCCCGATCTGTGGCTTGTCCCAGTCTGTGTTCGAGTCGAGATTAAAGTGAGGAAAGTTCGGGGGAATGCAGAGCAGCATTCATGGCTTGGAAAACATCCGCAGCGATGTCAAAGGAGCGCAGCCGCGCCTGCGAATCAAAGATGTGCGCCGTTGCAATGAGCTCATCTGCCTTTGTCGCATCCAGCAGTTTTTGCAACTGCCGCCGCAGGGTCTCTGGCCCGCCGACCGCCGAGCAAATGGTCATCCGGTCCACCTGGGCAGCCTCCACTGGATTCCAAGCATCATCAATGTCATCCACCGGTGGCTGTAGCTCGCGTGGTCGCGCCACGGATCAGATTTAAAAATACCTGCTGTAGCGAGCTGAACAGTCGGGTCGCTTCCTCATCTGTATCCGCCGCGATGACATTGACACCAACCATCGCGTGCGGATTGTCCAGGAAGACTGATGGTTTGAAACGTGTGCGGTAGATGTGCAGTGCCTTATCCAGCAGCTCCGGCGCAAAGTGGGAGGCAAAGGCGAAGGGCAGTCCTTTTTCTGCCGCCAGGCTGGCGCTGAAGGTGCTGCTGCCTAACAAATAAATGGGTACATGCGAGTCTTGCCCTGGTACTGCACGCACCTTTTGCCCCGGCTGAACCTTGCCCAGGTAACCTTGCAATTCCTGGAGGTCATCTGGAAAGGTGTCTCCGCTGCTGCCTAGTCCCCGGCGCAGTGCCCGGGAAGTGGCCTGGTCTCCGCCCGGAGCGCGTCCGAGGCCCAGATCTATCCGCCCTGGATAGAGTGCCTCCAGCGTGCCAAACTGCTCCGCAATCACCAGCGGCGCGTGGTTAGGCAGCATGATTCCGCCTGATCCCACCCGCATCTTGGAAGTGCCGCCCGCTAGATGGCCGATGACCACCGAGGTGGCGGCGCTGGCCACGCCCGGAATGTTGTGGTGCTCCGCCACCCAGTAGCGGTGGTAGCCCCACTTCTCCGCATGCTGGGCCAGCTCCAGAGACCTCGCCAGTGCCTCAGCTGCCGTGCTTCCTTGCACGATGGGCACCAGATCCAGAACCGAATAGAGGAAGTCGTGTGCGTGTCTCATTACGGTGGGTAGTCGGTGTAGCCCTTCGATCCGTCTGCATAGAACGTCTGAGGATCCGCTTCGTTCAGTACCGATTTTTTGAAAAAGCGTGCTGGCAAGTCAGGATTCGAGATAAAAGGAACCCCAAACGCCACGGCATCCGCATTTCCTGCCGCGATGATTGCATTGCCCGTCTCCAGCGTGAATTTTTCATTCGCCACATACACCCCGCCGTAGGCCTTTTTCAGCGCAGGCCCCAGGCTGTCCGGACCCTGCTTTTCACGGGCGCAGATGAAGGCAATCTTCCGCCGCCCCAGCTCGCGGGCGACATAACCAAAAGTTTCGCTTGGATTTTCGTCACCCATATCGTGGGCATCGCTGCGGGGTGCAAGATGCATTCCCACTCGATCCGCGCCCCAGATGGAGATGGCCGCGTCCGTCACCTCCAGCATCAGCCGCGTACGGTTTTCCACCGGCCCACCATATTCATCGGTGCGCAGATTCGTCTTCGTCTGCAAAAACTGATCCGGCAGGTAGCCGTTTGCCCCGTGGACTTCCACACCGTCAAAGCCCGCCTTGAGCGCATTCTCCGCTCCTTTGCGATAAGCCTCAATGACGCTTGGGATTTCGGATAATTCCAGCGCACGGGGAGTGACAAACGGCTTCTCGGGCCGCACCAGGCTTACGTGGCCCGCTGGCCGCACTGCGCTGGGAGCCACTGGAATTTCCCCGTTCAGAAACATGGGATCAGATATTCGGCCCACATGCCAGAGCTGCAAAAAGATGCGGCCGCCTGCTTCATGAACCGCCGTGGTCACCAGTTTCCAGCCTGCCACCTGCTCATCTGACCAAATGCCGGGGGTGTTTGCATAACCGACGCCCATGGGAGTCACTGAGGTGGCCTCGCTGAGAATCAGTCCGGCACTGGAGCGCTGGCGATAGTATTCGGCCATCAGCGCATTGGGAACCCGTTCAACCCCGGCGCGGCTGCGCGTGAGAGGTGCCATGAAAATGCGATTGGGCAGGTGCAGCGGACCCAGTTGGAGCGAATCAAGAAGAGGGGACATGTGTGTTAATTCTATTGTTTACTAATTTATCGATCGCTCGCTCCACGTCGTCGCCCTGAACGAGCTCGGCGGCGGTGGTCTGATCCTCCAGGCTCATCTACCGATGGGGCGTCCAAAAACGGTTCTCACGGTCTTTGAAACGATCGGGCATCGGGACATACTAGCTTTCCGCGAAGGAGAGGGGCGAGTGGGGGTTACCCTACTGGTTCCCATTTAAATGGTCCGCAAATTCGAGATCTATAATCCTGATACAGGCTTGATGGGCCCCGCTGTTTCTGCTGAGAATACTTCGTGCTCACAGCAAAAAGCCGGCAGGATTTGGGGGTAGTCCCCTTGCACGGGTCAACTGGCGATCGGAGGGGGGGAAATCACTGAATTGAATTCAAAATCGAATTTATAAAAACCTGTTCGATACCGCGGACTATCCGGCCTCGGCAGCGCGTTTCACGTCACGATTCCGGCTGAGAGAGGGACAACTGTCTAGGGGAGACTCGCGGGTTGAGAGGGTCGACAGTGCAGTTGGATGCCAGTGTTCGGTCACCTCCGAAACACTAGCCTGCCTAGTAGATTCCGAATCCGGCCCTTCGTCGCCATTATCGTTAGCGCGCTCCCCGAGTGTTTTGGTTTTTACAGGCTGCATGCGTGGGAGTTTGTAGCCACCCTAATTTGCCTCGGGACTTTCGCTTCTTTCCAGCTAAAGAAAACCCACCTCAAAGGTCCGGCGAGTCTTCCCGGAACGGACCTCCTTCACGCATTAGGGAGGCGACGGTTAAAGCGTTCCATGTCGCTTGCAACCGGCCAACGGAGAGAAAGCCATTGGACTGGCGGACGGGAAGAATTACATAGTCCTCGCATGATACGGGGATTTTTTGACAGTTTGGCGCTGATCACGCTGCTGGTGCTTTTCGTGGCGATCATCGCACCGATGAACTATCCCGCGCTCCGCACGCTAAGATTCGTGCTTGCATAATATCGTAATACGATACATTGCAACCCAGATGAGCGGGAAATCGAAGCCATTGTCGGATGCGGACTACGCCCACCTTGCGGAATTTCGCTATACGGTGCGACGATTCCTTGAGTTCAGCGCGAAAGCGGCCTGCGCAGAAGGCCTGACCCCCCAGCAACATCAGGCTTTGCTCGTTATCCGCGGTAGCCCCGGAGTTTCGTCCAGCGTGGGACGCTTGGCCGAACGCCTCTGCCTCCGCCATAACACGGCCGTCGAACTCGCCCAACGGTTGGAAATTGCGGGACTAATTACCCGCCATCTAAACGAGGAAGACCGGCGCTCCGTTCAACTAGAACTAACAGCTTCCGGCGAGACCAAGCTGGAAGTTCTCAGCCAGGCACACCGGCGAGAGTTGCGGCAAATCAGTCTGGAAATGCGGGCCCTGTTCCAAGAACTCTCACAGGAAGATCCCGGAATTTTATGAACGTCGCCCCTCTATCGGCCTGGCAGCGGGTCCGGATTCCACTTCTAGCAGTCGCCATCAGTTCCATCGTCACTCTCACGGCTGTGGGATTGATTGCGCTCGTCCGCTTGTGCACGAATCTCTCTTTCCATGGCATCATTTCGACCGCTCCCTCCAAGCCCGATTTCACGACTTGGGGCACTTGGGGGATTGCCGTGCCGGTGTTCGGCGGACTCATTATCGGAGTCATGGCCCGTTGGGGAAGTCCGGCGATCCGGGGCCACGGGATTCCAGAAGCCATGCAAGCCATCGGCACGGCCGAAAGTCGAATCCCGGGCCGGGTCGCCATCCTGAAGCCGCTCTCAGCGGCCATTTCGATCGGTAGCGGCGGCCCCTTCGGCGCGGAGGGGCCGATCATTGCCACGGGCGGCGCAATCGGTTCGCTGGTCGGCCAAGGGTTGTCCACCAGCCCTGTCCAGCGGAAAATTCTTTTGGCCGCCGGCGCCGCTGCTGGCATGACGGCGATCTTCGGTACTCCACTGGCGGCGGTGTTGCTCGCGGTAGAACTGCTGCTGTTTGAATACCGTGGTCGCAGTTTTCTGCCAGTGGCGTTGGCGGCAGGCACGGCCATGGCCCTGCGCTCGCTGTTTCATGAACCTTTGCCCATGTTTCCTTTCGTTTTTAACGCCACCCCGGATCTGCCTCTATCATGCGGAGCATTCTTAATTGGCGCGGCCAGCGGATTGTTAGCCGTGATCCTCACCAAGGCGGTGTACGCGGTGGAAGATGGCTTTGAAAAACTGCCGCTCCATTGGATGTGGTGGCCCGCCATCGGCGGGCTTGCGGTGGGGATCATCGGCTGGTTCCAACCACGCACGATGGGCGTGGGCTATGACAACCTGCGCGAACTGCTAGACGGAAATCTTGCGGTGAGCTTCATCGCCTCGCTCGCCATTTTAAAATTCCTCTCCTGGACGATCGCGCTCGGCAGCGGTACCTCGGGCGGCACGCTCGCACCCATCATGACAGTGGGAGGTGCCGCCGGTGCGCTCTTCGCCCACGCGCTGAACGGTATTCCGATGTTTGCGCATTTCCCCATCGGATTGGGAGTTTTGATCGGCATGTCCGCCACGTTCGCGGGAGCATCGCGGGCCTTCCTGGCTTCGGTGGCGTTTGCCTATGAGGCAACCCATGCGATCAGCTCCTTTGGCCCTCTGTTGTTAGGTTGTGGTGCGGCGGTGATGGTATCGCGCGTTCTGATGCGCGAAACGATTATGACGGAAAAGCTCGCCCGCCGGGGCTTGCGCATTCCCAGCGATTACGAGCCGGATTTCCTGCACGCCTGCCAAGTTAACCAGATGATGGAGATCCACCCGCTCACTGTCGGCCCGCAGGAAACGGCTTCCGATCTCGCGAGGCGGTTAGGGACGCCGGGGTCCCCATGGCATGACGTCCGACTGATTCCAATCGTCACGCCGGAAAACGCGCTGCTAGCGGTGATTTCCCGAACGGACGTATTTGCGGCCCTGGAAGCCGCGCCCGAGGCCACCGTTCTGCAATCGGGAGTATTGCGCCCGGTGACAATTCATCCAGACGCGCCAATGTCGGAGGCCATCAATCTAATGATCCAACATGGAATCGGGCGCCTGCCGGTGGTTGATCAATCTCCCACCCCCAAGTTACTCGGATTATTAACCCGCCAAGCAATTCTCGAAGCGAGGCGTCAGCAACTGGAAACCAACCGAATTCGTGCGACGGTAACGACCTGATTTGGTCCTGCTAACCTGCGACCTGTCATGAGCCCACTCATTTCTTCGATCGCGGTCGTCGCACTGCTGGTGTTTGCGCTATTGACGATGTTTGCCGCAGTTGTCCAGCGGCGCCTCATGCTAAGGTCACTCGGGCGCGCCCAATATCGATCCAGTCTCTTCATTACTTGCCTGAACGACTACAAAAGTTCCGTGATTTGGTTTCAGTTTGTAGCCGGAGGCGGGAGCCTCATTTGGGCGGTCTATGAGTGGATCCAGCACTTCACGCAAGCTGTACATCCCGTCGCTGAATTCGGCACCCTGTTGCTCCCTACGCTGGCTCTTGTGTTTGGCCTCGTCGTATATGCCAATCAACTCCGGCCCGCCGGCGTCATTCTGCTCGGCAACTCCAGTTCACATCGGCTTCGCTTGCAACAGCGCCTTCTCGTCGAGGCCGCACCGTTTAGAACGGTCAGCTTGCTCCACCGGTCGCCGTGGGGCAACAACGCGCTGGCCTCCGGCCACTCGTTCCGCACGTCCATCCGCAGCTGGGAGCGCGCGGTTTCCAACTTCGCGAAGGCCGTGGGCATCGTCGTCCTCGATCTCCGCGGAGGCACGGGTTGGGTCGAAATCGAGACTGACACGTTACGTCGCCTGAATCTTGGCTACAAGCTTCTGGTGTTGCCGCCCATGGGAGGACTCGATTTGTCGGAAGTGCCGGCACAAGCCAAGATTGTTTACTCCGAAGACGATGTGGTGAGAATAGTGAAAAAGTGCCTCTTGGAACCGGGCTTTCGTGCAACGCAGGAGTGTCCCATTTCGTCTTGGGCGTAAGAGCCGCGGTCCGGACAGTAACAACTGCTTGTGAGCGACACGGAAACAATCTGCCGGAAACGCAACGCGGGCCCGAATACCGCTTGCTGCTTCCGCAAAAACACAGTGATGGCGACTGCCTTCTGGGAGACGCAGTTTGGCATGGCCGTCGACGATCCCAAAGACAGTGCCCTGCATTCCTCGATCGACTATGCAAACATTGAACATTCCTTGAACAACACCACGCCTGTCGTCGATGGCACCCCAATCGTTTTCAGTGGGATCACCATTCCGGGGGGGCAAGCCTCCGTCACGCTGTCGCTCGCGCTAGCCGCCTCGACTTCCGATGTCAGGTTATCCTCAATAACGTTGAAAGTTCGCAAACTACCCCACCACATCGGCTGCCTTGCGCCCCATTGATTGAGATCGGATATGGAGGGTTTAATCTCATTCCCGCGCAGCCCGATTGTGACCGATTGCCCTCGGGTGCATTCCTCCGAATTCGTCGCGGTAACAATGAGTAGCGGTCTTTTTCCCGAACGACGACGCGAAGGCGCTCAAATCTCCTCATTGACTCGTCCCTAAGGAGTCGCAACGTTGATCGGTCTGCTCATGCAAAAACCCTTTCTCGCTATCACCGCTCTTCTGATCCTCATGCCAGGCAAAGAGTCACTCGCTCTGGATCCGCCTTCCGACCGCATCGTCGTCCTCCTCAGCGTCGATGGACTGGCCCACTATTATTTCGATGATCCGAAAGCAGAAATGCCGAACATCCGTAAACTCGCATCGGAGGGAGCGCGGGCGGAGAAGATGAAGGCGTCTCTGCCGACCGTGACTTGGCCAAACCACACCACTCTCGTCACTGGCGTCCATCCCGCCCGACACGGCGTTCTCGGTAATAATGTTTTTGACCGTGCTAAGAATGAACCGCTTCAGCTGATCGTGGACCCCGTCCTCGACAAGGTGGAGATCGTGACGAGTCCCACCATTTACGATCTCGCTCATCAGGCCGGCCTCAAAACCGCAGCTATTCTCTGGCCCGCCACCCGGAGCGCTCCGACGATACACTGGTGCCTGCCTGAGGTTTCGACCCCGGAGTTGATCGAAGCACACACGACGCCGGGCCTCCTCAAAGAATTTGACGATGTCGGTATACCGCATGCGTTGAATTCGGAATGGCGCAGCAAGGCCGAGCTCGGGAAGGCGCGCGATCGCCTCTTTGTCCAGATGTTCAACCATGTCGTCGCCGAGCACCGTCCCAATCTTGCCCTGCTGCATCTCGTCGATCTCGATCATGTCGAGCATGCGCACGGGCCTCAGACTTCCGAAGCCTACGATCTCGTGAAATTTGAAGATCGCATGGTCGGCGAGGTGTGGAATCACCTGAAAGCTCACTTTCCCGGTCGGGCAAGCCTCTTTGTCATCTCTGACCACGGATTTTTCGCTTATCGCCAGCAGATCCTGCCGAACGTCCTGCTAAGGCAGGAAAACCTTCTCGAAGCATTCGGGGGTAAAATCTCGGGAGGTCAGGTGAGGGCCATATCGCAGGGAGGCGCCTGCTTCCTTTACGTCCTGGACGAGCCCAATCGGGAATCGCTGAAGACCCGCCTCGCCGCCCGCTTCAAGGAAGTGGAAGGGGTGGATCTCGTCATCGAGACGGGTGATTTCGACAAATATGGATTGGCTGATCCGGCGAAAAATCCGCACATGGCCGACCTCGTTCTCTCTGCAAAGGAAGGATACGCCTTTTCTGAATCCGCAGGGGGAGAGATCGTCGTGACGGAGAAGTCCGAAACGACCAAGGGAACCCACGGCTACGATCCCAACCAGCCCAAGATGCATGCCACTTTCGTCGCCTGGGGTGCCGGGATCAAGGGCGGCACGACGATAGGAACCATCGAAAATACCAGTGTTGCGCCCACAGCAGCAAACCTACTCGGTTTGAAAATGAACGAAACGGATGGTCCTGTCCTCACAGAAATACTTTCCGAATGATCGGACTACAACCGATGCCCATGAAAACCAATCCTCTGACAATCACCTACTTCATCCCTTTGCTCGCGACACTCTTCGCAACTCTCCCAGCCGAGGCCGGAAGGGTCATTTTCATCAGCGTGGATGGCATGAGACCGGATGCGGTCGATGTGCTGGGTCCGGAGGGCGCCCCCACTTTTCACCGGTTGCGCCGTGAAGGAGCCTTCACGTCGAATGCGCGTACGGACAAGGTCTACACGATCACACTGCCAAACCACACCTGCATGGTCACGAGCCGGGGCGTCGTCGGTTCCGAAGGTCACAACTGGATCAGCAATGGTGATCCGAAACTGGGGCAGAATCTGCACCGCAATCGCAAGAGCTATGTGGCATCGATGTTCGACGTGGCTCACGACAACGGATTCGCGACCGCCCTCTACGCTTCGAAATCAAAATTCTCCCTCTACGATCTCAGCTTCGACGCGAGCATGGGTGCCGAAGACAAAACCGACGAAGACAATGGCCGGGACAAGATCGATCACGTCGTCATCAACGAGGATACTAGCGCCCTGATGACGTCGCTCCTCTCCGACCTGGCAGTGAAACCCGCCGATCTCACGATGCTGCACTTGCGAAACTGCGACAGCGCAGGTCACGCCGAAGGCTGGATTCTTGCAACTGGCACTCCCTACATGGAAGCGCTACGGAAGGTGGATGGATTGCTGGGTCAACTGATCGCCGGGATCGAGGCATCCCCGACCCTGAAAGGCGATACCTGGATCGTGCTCACTGCGGACCACGGAGGTCTCACGGCCACCAAAGGTCACGGTGAGTCCAAAGAGCACGAAAACTTTTCAATCCCCTTTTACACTTGGGGTCCCGGGGTGAAAGCTGGAACCGATCTCTACTCGATCAATACGTCTGCGCGTGAAGATCCTGGAAAGGAAAACCCTGCCTATACCCAGTCGTATCAGCCCATTCGCAACGGTGATGCCGGGAATCTGTGTCTCAGTCTCCTGAGGCTCCCACCCATCCCCGGATCGACTATCAACTCGGCTCAGGATCTGACGTTGGGCGATGCGCCGTGAACGGAGCGGCACGAAATACCGCGTATCGTATTTGGTGAACTTGAAGGCGTAGATGTGGAGTATGGTTCTGTCGAACCACCTCTCACCCAAGACCGTCTGCGGGTGGGGCCACAAGAAGTATGAAGGAGGGGGCGGTTTAACCGAGTGCCATTCGTCTTGGTAACACAAATCTGTCGATTATCCAGCCAGCTAAACCTCAGCTTTTCGGTCAAGCCATGAATTCTGAAACCTATTTACGCCCAGGCCTCGTGCTGGCGATCGGATTGCTCATCGGATTGCAGCGGGAGAGGGTCAAGGAAGGGCCGGCCGGCATTCGAACATTCGCCCTCATTGCTCTCGCGGGCTATGTCATCGGCTTGCTCGGGATCGACCACGGTGGATGGGTCGTCGTTGCCGGGATCCTTTTTCTGGCGGCGATCCTCTCGGTTGGAAATGTGCTGGATTCCCGGAGGACCCCCGAGAAGGGGATTGGCGCGACGACCGAAATAGCGGCGCTGCTCGTCATCGGCATCGGAGCATACCTCTCCGATTTCGAAAACGATTCAGCCCCGGCGGTCATATTCGCCGGGGTAACGGCGCTGCTGCTCTATTACAAGGCACCGATGCATCAGTTTGTGCGCGGACTCGGTTCCGACGACGTGCGTGCGATGATGCAGTTTGTTCTCATCACCCTAGTGGTCCTCCCGGTTCTTCCGAATAACACCTTTGGGCCCTACGATGTGATCAATCCCTTCAAGGCGTGGCTCATGGTCGTGCTCATCGTCGGGATCGGACTCGCAGGTTATCTCACTTATCGCGTGGTGGACAGCCGGGTGGGGACCTTTCTCAGCGGCCTCCTCGGGGGCATTGTCTCGAGCACGGCGACGACAGCATCCGCCTCGCGTTTTGGTCGGAATGATTCAAGCCACGCCACCGCCGCCGCGCTGATCGTGACTATCGCGTCGGTCGTTTCGGTGATCCGCGTGCTCGTGGAGATGGCCTTGGTTAACGGCAAAGACATCCTCACGACGGCCCCGCCGATTGTCGCATTTCTGGTCGTCTTCGGGCTGCTCACTTTTATCCTCTATCGAAAACGCTCTGATGAGGTTGTCCATCTCGATCCCCCGGCGAATCCGGCGGGGATGAGGTCAGCGATCATATTCGGCCTTCTGTATATCGTCGTCCTGATCGGGGTCGCCGCGACAAAGGAGCACTTCGGCTCTTCGGGGCTCTATGCTGTCGCGATCGTTTCCGGACTAACAGATATGGATGCAATCACTCTTTCCACGGCCGAGCTGATGAACAAGGGCTCACTTGATCTCATGACAGGATGGCGAGTCATCCTCATCGCAGCGCTCGCCAATCTGGTCTTTAAGGCGGGAATCGTGGCCTTCGTCGGCGGGAAAACGATACTACTTCGAATCGTGCCGGTCTTCGGATTGGCCTTTGCGACGGGGCTCGCGATACTCTTTTTCTGGCCGGTTTGACGGACCGCTCTATCATCGACGAAACTGGTATAGCCACCGAGATTGCACAGAATGAGCAACTGAAAGGTCCGACATAGGACGAAGGTCTACCGGGCGCTCATCAATTGGCTAAGGTCTCAGTGCGCCGCTGCAGGTTTTGACTATTCCGCCGCCACCACTCGCTTTTCAGGAGGCCCCAGTCGTAGGTTTGCCGGCGGTATAGGAAGAAACCTGCTTTTTCCAAATCTCCCTCAGGCGGGATGAGCGTGCGTGCCTCCAGGCCGGTGACCAGCCGGAAGAAGATGTAGAGCATCCCGATGATCAGCCGGCTGCGCAATCCAGCGAGCGGAGTGGGGGCAATCTCGAAATCAGCTAACCACCACTGCGCGTCCGGCGTGGCGAGATCCCCGAGTTTTGAAATGACAAGGGTGAGTTGGTCCGCAGTGAAACAATCGAGGAAAAAGTTTGTGACGATCAAGTCGAATCCTGACGGTGATCCGTTCCATTGGAGGAAATCGGTGTGGATGAATTCCACACGATCCGAATCCACCTTGCTGCGTGCGATTTTCAACAACTTCGCGCTGATGTCCAAAATCACGATCTCTGCTTCTGGAAAGCATCGAACACACTCCGGCAGGAAGCGGCCGTGGCCTTCCCCGACTAACAGGATTTTAGCGGGGGGAGGGATATCATTGAGAAAGGCCATACGGCAACGCTGCAGTTTTCCGCCCGCAGTGAAAAGCTCCATGCCGCGGTAAAAAGGGGCCAGCCGGTCAAAACTCATGAAGACACGACAAAACAACAAATCACGGTCAGCAACACATTCCTCGACCTAGCCATGTTTTTCCAGGGCAGAATTTTCTGCAATTCGCTCCGATGAAAAAACCTCCCGCGACACACCCAAAATGACTGGATTCAAGGGGACTGAGGCCGGGGGAATTATTGGCATCACACTGTTTGGCAAATTATATCGAGTCATTTTCTCTGCGTCGGCATTGTCGCGGGTCTCTTGATCTTGACTGCTTTTCGGGTCTTCGCATGCGGCACGGAGTGATGATCACCCGATCCATCGCAAGAAGTCTGACCTTGCTCTAACCTCCCATTGTTATGGTTGTCACAGATTCGCGTAATCTCCCACCGAAGCGACAAGCTGATCGAAATGGACACGGTGTTCCCCTAGCCAATCCGAAGGTGATTGCGAAGCCGACTCAGGGGATTATTTCCAGGAGACATCGAGCTAGGCTGCATCCGCGGCAACTTGAGTGATGGATGTGATAACTCCCCGCCAGTGCATACGAGAATAGAGTATTTGAGTTCGTTTCATTCGGGAATCAGTGAGTTGCGGTGTGGGGGACGCAAGAGTGTAACCGAAGGTTCGATCATCGCATTCACTGTTCCACTCGGAACTAATTATTTTATCTCGTACACTAATAGAGACTTGCGAGAAATTACGGGTGGCAATTGGAGGCTTGGAAGCCGGGGCAAAAGCGCCGTTTGCAAGAAACAATGCAGGCATCAGGGACGCCACGCGATTTGTGGTGAACCGCACCTCCCCGGACAAACTCTAAAGGACGTCGCCCTCAAAGTGCGTCATCGCGGCACAGTCAGTATCCGACTGCGCTCCAACAGGAGTGATGGCATCTATCTCGGCGACGTGGGAGAGAAGGGAGACAGCGACATATCTTTCCTAAAAGGAACCGCCAGGGACCACCTGGCCCTGGCGATAGTTCCAAGCGAGGCGGCCTCCCCGATCATGGACACTGTCTTCGCCGCTCAAGGCGTTGATCTCACACTTTGGGTGAATGGAAAGATCCTCGCCACCGCAACCGATATCCTCGGGACCAAAAACCCGCACAACTCCGCGAAATGATAGCCCGGATCCACCTCGACACCGGATACGGCATTCGCTCGATCTGCAAAGTGCTTGGGCTTCCCCGTAGCATCTACTACCACGCGGCCACGCCCACAGCGACGGAACTCTCCGACCGCGACATCGGTGAGCGAATCGATCGGATATTTCGACATCACCGCCGCCGCTATGGTTACCGGAGGATTTACCAGGATCTCCTCGAAGATGGCATTGCCTGCTGTCAAACCCGGGTGCGCCGTCTCATGGCCGAGCGGGGTCTCAAAGCAATCCAGCCGAGAACCTACGTGCCGAGGACCAGCGATGGCAAAGCCGATAAACCTTCGCCTAACCGTCTTCTCGAGGCAGGCCTTCCGGCTATCCCCGACACCGTCTGGGCAGGTGACATCACCTTCATTCCGACCACGTCCGGATGGCACTACCTCGCCGTTGTTATCGACCTGTGTTCCCGTCGCATCGTCGGATGGGCCCTCGCCGATCACCTCCGCGCCGATCTTGTGGCTGAAGCCTTTCGACAGGGGTATAAATCGCGCCGCCCGCAGCCCGGTTTCATCTTCCACAGCGATCGCGGCAGTCAATACGGCAGCCGACTCTTCCGCGCTCAACTCGCGCAAGCCGGAGCCCTGCAGAGCATGTCGGCGAGAGCCAATCTCTACCACAATGCCTGGACCGAATCGTTCATCGGCACACTCAAAGCGGAGATGCTCCAAGGCGGATGCTTCCTCGACGGGAACGACGCCCGCACCGAGCTCTTCGCCTACATCGAATCCTACTACAACACCCACCGCAGACACTCTTCTCTCGACTACAAGACCCTGGATCAATTCGAGGCCCGATTTCACTCACTCAACTAAACCACACCGGTCCAAAAATCAGTGGCATCTCAATTATATCAGCCAACGAGACCTTCGGTAAGATCCTGCAAAATGCAGACCCAGAGTCGAGCGCTTGAAACCGCGTAAATCGGGGAATCAAAGAATCGGGGAGAAGTATTCTCTGAGATGTGCGGCGCTCAGTAATCCAAGTTCCTTTCCCTGGAGGATACTCGAGACGGAATCGTAGTGGGTCATCTGAGGTTCAATAAAATGAGAACTGTCGGCGGATGCAATCAGGAGCTTAGTAGCGAGTCTCTGGCGACGGCGAGCGGCAAGCGTCGATGGTACGGGAGATGCGATCACGATGGGGCGGTCGAAGTCATTGCGTTCCCCGTCGGCCTCCCAATCAGTTCCCTATCGAATTGCGGGATAACTTAGTTTGGATCCAGCAGGCTTAGCAAATCCACCGGTGAAACGGCCTTGAAAAGAGCCGTTCGCAACGATTCGTTGCGGGCTATTCGAGCCAGTTGGCTCAGGAGGGCCAGCTGCGTATCCGGACACTCGGCGGGGGTGATGATAAGAAAAATGAGGTGCACCGGTGTGCTCTCTGGTCCTGAATAGATGACACCCTCTCGCGACTGGCCGATGACCACGAGAGGGGATTCGAGTCCGGGACAGCGTGCGTGCGGGATAGCGATTCCATTGCCGATGTCCGTGGATATTTGATTCTCCCTCTCAATCGCCATCTCGGAGATCTGTTCACCACTGAGTGTTGAGTTTAATTTTTCGAGAGGTAAGGCCGCAACTAGCTCACGGATTGCCTGGTCACGAGAGGTTGAAGTCAGTGGGTTTACAATTCCTCCCCGGGTAACCGCATGAACCAAAGAAACAGGGGCGTCGTGAGTGTTCTCGTCCTCAAGACGGCCCGCTACATGTTCCAGAATATGTCCAAGTGTGGCGATGCCATAAACGGTTGTTTGGTCCCTGACGAGGCAGATGGTGTCGTGATGGTTTCGCATCCCGGTAAGGGCGGCCCCGATGCTGTCGTTTGGACCGAGCGACTGTAGCGGTCTTACGAGGTGGGTCCAGCCCTCATGATTCGAAAAGGCGATGAGATCTTTGATATCAAGGTAACCGATAGGCTCCCCATTTTTTGGATCGACGACTGGCCAACGGGTAACCTTCTCTTGAGCGATCTGCGACAGCACCTTCTGCTGACTGGCATCCGAAGAGAGACAGCGGACTCGCGTCCAGGGAACCATGACCGTTGCAATCCTCTGGGTGCCAAGGGTTGAAATGTTGTCCATGACGAGTTGTAGGCGGATCTCTTTCAGTTTGCGATCAGCTGCCTCACGGTGAAGGCCCGTGTCAGACAGGACGAGCCTCGCAAGAGCAATCGCACCCTCGGCCTCTTCGAAAACAGCTGAGGTTGCTCCAATTTGTTCCAATTCATCGCGTTCACGCAAATAGCGGGCGCGAACAATTATCCGCAGGCCAGTGCTCATGTTCCGCCCGGCGGTGACGATGGCGGCACGCTGTGAAGCATCCGGCAGCGTGACGACAAGGTGAGTTGCCTCTTTCACTCCTGCTTCCACAAGAATTGCAACGTTAGAGGCATCGCCGAATATCGCAGGTTGACCCTCCGCCTTGAGTGCTGAGACTGTGTCCACGTTATAATCAATCACAACCGTGGAAATCCCCGCGTCTTTCAAAACATGATGGACCGACCGACCCACCGGTCCGTACCCCACGACGATGGCGTGCCCGCGTTTTGATTCCGGAACGGGTAGGGTGGAGTTAGACGTTTTATCCGTTGCGAAGAGACGGCGCTCGGAACGGCCATTGAGCAGTTTCCAGATTCTGGGGTGTCCACGAACCCACAATTCTACCTTGGGGAGCGAACGGAACATCAAGGGGTTTACCGTGATGGAGATGATGGCAGCCGCAACAAGGACGTTGTGGCCTGCATCCGGCATGAGGCCATGTTGTCGGGCCAACTCAGAGAGAATAAAGGAAAATTCACCTATCTGAGCAAGACCGATGGCAACCGTGAGCGCTGTCCGGAATGACTGACCGAGTATCGCCACAATGAGGAGGGCGGCGAGGGGCTTAACAAGCAGAATGATCCCAAGAGCCGCCGCCACCATAAAAGGTTCCTGCAGAAGAAAGGCCGGATCAAACAGCATCCCGACTGAGACGAAGAATATTACCGCAAAGGCATCACGCATGGGGAGAGCGTCCGCAGCGGCTTGACTGCTCACCGGAGACTGAGCTACCACCATCCCGGCAAGGAATGCCCCGAGAGCCATCGATGCGCCGAAGAAGAAATAAGAGGCTGCGGCGACCGCGATAGAAAACACAAGAACAGTGAGGGTGAAAAGCTCACGTGACCGGAGCCGCGCGACTCGCACGAGGACCCACGGAACCAACCGCGAGCCTCCCCACAGCACGATGGTTCCGAGAATGCCCAATTTGATGAAGGCGAGAAGCAGAGTCCACGCGATAGAGCTGCTGTCGTTGACTGTCTCGTCGTTTGTCCCCAAGACTGGTATCAGAACTAACAGTACCACGGTGAAGATATCTTCGACGATCAACCACCCGACGGCGACGTGTCCCTGAGGTGAGTTCATCACGTTCGCGTCCATCAATACACGCATCAGAACCACCGTGCTTGCCACAGCCATTGCCATACCGAGAACGGCACCGGTCATCAGGGGCATTCCAAAAATCGAAAAGATCCCCATTGCCGCTATCGTGGCTAAGAGACTTTGAACGACAGCACCCGGGATCGCGATCCGTTTCACGGCAAGTAGGTCCTTCATGTGAAAATGAAGTCCGACTCCGAACATCAACAATATCACGCCCACCTCCGCCAACTGCTGCGCGATATGAATGTCGCCCACAAATCCAGGGGTGTGGGGTCCAATGAGCACGCCGGCGAGGAGATAGCCGACAATGGGAGAAAGGCGCAACCATTGGGTGAATAACCCTAAAATCCAAGCGGCAGTGAACGAGGCGGCGATCGTAGCGATGAGGGATAGGTCGTGCATTTAGGATCAGCTTTGTCGCGGTTGAACGACGAATCTTGCGGTAAACTAAGGAGAGGCGGGAAGTTGGCAAGTCAACCTGATGATCGATCTCATCGTCTCGAGTGCACACGAAAATCGGCGGAAAATCAGAAGATCGCGGATTGCCGGGGGAACCCAGGATTGAAAGTTTGACCTACTCTACTCGTATGAGAAGGACCTACTCTAGCTTGAGGGTGGCGGGATGGAGGGTGACAGTCCTAAAATTGGGAATCCAGTCACCCTTCCCGACGCCCTCAACACTCCGTAACGGACCCGCGATCGAACGGGCGGACGTTAAATATCTTCAGCGGGTTGAATTCCGTCGGGATGAGGCGGAGCCGTTTCTCGTCGTCTGCAGGAAGGGGCGCGGCGGTCTTGAGGCGGCCGCCGACATCGCGGAAGTGAGCGCCGATCCTAGGGTGGGACTGCCGACCTTCGGGGTGACGAAGAACTCAAGCGCGGAGATAACGAGCGTCGACTCCGCCGCGCTCGGGAGGGTGGGATCGTCGCAGGAACATGAAGAAAAATGAGGAGAAGATTCGTGCGGATTTACTCATTCGGCAGGCTTTCCAGTTGTTTCTTCACCGCCTCAGGCGGCGTCCAACCGTAGCTGCGCTTTTCCTTGCCGTCGTAGGCGCAGGTCACGACAAAGACATCCATTGTCCGTGTCTTCTCCGGAGGGAGATTGATCTGCACTTGAGTATATCCGTCGGCCAGCCAGGCCTCGTAGCCGTCGGTGGCGCTTTCCTTGAGGCGATGGCCATTCACCGCGACCTCGAGGATGTCGGGGTTTTGATAGGGCACACGCAGCCGGAAACCGATGCCATGCTGGATAGGCTCGCCCTTGCCTAGGAGTCGCGGTTTCGAGCTGAACCGGTATTCCGGACCGAGCCTGACAAAACGCTCGATGGCCTCCACGTCCACGCCGGGGATCTCCCGCAAGTTCTTGAGGAAAGTCGCGGGATCCTCGTGGAGGGCAGCAAGCCCCTTCGGGGTGACCCCGCAGACATAGGTGGCTCGACCCTCGTATTCAGGATACATCATGCCGTCGGAGAACGTGGGCTGCCGGCTCCAAAGCTCCACCCGGCTCTCGCGACGAGCGGAGGCCGTCGTGCCGTAGGCGGTGAGAAAACGCCCCGCCCGGGCGCGAACCCTCGTTACCGGATACCCGCGAAAGCGTTCGTCGACCCAGGCCTTGTTCCCGAGGGCGAGCACACCGGAGACACGGGCGACCCCGCTCGCCTCCCAGCCGATTTCCGTCGTCGAGATCATCGTGTGATACTTCATGTAGCCGTAGAAGAGGGTGCGAAAACGATCCGGCCTCGGCGCATTCCAGAGGCGGCTGCGGAAGACGTCGTGATCGGGATTGTAGAAGCAGCGTTGTGCGTCCGCCTCGGCCCGGTCGGACCCGTAGCCCGCAGCGACGCCGGCCTCAACCATCGCTTCAGTCACGCGCGGATCCCAGGGCCGCACCCCGCAGTTCGAGTAGGAGCAGGCCGAGACCTCGAACATCGTCTGCCCGCTCTTCATCGTCCTGTCCCCCAGCATCTCCTCCGGAAAGGCCGGCAATCCCGTTCCGTGGAGGTCGAGATGCACCTCGGGCCGGTATTCGTCGACGATGGCGAGGAAGGCGACCAGTTCGGGAAGTCGCTCGGGCACCGCGAGCTTCAGCTTCGGCAGATCCCAATAGGCGATCTGCGGATCGTAGAGATCGATGCGCTCCTGGTTGGTGAACCGATCCGTTTCGAAGAAAGCGTAGGGATTCGCGATGGGCACAAGCAGCACGATTTGATTCCGTCTCGTCTCGCGAGCGAGATCCGAGTCGCCGAGGAGCCACTCGATCAGGTGAAGGATCGTCGTTGTGCCCGATCGCTCCGGTCCGCCGTGCAGCGCCGAGATCAGAGCGACCTGCTTGTCTTCGTGGGGCACGGCCGCATCGGTGATCTTCACGAGATAGACTGGCCGCCCTCCGTGCGACTCGCCGCGCTTCTCGTAGGCAAAAAGTCCGGGATGCTGCTCCGCCCAATACGCAAGCGTGGCGTCGTATTCCCCGGGGGTGATGCGGTGAATCGTTTGCGTCCACGGCCGTGGCAGTTCGTCGAGTTTCGATCCTTGGCCATGGGACCGTTGCGCGAGACAAAGGAAAGGTATCGCGATCAGCAATGGCAGGGCAACCAGCGGGGAGGATGAGGTCAATGGTATCATACCAAGCGGCCACCCTTATAAACCGGAGGACACTAGACAAACAAGACCCACGATCGAGTCTCAAAAAACGAACTGGCCCGGGTCAGCAGCTTAGTGGACGCAGTGCACCGCACGTCCACCGGCTTCTATCAATAGGAACATCGACACTCAACGACTGACAGACTCGCCAACGCCGCTGGCGCGAACAGGGTCTTGCATCAGGGTGTATTTTTCGATCTGCTGACTCGACCACTTTTCAACACCCAAAATTGAGCCAAGACTGCATGAGACAAATTCCATCCCTCCTTCTCCAACTCTTGCTCGCCTTCTTGCTCTCCCTCGCGACACTGCCACTCCATTCCCAGAATGACCGAACTCTAGTAGATTCCCGCCTCGCGCTTTTCGAGAGGGAATTTCTCACCGAATACGAGGAGCATGTAGAGCGACTATTTAAGGCCAAAGAGCAGGAACTCGATCAGAAATACTCTCAGGCACTAGACCGTGTTCTAGACCAGTCGGTTAAGGCGGCGAGACTGGAGGAAGCGATCGCGATCCGTGAAGAAAAAAAGCGCACCGACGAGGGGACTGCAGTGCCCCCGGTGGACGGTCCCAACGATCCGCAGGTGCTAAAGCAGGTGCGCGCGACCTATCGTATCGAGCATCAGAAGCTTGAGACCGAACGGGAAATCAGCGCGGGCCCGGTCTTTGCCAGTCATGACATTCGGCTTGAGACCTATCAAACCCTGCTCACGACCGAGGGCAAACTGGACGATGCGCTCAAGGTTAAAGAGGCGCGGGGAAATGCCGCCGCCGTTCTGCAGAACCGGCGGGCGTCTAAAGGCGTGATTGCCGCGCCCCCGTCTACAACGACACCCGCCACCCTCGGTGTTGCAGATCAAGGAGAAGGCTGGCACGAGATCTTTAACGGGACTGACCTTACTTCCTGGAAACCGCATCGGACCCCGCGCAGCTTCCAAGTCTCTGATGGGGTACTTTCAACAAAGAAAGAATCAAAAGATCCAGACCGCCTTTTTTTCGCGGGAGACGTTGCCGTCCCGGAGCAACTCAAAAACTTTGAAATGAAACTGACGATCAAGGCGGACGCTGAAGCGAACTCGGGCATCTATTTCCATACGATCGGTCGGTCCGATGATGATAACGGAAATCCGGAAACCGGTTTGGAAATCAGCCTTATGAAGGGCAAGGGAGTGATTCAATATCCAACCGGGTCAATCCATGGTCAGGGCCCCCGCCGTCCTTCTCCGGTAAATCAAGCCGATTGGTTCGACCTCCGCTTCCGCGTGGAGAATCAGAAAGTGTCCGTGTGGATCAATGACGAATTTTATTACGAACAGGTGGCCCCCTTCGCAGGTTCTTCAAAGACCAGAGGGATTCAGCCCGAAGGTGGCCGCATTGCGATACAAGCGATGTCCACCGAAGGTGCCTTCCATTTCAAGCGCATTGCAGTGAAGGTGCTGGAGTAGCGGCCGCGAAGTGCGCACTTGATCGGTACCCTCTTTTCTGATGTGCAAACTTCAGTCCTGCACCCATTTAGGGCGAAATTGGTGCAGACCTTGCGGGCGTGCCTTGCCGATTTCGCAAAGTCTGTCCGGTTCTGATTATTTGCCATGATGCGGACGGATTGACCGATGCTCCGACTACCCTCCTCCCCCGAGCACTCCGGTGGGGTGGATACGGATCTTGACTTACTTCCCTTGCCTGCTTCCGTTCACTGCTCACGAAGATTCTTATGCAAAAACGAACACTCGCCCTGCTACTGGGAGGTGCCCTGCTCCCGCTGACTGCTTTTTGTGAGACCGTCGACTTCATGACCCAGGTTAAGCCGCTCATCGAAGGCACCTGTATACACTGCCATGGTCAGGAGAAGCAGGAGGGCAACTTTCGTATGGACACGATGACGGCGGCTTTCGCCGGTGGCGATTCCTACGCGGACGAGACCATCATCCCGAAGAAGCCGGAGGCAAGTCCCGTCTATTGGATGACGACCGAGCCCACTGACAGTGATGACGTCATGCCTCCGAAGAAGCCACTCACCGTCGAGCAGCAGGAGATCCTCAAAATCTGGATCGAAGAAGGGGCGGTCTGGCCCGAGGGCGTCGTCCTCGAGGAAAAACCCCGCATGGATTTTAAAGTCAACATTCTTCCCCTCCTCAGTCGCGGCGGCCCTTTCAAGGCAGGAGAACAAAAGATGCTCAGTCTCTGGGTCGAGCAGGGTTCCGTCTGGCCCGCCGATTTCAAGCTCGGGGGTGACAAAGCCGCAGCAGGACCTTCTGACAATCTCGAACTGGTGAGCACCATCCGCAAAAATATTCTCGCGACGAGCACCGAGAAGTCCGAGGCAGAGATGAAAGACTACACCGGCACCATCACCAAGACCGGCGTGAAATACGACATGGTCGCGATCAAAGGCGGCGAGTTCATGATGGGCAGTCCCGGCGATGAAAAAGGGCGTTTCGAAGATGAAGGCCCCCAACACAAGGTGAACGTGGACCCGTTCTGGATGGGTAAGTTCGAGGTCACCTGGAACATGTATGAGCCTTTCATGATCTCCGGCGTAGCCCGCAACAAAGACGGCTCGCCCGAGAACATCCCGGTCGGCGCATCGCCGGTCGATGTCATCTCCAGCCCGACGACCCCGTACATGGAGATGAGTTTTGGAATGGGTAACGATGGATACCCCGCGATCTGTATGACGGAGCATGCTGCGAGCAAATTCTGCCAGTGGCTCAGCGCTCAGACAGGCCATTTCTATCGTCTCCCCACTGAAGCCGAGTGGGAATACGCCTGCCGCGCCGGCACGACCGGTCCTTACTCCTGTCCGCCAGAGCAACTCGAAAATTTTGCAGTGCTCGATCCTGCACAGAGTCGGGTGGGGTATGAGAAGATCGGTACGAAAAAGCCGAATCCCTGGGGTCTGTATGACATGCACGGCAACGTCATGGAATGGTGTCTCGACCAGTATCTAGCAGACACCTACGCTTCACGGGAAAGCAAGACGACCGGGAATCCACTCACGATCCCCACGACGCTTTACCCCAGGGTCGCTCGGGGCGGTTCGTGGTATGATCTGGCTGAAGAACTCCGCTCGGCCCGCCGCATTCCGTCCCATGAGAACTGGAAAAAAGAGGACCCCCAACTACCCAAGTCCATCTGGTACCACACCGACGCGCACTGGCTGGGGTTCCGTATTGTTCGTCCACTGGAAGTCCCCGAGGTCGATCAGATGAATTTGCTCTGGAATCTCGGTCGAATCGGAGGCTGAGTCCTCACCTGGGAGCAGCGCATGGTTAGGCGTTGCGGTCATGTTTGATGAAGCGTCGGCAGTCGAGTTGGTAATCGAGGCGCTCGTAAAAGGCGTGGGCGTCTGGGCGATTGCCGCCGCTGGTAACCTCGACGCGGTTGCAGCCGTGCGCCCAAGCAAACTCCTCGGCTGCGGCAACCAGTAACCGACCAACGCCGCGCTGGCGATGATCCGGAGCTACCACGAGACTCGTGATGCGTCCGAGAGAGCCATCAACGTGAAATAGCGGGATGCAATGAAAGGAGAGAAGGCCGACAACGACCTGCGCCAACTCGGCAACGAAAACCGCGGTGCCGGGAGAAGTCGTGCTATGGTCGATGTGCCGCTCAACGTGCGCTCGCGGCGATGGGTAACTACGGTGATATCGCTCATTTTCGTCATCTTTGGAGCAATTCATCTAATCGGACTCCTCGCTATTTTGCAGTCGCGTGAGGAATAAATCTACCCCCCACCTTTTCCTATGAGCCTCTTTCCCGAGGAGGAAAGGACCGGTCAAGCCCGGAACCTCTGGACAAAGCGCCTTATTGCAGGAATTTCGAGGAAGTGCCTCCAGCCGATACGCCCTCGCCCTATCGCCCCGCAAAAACACCTGCTATCTAAAGAAAACCAGCCCCATGCGTGCAGGCGAGTTTTCCCGGACCGGACCTCCTTCACGCATTCGGGAGTGTCGGTCGC
>ERZ761602.116-NODE-116-length-188494-cov-19.182388_pt1 | contig 188494 bp, 176 predicted proteins | sample MGYA00512165_ERZ761602 | MGnify/ENA primary metagenome ERZ761602 (study PRJEB28899, sample SAMN02445085) | bioreactor sludge metagenome | biome: EBPR sludge; isolation source: Thorneside wastewater treatment plant | place: Australia: Brisbane, Thorneside...
CCATCGTCCCTACGTTCAGATGCGGTTTGCTTCTGTCAAACTTTTCCTTCGCCATAATGAAACTCCTTGAGAGATAAAAACCGTTGGTTACGCTTTCAAAAGTTCTTCTGCAACCGACTGCGCGACGGGCGCGTAGTGGTCGAATTCCATGCTAAAGACCCCGCGTCCCTGTGTGGCGGAACGGAGTTGAGTTGCATAGCCAAACATTTCCGCCAACGGCACCATCGCGCGGATGGACTGGGCATTGCCGGGGCGAACATCCATACCCTGAATCAGACCGCGGCGGCTGTTGAGCTGACCCATTACGTCGCCGAGATATTCTTCGGGAACCACGACTTCAACCTTCATCATCGGTTCGAGCAAAATGGGGTTGCCCTTATGCACACCTTCTTTGAAACCAATGGAGGCGGCTAGTTTGAACGCCATTTCGCTGGAGTCGACTTCATGATAGGAGCCGTCGAACAGGGTAAACTTCAAATCCACAACGGGGTAACCAGCGAGAACACCGCTTTCGGCGGCTTCCTTAAAGCCCTTTTCGACCGCCGGGATGTATTCCTTCGGAATTGCGCCACCGACGATCTTGTTTTCGAAGACAATGCCGCTTCCGCGTTCGCCGGGTTCGAGGGAGAATACAACGTGACCGTACTGCCCTTTACCGCCGGATTGCTTGGCATATTTGTAATTGACTTCCTTGACAGGCTTGGTAATGGACTCGCGGTACGCAACGCGCGGCGCGCCAACGTTTGCCTGAACTTTGAATTCACGCAAGAGGCGGTCGACGATAATATCAAGGTGAAGTTCACCCATACCGCGGATCACGGTTTGACCGGTGTTTTCATCCGAATTTACACGGAATGTAGGATCTTCTTCAGCGAGTTTTCGAAGCGCCTCCCCCATCTTTTCCTGATCGTTGGAACTCTTTGGCTCGATGGCAATGGAGATCACCGGCTCAGGGAATGAAATGCTTTCGAGCGCGAGAGATTTCGAATCGCAGAGTGTGTCGCCGGTAAAGCTTTCCTTGAAGCCAAGCACGGCGCCAATATCGCCCGCGCGGATTTCGGTAATATCTTCACGGCGATCAGCATGCATGCGGAGCAAGCGTCCGATGCGTTCCTTGCGCCCCTTGGTGCTATTTTGAACGGTTTGTCCCTGGCTCAACACGCCAGAGTACACACGGATATACGCAAGACGACCAACATACGGGTCTGTTACGATCTTGAATACAAGGGCGCTAAGCGGCGCATCATCCTTGGTGGGGAGTTCAAAAGTATTTTCGGGGTTTCCCGGTTCCGAAGCGGTAATCGAGGGGATATCCGCCGGAGACGGCAGGTAATCCACCACGGCATCCAACATTGCCTGAACGCCCTTGTTCTTTAAGGACGACCCGCAGAATACCGGGGTAGCCTTATTGGCGATGACACCTTTTCGCAACGCAGCTTTGAGTTCGTCCACACTGATCTCTTGCGCTTCGAGGAACTTCATGGTGAGTTCATCGTCGAGTTCGGCGATCTTTTCGACCATCTTGGCGCGAGCAGACTCAGCCTGTTCCTTCAGATCAGCAGGGATTTCGACGGATTTGGGTTCCTTTCCAAGATCATCTTCCCACACAAGGGCAGTCATGGAGAGCAGATCGACAACGCCTTTAAATGCGGCTTCAAAACCGATCGGAACCTGCATGGGGATGGGATTGGCACCCAAACGGTCAATGATGGTCTCAATGGTGCGTTCATAAGAAGCCCCAACCCGATCCATCTTGTTAACGAAACAGATGCGGGGAACACCATAGCGGTCAGCCTGACGCCAAACGGTTTCAGACTGGGGCTCAACACCCTGAACGGCATCAAAAACTACAACACCGCCATCCAAAACGCGCAAAGAGCGCTGGACTTCAGCAGTAAAGTCAATGTGCCCGGGGGTATCAATGATGTTGACTTGATAGCCTTTCCACTCCGCAGAGACGGCTGCCGAAACAATGGTAATACCGCGTTCACGTTCCTGGACCATCCAGTCTGTGACGGTATTGCCATCATCGACCGAACCGATACGGTGAGTCATGCCCGTATAGAACATGATACGCTCGGTGGTGGTCGTTTTCCCGGCGTCAATGTGGGCAATAATGCCTATATTTCGATATTTCTCCAACGGATGAACACGTGCCATGCTACCTGCTACCTGATTCCTTTACAAGTCTAAGAACAATTAAATACGATAGTGAGAGAAAGCCCGGTTGGCTTCAGCCATTTTGTGGGTTTCATCGCGCTTACGGATGGAAGCGCCGGTTTCATTGAAAGCGTCGATCAATTCCGAAGCAAGCTTATCGGAGAAGGATTTGCCAGAGCGCTCGCGCGCAGAACCGAGAATCCAGCGAATCGCGAGGGTTACGCGGCGCTCGGAGGAAACTTCCATTGGCACCTGATAGGTGGCACCACCCACGCGGCGCGGACGGACTTCCATGACAGGGCTGACGTTCTTGAGGGCTCCGTCGAAGACTTCCATCGGATTCTTCTCGGTGCGTTCCTTGATCATATCCATCGCATCGTAAACCAGACCGGTGGCAACGCTCTTCTTGCCTTTCTTGAGCACGTGCTGGATCATGGTTTGAATATTGACGTTATTAAAGCGGATGTCGGGGATGATATCCCGCTTCTCTGGTTTTGCTCTACGCATGCTTTACTTCTCCATCTATGAATTACTTCGGACGCTTCGCGCCGTACTTGGAACGACCCTGTTTGCGGTTGGCAACGCCGGTGGTATCCAGCGAACCGCGCACGATGTGATAACGAACGCCGGGAAGATCCTTCACGCGTCCGCCGCGGACCAGAACCACGGAGTGTTCCTGCAGCTGGTGACCTTCGCCCGGAATGTAAGCAGTTACTTCGATGCCATTGCTCAAGCGCACACGGGCGATCTTACGCAGCGCGGAGTTCGGCTTCTTGGGTGTCATGGTGCGGACAACAGTACAAACACCGCGTTTCTGCGGTGCGCCCTTGTCTTGACGGAATCTGCGCTGCTTGAAGCTGTTCAATGTGAACTGCAGAGCCGGAGCCTTGCTTTTTGCGTTTTTATTCTTGCGGCCCTTGCGGACCATTTGATTTACTGTCGGCACAGTTCGCCTCCGATTTCAAATTCTTCTTGTTTTCTACTTCCGTATTCGCAATAAATGAGACCATCAACAACATACCCTGATGGCCTCATTTGTAGTTGCCTGAGATATTCCGTGAGCGGGGGGTTAGATGCCGCTCCTCTTCCTTAACAAAGGCATGTCATTTTATCACGCCATGTTAATCAAGTCAATAGAAAATGCTCACTTCTTTCGGGTTTGGTTCTCTCCCAGACTCAGCAAGCCGGTGTCGTGTTTGGGTGGATGCGTCTTCTCTTCGTCCTTGCCAAACTTGACCACATCCCCATTCTCATTGATGGCTTCCACAGCGAGACCGAGGGATTGCAATTCCTTAACCAACACGCGGAAGGATGCGGGGATACTGGGTTCTTCGATGGGTTCGCCTTTGACAATGGCTTCGTAGGTATTCACACGACCCTGAACATCGTCCGATTTGACCGTAAGCATTTCCTGAAGTGTGTGTGCAGCGCCATACGCTTCAAGCGCCCACACTTCCATTTCACCGAAGCGTTGACCACCGAACTGTGCCTTACCACCCAGCGGCTGCTGGGTGACCAAGCTGTATGGACCAGTGGAACGGGCGTGAACCTTGTCTTCGACCAGGTGATGCAGCTTGAGGATGGTCATGACACCGACCGTCACGGGCTGATCGTACGGTAGTCCAGTCTTGCCATCGCGCAGGGTTTGTTTTCCGAGAATAGGCAACGGGATCGACTTTTCTTTCGCCAGTTCCTGGGCGGTTTCATATAATTTATCTTCGGCAACTCGACGTGTTATGCCATTTACTTCCAGCCACAAACGCAGGCAGGTATGAATGGTGCTTTCGTCCAACTTGGGGTCGCGATTTACAATGCTGCGGTCTTCCAGAAGGATCTCATCCGGGTCGGAATACCCTTTTTCACGCAACCATTCACGGGCGGTGGCGCGACGCGCATACGCCGGGTCATTCAAGCTGTATACGTCATATCGGCGCTTGTCCAACCAGTTCTCAAGGTAGAGGCGGCGAACTTCGTCGTCATCTTCGATGGAGTTCGGGTCTTCCTCTTGCTCTTTGATCCATTCCCAAGCCCGTTCAGCGGCTTCCTTCCATGCCTGATCCATGATCCAGGCACGAGCAAGCTCGGCTTCGATCTGCTCTTCTGAAGCGCCATCAAACACGGGGGTGACTGCACGGTAGCCCATGCGTTTGGCTGCCCAACCAAGGTGGACTTCCAGCACCTGACCGATATTCATACGACCTGGCACACCGAGCGGGTTAAGAATGATGTCAACGGGCGTACCATCTTCGAGGAAGGGCATGTCTTCAACAGGCACAACCTTCGAGACCACACCTTTGTTTCCGTGACGCCCCGCCATCTTGTCGCCCGCGGTGATCTTGCGGCGCTGCGCAACCGAGACACGCACCATCATATCCACACCGGCAGCGAGGTCGGAGTTATCTTCGCGGGTGAAGACCTTCACATCCACGACCTTGCCACGTTCCCCATGCGGCATGCGCAGGGATGTATCCTTCACATCGCGGGATTTTTCACCGAAGATGGCGCGCAACAAACGTTCTTCAGGAGTAAGTTCTTTTTCGCCTTTGGGCGTGATCTTGCCGACAAGAATATCGTTCGGTCCAACTTCGGCACCGATACGAATAATTCCATTTTCATCGAGGTCTTTGATCGCGTCGTCACCCACATTTGGGATGTCACGCGTGATTTCTTCAGGTCCGAGTTTGGTGTCGCGCGCTTCCACTTCATATTTTTCGATATGCACAGACGTGAAGCGGTCATTCTGAACAAGGCGTTCAGAGAGCAGGATGGCATCTTCGAAATTGCCACCTTCCCAGGAAAGGAAGGCAACCACCACATTCTGCCCGAGCGCCAGATGACCGTTATCGGTGGAAGAAGAGTCGGCGATGATATCACCGGCTTTGATCAGCTGTCCTTTGACGACAGAGGGACGCTGGTCAATACAGGTGCTCTGATTGGAACGCTGGTACTTACGTAGTTGATAGACGCGGTTCCCGCTTCGCTTCTCTTTGACGGTGATGGTGGATCCTGTTACCGAGACAACTTCACCGTCCGCCTCGGCCACTACGACTTGACCGGAATCCAGTGCGGCGTGCTTCTCCATGCCAGTGGAAACCAGCGGAATCTCCGGGCGAACCAGTGGCACAGCCTGCGCCATCATGTTCGAACCCATGAGCGCGCGGTTGGCATCGTCATGTTCAAGGAAGGGGATCAACGCGGCGCTGATGCCCACCACCTGATGCGGGGCTACATCCATGAACTCGATGGTTTCAGGGTTCGAGAACAAGAAGCCGGAGTGGTAACGGCAGGAAATACGCTCGCGGGAGAATTCCTTCTTTTCAGTCAGAGCGGCGTTCGCTTGAGCGATGGTGTATTTATCTTCAGCATCGGCAGAGAGAAAGACCACTTCGTCTGAAACGAATGGAACAACGCCGATCTCCGCTTCGAAACGGGCAAGCCGCTTCATCACCTTGGAGTCAACCTCGGTGCCGGATTTGAAGAGCAACTCTTCAGATTTGGGATCGTACACATCCTCGCGCAAAGTGCGTCCATCCAACAGTTCACTGTCAGAAGGAAGGGATTTGAACACCTTGCGATATGGCGTTTCAATGAAGCCATACTCGTTGACGCGGGCGAAGGACGCTAGGCGACCGATCAAGCCGATATTGGGACCTTCCGGTGTTTCAATCGGACAGATGCGCCCGTAATGCGAGTGGTGCACGTCGCGGACGTCGAAGCCTGCGCGTTCACGGCGCAAACCGCCAGGACCAAGCGCCGATAGCGTTCGTTTATGACGCAATTCTGCCAGTGGATTGGTTTGGTCCATGAACTGCGAAAGCTGCGAAGACCCGAAGAATTCGCGCAGCGCCGCCACCACGGGGCGAATGTTGACCAACGTCACCGGCGAAAGTTGCTCCTGGTCACGGATGGACATGCGCTCTTTAATGACGCGCTCCATACGGCGAAGACCGATGCGCAGCTTGTTCTGGATCAACTCACCCACCGTTTTGACACGGCGATTGCCAAGATGGTCGATATCATCCGGGCGTTCCTTGCCGTTGTTGATCTGGATCATGCGGCGAAGCAAGCGGATAATATCGCTCTTGGAGACCGTGCGGTGAGGAATCGCAATGTTGAGGTCAAGTTTCTGGTTAAGCTTGTAGCGACCGACGCGTTCAAGGTCATAATGGCGCTGATCGAACAATTGCTCTTCGAGGAACTGGCGGGCATTTTCCAACGTAGCAGGATCACCTGGGCGCATGCGCTTGAAGAACTCGATCAAAGCGGCTTCAGCAATGGTGTGATTGGTCAAATCCCAATCCGGCTCCTGCTTGATGGTCGAAGCAATGAACAGGCGTTCGGGGTTGTTGTCTACATCCTTAAAGATGGAAAGGATCTCTTCATCAGAGCCAACTTTGATGGGCGAATCCTTCAACCCGTCGCCGACAGCGGCAAGCGCGCGCAGGAATACCGTGATGGGAACTGTGCGCTTGCGGTTGAACTTCAAGATGATGTAGTCGGATTTACGGGTTTCGAACTCCATCCAGGCGCCGCGATCCGGGATCAACTTTGCCATGGAAAGCAGGCGTCCTGTTGCGCGGTCGGCAGGGGCTTCGAAATAAACACCGGGAGAACGGATCAACTGGGAAACGACCACACGTTCTGTGCCATTGACAATGAATGTTCCCTTGTCGGTCATCTCCGGGAAGTCGCCCAGGAAAATATCTTGTTTGATCGGTTCGGGTACATCGGGACCAGCCAGCAAAACGGATACATAAAGCGGGCTGGAATATGTAAGGTCGCGCTCGACGCATTCTTCAATGGTATGTTTGGGGTCACCAAACCAATACTTCAATCCCCACTGCTGCGATTCGGGGCTGCGGCTAGGGAAGAATAATTTCATCCCTTTGTTGTATGATTCGATCGGGGAAATTTCATGGAAGAGATCGCCCAAGCCCTCTTTCTTGAGCCTTTCAAATGAATCAAGTTGTACTTCAATCAAGTTGGGAAGATCAAGCTGTACCGGAATTTGTGCGTAACTTTTTTGGGGCAAAGAAGATGCCATTCTTCTCTCCTGGGTTTGGATTGGCTGGGTTATTAACAACTTAAACTGTCCCTTTGGACAGCGACCTAAAATTATATCGAATTGGGCAGGAAAAGTCAAGCATTATACACATACCATTATCGATGGATATAGTTCCCCGCCTCATTTCTTGACAATCTATATAAGTGCGTGTAAAATCACGGGCGCTTAACAATTGGATATTGATCTAGCCGAGATAGCTCAGTTGGTAGAGCACGCGACTGAAAATCGCGGTGTCCCCAGTTCGATCCTGGGTCTCGGCACTCTCGGCCAGTCAACAAGGTCGAAGAAAGATGCGGGCGTAGTTCAGTGGTAGAACGTCTCCTTGCCAAGGAGAAGGTCGTGAGTTCGAATCTCATCGCCCGCTCACATTATGGAGGATTGCAGATTGAAATAAAATTCGGTCGGCAATCCTTTTATGTACACGGCGTCGTGGCCAAGTGGTAAGGCAAGGGTCTGCAAAACCCTCATTCACGGGTTCAAATCCCGTCGACGCCTCAAGAAAAAAAAGCGGATCATTTTTGATCCGTTTTTTTTTATTTCCATTACCAAAACAGTACGAGTTTGACGATTAAAATCATTTTGACATGGCTTCCAGTTATAAATAAGTCTATAATGTAGTTGGGTTGAGTATTAATATTATTAAGATTGACATGGCAAAAAGAAAAAACTTCACCACAGTAAGGATTTCGCTTACCTATTTCGTGGTAGGGGTGTTATGGATTCTGTTTTCAGATAATCTTTTAAAATTGCTGTTTCAAGATGCACATAGCCTGTCCATTGCGCAGACGTACAAGGGCTGGTTTTATGTGGTTGTAACCTCCCTTTTGCTTTACAACCTGCTCCGGACGAACGAGGCTAAGGAAAAGAATACACAAGACACGGCGGAAAAAAAATATCAGATGCTGGTTGAGGGGTTGCCGGGGGTTGTGTTCATGGATAAGTTCGATGCTCCGCAAACGACTCACTACATAAGTCCGCGCATTGCGGATTTGCTCGGACATACCCCAGAAGAATGGTTAGCAGACAAGGATATTTGGGAAAAGTCGATTCACCCGGACGACCTGGAGCGAGTCCTTGCTGAGGACAATCGCACAAACACTGTTAAGGAGTCGTTCCGCATCGAGTATAGAATCCGCCATCATGATGGGTACTATATTTGGGTCAAGGAAGATGCGACACTTCTATTCGACGAGGATGGCAAACCCCAATTCTGGCAGGGTATCCTTTTGGATATCACTGAACAAAAAAAGGTGGAAGATGCGCTCAAGCGTCGTGAAGCGATCTTAAAAGCGGTTGGTTTCTCTGCAGAGGAGTTCCTTAAGTCGATTCGCTGGGAGGTGAACGTCAACGAAGTGCTGGAGAGAATCGGTCTGGCGACTGAGGCAAGCAGAGTGTACATCTTCCAAAAGGATCAGACCACGGCACCTGCCGCGACCGTATCGCTGATTTATGAATGGTGCGAGCCGGGGGTGGAGGAACAGATTCACCGCCCGGAAATGCAAAACATCAGCATGGAAGATTTGCGATTTACGAGGTGGGTGAATCATTTCGATATGGGACTTCCCATTTACGGTCCGATAAAGGACTTCCCCATCGAGGAACAGGATTTTCTAAGCGGGCAAGGGATCCTTTCCCTTATTTGCATCCCGATCCAAACAGGACACGACTGGTGGGGCTTCATCGGCTTTGATGATTGCAAATCGGAGCGCGAATGGACTGAGGCGGAGATCGAAGCGTTACGCGCCGCGGCAAATACCATGGGAACAGCAATCGAGCGAAAACAATTTGTGGAGGCGTTGCAGCAAAGCGAGACAAGCTATCGGGGATTGTTCAACACCGTCCGAGATGCCATCTACATTCAGGATCAGGACGGCTACTTTCTGGATGTGAACGATGGCGCCGTGGAGATGTACGGGTACCCAAAGGAGTTCTTTGTAGGCAAAACGCCTGAGATTCTTGGAGCGCCTGGCAGGAATGATCTGGAAAAAGTTACTCGGGCAATCCAGGAAGCGTTCAAGGGTACTCCACAAGAATTTGAATTCTGGGGAATCCGCAGCAACGGGGAGATCTTTCCAAAGGATGTGCGGCTGTTCAAAGGGATATATGATGGAAAAGTAGCCCTGATCGCCATCTCGCAGGATATTACCGCCAGAAAACAATATGAAGAGGCGCTGCGTAAACAGTTGCGCGAGTTGAGCGTTCTTCACTCGGTTGCGCTGACCGAATCCACTGCCAAAGAGATCGACGAGTTGATCCAGCAGGTAACAAACATTATCAGCGACACCCTGTATTCGGACAATTGTGGCGTCCTGTTGTTGAATGAGACACAGGACAGGTTATCTCCGCACTATTCATATCGGGGGGTGGATCTAAAGAGCATGTTTAGCAGCCTGTCAATAGAAAAAGGATTGTACGGTAGAGCAGTTCGGGACAGGAGATCTTGCCGGGTGGCAGACGTTGCTCTGGAACCGGACTATTTCGAAATATCCAAGGACATCCGCTCTGCTCTCTGTGTTCCCATTATCAGTGGGGCAAAACTTTTCGGCGTACTGAATGTAGAAAGCAAAATCTTGGATGTCTTCACTGAAAAAGATGAAAGACTCCTGAATACCATCGCTGGCGGGATGGCAAATACCATGGAGCGCATCCAACTCTACGAGACGAATCAGAGAAGGCTGCAACAAGCCGAGATTCTGCGCGAAGCAACCGCCAAACTGACCTCATACTTCGAAACAGACAAACTTCTCGAAAAGATATTCGACCTGCTGGGAAAACTGATCAAGTTCGACAGCGCATCGATCGAAATGCTCGCTCAGGGATTCTTCGAGATCGTAGCGGGAAAAAACATTCCGGCGGAGTTGATCGGAATAAAATACGCCTCTGAAATTGACAAATGGGGGAATCTGAAAGATTCGCGACAGCCCATCATCATCCCGGATGTACAAGCGGATGACAGGTTTACAAAGTTCGATCAGACCCGTTATATCCGTAGCTGGATGGGCATTCCGCTTGTTGCGCAGGACAAATTGATCGGCTATCTAAACATTGACAGCCGCACCCCGGGTTATTTCAACGACGAACATGCCGCTCTTGCCCAAACCTTTGCGAACCAGGCAGCGGTCGCCATTGAAAATACACGCCTGTTCGAATTGGAAAAACGTCAGCGTATGGCAGCAGAAAACCTCAGCATTGCCACATCCTCCCTGACCAATACACTCAACATGGATGATCTATTCGCGAAGATCCTCGAATGGCTCAGAACCCTCGTCCCGCACGATAGCGCTTCCATCATGCTCAGTCAGGGAGATACGGTTCGACTCGTTGCTCATTGGAATTTACCCAAGGAGTTCCAGGCTGGGCGCGAATTCCCGTTCACGCCCAAATGGCAAATGGTTATGGAATCCCGAAAACCTTTGCTGGTTGTGGATGCCCAAAAAGATGAGATTTTCGAGAAATGGGCTGGAAGCGAATACATTCACGGCTGGATCGCCGTCGCAATGTTCGTACAGGATAAACTTATCGGGTTCCTGAACCTCGACAGCCGCACCCCAGGAGCTTTTACGGAAGAGCATGCCGCCCTTGTCCAAATCTTTGCCAATCAATCTGCAATTGCGATCGAAAAAGCACGTCTTTTCGATCTCGAGAAGAAACGAAGAGAAACTGCCGAAACGGTAAGGCGGGCGACCACTGCATTGACGAATCCGCTGAACCTGCCAGCCTTGTACCGAACCATCTTTGAGTGGCTGCAAAAAATTACGCCGTTCGACAGTGCTTCCATCCTTGAGATCGAGGGCGATCATCTTCGCCTCACTGCCGAACAAGGGTTGCCGAATCCGGAAAAAGCACTTGCCAACGCCTATCCCCTCGATAATGTTCTGTGCATGATCATGAACGAGACCGGCAGAGCTTTGATCATCGAAGATTGCAGCAAAGACCCGCGTTTCGAAAAATGGGGCGAGGCAACACATGTGCGAGGGTGGATCGGTGTGCCCTTGATCGCACGAGGGGGCGTCATCGGGTACATCACCATCGACAGCCGCATGCCCAATACCTATTCCCAAAACGATGCGATCGCCGTACAGACGTTTGCACAGCAGGCAGCTACCTCCCTTGAGAATGTAAAGCTTTACACTGAAACCCGTCAAAGGCTGAAGGAACTGGAAATGGTCAGCCGGATCTCATTTGCGCTGCGGGCGGCGCACGATACGATCGAAATGTTCCCCATCCTGCTGAATGAAATCAAATCAAGCGTGGACACAAATGAAATCGCTATCTGGATCTACGAAGCGGACAAGGCATTGTTGATTCCCAAAGCCGCCAGCGGAAATTTGATCGACCTGCCCAAAACCACATTCAAGCGCGGCGAGGGCATTGTTGGCGCAGTGTTCGTCTCAGGCGAACCTCGTCTCAGCGAGGAATATTCTGATGACCCTCTGGCGAACCACCAAAATACCCGATTTATCGGGCAAGGCTGGATGAGCTTTGCCGTTCCCATCCGCACTACAAGCGAGATCATCGGCGTGATCGTGGTGGGCACTCATAAACCGAAACGGATCGAATCACATCACCAACGGCTGCTCACGACCATTGCAGAAATTGCCGGAAACGCGATCCATCGTTCCAATTTGTTCGAACGCAGCGAGGAACAGATCCGGCGGTTGACCACACTGCGGGAGATGGATACCGCCATCACCTCCAGCCTCGACCTGCGCATCACACTTGCCATCATCACCGAACATCTGACCTCAAAAATGGGAGCCAGCGCTGCCGCCATTCTTGTTTTCAATCCCGATAGCCAAATGTTGGATTATTACGCCGCACGAGGTTTCCAAAATCCCGACATCCCCCGCGCGTCTGTCAGCATTGGGAATGGGTTTGCCGGTCAGATTCTGCTGAACCGCAACCCCTTCCATGTCAAAGATCTCTCCAAGGAAAAATCAGGTTATACCCTCAACCTGCATCCTTCCGAAAATTTCAAGAGCTACTACGCCGTGCCCATCTCCAGCAAAGGCGCCGCCCGCGGTATTTTGGAAACATACTTCAAAGAACCGTTCACACCCAATCCAGACTGGGTGGATTTTATCCAAACCCTGGCAGGACAAGCCGCCATCGCCATCGACAACGCGCAGCTCTTCGAAAATCTGCAACGCACCAACCAGGAACTTTCATTGGCATATGATACGACCCTGGAAGGATGGGGCAAAGCGCTTGAATTGCGCGACAAGGAAACCCAGGGACACACCCGCCGCGTCACAAACCTGACCGTGGAACTGTCGCGGCAAATGGGCATTCCTGAACCCGATCTTATCCACATCCGCCGTGGAACCTTGCTGCACGACATCGGCAAAATGGGCGTGCCCGACCACATCCTTCGCAAACCAGGTCCGCTGACCGATGAGGAACTGGCTGAAATGAGGATGCATCCACAGTACGCTTTCGACCTGCTCTTCCCCATCCCCTACCTGCGCCCTGCACTGGAAATTCCCTACTATCATCACGAATGGTGGGATGGCAGCGGATATCCCAACAAGATGAAGGGGGGTGAAATCCCTTTGGCTGCCCGCATCTTCGCCGTGGTGGATGTGTGGGATGCCCTGCTCTCCGACCGCCCCTATCGCAAAGCGTGGATGGAGGAAAAGGTCATGGACTATATCGTCGGGCTTTCAGGCAGGCAGTTCGACCCGGAAGTCGTCCGGGCGTTTTTCAGGATGTTGAAAAGCAGCCCAAAATTCATCCGTTCCAATTTTCCGCAGGAACTCCCCGATATACCCAAGGCGAAGCCCAAAGCCGATGGTCAGAAAAAAGCCAAAACAAAAAAGAAGCGGTGAACTTCATCCACCGCTTCTTTTTATCTACTTCACGCGCACGAAGCGCCGCTTCCCAACCTGCAAAACACCGGGATGTGGGAACGGGGCATCGCCTCGCTCCAGGACTTCGCCGTCAAGGCGAACCCCCTTCTGATCGATCAACTGACGGGCTTTGCTTTTGCTCTCTGCCATGCCCGCCGCAAGGATGACCTCCACAACGGTTTGACCGGTTTGCATCTCAAACTCGGGCATCTCGTCGGGGATTTCCTTCTGCTGGAACATTTTGACGAAATGCTCCTGAGCCGCTGCCGCTTCGGCATCGCTGTAGAAGATGCTGGTGATCTCCTTCGCCATTGCCATCTTGGCATCGCGCGGATGCAGTGTGCCGGAGGCGACTTCGGCTTCGGTCTTGGCGATCTCCTGCGGACTCCAACGTGTGACCAGGCGCATGTACGTACCCATCGCCGAATCTGGCACAGACATCAGCTTGCCGAACATATCATCGGCGCCGGTATTGATCGGCACGATGTTGCCCGTGGATTTGGACATGCGCTGCGTGCCATCGGTGCCCGGCAAAATGCCCGTGATGATGCCCACCAGCGGTTTTTGCCCGAGCGCTTCCTGCAATTTGCGTCCCGCCACGATGATGTTGAAAAGCTGGTCTGAGCCGCCAACCTGAATGTCGGTTTCCATCGCGGCTGCGTCGTAGCCTTGCATGAGTGCGTAGAAGGTCTCATGCAAATAGATCGGTTCGCCTTTGTCGAGCCGCTTGGCAAAGTTCTCGCGAGCCAGGAATTGCTGCACGGTGAAGTTCTGCCCGAGGCGGATGAGATCCACCAGCGATAATTTTGAGAGCCACTCGCCGTTGTAACGAATAATGGTCTTGGTCTTATCCAAAACGCGAAAGGCTTGTTCGGCGTACGTCTTGGCATTCTCGTTGACCTGTTCTTCGGTCAGTACGGGACGCGCCTTGTTCTTATCCGAGGGGTCACCCACCAACGCCGTGTAACTGCCGATCAGAAAGGTCACTTCATGACCGAGATCCTGAAATTGGCGCAGTTTGCGCATGGAAATGGTGTGACCGAGATGCAGGTCGGTGGAGGTTGGGTCGTAGCCGCAGTACACCCGCAGCGGACGGTTCTCTTTTTCCGCGATCTTCAATCGTTCACGCAGTTCGGCTGCCATGGCTTTTTGCAGATCTTCATCGCCATAGTCTGTGCCCTGCATCAATAATTCAACTTGTTCCTCAATGTTCATTCATGCCTCCTGAAGGTCACGAGCGCGCCCTCTCGTGGAATTTTTATCGGCAACTTTCCCGTTCTGTGCAAACAAAAACGCGCCCGCGATGATGAAGGGCGCGTTCAAATCACACCATCGCAAGGTTATGGGCAGGTGTGATAGTAATAAAAGCGGGAGGTTGGCTTGCCAAACATGCGGCTATTATACCGCTATTGAGATAAATTGAAAGGAAAACTCCACGGACCTTCCACAGAGTAGAACTCATCGCTGTACACGATCAACTCCGCCTGTTCCTGTGTCATTTCGGGTGGACGGCTGATGATCTGCATGGTCAAGACTCCGTTCACATCCACACAATCAAGCGTAATACCAATACTGCGGTCGATCATCGCCTGCTGGATTTTCGGCATGTACACCGAACAATAGTCATCCTGTTGCGGTGGCGCGGCAATTGCGCCAATTTCGATGACAGCATTCGTCAGATCTGCATCCGGCGGGACGACAAAGGTCAACGTATCGCAGCGCAAACCGGGCTGCCCATCCGCCGCGTCCTGCAAACTGACCAGCGTCGTACCATATTCCTGCAAGATCGTTCCGGCGTACGTCAGGCTGGCAGACCAGATCGACCAATCCGACGCATCGGGCAGCGTGAAACACACATCAGCATTGACGTTCTTGCCTTCCATCCACGCGCGCTCCACGCGCACATCCACCCCGCTTGCAGTTTGATCTGCCGCCGCTATCGCCGCCTCCGTCGTTGGGTACGATTCAGCAATAAACGCCGTCGCTGTGGGAAGGAAAGCAGGCAACACCACCGCTTCCGGCGCAGATGGCGCACAGGCGGTCAGGAACACCAATAACAGGACGATAAACTTCTTCATGGAATGTATGTACTCCTTTGGATTTACTTCAATATGTCGCTCAGCGCTTCACGCGGACCCGGAAACTGGAACTTGTACCCGGAGTCGAGCAGCCGTTTGGGCTGGGAAAAGCGCCCTTCGAGGATGAGGACGCTCATCTCACCCAAAACGTTCCTTAATAAAAAGGCGGGTGTAGGAAACCAATACGGACGGCGTAAAAGGCTTGCCAATGTTCTATTGAACTCAGCATTCGACGTGGGAGTGGGAGCAATGAGGTTGTACGCGCCTTGGGTAGTTTCATTCGCAATGAGGTGACGGACAGATCCGACCCAATCTGCGAGATGGATCCACGGCATGGCTTGCCTGCCCGAGCCGAGCGGTCCGCCAACGAAAAGACGGACGGGCAACGCCATCAACCCGAGCAGACCACCGTCACGCGCGAGAACAGGCGCAGTACGGACGATGACTCTTCGCACACCCAACTCCTCCACGGATTTTGTCGCGTCTTCCCATTGAATTGTGATAGAGGCAAGAAAATCATCAGCGGGCGAGGTGGTTTCGTCGGCGAGGTCTCCACGCAGACCATAGTAGTTAATGCCAGACGCCTGCACAAAAACCTTCGGGTGTTGAGTCGCTTCCCGAATGGCTTGACCAAGCGCCAGTCCGGGAAGGATGCGTGAATCAAGGAAGGCTTGCTTTGTCGCTTTGGTCCACGGAAAGGAGGAAAGCGACTTCCCGGAGAGGTGAATCACCACATCCATTTTATTGACGAGATGCCCCCAACCCTGGGTCGTCTTCCCATCCCACTGCACTGCTTGCGCGCCTGGAAGAACGCGTGAGCCGCGCGTGAGAATGAGGACTTTGTGCCCTTCGGCAAGAAAAGAATGGGTGAGGGCGCTGCCCAGGAAACCCGTTCCGCCTGAGATCATGATGTTCATTGAATTATCCTGCTCCAAAATTGAATTCTCATTAGGGGTTTTCACGGATTTAGCGAACTGGATGTATAATCACGCAGATTATTTGAGAAACCATGAACGAACCCGTTTTGGTGCTCAACGCAAATTTTGAGCCGATCCACGTTTGTACGACACGTCGGGCAATTGGTTTGATCCTTGCGGGAAAGGCAGGGATGATCGCGAACGGGCGCGGACATATTAAAACAATCTCACAGCTGCTGCCGCGTCCTTCTGTCATCCGGCTCGAATCGCAAATCCATCGACCGCGTCCGCGCGTCAAATTAACGCGCCGGGAAATCTTTCGCCGCGACAATTATACCTGCCAGTATTGCGGCAAACGTGAGGTCAGCCTGACGATCGACCACGTCATTCCGCGCCACATGGGTGGACGGCACGTATGGACGAACCTGGTGACGGCTTGTTCCTCCTGCAATCATCGCAAGGGCGGGCGCAAGGCAGAGGAGGCGCACATGCATTTGCTGCACATCCCAAAAGAGCCCCCGGCCGAGGCGGCATATATTTTCGGCAAACATCTCGCGGATAATCGCGAGTGGGAGCCTTTCATCTCCGGCTGGTAAACTCCACCCCTCTCGGTTCGAGAGGGGTTTTGCTAAAATTCCAGGGTCATAAAATCCTTTGCCAGTTCAATTTTCCCCGAATAAGTGTTCTTCGCTTCGCCGACCGGGTCGCCTTTGGCGAACCTGCCGGTTGGATAGTGGATAAGGTAGAGTTTGTCAACTTCCGCTTTCGAGGCGATGGATCCCGCCTGCGCCGCCGAGGAATGTCCCTGTGACGCGCCCGTCGCTTCGTGGATGAGGACATCCGCACCGGCGCTGAGGCGGACGACTTCATCACATGGCTCGGTATCGCAGGAATATGCCATCATCTTTTGACTATCGGGAAATTCGATCCGCAAGCCGATGTTGGGGATCATGTGATGCACCGGCGAGGCGTGGACGATGAAATCGGAACAAGTCAGGACGGGGGTCATTTCCCGCGAGGGTAGCCGATAAAAAACCACGGGGAAGAAGTTGGGCCATTCCGACCAGTTGTAAAAACCCATTAAACCTTCCACACGGTCGAGCGTGTAATGCAAGCCGTAGATATTGAGTGGCTTTTGCCTGCCCATCAGCCACATATCCATTAAAAGAAGCGGGACGCCGGAGGCATGATCGGGATGAAAATGCGTGATGATAAGGTCGGTCAGGTCGTTGAAATCCAGCCCTGCCTGCTCCAAACGCAAAACAGGGTTGCTGACCGAATCGATCAGCAGCATGCGCTCCCGCCCCACAACAACCATGTGTGTGTTTTCATGCTCTCTTGTGGGAATCGCGTTGGACGAACCCAGGATGATAACCCGTGACATGAGTCAATGTTAACAGAATTTCCCCCGCTTGAATATCTTAATTGGATTTCACTTTCGATTCCCGGAAACGTATACCGAATCCCGTTTTACGAATTAATCCCGCGAAGTAAGGCTAGTTCATCGGGTCTGCATGACTGCCAGAGTGCAATGCTTTCCGCTTCGAGTACTCCGCCCATATAGTTGTGGATATGACGACGGACATGAGGGATATCGAACATCGGTTGTGGATTAATCCAACGGTCTGACAGTGCAAAAACCACATGGTTCACCGCATCGCTCATGACGATTGCCCCCAGGCACATCTCGCACGGCTCCAAGGTGGTGTATATGACTCCGTTGTCGTGTGGGAAATCGTACAGGCTTGCTGCAGTTGCCAACAGGGCATTCAACTCGGCATGAGCAAGGCGGCTGGGTCGCCCCTGATGTTCCGCCCGTCCGCGACCTACGATTTTTCCACGATGCACGATCACGGCTCCGATGGGTCTTTCCCCTGCTTGCATCGCCAGCTGCGCCTCTTTGAGCGCTTCACGCATAAAAAACACATGGTCCAGTGCATCGAAGTTGAAATCCATATCAGCATCCCTTTGATCTACAGCAAGAACGAGAGAGAGGAAATCCTATCCTGCCCCAATTACGCTCAACAATATTCCCGGTGTGATGTAGGCTTCGATCACCGCCGCAATGGCAAGCAGCGGCACCACCAAACCAATGAACAGTTTTGCCCAATCCGCCATCAATTCGAGGATGACCTCGCCCATCGATTTACCCGTCTGCGGCGTGACAATGGCAGCGCCGATGTACAGCACCACCGCGCTTCCGATCATCAGGGCGGGCAATTCGAAGATCCCGTGCGGCGCGACTCCCGCCATGAAGAGCGGAAGCGGCTGCAACCCAAGCAGTTCGAACAAGGCATACAAGCCGCCGATCAACCCAATGTTCAACATGTAAATAAGTACACCCAAAACGCTAAAGGAAAACATTCCTACCAGGAAGATCACTGCCACGGCGCGGGTATTGTTCAAAAACAGGAAAGAGGCGTTGAGTTTTCCATCCAAACTCGATAGGTCAGGCAGCTCACCGAGGCTTTCCTCAAACCTCGAAAGCGACTCCGGTGACGCTTTCGAAATGGTATCCGAAACATTGTCCATTACCCAGGCATAACTCAACCATGCACTGACTCCCGCAATGAGCAGAGTAAACGCCAGCGCCGGCAGGATCCGCCGCAGCGAGTCGCGCAATACCCTGCCATACCAATCCCAAAGAGAAGCCGCACCGCCGATGAAATTCCGCCAAAAAGTGCGCCACATCCAGTGGAAATTGAGCGTATCGATCTCGCGTCCCAGCAGGTATTCGCGTTGAAAATGCGCAATCCCCACACGGATCAATAACAGCGCGATGATCAACACTCCCACCACCGCCAGCCAGAGCACCTGTTCATTGCCCCAAAACAACATTACCGCTTCGCCCTGCATCAGGATCGCCACCGGGATCACAACGAAAGACGCCAACAGATTCGCCGCCTTCACCGAAGTGGACTGCACCGAAATCACGATCGCCGCGCTGACCATCAACACGGCATGCGCCGTCGTCAACAACAGCAGCTGCACCATCACCGAAAACGAAGGCAATGCAATCCCCTGGCGTGAGACCATGATCAAGTACAACCCGATCGAAAGATAACTGGCAATCAACGGCGTTGCAACGCCTACCAGTAATTTACCAAAGTACAACTGCCAGTCATCAAAGGGCGCGCTAAGCAAAGGCTCAATGGTTCCGCGCTCCTTCTCCCCCACGAACGACTCAAGCGCCACCACCAGTGAGATCGTGATCGGAAAGAAACCAATGATCATGATCGAAAACGGCACGAGCCGGTCGATGATGAGGTTGGCATTGAACTGGTTCAGAAAATCCACCGTCTGTTTCGCGAACTCATTCATCAGGAATGGAAAGGAAAGAGTCAGGATCACCATCGGCATCAACACACGCCAATCGCGCAACTGGTCACGCAGTTCGCGCCACGCCACGAGCAACACAGGTCGTAATTTACTGGACATATTCGCGTCCCTTCGCTTCCGCCATCACTTTGAGATACACCTGCTCGAGCGTGCGCGTCTCCTCCTGAAAAGCAAGAAGCGGAGCAGACACCGTAGATAGACTTTTCAACAGTTGCGGATTGGCATCCCCCGGCGCTTCCACTCGGACTTTGAGACTGGTCGGCGTTACCGAAACTGTTTCCACACCATGAGGGAGTTGCACCCCGCGCGCATCCCATGCTTCGGCAAATTTGATCTCATACTCAGGCGCGCCGAGTACCTGACGTTTCAATTCATCCAATGAACCCTGGATCAAAATCCGCCCGCGATAGATGATGGCGATCTTATCTGCCAGCGCCTCCACCTCGGTCAGATTATGCGAGCAGATGACGATCGTCCGGCTCGACGATTTGAGGCGCGCAATTTCATCCCGCACCAGCCGCGCCGACTCCGGGTCCATGGCCGAAGTGGGCTCATCCAGCAGCAGCACCCCCGGCTCATGCATCATTGCGCGCGCCAACGCCAGCTTCTGGCGCATCCCTTTGGAATATTCGCCGATGCGCCGCTTTGCCGCTTCCGCAAGACCAAAATAGTCGAGCAGGTTCTCACTACGCATCTTCCGCGCAGACGGCGAAAGGCTGTAGACCTGACCGAAGAAATCAAGATATTCAATGGCTGTCATACGCATGTACAGACCATGCTGCTCGGTCAACACCCCCACCGAAGCGCGGACGTCGTGCCCTTTTTTGACAACGTCATAACCAGCCACACGCGCCCACCCACGACTGGGCTGCAAAAGCGCCGTCAACATGCGGACGGTGGTGGTCTTCCCGGCGCCATTCTGCCCCAACAACGCCAAAATTTGACCGGGCTGCACCGAGAGGTTGACCCCGTCCACTGCCATAAAATCGTGAAATTGTTTGCCAAGATCCTGGGTTTCTATCATGGGAGATTCCTTCAAAATAAAGAAACGGACACTTCTTATTTTATTACCCGCCCCCGATCCCCCTCTTCACAAAAACCTTACAGTTCCTGAATACGCCAACGACGCCAGAGGAAAATTCCAATAGCCACGATTAAAAGCACACCGAAAAAGACCTGATTGACATTCCAGCCCCCCACCAGCGCCACATCCAGCCGCAGGAATTCGAGCAGAAAACGAACAGCGGAATAGAACGCCAGATACGCCAGAAACAACTCACCCGGGCGAAGCGAAGCGGATACTCGGCGGGAAAGCCAAAGCAAAATCCCCAGGTTTACAAGGCTTAGAATCATCTCATATGCAAATAACGGATGATAAAACTCCACCGCTTCGTACCCGATCAGACGGTTGGGAGGTTGAATGAAGATCGCCCACGGCAGGCTTGTCGGCAAACCGTACAATTCCTGATTGAAGTAATTTCCCAATCGCCCGATCACCTGCGCAAGCGCCAGCCCGGGCGCGAGCATATCCGCCAGTTCGCGGAAGGAAAATTCATAGCGACGCGAGAAAGCGAACAATACCGCCATACCTGCCAAAAGCGCACCAGGAAAACCAAACCCACCCACCCAAAATGCCATCATATCGAGCGGGTTGGAAAGATAATGCGCCGTAGTCAGTCCCAACTGCACCGAGGACAATGGCGGTGTAAACACATGCCACAGCCGCGCCCCGATCAGCCCCCAGACGAAGAGGGGCAAAAAGAGGTGGTAGACAATCTCCGGGTCCTGCCTGCGGCGATGCACTTCGACGGCAAAGAGCAGAATCCCAAACGCGATCCCAAGTGCCAGCAGGAGTCCATTCCAGCGCAGGACGAGCGGACCGAGCGACAAGCCTTCCGTCAACTCAACGCCTCCCGCTTTTCCCGTTCCGTTTTCATACGCTCATGCCCCTGTACACGGACATGAAGAATGCGCTGGTAGGCAGTGATGTTGGCAAGCAGTGCGATGACCGCCACCGCAATGAACGGCTGGTTGAAAACCAGCAACGGGATCAACACAATATAACGTTCCACGCGCGTCAGGATGCCCACCTTGGCAGTGAAGCCCAAGCCTTCGGCGCGGGCTTTGACGTACGAAACCAGCACTGATCCAGCCGCTGCAATGAACGAAACCATCACGCCCAGCGCATCTTCCCGGACGAGGAAGAAGTAGACCAACCCGCCGAACGTGACCAACTCCGCATACCGATCGCTGACGGAATCGACGAAGCCGCCAAAGTCGCTGGGCTCTCCGCGCAAACGCGCCATCGTCCCATCGAAGGCATCCACAAGCACCGAAGCCAGCAGGATGAACGCCCCCGTTGTCATGTGCCCCTGCGAAATGACGTACGCCCCCACCGTCGTCCCTGCCAGCCCCAGCAGAGTAATGGAGTTGGGGGTCAGCCCCATGCGGTTGAGAAACATACCGATGGGATCCAAAATTCCCTTGAAAATGATGCGCAATCTATCTGTGAAAGTAGGTTTGGGATTCATCAAATCTATTCTTTTGAAATGTGGATTCTCGACCCTTGCAGAGTTATTCTTCAGATTCCCCGGTACCGGGGATGTCGTCATCTTCACCAATCAAAACTTCGCGTTCCTTGCCGCCGCCCTGCGAAGGACCCACCACACCCATCTCCTCGAGCTGATCGAGCAAACGAGCCGCACGCGGATACCCGATCCGCAAGCGGCGCTGGAGCATGGACGCAGAGGCGCGCTGCTGCTGCCGGACAATGGAGATCGCCTGTTCCACCAAACCGTCGTCTTCATCCTCGCCAGGTTCCTGCAATAATTTCTCCCACGGCGGAACGTCCACCACCGAGGAGGCATCGCTGTTCTTCTGCCAGTGCGCGATGATACGCTCGATCTCCATATCGGTAATGAGCGCACCCTGCGCGCGGACGGGATTGCCGACCTCCGGGTTGAGGAAGAGCATGTCACCACGCCCAAGCAGCGACTCAGCGCCGGTGTAATCGAGGATGACACGGCTATCCGTGCCGGATGCCACAGCAAACGCCAGGCGCGCCGGGAAATTGGCTTTGATGAGCCCCGTCACCACATCGGTGGACGGGCGCTGGGTGGCAACGATCAGGTGAATACCAGTTGCGCGCGCCATCTGCGCCAAACGCACAAGGTTGTGTTCGGTCTGGTCCGGCGCAGACATCATCAGATCCGCAAGCTCGTCGATCAACACCACGATGCGCGGCAGTGGCTGCCCGTTCGCGGTGCGCGAAATCTTCTTGTTGTACGAATTCAGATCGCGAGCGTGAGCCGCTTCCAGCAAGCGGTAGCGATGTTCCATCTCCACCACCACCCAACGCAGCACACCCATAATGCGGTCGAGATTCGTTTCCACTTTGCCGTAGAGATGCGTCAACCCGTTGAAGCGGATCAGCTCGACCATCTTCGAATCGATCATCACCATGCGCAATTCCTCCGGCGTGTTATTCATCGCCAGACATGCGGCAATAGAGGTGATACAAACCGACTTGCCCGAACCCGTCGCGCCCGCGATCAAAAGATGCGGCATGCGCGCCAGATCAGCAACCAGCGGATTGCCCGAGACATCACGCCCCAGGGCAACGGCAAGCGGCGCGCCAACTTTGTAAAACGCATCCGACTCGAGCAGGGTCTTCATGCGGACAACGGAACTGTGCGTATTCGGGACTTCGATACCGACGTAGGGCTTGCCCGGCACGGGCGCTTCAATTCTTAGACGTTGAGCCGAGAGCGCCAACGCCAGATCTTTTTCCAACGCTGCGATCTGCGCCACGCGGACTTTCATCTGCTGCACGTCTTCTTCATCTGTGCCCGGTTTCTTGATGAAGCCCGGCTGCACGGCAAACTGCGTCACCGATGGACCAACCCGATAACCGATGACTGTGGCGGGGATGCCGAATTCCGAGAGCGTCTTCATAATCAAGCCCGCCGTTTGGTTGATGGTGCGTTCATCAGCACGGGTGGCGGTATCGCCCATCAAAATGGTCAGGGGCGGCAGATCGTCTGCGCGCGGGGGCGGTTTGAGGGTTTTCTCTTCCTTTTTGGCGGCAGGTTTTAGCGAGGTGCGAAATTCCGGCGGGATGGCTGGCGCTTTCTTCTTTGGCGCAGGTTTCGCGGTCTGCGTTTCTTCCTTCACTGGTTCTTGCGCCACAGGCATCGAAACAGATACAGGAACGGCATCGCCAGCGAGGGTCATCAGCCACACTTCCAGTTTTGCCCACAGCCCAAACCCCGTAGCGACCGCCAGCAGCCAGAACAGAATCAGAACCAGCGTGCCGACGACCTGTCCCATCGTCCGCCACATGAGGGTGACCAGCCCCCAGCCGAGAGTCCCGCCGTACCAGCCGGACTCCGCTGCGAGGAGGTCATTGCCTCCGAAGACGGCGAATAAGCCGAGGGTCAGGAAAGAAGCGAGTTCGAGGGCGATGATGCGTCCCCAGCGTATCTCATGATCACCGCGTCGCAGCAGGGCAAATCCGATGGTTCCAATCCCAAACACAAGAAAAAGGCTGCCAATGCCAAACCAGTTCCGCAACAGCCTTGTCAGCGGGTTTAAGACAAACCCGCCTGCAAGGTCGTTGGTGAAGGTTTCACCGCCGGCGGCAAGCTGGTCGAAAATGGATTCGAAGATGGCAAACAACATCATCACAGCAAACGCCATGAAGAGCACGCCAAAAGCATCCCTTAAGAAACGCCCAAACTGCGCATTAATGCGGGCAAGCCGCTCGAGCCAATCGTTCGGATGCGGCGAGTCGTTCTGGTATTCGCGGTTGTGGGTGGATCGGGTTTGCGGCATTTGGTTAGTCGAATTTCATGCTGAAGCCCATGCGCTGGTGTGAGGCATCGAGGTGCAAGACTCGCACCTGAACTACATCGCCCTCATGCAGAACTTCCTTCAATTGTTTTCCTTCCGCCTGCGGGATCTCGGAGATGTGAACCAACCCCTCCACTCCGAAATCGTTCAGACGTGCGAACGCGCCATAGGAAAGCACGCTGGTGATGGTGGCGGGTCGGATGGAATTCACGGGGAAATCCGCTTCGGCAGTCTGCCACGGATTGGGCATCAGCCGCTTCAGGCTCAGTGCAACCCGACAGCGCTCCGGCGCAAGGTCGAGCACTTGCACGTCGATGGCGCTGCCAAGTTTGACGAGTTGCGAAGGATGCGATACACGTCCCCATGAAAGTTCGGAGATGTGGATCAAGCCTTCCACCCCGCCCAGGTCAACGAACACGCCGAAGTCGGTGATGTTGGTGACCGCGCCTTTGACGTTCTGCCCGGCATGTAGCGAGTGGAACAATTCGGCGCGCTTACCCGGTTCGGTCTGCGCCGCGCGTTCAGAGAAAACCACCCGTCCATCTTCCGGCACACACTCGATCACTTTCAAGCGAAGCGAACGCCCCACGTACGGCTCAAGGTCATGGTCACGGTCGAGGGTATCTGCCTTTCCCGCAAGTTCGATCAGATGCGAGAAAGGGACGAACCCATACAGTCCATCACCCTCCACCAACAACCCACCGCGGTTGTGTCCTGTGACCGTGAGTTGGATGATCTTGTCGCTCATGTACAGGTCTTTGACCTGATTCCAATTGACGACCACCTTCTTCTCCATCGGTTCGGTGGTTTTCGCTTCCTCCCGGACCTCGCGCTTGGGCGGCTCCGCATAGCGGGGTGCCGGCGTCGAGAAGCGATTCTCTTCCGCCAAAACCGACGCCCACCAGCCGTCGTCGATCACGGGCATTGCGTTCTCATACTTTGATTTTCCACCAGCCATAACGTGCTCCTTCTTCAACAAAAATAAAATGTCCACAGTTGAAACCTGCTGCTGCCCTCTTTTCAATTTGCGCAGGTTGCAATCGCGTTTGGAGTTCGATGACATGTGTTCAACGGTCGAGGGTGTCCACTTCCATCTCGAGGATGGCTTTGGCAACGGCTTCAACCGCCACGCGTTGTTTCCGATACAAGTCCGCTTCAGACATGGCAAGGCGCGAAGCAACATCCCGCACCTTGCGCCCTTCGATGAATTTCATCTCAAGGATGTTATACAAGATCCATTCGGTGGTGAATTTTCTGTCTCCGCGCGGTTTGACCTGATCCACGGCGCGGCGCAACAAGGCGCGCAGAGCGTTCGCCAGGTTGCCGTCTTCTTTTTCTGCCAGTTCACGCACCACCTGAAGCCGGGTGAGCGGATTGTTCGTGAACTTCGGTCCACCCCAGTAATGCGTCAGCGCATCCTTGACCCAATTTGCCAGATCCGCTTCATGCGGAAGGGGTTCCATTAATAAGCTGGCACGTGAGTCATAGCGCCCGGCGGCGCGCATGCGTTGGATCAACTCGACTTGAGGCTGCAGATCTGCCAAAGAACGGAACACACGCAGCTGCAACTGACGGTCCTCCAGGGCAATGGCAGCCCGCTCGGCAAGCAGCCACAAGGCTTCGCGCTGTTCGCGCTCCATCGTCATCTGATTCTCACGGTGAGCCACACCGAGCAGCCCCAGCAAAGGCGGTAATTCGTCGCGGTCCATGTCGGAGCGTCTACGCAGGCGCAAAGGCAGCACCCAGAAGTTACCCCACAGGAATTCCATGCGCGCATCGCCGTTGACATGCCCCAGGACTTCGGTCAAACTTTCCTGGTCCAGCAGAGAGCGGTTCCCTGCCACCACAATTGGGGAAAGCGTTTCGTCATCCAGTGCGGCAACGAACGCCGTCGGCGACTGCAAATGATCGCGGGCGGCGGCAAGGACGGCTTCGAGAAATTGCTGCAAATCGCTTTGCGTCAGCAGGCGTTCTTCGATGTTTTGAAGAAGTTCCAGTTCCTTGCGGTCACGACCAAAGAACAACCAGCGTTCCCATAATGGCGCGGCAAAGGTGATGGCATGTTCCATCAACAACACCGATGCCACCACTGTAAATGGAACAAAGGCACTGTATGGTGTGCCAAGCAACTCTCCCCCACGGCGGACGATGGTCATCAGCCCAAGCGTAACCGAAGCCGTCACCGGTCCGCGCATGATCCATTTGAAGAGGCGGCTCTTAATCACACGGTCGGGCCAGGAGACGCCGAAGAACGCCACTGCATACGCCATCACCACCACCAATCCACCCACCAAGATGTTGATGACGGTTGCCGAAATCCAAAAAAGGAATTGATGCTGTGCGGCGATGCTGGAGCCGAACAAAAGATACGGGTAAGACCCCAGCGCGGGGGCTGTGGCACCTGCCATCAGGTACAGCATGCGGCGGCGCCCGGAACGGGTCAACATCAAATTGTAGGCACGCGCAAAGTTCACACCCGCCCACACCATCGCAGCTACATAAAAGATGGTGAACAATTCCGTCCATGCCGTTCGCAGGAGGTAGGGAGCCGGTTTTCCATCCGGCACAAGCGAACCCAGCAGGGCACCAACCGCTAGCAAACTGAGGAAGCCAACAGAAAGGGCATACATGCCCCGCACGGCGATCCGTCTTCGCCCGCGCGAGGGGCGCCCTGCTGTGACAAGCAAGGCATCAGAAAGATGCAAATACGCCGCAGGTAAAAAAACCAGGCCGAACCATTGCAAACGCAGCAACAGATCCAGAGCCTGGGTGGAAACAGAATTATCCTGCAACGCCTCGGCAGTAAAAATAACCACCACACAGAGCAGAATAATGGCAAAGGAACGCGCCACCCTGTCGCGCAGATTAAAAGAAAGCGCGTAGAGGAAAAGCGAAAACGCCGTGATGGCGATCCCCGCCGTCAGTATTTGGTTGAAGGTCTGGATCCCCGCCAGAAACGTATCCGACCAACCGTTAATCATGTTACCCTTCCAATAAATGACTTGCAATTCATTAGCGAACGTTGCGTGTCGCTTATTTTAACACTTTGGAGAAGAACAAAGCGACATCCTGATTGATGTAATAATGGTCATTATACCCGCAGAACTCGTAACCGAATTTTTGGGCAAGACGAATACCCGGCAGATTCTTGGATTGGACCTCAAAGATCAGGCGGCGATGAGACCGCGCTTCTGCCCACCCTTGAGCCGCTGCCAGTAACGCGCTTCCGACTCCCCGACGGCGGCTGGCGGCATCCACCACCAGATCCGTGATCCAAACCACAGAAGCAGTCCCCCTCTCCAGCAGGCTGATGTACCCCGCCGGGTCGTTCCCAAACAGAGCGGTGTACATCATGGATTTGCGCACCCAGTCATCCGCAAGAGCGAACGGGTTATGTGGATATTCCACTTGCGTTGAGCGCGGCAGGCGCACCTCCCGAAAAGTGGTGACCACCTGCCCCGTATCCCGACGCAATTCCAGCTGCCAGACAGAATCACTCTTAATGGAATGATCGAACGCCATCAAACGTGAAAGATCAGAAGCAATGGTGGGACGAAGTTGAATTTCCGACATAAATAATTCCTGTTCATCTATTGCAGCGGCACCACCCGCACCGGGACGACACAGGCAGGCAGGATCGAACCTTGATTATCAACCACCACCAGCCGCAATTGATAATCTCCGGGGGTCAAAGCCGTCGTATCCCAGCGCCCAAGCGGACCATCGTTCACGACCGTCCGCCCGGCGGCGATGGTCGCCCAGGTATCACTGCCAACCGGAGCAACCTCATATTTGTAAAATCCAAAATTTGGAATATTCACCGTGCCAGTCAATTCGATGGCGCCCCTGATTTCATCACCCGGCTGCGGAAACGTCAGATCGATCTGATTGGGCACGCATCCGGCATTCGCCACCGATTGCGTTCCCGCAGGCAAGTTTGCAAACTGGGTCATCATCTCAGGAGATAGTGTACCCGTTGGCGTAGATATAAAATCCAATGTGGGCGTGGAAACGAAAACATCCGCGGGGAGACCAGGGATGATGAAGGTCGCCAGAAAAAATTCTGCACAAAACAGAAGGACGATCAGAACCGAGATCGCTGTTGAACGCCCCAGCCGTCGGGCGGAAAATTCCCGCTCAAGACTGAAGACCGCCACCCGCCACTCACGCCACGAGCGCCACAACCAGCGAAAGGAAAACAACCCGCCGATCGCGAGCACGATGTAAATCAACACCTCGTAGGAGGCGAGGAACTTATAAAAATCCGCCATTCGAGAAATTTAATTAGAAGCTGCGCAGAACGCCACGCAGGATCGTTTCGATCTTCGGCGTGATCACCCTGCCGGCTTCGATCACTTCTTCGTGGGTTGTTATGGTCGAACCGTCGAGGTTGGCTTTGTTGCTGATACCAGAGATACCAAGCACACGCATATTCCCATGGCGCGCAATAATGACCTCCGGCACGGTGGACATGCCAACCGCATCGGCGCCAGCCAGTTTCAGGAAGCGCAAATCAGCTGGTGATTCAAACGAAGGACCACTTAACCCCGCATAAACGCCTTCGCGCAGGGTGATATTGTTATCCTGCGCCACCTGACGTGCAAGGTCGCAATAGCTGCGGTCATAGGGCTGGCTCATATCCGGGAAGCGCGGACCGATCTCATCCAGGTTCGGTCCCATCAACGGATTCAACCCAGACATGCCCATCAGGTTCAGCTGGTCGGTGATCAACATCACATCGCCAGGAGAGAACTCCGCATTCACGCCACCGGCAGCGTTCGTAACGAACATACTCTGAATGCCAAGGCGCTGCATGACCCGCACAGGCAGGGTGACCTGCCCCATGGTGTACCCTTCGTAGTAATGAATGCGTCCCTGCATCACCAGTACCGGCTTGCCCTCCAGCAGACCGATCACAAAACGACCGACATGCCCATGAACCGTGGAGACGGGAAAATCCGGCAGGTCACTGTATGAGATGTGAACGGCATTCTGGACGGAATCCGCCAGCGCGTTCAGCCCGGACCCGAGGATGATCCCAACCATCGGCTGGACCGAAATCTGATTCTTTATTTTTTGGGCAATTTCATCAATTTGAGCGAGGGAAATAAAAGTTTGCATTCGTAGCTTTCCATAGTAGTGAATTTGCATCTGGCTTCATCCCCACGAACCGCCAATTTGCTTCGGCATTATATCAGAAATCGCATGCATGCTTTTTTACACCACAGATCCGGCACTCGAAAACCAGACAGCAAAAGGTAGATAAAATCCTTCTCTTATGCTATCCTCAAGCGCAATGGAACACCCCTCCGAAAACAACTTTAACCTATTCACGTCGTTTCTGTTGGGGGGCATGGGCATAAGCCTTCTGTTGATTCCCGGCGAGATACAGGCGTTTCCTTTCGACCCGTTGGGTTGGGCGTTTATCCTGCCGGGCATCATCAGTTTCGCGCTCGCTTTATCCTTGCAAATCATAACCATACTACCGGTCCCCAATTGGCGGGTTATCCTCATCCAGCTTCTTGCCGGCGCATTTTTGCTTGTTTTTGCATGGATATACCTGCAAAGCGGATTTGCCATCGAAGGGGGGGTGTTTTTTATTTCGGGCATCGTGCAATTGGTCATTCTCCTGCCCATTTCCAAACGCTTCCCACAGATCGACCTGTTGAGTGTGACGCTGGCTCTGATTGGCTTCACCGCCGGGATCGACCTCGCCTTGAATAAACACCCGGAAGGGTATCTCCTGACCAGCAGTTATTCCACCCATCTTGCAGTGATGTTTCTCGTCACCGCCTTTGCGGGTGCGAGCGCAGCAACCCTGCCAACGTTCCGTTACAGTCCGCTTCTCTCAAAATTACAGGCGCTCCCCTGGTTGATATGGAGTATCCTGTGCATTCAAGATGGGCAGTGGGGCAGCCTGATCATAACGGCAGCCATCGTTCTGTTGATCCTATTCAAGGATTTCATGGCATGGGAAAAAATCCGAATACCGGAAAATGACATCCTTGGGCGCAGGGTGCTTATGGTCGGCGCCACCATCGAACTGACCATCCTGATCTTCCTGAGCGCGTTACTTGTGATCATGGATCGATCGCCGAATATCGATCACACCATGTTCGTATCGGCACGCGGAGCGGCGGTCTTGTTCTTCATCATTGTCGCCATTGTCGTCAACTATGAAGTCATTACCGTGCTCATGACGATCAACGGGTTGATGCAGGAATTGACCCGCGAGGAAGAGGAGGAAGACGAGGAAGATGTCTTAAAAAACCGCACTTCCGTCTGGAACTCCCGGCTGGCGCGTTACATCAAACCATTCGTTTTGACCCGCGAAGGGATACGGTTCCGCCTGATTGCCCAGGCAGATCAAATCCAGGCGCTCTCGCGTCAGATCGCCATCGAAAAAAAGCGAAATTCCCAGCTGATCCTGCTCATGGAACTGAGTCAGCAGCTCGAAAACCAATTGGACCAACCCGTAGCAGCACAGCTGGCAGTGAACACACTGGAACGAGCCTTGAACTGCTCCTTGGTCACCATCTATCTCCACGAGCCAGAGCGGAAGGAATTCATGTTGCTGGCGGCGGCGGGACGACAGACAAGCCTTATCCCACCCGGCTATCGCCAAAGCGCTTCCAGAGGCGCACTTGGAAGGGCATTCCGCCAGCGCAAGACCCACATCATCAACGATATCCGATTGGATGCGGAATACATCCCGTTCGAGAACGAAAACAACCAATCCGCCGTCACCATTCCCCTGCTCTACAATGGGCATGTCAATGGCATCATCGTTCTAAATAGCGAGCATGCAAATGCTTTCAGCAGCGTGGATGTCGGTCTGGCGGAAGCGATCGCAGCGGAATTGACCCGTGCCTGGGAACGCTCCGGGTACCATCAGCGCCTGATGGAACTCATCCAGGCAGGCAGCCAGCTGTCCTCGGTCGTGGATCCAACCGCCACGGCGCAGGATGTGGCGGCAATCGCAAAGGAGATATTGCAAGCCAAATTCACCTTTGTTCACATCCAACTGGGACAGGAGCGGAACTTCATCCAAAGCGCTTCCACCGGAAATGCGCCCCGGTTGCTCGAGTCGCTCACGGCTTCGATCGAAGCGGAAAACATCATCCAGATCGCATTTCAAGCCGTTCAACCCTTCCGAGTGCGCGACATCAGAAAGTATGCTGCAACTGCGCACCTGGCAATCGACAACCCCGGTCTGCGGTCCATGCTCACCATTCCCATCCGCTGGCATCAGGTGAACATCGGCGGTATTTTCGCGTTCGGGAAACAGAATGAGGTCTTCTTTACCGAGAATGATGAATCGCTGGCAGAGCTGCTTTCCATTCAGGCGGCTGGCGCTTTTGAAAGCACATGGCTGCAACAGGAACTGCGCGCTTCCCTGCGGATCACCTCCCTGCTATACCGGTTGAGCAACCAGATCATTTTGGCAGAGGATCTCAAAAGCGCCGCTTCCGACATCGCCCAGACCGCTCACAAACTCGCCAGGAGTACCTCCACCGGGATCGTGTTGTTCAACCCCGACGATAGCATCGCAGCTGAAGTCAGGATCGATTCGGCGGGCAAGCCGGATACGATCGAACACCCCATGCAACTGGTCATGGATGCAATGGCATCCGGTCAATTGATCTACTTTTCACCGGGTCAATCGGTGTTACGAACCTGCATGCCCATCCAAACCCCGATCCGCAAATATGGCGCGGTCTGGATGGATGCGCCCGATGACCCCGGTCACAAACCTGCCACCAACCCGAACGATCTGCAAGCGCTCGTCAACCAGGCAGCCATTGCACTGGAGCGCTCGCTCTTATTGGTCGAATCCCGCCGGCAGGCAGTGGAGATCAAAGCCGCCTACGATATGCTTGAGCAAACCTACGACCAAACCCTCGCCTCGCTCATCTCGGCATTGGATGCGCGCGACCGCGAAACGGAAGGTCACAGCATGAGGGTAAGCAGCCTGGCAGTGAAAGTGGGTGAATCTCTCGGGTATTCCGCCGAACAGTTAAAAATATTGGAACGCGCATCGATTCTGCACGACATCGGCAAGATCGGCATCAGCGACTCCATCCTCCATAAGCCGGGACCGTTGAACGAAGCCGAGTGGAAGATCATGAAAATGCATCCCGATATCGGCGCGAAGATCGTGGAGGGGATCCCATTCCTGCAAGATACCATCCCGGTCATCCGTCATCATCAGGAGCGCTGGAACGGGACGGGCTATCCCGGCGGTTTGAAAGGCGAGGAAATCCCGCCGCTGGCGCGCCTGTTTTCAGTGGTGGATGCCTTCGACGCCCTGACCAGTAATCGACCGTATCGCCAAAAGATCTCCACTGCTGAAGCGCTCGAATATCTAAGGGAAGAAGCGGGCATCCTCTTTGATCCAGAGATGGTCGCTGCTTTCGAGAAGATGGTCGTCGAGAATCAAGCCAGTTTATTATTGCCAGAATAACCGATGAAAAAAGCGTCAGGCAGTTTCGGTTCTCACCCGCAGGAAAACATCATCCCCATCCTTCCCGCCATCATTGCAGGGATGCTGAACCTGATTATTACAGTCGCCGCCACCCTGCTGATCCAACCGGACTTGTCGCTGATGAACAGGGGAATTCTGATCGTTTATGCCATTGCTGGCTGCGGCTACATCGGAATCTATTACTGGATATACACCACCCTCCCCAACAAAGCCATCTACACTTGGGTCAACGCCATCATCGCCGGGACAGCGCTTGGGCTGTTCATCGACTTCATCCCACCAGAACTTGATTATCTGGTCCACTCTCTCGTTTTCATCGCCTCCCTTTCTTCGGCTGTCGTCTCAGACCGCACCCCCTCTTTTTCGCTGATCGGAATCGTCGCATTCTTTCATTCGGTTCATCATATCCTTCACCAAACTCCATTGATCACATGGGTGGTACACGGTGTATTGATCGTCGCGGCGCTGGTCATCGTCGAGACCGTTTTGCAGGTAAAGACCCTGGCAAAAAACCAGATCAACCGGCTGGAGGTGGTCAACGAGATCAGCAAACAGATCGTCTCCACGCTCGAAACCAGCCAGCTCATCAGCCTCCTGAATGCCGCGCTTTACAACGCCCTGGAGACCGATACCTACTACATAGGCATCCAGGAAAATGACAGCCTTCAGATGCAGCTTTTCTACGATGATGGTGAATACTATCCAGATATCAAATACAAACTGGAAGGCTCGCTCTCCGGCTGGGTCATCAAGCACCAAAAACCGCTCTTCCTGCCAGACTTGAGGAAACCGTTGAACCTCGATGGCATCGACATGGTCGTCATCGGAAAGCAACAGCCATCGCTTTCATGGATGGGCATCCCCATGACCGGCTCGCACGTCAAGGGCATCATCGCAGTTGCTTCCTATCGTCCGAACGCCTTCAGCCGCGCTGACTTTGAACTGCTGAACAACATCGCCCAACGGGCAGCCCTTGCCCTCGACAATACCTATCACCATGCCCTGGTGGAGGAACAAGCCCGGCTCGACAGTCTGACCCGGGTGCTCAATCATGGTTATTTCATTCGATCTCTTCGGGAACAAGCGGAGACCTGCCGAAACCTCAACCAGCCGCTCAGCCTCATCATGCTGGATATCGATTTCTTCAAACAATACAACGACTCATTCGGGCACACGATCGGGGATGAAGTCCTTGTCAATCTTTGCAGCATCATCCGCAGCCACATAAAACAAAACGATGCGGTGGGGCGCTGGGGTGGTGAAGAATTTGCGATCTCCCTGCCAAACGCCACATCCGGGCAAGCTCGGCAAGTGGCGCAGCGCATCCGTGGAACGCTGGCAGAATTCAAAATGAGCGGCGACAGTCATAACCCCATCCCCGTTCCAACCATCAGCATGGGAATTGCAGTTTTCCCCGACGAAACAGACGATGTTCAAAAATTGATCGACCTCGCAGACCACCGTCTTTATGTTGCCAAAGAACGCGGGCGCGACCAGATCGAAGCCGCACCCACGCCATAACTATTTCAACACTTTGCGAAATGCATTCACTGTTTTTTCCACCCCGGCATCATCCACCCAATAATGCGTCACCAAACGGAACTGGCGTGGTGCAGACCAGTCCACCAGCACACCGTGTTTTTTCATTTCTGCGATGATCTGATTCTCCGTTAATTCGATCTGATCTTCCAGGTCGAAATACACCATGTTGGAGGAAGGCTGCGCCTCAAGCCGTAGACCGGGAACCTGTTTCAACCCCTCAAAGAGAATCTTCGCCCGGGCATGATCTTGCTTAAGGCGTCCCGTCATCTTTTCCAACGAGACGAGTCCCGCCGCAGCCACCACACCGACCTGGCGCATCCCCCCACCCAGCATCTTGCGCAGACGATGAGCCCGCGCAATAAAGTCCTGCGACCCAACCAACATCGACCCGACTGGCGCGACCAAGCCCTTGCTCAAACAGAACATGACCGAATCAGCAGGGGCGACCAATTGCTTCACATCCACATCCAAGGCAGCAGCGGCGTTGAAAATCCGCGCACCGTCGATGTGGAATTTCAAACCATGCTCGCTGGCGATCTGCCCCACTTGCGCAGTGTACCCGGCTGTGAGCGGCACACCGCCACAAATGTTTTGGGTATTTTCCAGACAAATTAAACGCGTAATGGTGCGATGAGAATCGTCGGGTTGAATCGATGCGCGGATGTCATCCAACCGAAGTGTGCCATCTTTTTGATTCGGCACCGGATGCGGAAAGATCCCACCCAACGCCGCCATCCCGCCTGCTTCGTTGACGTAAATGTGCGACTTATCGCCGACGATGACTTCCTCGCCGCGTGAACAGTGAACGAGGAGCGCGAGCAAATTGCCCATCGTCCCCGAAGGGACGAACAACGCCGCTTCCTTGCCGAGCATTTCGGCGGCTTTCTCTTGAAGTTGATTGACCGTTGGATCGTCACCGTAGACATCATCGCCAACTTCGGCTTCTGCCATGGCTTCGCGCATTTCAGGCGTGGGCTTGGTGACGGTATCGGAGCGGAGATCGATGTAGTCCATATCACTCATATCTCTTCACCTCTTCAAGCACATTCTTCAACTCATCCGGCAACTCTGCCTCAAACGTGTGCGGACTTTTCTCATCCGGCAAAAGGATCTTCAGACGGTAGGCATGCAGAAAGTGACGGGTAATATCCAAGCCTGAATTTCGTCTGCCATAGACCGAATCACCGACGATGGGACACCCCAAAAACTGACAATGCAAACGAATCTGATGCGTGCGCCCGGTCAGAGGATGGAATTCCAACAATGTGTGATTTTTAAAAGTTTCGAGCGTTTTGTATTCGCTGACGGCTTCGCGCCCTTTGCCCGGTTGGACGATTGCCATCTTTTTGCGATGACTTGGGTCGCGTCCAATTGGCGCTTCCACGCGACCTTTCGGTGTGGGCGGTTTGCCATCCACAAGAGCGAGATAGGTCTTTTCCACTTTTCGTAAACGGAATTGGTCTTGCAGCCAATTGTGCGCACGTTCGTTCTTGGCAAGGACGATCAGACCGGAGGTTTCTTTATCGAGACGATGCACCAGACCGGGACGTTCCTCGCCGCCAATGCCCTCCATATCCGGGTCATACCCGAGGACGGCATTGACCAGCGTGCCGGAGTAATGTCCTGCCGCCGGGTGGACGACCATCCCCGCCGGTTTGTTGACTACGATCAGGTCGTCGTTCTCAAAGATGATGTCGAGCGGAATCTCCTCCGCGACAAGTCCACTTGGCACAGGCGGTGGAATGCGGACTTCGATCTCATGCCCATCTTCGAGCATTTGCCCGGCTTTCTTTGCAACTACGCCGTTGACCGAGACAAATCCGTCCGCGATCAATCCTTGAATGCGTGCGCGTGAAAACTCCGGCAGGCAGGAGACGAGGTATTTATCCAACCGGTCTGAGATTTGTTCGTCGAAATGAAAGGTTTCGATACGGTCACTCATGGGTTTCCTCTGAAGGTTGCGGGTCGGGTTTCTGAGGGGAATTTCGTTCGTGAACCCAGAACAGGATCAGCAACATCACCACACTGACGTTGATACTTGCATCGGCAACATTGAAGATATAGAAATTCCCCACCGAAACGAAATCTGTCACCGCGCCGATGGTCAGACGGTCGATCAAATTGCCAACCGCGCCCCCGAGATACAACCCAGCTGCCACCCATGTCCACGTTTGCTCGCTTTCCAACGTGAAGACATAATACAGCACCCCGAGAACGATCAGGAAGACCAGAATGGTAAGGATCATATTTCCATCCTGGAACATGCCAAACGACACACCCCGGTTCTGGATGTGACGCAGGCGCGCATATGGCTCCAGCCACGCCAGCGACTCAGGCAGCCACGAGGTATTCAAAGGGATGTTCTGGATTACCAGCCATTTTGTCCATTGATCGAGCGCCACCAACACACCCGCCACAAGAAAAAGGATAAAAAATCGCCTGCTGCGAGGCTGATTTTTTTCCTGCACATTCAAATCTTCCGTCATTAAACCACTACCCTTCCTTCACTGAATCCATGGGAGCCTCCACTGCAGGAGGGGTTCCGCCGCTTTTCATTTTTTCCCGCCGCTCGTTGATCCAAACTCCCAGCAACAGCACCAACACCCCCACCGTGATCGAAGCGTCTGCAATGTTGAACACGGGAAGCCGCAGGATGGAAATGAAATCCGTCACTTTTCCCATCAGCAGGCGGTCGATCAAGTTCCCCGTCGCGCCGCCCAACTGCAAACCCATCGCCAGTTTTAGCGTCCAATCCTCCTGCTCGGCTTGCGGGAAGTAATATACGAGCGCGCCAATGACGATAAACGCCAGGATCGTAAATACCAGGTTCCCATTTTGGAACATGCCGAACGCCGCGCCGCTGTTATACCAATGCACAAAACGGGCATACGGGCTGAGCCACGCCAACCATTCCGGCAGCCATTGCCCGGCAAATTCGATGTTCGTTCGAACCCACCATTTTGTCCATTGATCCAGGGCGATCGAGATGCCCGCCACGCCAAAGAACAAAAAATAACTCATAAACTTGGAATACAACGCTCACCTCAATAGAAAAGTCGGCTTATTGTACCGCACCCACAAAAACCCTCGGCACGCGCGCGCTAATGTTGGTCATGATCTCATATTCGTTCGTGCCCGCCCAGTCTGCCAGTTCCTCCACAGCGATGCCGCCACCGAGCAAGATCGCCTCATCCCCCACCCGCACCTCATCCTCACCTGCATGGACCATGAACTGATCCATGCAGATGCGCCCCACCTGCGGATACGATCTGCCGTTGATGATGACCCGCGCCTGATTGGTCATACGCCGGAAGTATCCATCGGCATAACCGCATGGGATGGTCGCTATGCGCGTCGGACTCCCCTCAGCCTGCCACAACGACCCATAGCTGACCGGTCGCCCAGGCTGGGTGATCTTGCTGTACGAGACGCGCGATTTCCAGGTTGCAATCGGCTTTGCATCCACTTTTCTTTCAATGTCGCGCCCCGGATAAATTCCATAAAACAGCACACCGGGACGCACCATGTCAAAATGCGCTTCGGGCAGGTTCAATATGCCGCCCGAATTGCACATGTGACGCATGGGTACAGGCAGGCTGTTCTTTTCATAGAAATGCAAAACCTCCTGAAAACGCTCCCATTGCAAAAGCGAGTATTTTCTATCCACCTTTTCGGAATTGGCGAGGTGAGTATAAATTCCCTCCACCTCTAAATGACTACACGCAATTGATTTCCTTAGAAACTCCTCCGCTTCGTATTCGTGGACTCCAACCCGCTCCATGCCGGTATCGAATTTCAGGTGGACTTTCATCCGCTTGCGGGTGGTTTCAGCCAAATGGTCAGCGGCTGTTAACAGGTCCAGTGACGAAGCGCTGAGGGTTAGATCATGTTCGAGGAACAACGGCAGTTGTTCGATCAACGTCCCGCCAGCCACGAGGATCGGTTTTGTGATTCCCAGATTGCGAAGGTGAATCCCCTCCTCCACAATCGCAACACCGAAGGCATCCACATACGGTTCGATGAACGGCGCAACGCCATCCACGCCATGACCGTAGGCATTGGCTTTGACCATCGGCATGACCTTCGCCGGTGCGACATGTTTACGAATGGCTTCAAGATTCTTTTTGAGTTGGGAAAGGTCAATTTCAAGATAGGTTGGACGCATTATTTTTTATACCAGTGATATTCAACATCGGGTTCGGATTCGGGCGGTGGACTGACGCCAAATTTTTCGGGGACAAATCCGTTCTTTTCATAGAAGGCGCGTGAAATTTTATTGGCTTGATCGGTTTTTAGCCAGAGATGATCCGGGAACATCGAACGCGCATGGTCGAGCAACGCCAAGCCGATTCCGCGCCGATGGAACTTCGGGTCGACATACAGACGGTCGATATAATCGTTTTGCATGCCAATGAAACCAACAGGTGTGCCGTTGAGTTCGTACACCCAAAGTTTATTTTCCGGCACGATCACATTGCGGAAATATTCACGCGCACCCTGAAATTCATAGCCCATGCGCTGGACGATCTCAGGCTCGGCAAACTCAATGGCTGCGAACCAGAATATGCAAACAGTCTCAAAATCTTCTTCTCGATAGGGTCTGATCATCTCTCTCCAAAAAAATAAAGCGGACGGTGTAACCGTCCGCTTTATTTTATCTTGAATCGAGTTTAGCGCCACGCCCCTAGGATCGCACCAATAACCACATAGGTAATAAGATGACTCCCCATTTCGATCACCCAGGCTTTCAGCTGGTCGGCAAAAAGTTTATTGGTGAGGCTGGCAGGAGCCACAAAACCCAGCCACATCAAAAAACCCGTCAACGCCCCCGAAACCAATGTCACACCACCGGTGAGGCTGCCCAACGCATGTACCATCAATGCCATGGCAACGATCTGAACAGTTGATGCCACAACGAGCAAAACCCACACCATTGCCATCCCGGCTCCCCCGCCCGCATTTTCTGCGCCGGGGGCTTGGTGTTCGGGTTTCCCAATTGCCTTCCACCAAATGGGGAAAAAGGTCTTGGGACCAAACCAAACGCCACCAATGACCATACTCGCCACAACACTTGCAACCACAGCCAGCCAATTTACAGTGCTAAAGTCCATTTCTCTCTCCTTGATTAAAGTAGGTTGTCTTTATTGTAATAGAAAATATGTTCTAATTCAAATTAAGGATTTTTTTCACAGATGAAAAAAACCCGCCGTTTCCGGCGGGTTCGCTTCAGACAACCCGAAATATCTCTCTCGTCCGAGGCTAGATCTTCCCCGCTACATAGTCCAGCACATCGATCTTGGTCAGGATGCCCACCGGTTTGCTGTGATCCACAACAATCAGGGCGTATCCAGCCGTGAGCGACGGCATGGCTTCCTCGAGCGGTGTCTCAGGCGGGAAGACGGCTCCGGCGTTTTGCACAAGCGAGTCAATGACTTCATCATGGCTGTGGTCGTGTTTTTCGAGCATATGGTTGAGCAGATCCACCTCTTCGATCAGCCCCACCAGCATGCCATCCGCACCGACGACGGGCATTTGCGAAACCGCATTCTGGTGCATGACCGATACGACCTTGCGGATCGAGTCGCCCAGCGTGGCGGTGATCAGAGATTTATTTGGTTTCGCGATCAACAGGTCACCGAGCGCGGTTTCGCCGAATTCCATCGAAAGGAAACCGAACTCGCGCATCCATTTATCGTCATAGAACTTGGAAAGGTAGCGTGAGCCCGAATCCGGCAAAATGACAATCGGCAAACGGTCGCCGCTCAACTTTTTACAGTATTTGATCGCACCTGCAATCGCCGACCCGGACGAGCCGCCCGCGAAAATGCCTTCCTGTCGCACGAGCTGACGCGCCCACAAAAACGATTCGCGGTCTCCGGCGCGCTCGATGGCATCCACATATTGTATTTCCATGGTAGAGGGTAAAAAGTCTTCGCCAATACCTTCCACTTTATAGGTTTTTGGATATGCGCCCGGGGGAATGACGCCCTTGTTCTGCCATATCTCGGTCAGGATGGAGCCTTCGATATCCACACCGACGATGGTGATGTTCGGATTTTTCGCTTTAAGATAGCGCCCTACACCAGTGATCGTTCCACCGGTTCCAATGCCTATGATGACATCGGTCACCTTGCCGTCGGTCTGCTCCCAAATTTCAGGCCCCGTGCTTAATTCATGGGTTCTGGGGTTATCGGGGTTGTGATATTGATTCGCCAAAATGGCATTGGGGGTTTCACGCGCGAATTTCTTCGCCACTTCATAATAAGAACGGGGGTCATCCGGTCCGACCGCCGTGGGCGTGATAACAACCTTTGCGCCATAGGCACGCAACAGTAGTATTTTTTCATTGCTCATCTTGTCGGGCATGACGAAGATGGTTTTGTACCCTTTCAACGCCGCAGCGATGGCGAGCCCCACCCCCGTATTGCCCGAGGTCGCTTCGACGATGGTGCCGCCGGGTTTGATCTCACCGCGTTTCTCTGCCTGTTCAATGATGTTCGCCCCCACCCGGTCTTTGACCGAACCGCCAGGGTTCATAAATTCCAGTTTTGCATACAGTGGAACCGGCAGGTCACGCCCGATCCGCTCCAGTCTGACAAGCGGCGTATTCCCCATCGCGCCAAGCACATTATTAAATACACGTTTCTCTTTGGATTCTGGTAATCCTGTCATTCTCTCTCCTTGGTTGTGGGTATTGTACCAAACGAAAAATCGATAAAAACTAGCCGCTTTTCCAATCCGTCATGGTGCTCAAGGTAGCCCTCTCTTCCGCAGTCAAGTTCACCTGAAGCGCGCCAAGGTTCTCATTTAATTGCTCAACAGACGTTGCCCCAATGATCGGGCAGGTCACCACCGGGTCAGCCAGCATCCACGCCAGAGCGATCTGGGCAATTGACGCCTTGTGCAGCAGCGCCATGCGTTCCATTTCGTAAAGAAGGTTGAAATTCTTTTCCGTCATCACCTTTCTGCGTCCCTCGGCGCGTTTGCTGGCAGGCAACGGCTGGCCCTGACGATACTTGCCGGTTAAGAATCCGCCCGCCAATGGGCTATAAGGGATCACACCGATCCCATAAGTATGGCACACAGCTCGTAATTCACGTTCGAATTCTTCCCGGTGAATCAAATTGTAGTGCGGTTGAAGGCTGTCATACCGGACAAGGTTGTATTTGTCTGATACCCACAACGATTGCATCAACTCCCAAGCGTCATAGTTGGAAGCGCCAACATACCGCACCTTGCCCTGCCGTACCAGATCATCGAAAGCACGCATCGTTTCCTCGATGGGAGTATCATCGTCCGTCCAGTGGGATTGGTACAAGTCGATGTAATCTGTCTGCAAACGGCGCAAAGACGCTTCCACTGCGCTCATGATATGGGCGCGGCTCAAACCTTCGTCGTTCGGTCCCCTTCCCATATCGCCGCGCACTTTGGTGGCGATCACCAGCTGGTCGCGCCGGATGCGGTTCGCTTTCATCCAATTACCGATATACGTTTCCGAGATGCCGCCCGGGTTGCCGTCTACCCATTTGGAGTAAATATCCGCTGTATCGAGAAAATTGATACCAGATTCAAACGTCGCCGTCAGAATTCGATGCGAATCCTCCTCCCCTAACGACCAGCCGAATTGCATTGTCCCCATGCATAGCGCCGAGACCTTCACGCCCGTCCTGCCCAGTTTTTTGTAGTTCATTCCTGCCTCCGCTTCAATTATATAACAACAAAAAAGCGGTCACCATCACTGATGACCGCTTTCCGTCGGGCAAAGATTATTGAACAGAGAACTGAACCGTGCCCGTCAACGCGCCATTGAAATACACTTCGACGCGATAGGTTCCAGCGGGCCAACCATCGGTGGGCGGCTCAAAGTAGAAATAGATGGTGCCGTTGAAGGATTCTTCCGTAACATTGATATCGGCTTCATCGATCAGGAAGTTCGGATCCACGCCATCCACGCTCTCGGCATACCACTTGGATGTGATGATGTTGCCTGCAACGCCGTTGCTCAGGTCACTGACGACATACACTGTATCGAACGCACCGAACGTAGTGGAAGGCTGGGCACCGTCAGAATCGCGCGCGGTGCGCACATTGCTCAAAGTGGGTTCACCCACTGCACAAGCCAGTTGCGCAACAATAAGGGCAAGAGCAGCCAGCAGGATGGAAAATTTCTTCGATTTCATTTGCATTCTCCTTTGTTGATTACTTTCCAGAATAATCGACATTATACAATCATGCAAATGAAAAGCCTCTCCCCTATTTGGGCTATTCCACTTCGACATAAATGCGCTTGTTGATGGCGCCCTTGCTTTTATAATCCACCACTTTGATGATCCCTACCTCAGACGTATTGGCAACGTGCGTCCCGCCATCGGCTTGCAGATCGAGCCCGACGATCTCCACCGTGCGGACTTGCATGATGCCTTCAGGCAAAAGATTGATCTTGGTGCGGATCAGATCGGGAATTTGGAACGCTTCTTCCCTCGGGAGGATGTTGACTCGCACCTCACGGCTTTGTCGCACCTCGTGGTTGACCGCCATCTCGATCTCGCGGACGAGTTCCCCGCGCATGGTCTCGAATTCAAAATCCATGCGACCTTTGAGCGGGTCCATATCGCCGCCTGTGACTTTCGCCCCGTAATCGCGCCAGACCACCCCGCACAGGATGTGCATCGCGCTATGAGTGCGCATCAGCTCGAAACGCCGCACCCAGTCCAAGGTCCCGTGTGAAGCGGAACCGGCAACGGGCAATGGCGCACTCCCACCGAGGAAGTGCAGGACGTTGTCGCCCTGTTTCTTGACCTTTTCCACCGGGTAGGCAATGCCTCCCGTTTCCAGCATCCCAAGATCGCAGGGTTGACCGCCTCCGCCGGGGTAAAACGCGGAGCGATCGAGAATAACGGCGCGGGTTTCCGCATCGACAGATGTGATCGTAGCGGTAAATTCCTTGAGATACGAGTCGGTTTGGTAGAGAAGTTCGGTCATGCCGCCCATTATAGCCGATGGATTCAGATTAGGATTGGATTAGAAGATTGCAACCCGCTTGACTTTGTTCTTTCATATATTGTATAGTATTCTGCGGTAAAAAAAGGCACTGCCCGCGTCAGGGTTGTGTCTTTTCTTGCGATATAGCCCCATTTTTTACAAACGATGAGGAGTGGCAATGATCAAAGTTAGTGGTCTGACCAAAGACTACGGTGCCCGGCGCGCCATCCACAATTTGAGTTTCGATGCGCAGCAGGGCGAAATTGTGGGATTCCTCGGTCCCAATGGCGCGGGGAAAACCACCACCATGCGCATTCTGACAGGTTACATGCCGCCCAGCGATGGTGAAGCGGTTGTCGCCGGGTACGATGTGGTCGAGGAATCGCTCGAAGTGCGCAAGCGGGTTGGGTATCTGCCAGAGACGGTGCCACTGTACACCGACATGGTTGTGTTCGAATATTTGAAGTACATGGGCGAGCTGCGTCACATCCCCAACGTGGATGCCCGTGTGGAAGAAGTTTTGGATATGGTCGGGTTGCTCGACCGCTCCAACGGCTTTATCGGTAATCTATCCAAAGGCATGCGCCAGAGAGTGGGTCTGGCTCAGGCGCTTCTGCACCGACCGGAAGTGTTGATCCTCGACGAGCCGACCATCGGTCTCGACCCGGGTCAGGTGGTGGAAGTGCGTGAACTCATCCGCGAGATCGGCAAGGAACGCACGGTGTTGCTCTCCACCCACCTGCTGCATGAAGCACAGAACCTGTGCGACCGTGTGTTGATCATCAACAAAGGCAAGATCGTTGCAGAAGATACGACCGAGAACCTGCAAGCCCGCCTGCTCGGCGCGGAACGTGTGATCGTACGCGTGCGCGGTGAAGCCGATGAACTCGCCGACTCGATCAAGTCGGTTAAGGGGGTGCGAAAAGTCGAAACCCTCGAAGATGGCGCTGTGGAATTCGAATTTGCCTCCGGCAAAGACCTGCGCCCCGAAGTTGCCAAACAGGTCATCAAAGATGGCTACGACCTGCTCGAACTGCGTCCGCTTGGCATGAGCCTTGAGGAGATCTTCCTCGAACTCACCGGCAACGATGCCAAAAAGAAATAGAGGGACGAACCATGAAAAATATTTGGACAATCGCAAAACGCGAATACGATAATTACTTCAACAGCCCGCTGGCGTATGTGGTGGCGTTCTCCATCCTGCTGCCGTTGGGCATTTACTTCTCTGCGATCCTGTACTTTAGCGCGCAGAATGCCTTTATGGGCGGCGGAACCGCCCCCAATAGCACCCAGATCAACTGGTTGTTCGTCTTCCTGATGGTTTTCCTCAGTCCCGCGCTGACGATGCGCCTGCTTTCCGACGAAGCCCGCATGGGCACGCTCGAACTGATGTTGACCGCCCCGATCCGCGACTTTGAACTGGTGGCAGGAAAATGGCTCGGCGCCATGATGTTCGTACTTTCAGTTGCCCTGCTGACGCTGGTCTTCCCGATCATCCTGGAAAACCTGATCACTCCCGGCATCGACTGGAAGTTAATGATCGCTTCCTATCTTGGCATGATCCTGATCACCTCCGCCATGTTGGCTCTGGGCGTGGGTATTTCCGCGATCTTCACCAACCAGTTCGCCGCGTACTTTGTCACCCTCGGTCTATTCTTTTTCCTCTGGTTTATGATCGGTCTCCCGGCAAGCCTGCTGCCCCAAGGTGGTGATGTGCTCAACTACCTCAGCTTGTCCTACCATTTTTCGCAGGACATCAACAGCGGCTCGCTAACCCTCGGAGGACTCACCTACTACCTTAGTCTCACCGCGTTGGGCTTGTTCATCGGCACCACCGCAATCGAAATTCGGAGATGGCGCTAATGGCTGGCAAAAAGAAAAATCCCTACGCCAAGTATGCATTCATCGGGCTGCTCCTTGCCCTGCTCGCCTGTATCACCACAGGTTTGCTTGCTTCCACCAATGTCCTGACCGGCATTGGCATGTTCACGCTGGAAGAAACCCAGCAGAATGTCGTTGACATCGTCTTGCAGGTCAGTATCGGACTTTTATTCGTCGGGCTGGGCATGTACGCCTTCCTCGCGCCGGATACGATCCGCCGCATCTTTACCGGACGACAGGCTCGGTACGGCTCGAATTCATTGATCCTCACCGTAGCCTTTATCGGCATCCTGGTCGCGGTCAACTACATCGTTTACAACAATCAGGATCTGTTCGGCGCCCCCTGGGACTTCACTGCAGACCAATCCAACACGCTTGCACCAGAGACCTTGCAGGTCCTCGCCACACTGCCAGAGAAGGTCACCGCCACAGGCTTCTATTCCACCAGCCTGAACAGCGACTCGGCGCAGGAACTTCTGCAAAAATTCAAAGACAACAGCGACGGCAAGTTCGACTACACCTTCGTGAACCCAGACCTCAACCCAATGGCAGCACGCGATGCCGGTATCACCGGTGACGGCAAGATTCTGCTGCAAATGGGTGAAACCAAGGAAGTTGCCTCCTTCGCCAGCGAAACCGAACTGGTTCGCACAATGATTCGGCTCATCAGCCCTGAAGCGCGTGTCATCTACTTCCTGCAGGGGCATGGCGAGATCAATCTCGAAGCCGGCGCAGATCTCAGCTACTCTGTGGCGAAAAGCACGCTCGAAGCCAAAAATTACACTGTCAACTCGCTGAACCTGTTGACTACCCGCGACATTCCCGAAGATGCGCTCGCAATTGTCGTTGCCGGTCCCGCCAAACCGGTCAGTAAAGATGAAGTAGCATTGCTGAAGGAATATGTGGACAATGGCGGCAGCCTCGTTGTGATGCAAGACCCGGTCTTCTTCACCGAATTTGGAGATGCTGCCGACCCGCTCGCCGAGTATTTGACCGCAGATTGGGGCATTACCCTCAACAATGATGTGGTCATCGACCCAGTCAACTCGCAGAACCCCTTCCAGGCGGTCTCTTCACTCTACAATTCGGGTCACCCCATTACCCAGAACCTGACCAGCAACCTGTTTGTCGTTCTGCCGCAGGCACGCAGCCTAGCAATCACTGGCGAGAAGGAAAACGTCACCCAAACCTGGCTGATCAGCACCATCGAAACCGCCTGGGGTGAAACCGACCTCGTGAACGAGGTCGTCAACAACCCGGAAGTGGATACCCAGGGACCGCTCTACCTGGCTGTGGTGGGTGAAAACTCCGCCACCACCGGTCGCGTGGTCGTGTTCGGAAACTCGCTTTTCGCCGTCGATGGCAACTTTGAAGTGTACGGCAACGGCAACATGTTCGTCAACTCAGTAGACTGGGCAGCCGAACAGGAAGACCTGCTGAACATCACCACCCGCCCGCAGACCCAGCGCGTCTTGCAACCAATCACCAACCTGCGCTTCATCACCATCATCTTGATGACCGTGATCGTACTGCCCGGGCTAGTCGTCTTCCTCGGTATCTCCTCCTGGATTTCACGCCGCAAGCGAGGTTAAGCATGGCACCGCGCAAAACACCCACTACAAAATCGACCACGCGGACCAAACGCGCCACAACGACCCGCTCCAAACCCAAGGACGTTGCCGCCCCGAAGCCTTCCAAACCGGTCTTTCGGACAGGAACCTGGGTCACGTTGATCGTCTTCCTTGCCGTTGTCGGCGCGATCTTCTACCTCAACAGCAACCCGATCCAAACAGAAGAGGAAAAAGCGGCAGCCGCAGCCACACCCACAAGTGAACCCGCTTTCGTCTTTGATTCAGCCAGCAACGTCACAAGCATCGAGGTCAAACCTGTCGAAGGGGAAACCGTCAAGGTTGAGCGGGATGAGGACAAGGCTTGGGTGATCACCCAGCCCTTTGAGATCGAAGCGGATCCGGGTCTGGCGGAAGCGGCGGCTTCCCAAGTCACCTCCCTGCTCATTACGAGCGAGATCGACGGCAATCCCTCCATTTTCGGGTTCGATGAGCCTCTTTTTGTCATCACCGTCGAGTTTGAAGATGGAAGCAAAGGCACACTCGAGGTCGGTGATGTGACCCCAACCAACAGCGGCTACTATGTGCGGCTGGACAAAGACAAGATGTTCATCGTCACGATGACGGGCATCGACGCACTGACCAACCTCGTCTTTGCGCCGCCTTACTTGAACACGCCAACCCCAACGGCGACTGCCACGCTTCCTCCCACGGCGACAGCGGTTCCTGCCACCGAGGCAGAATCTACGCCAGAAGCGACCCCAACCCCATAAAACCTACGGCTGTCTGGAGACACATCCAGACAGCCGTAATACAGAAGCATTGCAAAGCATCTGAAAGCCGAAAACCTATTGCTTTTCGGCTAAAAAAAGTGTATTCTAACTTTGTGAATTGTAAGACAAATCATTATTGAAAATGGATGTGCGAATGGATGTAGAAAAGATATTGATTGGTGATGATGAAGAAGAGTTTCCCGCGATAGCGCGTTTGATCGAACTGGGGCGGCAAAAATCCTATGTAACTTTGGATGATATTCTTCACTTTTTCCCCGAGGCGGAACAGGATGTCGAACAATTGGAGGAGGCGTTTTCGGCTCTTTTGAGCGCGGGTATCCCCTTCGTTGAAGATACCGTCATGCCGGAACCCACCGAAGACGAACTGGTGGCAGTTGAGGAAAGCGGTGAAGCCGAACCGGAACCCGACCTTTCGCTCGACGATTATCTGGCAAACATCGATACAGACGATACCATCGGCTTGTACCTGAAGGAAGTCAGCCGGGTACCATTGCTGACCGCCACCGAGGAAGTGCAACTTGCCCAGCGCATCGAACGTGGACGCACTGCCCGCGAAGAACTCGCCCATGGCAGTGTTTCTCCTAAGCGCAGGCTCGAACTCCGCCGCTTCATCGAAGACGGTTGGGCGGCTCGTGAGCACCTTATCACGGCGAACTCGCGTCTGGTGATCTCAGTTGCCAAGAAGTATATGGGGCGCGGCGTCCCCTTCCTCGACCTGATCCAGGAAGGCAATATCGGTCTCATCCGCGCAACGAAGAAATTCGATTACCGCCGTGGTCACAAGTTTTCGACCTATGCCACATGGTGGATCCGTCAGGCAGTCACCCGCGCCATCGCCGATCAGGGACGCACCATCCGTGTACCAGTGCATATGGGCGACCAGATCAACAAGCTGCTGCGCGTCCAGCATCAACTGACGCAGCGCCTCGGGCGTGAACCCAGCGTGGAAGAACTTGCCGACGCGTTGGATGTGCCTCCCAAGAAAGTGGAGAACATGATCCAGGTGGCGCGCCGTCCGCTCTCGCTGGAAACGCCGACAGATGATGAAGAAGATTCCGTGCTCGGTGATTTCATCGAAGACGATGAAGCCCCCCCACCCGATGATACCGCCACGTACAATCTGCTGCGTGAGCATCTGGGTGAAGTGTTGAACAGCCTGCCGCCGCGTGAAGTACGCATTCTGCAACTTCGCTACGGTCTGCTGGATGGTCAAGCCTACACCCTTGAAGAAGTGGGGCGAAAAATGGGCGTCACCCGCGAGCGTGTGCGTCAGATCGAAGCGCAAGCCCTTAGTCGGTTGCGCCATCCTTCCATCCGCAGGAAACTGCGTGATTATTTGGGCGAATAAAAGGTTTACACTTTTTTAGACCATCCCTTGAACTGGATGGTCTATTTTTTTATAATGGCTTTCACATGCCCCGAAAAACATTTGATTTCACGTTCGTTTTCAAGATTACCGCCATACTGTCACTGACCTTGGTCTATGTTGCCCAGTGGGCAACCATGATCGCCTCTCCCAGCCTGCGCACAGGCACGGATTTCATGGCGTTCTATGCCGCAGGCAGGGTGGCACATTTGCATGGATATTCGAACGCATACAATATTGATCTACAACAGGAAGTACAGGAGGGCGTGGTAGGATTCCCGCTGGTGCAGGGGCAGGTATTGCTCTATAACCATATCCCATATTTGATTCCGCTTCTGTCCTCGCTTGTCTCTGCAGATTACGTAGGCTCTTTTCTTCGTTGGGTGGCATTGCTGTTCATTATTCACACCATGGCGGTGGTTCTGCTTCTCGGTAGTATAAAAAACACATCCCGATCAGTCTTGCTCTTTGGCAACATATTATTCTTTCCATTCTTTCAAAGCTTGCTGCTTGGACAGGATACATCTTTTCTATTCCTGGGGGTTGTGCTTTGGGTCGTTGGTATGACAAAAAAAATGGATTGGATGGCGGGCATTGGCTTGGCGTTGACGTCCGTGCGCCCGCATCTTTGTATTGTGCTGGCAGCCCCTTTTCTGTTTTATCATCGAAGCGTTTTTTGGCGGTTTCTTGCGGTTGTGAGCGTTCTTGTCCTGATCAGCCTGCTGTTACTCGGAAAAGATGGAACATTCGAATTCCTAACCATTCTTCAAATCAGCGCAGGCGGGACCTGGCATGGGATGCACGAAACCGATATGGTCAACTTGATTGGCTTGGCTACGCGCCTGTTTCCGTTCGTACAATCTGACGTCATCCGTGCAGTGGGCTGGATTGGCTATATTGCCGGAATTTTTCTGACCGTGGTGTTATGGCAAAAAGAAGCACCATGCATCAAAAAAATTAGTGCATCACTCATTCTCGCTTTGTTTTTTGCGCCTCATTTGCACTACCATGACCTGACCTTGTTACTCGTCCCCCTGGCACTCCTGACATGGAATGACAACCGCGCCGCGTACCTGCCTTTGGGTATTTCACTGCTGCTCCTGCTTCTTACCCCGTTGTATTACGTATTGCCATACGTCCTATACGCAGGGCTTGCATGGCTGCTGGTAAAAAGGTCCAGCCAATTAACAGGGGCTATGCCACCCAACCCCACAGGATGAATTGCGCCGAAAGATAAAGTTGCAAGGGAAAAGATAAATAAAGGACCATACGATTGACCCAAGGGTTTCTGCCCCAGGATCCCAGCACAAAAAAGACAGGGAATATCACCAGCGCATAGCGCAGCATGCTGACCAAAGGTTGAGTGGTGGTCATACGCAACATGGGAGCCACGAACATCAGCAGAGCGTACAAAGTGTATTCGAACGGAAGTTTCTTCCAGACAGTAAACATCGCCGCCACAAGCCCCACAGTCACCAACAGGTTTATCACATCTACCGCTGAAGCGCTGCCATGCAACGCCAGCGAGAAAGCCGCCCAAACATTCTCCCATGGCAGGACGAACTGCGCGCGCAGCATGCCTTCATAAACATTCAGGATGGACATATTCGTGACTGTTTGAAAGCAAAGGGTTGCCAAAGGAATTACACCTAACGGCAACGCCCGCAGTAACTGGATGCTCAGGGTCGTGCCGCGCAATTCACGCCAGAGCATATACACGAGCGGAATGACCATCAGCACGCCCTGTAAACGTGTCAGCGCAGAGAAAGCCCCCCAAAGGGCTGCCCAGCCCCACTGTCGCTGTGAAGCGCAATCGAAAGAAGCGAGGCAAAACAACAGGAACAAAGATTCGCTGTAAGCAACTGTCAAAAAAAATGCGCTGGGAAATATCAAAAAGTAAACCAATGCCCGACGGGCAACAGTTTCATCTGATATGCGGGAAAATAGGCGATAAAGCAACGCCAGCGCGGCGATCAACGCTGCATTTGAGATCATGACCGCCGCGAGCATGGGCGGAAGGACCAGCGACACACCCCGCACCAACATGGGATAAATAGGAAAATACACAGTACTGCCGTCGTTTTCATGATAACCCTGCCCGGCGATCTTGAGATACCAGTTTACATCGAAACGCTGCCACAAAGACAACAAAAGACCGCGGGCAGGTGGCACACCGAGATACGGAAACACCTCCTCTACATCTCGCGATGAAGCGGATAAATTTGTGCCAGATAACCTGCCTTCCAATGCCTGTCCGCTTTGCATGGACCACACACTGCCGGTTTGCAGGTCAATGGAATGGTTTGCATCCAGCGCACGGAACGTTAACACCTCCCCGCCAACCTGACGGGAATACAGCACACGCTCGCCAGTATGCAAGTTGAAAAAAGCCAGCACCGGCTCGCCTGATAATTCAAGGTTACTAAGTGACGCCGGGAATATCGCGTACACAACCAACGACCACAACCAGAGAAACACCCGCGCCACTAAAAAAGTGGAGATAGCGAATCTCCATTCAGTTGAAAGACGGCTCCAAAAATTCAAGCGGTTTACCATTTCATTGCACCATAAGGAAGATCGGCGTTCACACCATTATAATTGGCTCAACTCACAATGACATCCACCCATGCTCCCGAAGAAAGAACCATTGAACGTCTTGTGCGCCTCATCAGCATTTTGCTGATCTTTATCCTGCTCACCCGCACACCCGTAGATGCGGATCTGTGGTGGCATTTGCGCGCCGGTCAGACAATGATCGAGCAGGGACAAATTCTACTCACCGATGTCTTTGGTTATACGCGCCCCGGCGTAACATGGGTGAACGCGTTCTGGGTCTCCGAAATCCTTCTCGCCGCATTGTACTCGCTGGGCGGGTACTTTGCCCTGACCATGTTCGTTTCGTTCACCGGCGCAGCGACATTTTATCTGCTCTCGCGTCGTCTCAATGGCAATCCATTCATCAATGGCTTCACCTTGATCCTCGCCGCCACCGCCGCCGCGCCAATCTGGGGACCGCGTCCGCAAATCCTTTCCTTTTTCATCGTCGCCCTGCTGGATACCTGGCTCGTAAACAAACGACCGCATTGGTGGCTGCCCATCCTCTTTGCAGTTTGGGCAAACATCCACGGCGGATGGATCTGGGGCTACCTCCTCATCGCGGCTCACATTGCTGGAAACCTTATCTCGCTTTTCCTTCAAGCAGATGCCCGCACCGAAATTTGGAGGGAAACACGCAGCCTGTTGTCATGGTCTGCACTATCCGCGCTGGCAATCGGCTTGAACCCCAACGGCATCGCCATCTGGGCGCTCCCCTTCCAACAGGTCAACGTATCCATGCAAATCCAGGAATGGCTCTCGCCAGATTTTCACGGCATCGATTTCCACCCATTCCTTTGGACGCTCTTCCTGCTCCTGTTTCTTTCGCCCTTCGCACCAAAACCACCCGCCTGGGGACAGATCATCAAAATCCTCGGCTTCTCCTATCTCACCTTCGTTGCCCAGCGGAACGTTGCCATCGCCGCCATTGTCGCCGCACCATTGCTCGCAGATTGGATGAATGCCGCGCTTCAACATCTGATGAAAGACTCCCGCCCCTCTCCCCGCCGAAGCCTGCCGCTGACTCTCCGAACCTTCATCAACGCCGCACTTGGCTTCACCCTCCTCGCTGCCGCGCTTGGCAATGCCTACCTCGCATCCCTCCCCGAAAAAGTGGACGAGAACTATCCCACCGCCGCCATCCAATGGATCAAGACCAACCAACCCGAAGGACAGATGTTCAACTCCTACAATTGGGGCGGCTACCTGCTGTGGACCCTGCCCGAATATCCCGTCTTCATCGACGGACGCGCCGACATGTACGACGAGGAATTGATCCAGCAATGGCAAAACGTAGTGAGTGCCGAAGCAAATGCCCTCTCCATTCTGGATGAATGGAATGTCAACTTCATCCTGCTCGAACCACATTGGAGCATTGTGACGGTACTGCAAACACATGGCTGGCAAACTGCCTTCGAAGACGACAAGGCTGTCATCCTTGTTCGCAAATAACGCCAATCGCATGGACAAAAAAAATACCCATCCAATATTGATGATCCTGCTCGTCGCGCTAGCCCTGCGCCTCATCGGGCTCCAATCCCGCCCCATCTGGTACGATGAAGCGTTCTCGCTGCTGTTTGCTGAACAAAGCCCGGCAGAGATCCTGAACAATACACTCTTCTCAGACCCCGATTCTTCAGCTGCCGAGGAACACCCACCTCTATATTATTTCGGCTTGTGGGGCTGGTTCAAACTCTTCGGCATTTCCATCGTATCCGCACGGTTATTCTCCATCTTCCTCTCCCTGCTTACTGTATTGCTGATTTACCAGATCGCCAAAACCCTATTCGACCCAACCACTGCGCTCGTTGCCGCCGCACTGACAAGCGTGCTGCCGTTCCAGATCCATTATGCGCAGGAACTTCGCATGTACGCCATGTTGGCTCTCTGGCTGGCGCTGACAACGCTTGCATTTTTGCGCGCCCGCTCCGGCTCAAAAAAGTGGTGGATCGTCTTCGCTGCATCCGCCGCGCTGGCTCAGTACACGCACAATCTCGCCGCGATGTATCTCCTGCCACTTGCCCTCACCCCCCTGTTTCAGCGGGATTGGAAAACGCTTCGCGCCATGACTTGGGCGGGACTCGCCGCCTTGTGCCTTTATCTCCCCTGGATGCTGCAACTGCCCGCGCAACTTGCAAAAGTGAGTTCCGCGTTCTGGGTAGAGCGACCTGGCTTCGAGCGATTCTTTACCCTCCTCCTCTATTACCTGCCGCATTTGCCGCTTGGGGGGATTCAGCTTATGGTGGGCTTTTTCCTTGCAATGATGGTGTTGACATTGGCTGTCTTCCAAACCTACCTCGCATGGAAGAAAAAAATCTCAAACATCCGCCCCGCCCTATGGACGGCTTACCTCGCTTTCACGCCGCCTCTTTTGCTTTGGCTCATTTCACAATTCGTTCCAGTCTACATTGAACGCGCCTTGCTGCCTGCTCATGCCATGTTCTGTATCTGGCTGGCATGGGCTTTCACGCAGACACAGACCCCGCGTTTCATCCAAGGCGTGGCTGCGGCTCTCATCCTCACAACCGCAGGAATGGGGATTGTGCAGCACGTCAACTATGCAGGTTTTCCATATGCACCCTATGCGAATCTGAATCATTATCTTCGCGCTGAAGCCCGGAATGGTGATATCATCCTGCACTCCAGCAAGCTCTCCTACCTGCCCGCCTTCGCCACTGACCCGGACCTTGCACAAGGCTTCATCGTAGATCCGCCCAACAGCAATGTGGATACCCTCTCTCCAGCGGTGCGCGAAGCGTTCCAATTAACGGAATACGAAAGCATCGAAGAAGCAGCCATCCAGACAAAGCGCATCTGGCTCATCATCTTCACACAATCCATTGAAGAATATACAACCCAGGGGTTTGAGACTCATCCGCATCTCGAATTTTTGTCGGAAAATTACATGCTCAAAACTGCAACAGAATGGGATGACCTGCGGATATTTTTATTCACACAGCCTTGAATCAAAAGCCCCGGCGATTTGCCGGGGTTTATTTTTTTACAAGACCGCATCCAATATCAACGCCAGGAAAATGAACGCCAGATACATGCTCGACCAGCGGTACATCATCCAAGCCACCTTGTTGCCACCCACGCGGAATACCTTCCAAGCGGCGTAGAATAGAAATGCGCCCAGCACAATGGCTGAGACAAGATAGATCGTCCCCGCCAGATTCAGGATGGGAAGCAGAAGTGTGACCGCGATCAGCTCCACCGTGTAGATCAAGATCTGTTTGCGGGTTTTTTCCTCGCCTTCCACCACCGGCAGCATGGGGACACCTGCACGGGCATAATCACTCTTGCGGACAATTGCCAGCGCCCAGAAATGCGGCGGAGTCCACATAAAGATGATGGCAAAGAGGATCCACGCTGCCAGCGTGAGTTCGCCCGTCGCAGCCGCCCAACCCACCATCGGCGGGATCGCCCCCGCCCCGCCGCCAATGACAATATTTTGAACCGTTGCTTTCTTCAGCCACACGCTATAGAAGAATACATAATAGAAAATCCCAGCCAACGAAAGCAGCGCGGCAAGGAAATTGACATACCCAGCCATCACATAATAACTGACCAGGCACAACGCCAACCCATACGAAAGCCCTTCGGCGGGGGTCAGGCGACCATCAGCCAATGGACGCTTGGATGTGCGCTGCATGTTCTTGTCGAGTTCACGGTCGATGTACTGGTTCAAGGCGCTCGAACCCGCCGCTGCCAACGCCCCACCGAACAAGGTCCAGAACGTTAAAGAGGCGGATGGCCAGGCTTTGCCGCCTGCCACCAAACCACCGTACGTGGTTACCAAAAGCAACAGCACGATCACCGGCTTGGACAGGATGAAGAAATCCTTCACCCGATCTTTGAATGTCCCCTGATAGTCCGCAACACCATCTTCTTTCAAAGTTCCAGAGATGAAAACCAGCATCGCAAGCGAAATCCACAAGGCAATTGCCGTCAAAGAATGCAGCACGACCAAATGGAACGAATATGCATCAGTGGTGCTCAATGCCCCTACCAATGACTGCCCCAGAAACAAGACACCCGTAATGGTCGTCAACGGCAGCAGCACGGCATGATGACGCTGCTCACGCCATGCTTTGCGCCACACATCCAGCATCACCAGCGAAGCCATTCCCACCAGAATGAAATGGAACAACGTCAAATATCCGATCGGCTCGGTGGGAATGCACAAGGGCCAGCCGGAACAGAAATGCGTGGCGCCAGTCAACACCACCAGCCGCCCCACCACGGTGAGCATAAAGGTTGCTGCCAGCAGCAGCAGGGTCCTGCGCGCAAAAGAGGTCCGCAAGGAATACTTCATTGGTTAATCGTCCTGCTTTCTCAAATAGAAGGGATAGCCAACAAACAAAATGGTCGCAAACGTGAACCACTGCAAAGCATACCCGAAATGAGACCCTTCCGTCAATTCGATCTCCGGTTGGTATGGAATGGGCGGCGTGGTATCGTCCGGCGCAGGGTTCGGTTGCACAAACACATTCAAAATGGGATAAGAAAACTGGGCGGACATCATGTCCAGATCGAGATTATTCCACACGGCGAGTCTGGTTCCATCCATCGGCAGCGCATCGGCAACTCCGCCGAAGGCTGGTTTGCCCTGCCCAAGGCGGATCTGCCCCGTCACCTTGACAATGCCCGCCTCGTCGTAAACGCGCCAGTCTTCCGGGGCGGAGTCGCTTTCAGCGGGGATCCAGCCGCGGTTGACCAGGATCACTCCTCCGTCGAAAAGAAGCGGGGTGATCAAATGGAATCCGTAAATGCCATCGTTGTATTGATTCCGCATGGCAACTTGATTCTCGAAATCATATTCCCCTGTCACCGTGACTGCCCGCCACTCCATTGTGGCAAGGTCTGCAGGGACATCTGCATTTAAATCCAAGGGGTCCTGCACACGCATGTTCTCCACCTGAGCGTTGAAGGCGCGACGCTGGTCGAGCCGGTCCAATTGCCAGATGCCAAGACGAACACAAACCGCCGTGCCTGCGAACACCAACAACGTGGTCACCGCCCACTTCAGCGAAAACATTCTATGCAGGACGGTCATTCGTTTCCTTTTTCTTTCCGGAGGGAATCAAGCCGCTATACACGGCGAAGATCATCGAAAGCGGGAAGCCCGCAAAAAATATGCCATACACGCGTGTGCGCCATGTGACCGGCTCTTGAACGGTAAGCCCAAAGTAGTTATCCGGTTGGAAGGTACATTCATAAACAAGATGCTGCTCTGCCTCGAGCTTCAGGCTGGCAGATGAACCGGCTGGAATCCAAAGCGGACCCAGGATGTGGTTCTCGCTATCGTTGTTGATGACTTTGATGGTATCGCCAACGACGAATTGCATATCGTCGGGGATGCCCAATTGCCCGCCCTGCCCCTGCCGGATCTTTTCCGCCGTGCCAGATGGAATGAGAATCTCGACCACTGTCGGGGCGCGGTTCTCTTTTTTAAGAAAAAAATACGCCAACTCGGTGGTCAATGCAGCAAGCACAAAGCCGAGGGCGAACGAGATCAGGATGCGATTCAAGGTGAAATTCATTGCTACTCCAACAGCAATTTTATATCATGGACGATGTCTTCGACAGGCGTCTGGTAGGCATAGGTGAGGCGCAGGTTGCCGTCCAGATCCACAAGGAATAGACGCGCCGTGTGGTTGATAATATCCCCGAATGCCGAGTCGCTTTCCACCACTTCGCGGACAATCGAATACCCGCTCCAGATCGGTTGTAGTTCCTCTTCTGAGCCGCTCAAGCCAATAAAGGCTGGATGAAAGTGATTCGCGTACTTCTGAATTCTGTCAGCGGTATCCCGCTGCGGGTCCACGGAAACGAAGACAACCTGCACGTGCTGCGCATCGCCCCGCAGCGCATCCATGACCTGCTTCATCTCCGCCATGGTCGTCGGGCAGACATCCGGGCAGGAGGTGTAACCGAAAAAGAGGAGGACGATCTTCTCTTGCTGCTGACTTAGGCGGAATTCGCTGCCATCTGCTTTTGTGAGGGCGATCTCTGGAGCAGGCGGGAACGGCTCCGCAAAGCTCGTGCCGCGAAAAGAGGGCGGCTGCCAAAATACCAAGGTGAGAATAACAGCCACCCCAAGCACAAGCAGGATGCCGCCTCCCATCCAGATTAATTTTTTATCCATACAACCTCTCAGTCCGAAAAACAACTCCGCCGCCTGTTCGGCGGCGGAGTTGTTTTCATTTATACAGCCGTGCCGATCAGATACAGCGCAGGGTAGAAGAAGATCCACACCAGGTCTACAAAGTGCCAGTAGACCGCGGCGGCTTCCACACCCCAATGCTGTTCAGCGGAGTACACACCTTTACGGGCATTGTTCCAAACCACGCCAAGGAAGATGAGACCGGTCAGGACGTGGAACGCATGCATACCGGTCATCATGTAGAACACGCCTCCCACCGGACCAACTGACGGGTTGCCGAAACTGGCGGTCAGACCTTCGTGTGCGGCAATGCGCCATTCCACGAACACCACGCCGAGGAAAAAGCCCAATCCTAACACGAAGGTGACGAGGGTGTTATTCATGAAGGCTTTTACGTCACCGTGCTTCATGGCGGTCTCGCCGCGGTTCATGAAGAACGAAGAGACAAGCAATACAGCCGTTACAACCAAGCCCAGCGTCTGATTGAGATGCGGGCGGGTCATCCCAAGCAGGTTGGCGCGCATCACCATCAGACCGGCGAACACGAACGCATCGGAAAGGAGGAAGAGCCACAAGCCGATGCGGTTCGTACCGGTCTTGTAACGATAGGAATGCTCGTCATCGCCATCATCCGCATTCAGCTGGTAGATATGCATGTAGTAGTATACAACCAGCCCGGCTTTGATCACTGCCACGACGATAAGCAGGGGCACTGCGTCGAATGCGACGGCAATGAAGTACTCGATCACGGTCAAGACCGCGAGATAGACAAAGATCACCACACCCTGCATCAGGGCGGACGATTTATTTTGTGAATGGGTCATTTTCTCGATCCTCGCCTTTATTTGTGTGCGCTTTTGGCAGATTCAACAAAACGGACATATGTTGAATCCTTCAAGCCGTAGTCATAAGGTTCCCCGACAACCTCAAAGGGCTGATCGTAGTTATGCACCGGCATTGGGGAGGGAACCTGCCATTCGGGCGAGCGCGAATTCCAAACATTGCCCTCGGCTTTCTCGCCTTTTTTCATGCTGACGAAGAAGTTATACAGGAAGATGATTACCGAAATGGCGATCAGATAACCAGCAATGGTCATCAACAAATGATAAAAATCGATGCCAAGCGCCGGGTCGTAGTCTGCGATGCGGCGGCGCATCCCGATCAGACCGGTGTACATCATCAGGAATGTCAGCACGAAGAACGAGGGGGTCATCAACCAGAAGTGCAATTTGCCGAGCGTCTCGTTCATCTTGCGACCGGTCGCTTTGGGATACCAATAATAGATGGCGGCAAAGAAGGGGAAAACGAAGCCGCCAAAGATCGTGTCGTGGAAGTGCCCGACGATGAAATAGGTGTCGTGCAGGTGAAGGTCTGTGGAAACAGTGGCGTTCGGAGGTCCGGAAAGACCGCCCATGAGGAAGACCACGATCGCACCAAGCACGAATAACATCGGGGTCGGGGTCGAGATCTTGCCCTTCCACATTGTAGCAACCCACGAGAAGAATTTCACGCCGGTGGGGACAGCCACCAGCAGCGTGCTGTACATGAACGGCACACGCAGGTATTCGTTCATGCCGGAAGTGAACATGTGATGCGCCCAAACGACGAAGCCGACGAGCGCGATCCCCAAGGAGGACATCGCGATCCAGCGGTAGCCGAACAACGGCTTACGGACGAAAACGGGCAGCAGCTCAGAGATCACACCCAAGCCGGGCAGGACGAACACGTATACCGCCGGGTGGGAGTAGAACCAGAACAGATGCTGGAAGAGCACGGGGTTGCCACCCTTGGCGGGGTCGAAAAAGCCCATGCCGAGCAAACGTTGGAACATGACCAGCTGGAAGGAAAGACCGATCAGCTGCGTGGCGGTCAGGGCGATGAGGGAGGTTGCAATCGCCGCCCAGACAAAGATCGGCATTTTCATGGCGGTCATGCCTTTGGCGCGCATACGCAGCACGGTGACGATCACGTTCAACGCGCCCAAAATGGATGACCAACCCGCCACGAACACACCCAGGAAGAACATCTGCATACCGACCGGGGCGCGGGCGGAGAGAGGAGGATACCCGGTCCAGCCGGTATCGAAACCACCGAGGAACAAGCTCATCAACAAAAGCACCGCCGCAGGGACGGCGATCCAGTAGGAAAACGCGTTCAGGCGCGGGAACGCCATATCCTGCGCGCCGAGCAAGAGCGGAACCACATAGTTGATGATGCCCGAAATACCGAGCAGAATGGATACGATCATGATCATGCCATGCAGTGACATCAGCGTGTTGTACAGCTGCGGTCCGTTCTGGCCGAACAGTTTGATATCTTCTGTCAGGAATTGCAGCTCGGAAGCGGCGAGTTCGGTGCGGAAGATCAACGCGAACAAACCACCGATGCCGATGAGCACCAACGCCACGAGTGTGTATTGGATGCCGATCACTTTGTGGTCGAGGGAAAGGTTGATGTACTTTTCCCAGCCGGTATGATGGTCTTCGTGATGATCGGGCGTATCAATGCCGCGCGCCCATTTAATCCAATCACTCGTCACACCGGAGCCGACCAGGAAGAACAAGGCGCTGATAAACCCGCCCAGAACCCACGCGGGTTCGGTAAAGAAGAAGGTGTCTGTAGTGCTCAAGCCCATCAATGCGCGGATGCCCGTGACCAGCCCCGCCCCCGCCAGAAGACCGATCAACTGCCAGAACAAGCCGCGCGCCAGGGCGCTCGAAAAGAATTTCTTCATAGGATTTCCTCTTCCAAATTATTTAAGCGTTTGAATGTACGCAATGAGGTTTGCGATCTCTTCATCCGTCAAATTCGGGTATGGCGGCATGACAGAGGGGGATGTGAAGCCGGGTGCGATCTTTGCATTCGGATCGCGGATCGACTCGGTGATGTACGCTTCGTCCACGGTGATGGTGGAACCGTCCAACACGGTTTGTTCCTTGCCGAACAAACCGAACCAGGTCGGACCAGTGAGCGGTGAACCATCTGCCGAGTGGCAACCCACGCATCCATATTGGACCGCAGCAAGTTTACCCTTGCCTTCGGGGGTTTGAGCTGCCGCGGCAATTGCGATCTGTTCGGCGATCCAGGCATTGTAGCCTGCGTCATCAGTGACCACAATGGAGCTTTCCATTGCATAGTGAGAAACGCCGCACAATTCCGCGCACCGAACTTTGAAATTGCCCTCCAGCGTCGGGGTGATACGGTACTCGGTCACACGACCCGGCACAACGTCCTGTTTGACGCGCCATTCAGGAACCCAAAAGGAATGGATAACATCCGACGATTCCATCTTTAGGACGACCTGCTTGTTTAGCGGCAGGTAAAGTTCGGTACTGACGATCCCATATTCCGGGTATTCGAAGACCCAGGTGAATTGCTGGGCTTTAACATTGACCACAAACGCCTGTGGATCCACCCGGCGGACTTCGCCCAGTGAGTACGCACCAAGGTAGGCAAATATCACTACGATGATGAGCGGGGCGACCGTCCAGCCGATCTCAAGCGTGGTATTACCTTCGATGTGCTCGGCGTCCGTTGTATCATCTTTCCGACGGCGGAAGACGAGCAGGCTGTAAATCATTGGCACAACAATGAGGGAAAACAAAAAGGAAATAACGATGATTTCCAAGTTCCATAGCTGGTCGATGGAAGCTGCCTGGGCGCTTCCTGCCACAGGGTGCATTTGTTTTGCAAGCCCAATGGCATCCAGACCCAGATACGTGAGAATGGACATCAAGATGACCAGGATTCCCACAATCACAAAATGTTGCATAGTCTCTCTCTCCTGAAAAGATTAGCACGGGGAAAGATCCCCGATGATTGATTAGGTGTATTCGGATATTTACCGTCTAATTTGTCTCAATTTTCACAATTTCCGATTATATCAAACTCCATCTTTATTGTCACGAGTAAGAATAAGAGATGCTTAAGTTTCTTACCTTCACATCATCCGATAAAACTGTTCAATTGAACAATCAAGCCGACGGTTCCTAAACCCGTCGGCATCATGACCAATAAAGAGATCACCCACCTACCCCAACTCAGCCAGCAGCTCCGCGCTGTGTTCTGCCGGGCGCACGTTTTCATACACCTTTTTGATATTACCATCACCATCGATCAGGAACGTTGTACGCAGTACGCCTTCATATTCCTTACCCATGAATTTCTTCGGTCCCCATACGCCATACAAGTCGCAGACCTTATGTCCATCATCCGCCAGCAGCGGGAATTGAAGTTGATACTTCTTCTTGAACTTGGCATGCGACGCAACCGAATCCGGACTGACGCCGAGGATGACCACCCCGGCTTTTTCGTACGCTGAATAATCGTCGCGGAAGTTGCACGCTTCCTTCGTGCATCCGGGCGTATCGTCCTTCGGATAGAAATACAACACGACATTTTTTCCGCGATAATCGGAAAGCTTTCGCAGCACGTTGGTATCGTCCAACAATTCGAATTCAGGTGCGGGGATACCGGAGGAAATAGGCATGTGTGAAGAGTCTCCTTAAGCCGAATGCGCGCTATTATAACTGCAATTGTGGGATTGTTTGAGCGCAGCGTCACAAAGCGCAGCGGGAATCGCAGCCGCCGGAAGCCCTTGCGCAGAACTTATCAATCCCAAGGTTAGGCAGTATAATTGCGCCCGCCTGTTGGGCGTAAAATGCTCCACCCGGGGATGTGCTGGAATTGGCAGACAGGCATGACTTAGGATCATGTGTCGCAAGACGTGTGGGTTCGACCCCCACCATCCCCACTGAAATCATTTATAAAAGAACCTTAAGTCGCAGAAAACTTTGGGTTTCGGAGGAACCGTTGAACATCGAAAAGCAATATCAGGAAGATCATTCCGTCAAACTGGTCGTGGAAGTGGACCCAGCCAAGATGGAGACGTATAAGAAGCGCGCGGCAACAAAAATCTCCTCGCGCGGCAGCATTCCCGGCTTCCGCCCGGGCAAGGCGCCCTACCACATTGTCGTGCGCACGTACGGCGAAGGCGCGATCACCGAACAGGCTGTTGACCTGTTCATTGACGCAGAATATTCCAACATCTTGAAAGAAGCGGATGTAAACCCCGGCGCTTCGGGCACGCTCGAAAACATCGAGAGCCTCGAACCGCCCAAGTTCGTCTTCCGCGTCCCCCTCGCTCCCGAAGTAGACCTCGGCGATTATCATGCCGTTCGCATGGAGTATGAATGGAATGCTCCCGACCAAGCCGCCGTGGATGCCGCGCTCGAAGACCTGCGCCAGATGTACGCTTCCACTGAGACTGTCGAACGCGCCATTGAGGTCGGCGATTATGTGCTGCTGGATGTTACCTCTGAAACTCCCGAAGTCAACCGCACCGGCTTTGCCACCTTCGTCCGCAATGAAGACCGTGACACCGAATGGCCCTACAACGGCTTTGCGAAGGAACTGGTTGGGTTGAAATCCGGCGAAAGCAAGACCATCGAACACACCTTCCCGGAAGATTGGGAATTGGAAGACTTGCGCGGCAAGACGGTCAGCATTGAAGCGACCATCAAGACCGTGCGCGGCGTGACCCTGCCTGAACTGAACGACGACTTTGCCAAGACAACCGGCGCAGGCGAAACGCTCGAGCAGTTGAAGGAAGCCGTTAAAAAGGATGTGGAAGCCCGCTCTCAGAACGAGTACGACGACAAGTATTTCGTAGACCTGCTTGAGAAACTCAAGGAAGGCGTGACGATCAAGTTTCACGAACACACGCTCGAACACGAAGGCGAGCATGTCCTCAACGAGCTTGCGAACCGACTCTCGCAGCAAGGCATGGACCTTGAAACCTATTTCAAGATGCGCAACACCACGCGCGAGCAGTTCATTGAAGATGAAGTGAAGCCCGTGGCAAAGAAGCGCCTCGAACGCGGGTTGATCCTGGACGAAATCGTCAAGCTGGAAAAGATCCAGATCGATGATGAAGCATTGAATGCGGAATTCAACAATACGCTCAATAACCTTGTCATGCAGGGCGTGGACCTGAGCAAGCTAGGCGGCGGTCGCAAGGGACAGCAGCAGTTGAGCCAGTCGATTGCGATGGATGCCGCCAGCCGTGTGATGACCCGCAAGGCGCTGGACATGCTCAAATCCATTGCGACGGGTACCTACAAGAGCCCGGAAGAGCGTGAGGCAGAAGCGCAAAAAGCCGCCGAAGCCGTGGAAGCGACAGACGAATCCACGCCGCCAGCGGAAGAGCAGGAAAAGCCCGCAGAGTAGTTCACCTGCTGATGGGCTGACAGGCTCAAGGTCAGAAAATGAAGCGCGCGCCGCACCAGACAAGTGAGTTCCATCCACTGTAGCCGGGTGCGGCGCGTTGTTATATCACCTACCGAACTCTAATATAAATCCAATACAAGTTCGGTAGCATTGTCCCAACCAAACAAGGAGACAACCATGATCCCAGATTTTAAGAATGTAGTCCCGATGGTCGTTGAAAATACCGGACGCGGCGAACGCGCTTACGACATTTATTCGCTGTTGCTCCGTAACAATATCATCTTCCTCGGCACCCCCATTGATGACCAGGTGGCGAATGTGATCGTTGCCCAGCTATTGTTCCTGAATCATGAAGACCCCGAAAAAGAGATCCGTATGTACATCAACTCGCCCGGCGGCGTGATCTACGCAGGGCTGGCGATCTACGATACGATGCAGATCATTTCGAACCCGATCAGCACCGTTGCCGTCGGCGTGACCGCTTCTTTCGGGACCGTGTTGCTGGCAGCTGGAACCAAGGGGCGCCGCTATGCTCTGCCGCATGCGACCGTCCACATGCACCAGCCGCTCGGCGGCGCTCAGGGTCAGGCGACAGACATTGAAATTCAAGCCAAGCAGATCCTGCGCTTGAAGAGCCTGCTAAATGGCATTATGTCGAAGAACACCGGTCAGCCGCTGGAAGTGATCGAACGCGACCTTGACCGCGATTACTACCTTGATGCGCAGCAGGCTGTGGAATACGGCTTGGTGGATCAGGTGATCGAAACGCCTGAGAAGGCTTTCAAGTAGTTGGTAGTTGGTAATTTGACGAGACCCTGAGGAGAAATCTTCGGGGTCTTTTGTTTGTATCGCACTTGGGTATTATTATGGGTATAATGCCGCTGCGTTATTCGTGAAATCGAAAATCTAAAATCGCAAATCGTAAATCAAATGATTCTTCCCTCAACCATCAAAGCCCTTATCCTCGATATGGACGGCGTGATCTGGAAAGGTGACGCGCCTATCGGCAACCTGCCCGCCACGTTCCGTCGAATCCGTGAACGCGGGTTGAAATTTGTATTCGCCACCAACAATGGGACCAAGACTCCCGAAGAGTATCAAAAGAAACTTGCCGATCTCGGCGTGGATGTGGACCCGGAGCAAGTCGTCACCTCGGCGTTGGGCATTGCCTTTTTGCTGGCACAGAAACATTCGCGTGGGACGAAGATCTTCATGATCGGCGAAGATGGCATCCGCGTGGCACTGGAAGAAAAAGGCTTTGAAGTCCTCGGTGTGGAGCGCGCGCCCGAAGCACAGGCGGTGGTGATGGGCATCGACCGGGGGATCAATTTTCAGAAAATTGCCGAAGCGACCTTGCTCGTGCGGGCGGGAGTCCCTTTTTACACCACCAATACCGATCGCACCTTCCCCACCCCGCGCGGAGAGATCCCCGGTTCGGGTTCGTGGCTGGCGGTGGTCATCTCTGCCACAGGCGTGCAGCCGACCGTTGCCGGGAAACCCTTCCCCTATTTGATGGAACTGGCGCTGGAACGCTTGGGCACATCCAAGCAAGAGACATTAGTGGTCGGCGACCGCCTCGAAACGGACATTGCAGCCGGTCAGGCGGTGGGATGCCCCACAGCGTTCGTACTGAGCGGCGTATCCACCCGCGCAGAGGGCGAGACATGGAAGCCTGCCCCCACGCTTGTGGCAGATAGTTTGGAAGATTTGGTGAAGTAATTACAAAAGAGACCTGCGATTGTGCAGGTCTCTTTTGTATGTATTATGGATAAGAAGAAGTTGTACTCGTTGCTGTTGGGGCTGTCGTTGCAGTCCCAGCTGTTGCGCCGCCCACTTTGACCTTAATATAGAACGAGGTGCCGAACTTCTCGCCGTTGTCGTTGGTCAGAATCCAATAGCCGATGACATCGCCAGCCGTGGCTGGAGCCGTCATCTTAACCGTAACATCCGCAGACTGCCCCGGCGCGACAGAGATGCCAATCGGGGTGGTCACACCTCCCATCGCATTACCCGAAACAAATGTGACGTTGTACGTCGCGGTCCAGGCACAGGAACCGTTGTTCAGCAATTTCCATGTCTTCGTCAGGGCTTGCCCCGGCGTCACCACCGTATCATCCGGAAGGGTAACATCTGCCACATATGCCGAGTTGTTACATCCCACCGCCCCCGAACCGCCGCCGCCGATTGGCGCAACCGTGTTGGTCACCAATGGCTGTTGAATGAAAGTCGTCGGGCTGACCAGCGGCGTGATGGTTGCAGTGGGAGTCTCCGTCGCCAGCACCGGCGTAATCGTCGGCGAAGATGCCGCCAGGGTCATCTGCTGAACGGCAAGCGTCTCCGCCGCATTCGTATACACCGCATTGACCTCATCCGCGCCATCGCTGCCGCTATTGAACGAAGCGATCAAAGCGATCAACCCGGAAATGACGAGCAAGCCTACCAATCCCCACAGAATTACATTCCTTGGAATGGTTGTTTTTGGTTTCATCGATTTCAACATAAAATCTCCTTTGTGTTCATGCAAGGCTTAGGATTATATTGGGGAAAAATTAAGAAAAGGTAGGAATTTCCCTACGACTTGCCTACTTTTTTCATACGTCGGTTCTCTTTTGACGAAAACAGGCAGGATTTCGTTCCACGAGACAGTGTATGGAATTGGGAGGGTGCTGGGGTAAAATGCTCTTTGCGCTTCTTCATAACCCGTATGCTTATTTACGACCTCAGCCTCCCCACCCTCGAAATGCTCCTGCAAGAATGGGACGAACCCGCCTACCGCGCCAAACAGATCTGGCAGGGGCTGTATCATCATCTCTATTCTTCGCCCGAGCAATTCACCAATTTACCCAAATCGCTGCGTGAAAAAATGACGCAGCATCTCACATTCTCCGCGTTCAAAATCAAAACCTATCTCGACTCGTCCGATGGCTTCACCCGCAAGACACTTTTCGAATTGCCCGATGGCAATCTCATCGAAGCAGTGTTGATGCGCTACGGCGACCCCGCCGATGACCCGCAAATGGCAACCTCCGCCACAAACCGGCGCGGTGCAAAAAATCGCCGCACCTTGTGCATCTCCACCCAAGCCGGCTGCGCCATGGGATGCGTGTTCTGTGCCACCGGTCAACTGGGTTACAAACGCAACCTCTCCAGCGGCGAGATTGTGGCACAGGTGATGTACTACGCGCAGATGTTGAAGGAAAAGAGCGAAGCCGTCAGCAATATCGTCTTCATGGGCATGGGCGAACCGTTCCACAACTACGAGAACACCATGTCTGCCATTGACCAGCTCAATGACGCCGATGGCTACAAGTTCGGCGCGAGGCGCCTGACCATTTCCACTGTGGGGCTCGCCCCGCAGATCCGCCGCTTTGCGGATGAGGGTCGGCAGGTCAATCTTGCCATCTCGCTCCACGCCGCAGACGATGATGAACGTCTCGCGATCATGCCGGTCAATAAACGGTACAAGATCGACGATGTCGTCGCAGCCTGCAAATATTACATTGAAAAAACACATCGCCGCGTGACCTTCGAGTGGGCGCTCATCAGCGGGGTCAATGACTCGCCGGAGGTGGCAAAGAAACTCGCAGCGCGACTCAAGGGATTGCTGTGTCATGTCAATGCGATTCCGCTCAACCCCACTCAGGGCTACAGCGGCGAAGCGACCGATCGTCAGCGGGCGGCTCAGTTCAAAGAAACGCTTGAAGCGGCAGGCATCCCCTGCACCATCCGCATGCGGCGCGGAATCGACATCGGCGCGGGTTGTGGTCAACTGGCGGGGGCAAACAGCCAGGGGGTCGAATGAATCCACCATCGGGTGGTCAGAAGCGTTGTAATCATCCTGTTATAATGCCTCTCACATTTGACTAAACTTCCTCCAATATCATTCGTCAACTCATTTCTCTCTAACTTTAGGTGAAATTCAATGGATTCAAAACGTACCTGGCTGGACCGTCCGATACATTCCTCACTTCCCGCGATCACAATTGAGATCGTGATCTTCGCGACTGTGATCCTTTTGGCTGTGGTCACGCGCTTCTACGACCTTGAGTCGCGTGTGATGAGCCACGACGAAAGTCTGCACACGTACTTCTCCTGGCTGCTCTATCGTGGGCAGGGCTACGAGCACTCCCCCATGATGCACGGTCCGTTCCAGTTCCATGCGCTTGCGCTTTCCTACTTCCTGTTCGGCGTCAGTGATTTTACTTCGCGCATTCCGGCGGTGTTGTTCAGCATCGGCACGGTTTGGATGGTGTGGTATTGGCGGCGGTATCTTGGCAAATGGGGGGCGCTCATTGCCGGATTTTTACTGGTTATTTCGCCCTACATGCTGTACTATGGACGATACGTCCGCAATGAGTCGTTTGTCGCGTTTTCCGGTGTGCTCATGCTGTATACCATGTTGCGACACATGGAAGTTGGTGGGAAAAAATATTTGCTGATGCTCGCCGCGGCACTGGCGCTGCATTTCACCTCGAAAGAGACCTCCTTCATTTATACCGCCCAGGCATTGCTCTTCCTTGCCTTCTACTTCATTGTTCAGGTGACGAAACGTCCCTGGCGCGAGGCAGAAGGCGATTATCGCGGTTTCATCATTGCCTTGAGCGTGACTGTCCTGCTGGCGGGCGCGGCTGCCGGGTATGGACTGTATACCCGCGATGCGGCAACGATCTCTGGGACAGAGACTGCGGCTCCCGCCAACCCAGAGATGATCTCGCCGGCTGCTCCGCACGAGGCTGCCACGTTTTCCGTGACCATGATCCTCGCCATAGCCGCTGTGATCGCGCTGGTCGTGACGGCGTTCTTCCTGATCCGCGGGTACACCTGGGAACGCATCCGCAATGACCGCTCGTTCGAATTGTTGATGGTGGCTGGCACCATCGTCCTGCCGCAGCTCTCCCCCTTTCTCATCAACCTGACGGATGTGACCATCCCCACCACCGCGCCCGAGATGCAGGCGCTGATAGGCAGCTCGCGCAATATTTTGATCATCGGTGCCATGCTGATCCTGACGTTCATTCTTGCAGTGGTTGCCGGTCTGATCTGGAATGGTGAAAAGTGGCTCAAGACGGCGCTGGTTTTCTGGGTTCCGTTCACCATCCTTTATACAACCGTATTCACCAATAGCAATGGTTTCTTTACTGGAGCCATCGGTTCGCTAGGGTATTGGATCGTGCAGCATGATGTGGAGCGCGGCAGCCAGCCCTGGTATTACTATCTGCTGATTCAGATACCCATGTATGAATTTCTTCCGGCGTTGGGTTTTCTTCTGGCTCTTTTCCTCGGTTTTCGCAGAAAGGCTTCAGCCAAGCCCCAACCCGCCGAAGATAAGGAAGCGGTTGAAGTCCTCAAACTGCTGGATGCCGAGGATGTCGAAGATCCGCAGCAGAGAAACTTCGTTAATACATTTAGTCTGTTGGTGTGGTGGAGTCTTTCGAGTTTCCTCGCCTTTTCGTTCGCGGGTGAGCGCATGCCCTGGCTGACGGTCCACATCACCCTGCCGCTGATCCTCATCACCGGTTGGGCGCTGGGACGCATTGTCGATACATTGGATTGGGAAAGCCTGAAACAGAAAAATGTGCCGCTGACGATCGCTGCGCTGGCGATCTTCGTCGCCAGTACAGGCAGGGCGTTCGTGCTGGCAAGCGAACCCATCCGCCCGTTCCAGGGGCAGGGCTTGGAGCAGTTGCAGGCAACCAATGCCTTTTTGCTGCCGATCATTGTTGTGATCTTGAGTGCGGCAGCTTCGGTGTACCTGCTGCGAACATGGACGATGCGGGAGTTCCGGCATGTCTTTGTTTTGGTGTTCTTTGCTTTTCTTTCTGTGTTAACCATCCGCGCTTCCTTCCGCGCGGCATATATCACCTATGACCAGGCAACGGAATTCCTCGTCTACGCTCACGGCGCAACGGGGATCAAGGAAGTCATCGAACAGGCGGAGGAGATTTCAAAGCGCACCACCGGCGGCATGGGCGTGGCAATCGCATACGACGCGTCTGCGCCGGATACAGGTGTTTCGTGGCCCTTTGTCTGGTACTTGCGCGACTTCACAAACCAGCGTTCGTTCGACCAACCCACGCGTTCGCTGCGCGACTCGGTCGTCATCATTGTAGATGAGAAGAATTTCGACAAGATCGAGCCCGCCATCGGCGCAGGCTACTACCGCGTGGATTACATCCGCATGTGGTGGCCCATGCAGGACTACTTCAGTTTTTCGTACGACCGTGATGCCAGCGTGCCTTTCCCTGAAGAGTATGCCTGCAAAGGCGCGTTGGGCTTCTTCAAACTGTTCAAATCCAAGGATTATTCCCGCTTCTGCGAAGGATTCACCGATCCCCAAATCCGCGCGGGAATCGTTCAGATCTGGTTGAATCGGGATTACTCGCTGTATGCGCAGGCAAAGGGACGCTCCGACCTCGACCTTGCCAACTGGCAGCCCGCCGACCGAATGCGCCTTTACATCCGACAGGATGTAGCGGCACAGATCTGGAATTACGGCGTCGCGCCGACCATCACCGAAGCGCTCGAAGATCCCACCGAGGGAAAATATGTGTTGCTCGCGGCAGACCTGACCTTCGATGCCTATCGGGCGAACCCGATCTTTTTCAATGCGCCGCGTTCGCTCGCCTTCGCCAAGGATGGAACAGTGTACATCGCGGATTCGCGCAATCATCGCATCGTGCATCTGGACCTTGAAGGGAATCTCCTGCACGAGTGGGGCGTGTACGCTGACGGCGTCGCCTCCCCCATTGGAGACGGAACCTTCAACGAACCGTGGGGCATTGCGGTCGGACCGGACGGTTCGGTCTATGTGACCGACACATGGAATCACCGCATTCAAAAGTTCTCTTCCAGCGGCAGATTCATTCGCACCTGGGGAACGTTCGGTCAGGGTGAAACACCGGAATCCTTCTATGGTCCGCGCGGACTGGCAGTGGATGCTGACGGGCGTGTTTACGTCACAGATACCGGCAACAAGCGCATCGTCGTGTTCACAGCCGACGGTGAATTCATCACCCAATTCGGCAGCGCCGGATTCGAACCCGGTCAGTTCGACGAACCGGTGGGCATCGCCATCGACAAAAACGGGACGGTCTATGTTGTCGATACGTGGAACCAGCGTATCCAAACTTTTACTCCAGTGGAAACGGAAAGCGGCTTGGTCTTCCTGCCTGAAAAACAATGGGATGTGTTCGGCTGGTTCGGTCAGTCGCTGGATAACAAACCGTTCATCGCCGTCAACGATGACCTGCATGTCTTCGTCACCGACCCGGAGAGTTACCGCGTGATCGAGTTCACCCCCGAGGGTGAGGTGGTGCGCGTCTGGGGTGATTACGGCGATTCAGAATCCAGCTTTGGTCTTACCTCCGGCATTGCCGTGGATGCGGAAGGTCATGTTTGGGTCACGGACGGCGTCTTCAACCGCGTGCTGCGCTTTACACTCCCATAGTAGTTCGTTCCAGTCATATGTTGATGAGCAGGGATGCCGGCTGGGCATCCCTGCTCTTTTGTAACTTGTCTGTATTTTTATGGTGGTATAATGCCGATGCTTTTAAGCAAAAAAAATCCCCCGAGGGAGCATAATGAAACTCCACGAATATCAATCCAAGAACATTTTCTCAAAATATGGCATCCCCATTCCGAAGGGAAGGGTTGCGACTACCGCTCAGGAAGCAAAGCATATTGCAGAAGAGTTAGGTGGTCGCATTGTCATTAAATCACAGGTGTTGGTGGGCGGACGAGGCAAAGCCGGCGGCGTCAAACTTGCCAAAGACCCTGTGGAAGCGGAACAGCTTGCCACCCAAATTCTGGGCATGGAGATCAAGGGCTTGCCCGTCCGCAAAGTACTGGTGGACGAAGCCTCTGCCATCGACCAGGAAATCTACTTTTCCATTACCAATGACCGCGCTGCCAGAAAGCCGGTGATGATCGCATCCGCCGCAGGAGGCGTGGACATCGAAGAAGTCGCCGCCACCAACCCGGAGAAGATCGTCAAGGTCCACATCGACCCGCTGCTCGGTCTGCGTGAATACCAGGCACGTGACGTGGCGGTCGCCATCGACTTGCCCCGCGATTATTGGAAGGATTTCATCAAGATCGCGGCCGGTCTGTGGAACGCCTACAAAGCAACCGACGCCACGCTGGCAGAGATCAACCCGCTCGTCATTACCAAGGAAAAGAAGTTGATCGCGCTCGATGGAAAAATGATGATCGACGACAATGCCCTCTTCCGCCTGCCCGAACTGGCGGAAATGCGCGATACCGACGAGGACGCCCCCGCCGAGATCGAAGCGCGCAAGTACGGTTTGTCTTTCATCAAGTTGGATGGTGACATCGGCTGCATGGTCAACGGCGCCGGTCTGGCGATGACCAGCATGGATGTGATCAAACTCTTCGGCGGTGAACCCGCCAACTTCCTCGATGTAGGAGGCGGCGCAGACGCCAAAAAGGTCGCTGCCGCCATGCGCATCATCCTGACCGATCCAAACGTCAAAGCCGTGTTGTTCAATATCTTCGGCGGCATCACCCGTTGCGACGAAGTTGCCAAAGGCATCCTCACCGCCATGGACGAAGTCAAGCCCAATGTCCCCATGGTCGTCCGTCTTGTCGGCACCAACGCTGAAGAGGGGCGCAAACTGCTCGAAAATGCAAACATGATCACCGCTGAAACCCTCGCCGATGCGGCGAAAAAATCGGTTGAAGCCGCAAAGAAAGGCAAATAAGCAATGAGCATTCTTGTAGATAAAAACACACGCCTCATTGTGCAGGGCATTACCGGCAACGAAGGCTTATTCCACACCACACAGATGGCTGCCTATGGCACCAACGTCGTCGGCGGCGTGACCCCCGGCAAGGGCGGCGAGTGGGTTCTCGAGAAGATACCCGTCTTCGATTCGGTCAAAACCGCCAAAGACGCCACCGACGCCAACGCCACCATCATCTTCGTCCCCGCCCGCTTCGCCCCCGATGCGATGTTTGAAGCCGCCGACGCAGGCATTCCCCTCATCATCTGCATCACCGAAGGCGTCGCCGTACAGGATATGATGCGCGTACGCAACTACCTCGACCAGAAGCGCGTGCGCCTCATCGGTCCGAACTGCCCCGGTCTGCTCACCCCCGGTGAAGCCAAGGTTGGGATCATCCCCGGCAATATCGCCATACCCGGCAATGTCGGCGTGGTTTCCCGCTCCGGCACGCTGACCTATGAAGTGCTCTATGCCATGAAGAACCTTGGCATGGGCGCCTCCACCTGCGTTGGCATCGGCGGCGACCCGGTCAACGGCACGAACTTCATCGACGTGTTGGAGATGTTCGAGCACGACCCCAAGACCGAAAAGGTCATCATGATCGGCGAGATCGGCGGCAACGACGAAGAAAAGGCAGCTGAATTCATCGCCTCCAAGATGACCAAACCCGTCGCATCCTTCATCGCCGGACAAACCGCCCCTCCCGGAAAACGCATGGGGCACGCCGGTGCGATCATCGAAGGCGGCGCAGGCACCGCAGCCGACAAGATCAAAGCTCTCGAAGCAGCCGGTGTCAAAGTCGCCAAACACCCGGAAGAAATCCCGACCCTTCTGCAATAAAAGGCAAGGACACAGCCAGACGGTTACAGAATTCCCCAAAACGATCCGCTGTGCCCAACCGTCAAAACCTATCAGAATCACATAGAGCCGCCCGGCATGGGCGGCTCTACGGTTATAATCCCAAAATCAATTACTTCCTGCGTGCGTCAATGTAGGAAACCGCTTCACCCACAGTGGTGATCTTCTGCGCATCCTCATCCGAGATCTCGGCACCGAACTTGTCCTCGAACGCCATGATCAACTCGACCAGATCGAGCGAATCGGCTTCAAGATCTTCGCGGAATTTGGCTTCCATTGTAATCTTCGCTTCATCCGCACCAAGCAGGTCCTTGATGATCCCTTTAACTTCATTGAATGTGTCTGACATAACATCCTCCAAATTGGTATTTTAAAATCAATTGTAACCGCCTGACTTGCACTGTCAAGCCGGCACTATCAAACACAGGAACACCCCCCCATGACAAAAGTTGCGCCCATTGACCAGCGAAAAGCCGACCACATTAAGATCAATTTAGAACAGGATGTCCGCTCCGCATTGACAACCGGACTCGAAACATATCACTTCGTCCATGAGGCGTTACCGGAACTCGACCTGAACCGCATCGACACAACCCTCAACCTGTTCGGCAAAACCCTGACATCACCCACCCTTGTCAGCTCGATGACCGGCGGGACAGCCGAAGCCGAAACCATCAACCTGCGGCTCGCTGAAGCCGCACAGGAATGCCGCGTTGCAATGGGCGTCGGAAGTCAACGCGCCGCCATCGAACACCCTGAACAAGCGCAGACGTTCCAAGTCCGCCGGGTCGCGCCGGATATTTTACTCTTTGCCAACCTCGGAGCCGTGCAACTCAACTATGGCTACGGCGTGGACGAATGCCGCCGCGCTGTGGACATGATCCAAGCCGACGCGTTATACCTGCATCTCAATCCGCTGCAAGAAGCCGTGCAAGACGCAGGCGACACAAATTGGATCGGCATCGCAGCAAAGATCGAAGAGGTCTGTAAAAAACTCGAAGTACCCGTCATTGCAAAGGAAGTCGGCTGGGGCATCTCGGAAAAGACCGCCAAACTTCTCGCAGACTGCGGCGTGCAAGCCATCGACGTGGCAGGCGCGGGCGGCACAAGTTGGTCACAAGTCGAAATGCACCGCGCCCCCGACGAATTCACCCGTCAACTCGCAGCCACGTTCGTCGGCTGGGGCATTCCAACAGCAGAATCGATTCTCAATGTCAAAAAAGCCGTTCCCGGAATGACCATCTTCGCCAGCGGCGGTCTCAAAGACGGACTCGACATCGCCAAGTGCATCGCCCTCGGTGCGACATTGGGCGGCATGGCAGGTCAATTCCTCAAATCCGCAGCGATCTCAACTGAGAAAACCGTTGACATGATGAATATAACCAAACGCCAGATCGCGGTCACAATGTTTGCTTGCGGCGCAGCTTCATTCGAAGATCTACAGAATACGACCTTGATCCACGTATAAAATTATGATAGAAAAAAATCAGAAGGTCACGCTTCTTTTGCTTCTGATATTTTCCATTGCACTTGTTTGGGTGCTTCTGCGCGGATCGGAAAATCTGCCATTGCTCACCCCAGCCACAACCTCCCCGTACGCTGACTTCACCGTCCACATTCCACAAAAAGCGCTTTTGAAAAACTACCTGGTCGTTTCGCTCGAAGCCGCACCTGGAACGAACTGCAAACTGACCTTCGTCCCGCCATCAGGTGAAATACAAGAGATGAACACAATTGCCGGGGAGGATGGGTTTTGTAAATGGCGCTGGAAGATCGACGAATCGCACGGAGCTGGCGACGGAAGATTGATCTTCACCGTCGATGGCGCGAGCGATACGCACTACATCCAGATCTTTGCAGAATTCTAGTAGCGCTCCATGTAGAGCAGGATCGAGAAAATGATCGCCGTCAATAGACCTATGATGGAAAGTACGATTCCTGCCAAAGCTGTCTTTTTACTTTCCGAACGCCGCCCTAAAATTCCAAGAATGATGCCCGCAACGCCAAAGAGCGTCCCTGCGACGGGAATCAACCCAACACACAAGCTCAGAACTCCCAACGCAGCGGACATCAGCGCATAGAATTTATTCATCCGTTCTTCGGGGTCAAGGGAAGCGGGATCGGTCTGCATGATATTCTCCTTATCAAAAACCCCAAAGGTTTTGAAACCTTTGGGGTTATATTTTACTCTTCTTCACCAGAGAGCAACTTAATCCGCTCCCACGGCTTCAAACTTTCATCTTCCGCCAGCAGGCTCTTCAACTCGTACAACTCATCGCGCAGAGCCGCCGCCTTCTCGAACTCCAGGTTCTTCGCAGCGTCTTTCATCTGCTTTTCCATCTCATGCACGATCTGGCGCAGTTCGTTGCGCGGAAGGTCCCCCTTGCCCTTCACCTTGTACTCGCCCTTCATCTCGCTCACAGCCTTTGCAGACATTTCCTCGGTCAGGTCATGGATCGCTTTGGTGATGCTGAACGGAATGATGCCATGCTCATCGTTATATTGCTTCTGCTTGGCGCGGCGGCGGTTGGTCTCGTCGATGGCGCGCTTCATTGAGTCGGTCATGCGGTCGGCGTACATGATGACGCGTCCATTCACGTTACGAGCCGCGCGCCCGATGGTCTGGATCAGCGCCGTATCTGAGCGCAGGAAACCTTCCTTATCCGCGTCGAGGATCGCTACCAGTGATACTTCGGGTAAATCCAAGCCTTCGCGCAGGAGGTTGATGCCCACCAGCACATCGAAGTTGCCGAGGCGCAGGTCACGCAAAATGCCGACACGTTCGAGCGTTTCCACTTCCGAGTGCAGGTATTGAACTTTGACTCCCAACTCAGACATGTACTTCGTCAAGTCTTCTGCCATGCGCTTGGTCAGTGTGGTGACGAGGATACGCTCACCTCTTTCTACCCGTTGCTTGATCTCTCCGACCAGATCATCGACCTGCCCCTTGACCGGGCGCACGACAACTTCCGGGTCGACCAACCCCGTCGGGCGAATGATCTGCTCGACGACCTGCTGGGCATTCTTCATCTCATAGTCCGCCGGTGTCGCGGACGTGTAGATGGTCGAGCCCATCACCTGCTCGAACTCATCGAACTTAAGCGGGCGGTTATCCAGCGCGGACGGCAGACGGAAACCATATTCAACCAGCGTTTCTTTACGGGCGCGGTCACCGTTGTACATGCCGCGGATCTGCGGCACGGTCATGTGACTCTCATCCAGTACCAAGAGATAATCGCTTGGCAGGAAGTCGATCATCGTCCATGGGTGTGACCCGGCTGGGCGTCCATCCAGATGGCGGGAATAGTTCTCGATGCCGGAGCAGTAGCCGACTTCCTTCAACATCTCCAAGTCATAGCGGGTGCGCTGTTCAATGCGCTGCGCTTCGAGGAACTTGCCCTCACTCTTATACAAAGCAAGCCGCTCCTCAAGTTCCTTTTCGATATTCTTGATCGACTCCTTCAAACGTTCCTGATCGGTGAGGAACTGCTTGGCAGGGTAAATGGACACTTCCTTCGGCTCTTCAAAAATTTCACCCGTCAGCGGGCTGAACTGCATGATGCGCTCCACTTCATCGCCGAAGAAGGTGATCTTGTAGCCGCGCTTCTCTTCATAAGCAGGGATGATCTCCAGCGTATCGCCGCGCACGCGGAAGGTGCCGGGGCGCAATTCCATATCATTGCGCTGATATTGGCTCTCGATCAGTTGACGCAGCAGCGCATTGCGGCGGTAGATCTCCCCCACTTGCAGAGTCACCGTCCCTTTGCCGAATTCTTCTGGTGAGCCCAAGCCATAAATACACGACACCGATGCGACGATAATGACATCGCGGCGTGAGATGAGCGCCGTCGTCGCCGCCAAGCGCAGACGTTCGATCTCTTCATTGATCTGAGTCTCTTTCTCAATGAATAGGTCATGGCGCGGAACGTACGCTTCCGGCTGGTAGTAGTCATAATAGGAGACGAAATAGGAAACAGCGTTTTGTGGGAAGAACTCTTTGAATTCAGCGTACAACTGCGCGGCAAGCGTCTTGTTGTGCGCCATGATGAGCGCCGGTTTCTGCAACTGTTGGATCACCGACGCAATGGTGAAGGTTTTGCCCGTGCCTGTCGCGCCGAGCAGCACCTGATGTTTAAGACCACGGTTCACGCCGTCCACAAGTCCGCGGATGGCTTCGGGCTGGTCGCCCATCGGTTGAAAGGGGGCTTGAAGTTTGAAATCCATATGTTTTTTCTTTTCAGAGATAAAGGGAACGCGTGTTCTATTTTACCCCAAAACAGCGGAGATTATAATTCAGCCCATTATTCGAGGCAAAAAATACAACATCGGAGTCCTCCCTTTTATGAAAGTAAACAAACAGAAATTATTTCCATTAACCGTACTTGCCCCGGTACTAGCGGTCCTTACTTTGTATGGTTACATTGGCACCTATAACCGCCTCCTTGGCGATAGTCTCTGCTCATACTATTACGCCGAACGGCTGGGGCTGCTACGCTCCATTTGGTATTGGCGTATCACATGGAGCGGAAGGTATTCCGCTTACAGCTTCGACTGGCTGTTATCGAAATTTTTCCCCCAACAATTTATTCCATGGTTTATTCCAATCGCCCTGCTTGTATGGGTGTCTGTAAGTTTTTTGGTTGTTTATTTTTTTCTACGATCCAAAACACCAGAGAATCAAAACGCGTTGCTGGCTGCCGCCCTGGGTACCGTGGCAGTATTCTTTACGCTGACGATAATGCCGTCGATCGAGCAATCTTTTTTCTGGGTGGATGGGTTTCGGGCGTACACACTGCCCCTGATCCTCCTGACCCTCTATGGGTTGATGTATCAGTCATTCGGAAATCGAATCAAGAGCCGGTCTCAAATCGCCTTTGCATCTCTTATTTCTTTTATCCTTTTTCTATTTAGCGGGGGGTTGAGCGAAACCTTTGCGGTGATCCAATCTGTTTTGCTGTTTTTCTTGATTCCATACTCATGGCTCACGGAAAAAAAGCCTCTCATCAACAAGGATTTTTTCGTTTACTTCTTTGGGCTTCTTGGTGCAATCGCGGGCATGGTCATTGTCATTACCGCGCCGGGGAACGTGGTTCGGCAAAGTTTTTTCCCGCCGCCGCCGGATTTATTTAAACTGATGAACATATCCATCAATGGATATCTTGCCTTTCTAACACGCCTGATGTCTCCCAATGACCTGATGACCCTAATCAGCAGCGTCATGTTTTCGGTTTGGGCGGGAAGCAATTACAGGGATGCTTTCCAATTCCACGGGCGTAAAATCCTGTTCCTGATTGCCGGTGCTTTCTTGATCTCCTTTTCCTGCTTCCCTCCCGGGGTGTATGGCTATTCCGAGCCGCCACCAGACCGGGTATTGAGCATTGCAGTCTTCGTGACCGGCATCATGCTTATGTCCGCAGGTTTTATCGCCGGAAGTTTTCTACATGGGAAATTTCTGGGCCGCACATCGATAAAAAATATCTTCATCACGATCTCGATCATCCTGCTTTATACCTCGTCGTGGATGAATTTCACCAGCCTATACGCCGCGAGGGATACATACATCGAGTATGCCAAAGTGTGGGATGAAACCGACGCGATCATCAGGCAGGCGAAATCGGATGGCGAAGAGTCCGTCTCGGTCATACCGAACGCAAGTTGGGCTGGGATGGATTTGCTGAATAGCAACCCGAAGCACTGGGTAAACGAATGCTACTCGTTTTATTATGGCATTCAGGTATTTGGAAATCAGTAGAACTTCACACGTATAATGGTGTTATCGAGCCATTCGTTTAACCTGCCAACGAAGGAGAGAGATGATGATCTGCTACAACTGTAACACCCGTAATAACGCCGAGGACATGGTTTGTTTCAGCTGTGGAAAGACACTGCTCACAACACCCTTCACGACCAATCAACGAACATGGCATATTTTTAATGCAATCGCTCCGATCGTAAGTTTGGCGTTTCTCTATTTTTTCCTCCAGTTCTTCATCGGCATGTCGTCCCGCTTTAGCGGGGATGCCGCCTTCGGGCAAATTTTCAATCTCACCTGGATCATCATCGCAATCGCTGGCGTCATGAGTGCGGTCAGCCTTTATAAAAACATCATGGATCTGATGGGCGGGGTGACCCAAAGTCACACGGCGCGTTTGATGCGCAAATATCGCTCTGGGGGTGGTGGAGGGCGAAGAGGGCAACGAAGGTATTACGCTGAATTCGAACAGATCGGAAAAGTAACCTTGCAATCGACCATGTACTCGCAATTGGAAGAGGGAGCCACATACAAAGTCACCTTCAGCCCGAACACAAAACGCGGCTGGGAATTCGAGCAACAATAAAATAAGACCATGCAAACCAAACCGCTTACACTTGAACAACAAAACTGGTTAAGGGTCAATGCGTACCTGCCCTCGATCCTGATCCTCGTCCTGCTGGGCGCACTCGGCGGAATATTCCTTTGCCTGTTGATAAATTTCGCCGGGAGTCTTTTCGTACAAATCCTAGCCTCCATCGCCGGTTTGATCGCGCTGTTCGTTCTCATCGTCACTGGCATACATGTCCGCAACAACCTCTTGGACATGCACGACGGGGTTACCCAGGTGCGCGTGGAGCGGTTAACGGGAAAACGCGAAACAGGGCGCGCACCCAAAACATACTACATCGAGTTCGAGAACGCGGGGTCGATCATCGTTACAGGCGAAGTATATGAAAAACTGGAGCAGGGGCAGACCTACAAAATCACATTCAGTCCGCGCACCCGGCATGGTTGGGATGTGGAACCGCAACCTTAAACCAAATTCGCCCCGGCAAATCGTCGGGGCGAAAATTATTCAGAAAACCGGATCAGGCATCAGGTCAGTTCGAAGCGCCGTTCAATTGCGAAAGCACATCCAGCAGTTTTGCCGTCCAGACTTCTTCCTTCGATAATGTCACCCAATATTGACCTCTACCGCCTCTCACACCGTTGGGCAGATCAGGCAGGCGCTTCGCTTCGGACCCGTCAGTGGGCTGCGGATACTTGAGTAGAATCTGCCCCGATTCCCATCCGACCGAACTCAAACCGTTCTTCTCTGCCCGCAGCTTCACCCGCATTTGATAGAAGAGATTCTGTACCATCTCAGGCAGTCGACCGAAGCGGTCGCGGAACTCGGAGCCAAGCGCATCGAGCTCGGTCTCATCGCGCAAGTCTGCAATACGACGGTAGAGCCGCAGACGCAAGTCCTGGTCTGAGATGTAATGGGCGGGAATGCCAACAGCAAGAGGCAGGTCTACATTGACAGGAATGGAAAGCGGCAGGTTGAACGTGGAGAATGCGGCGTCCAGCTTTCCGCTTTCCACTTTTAGAACATCCGATGCAATGCGTCTGAGTCTTCGCACCGCATCTGCCAACATTCTTGTGTAAAGGTGGAATCCGACTGATTGAATAAATCCATGCTGACGCGTTCCGAGCAGTTCGCCTGCGCCGCGAATTTCAAGATCGCGCATGGCAATGGAATAGCCCGCGCCAAGTTGCGTATTTTCTGCGATCACTTCCAACCGCTGCTGCCCCTCTTGTGTGGGTGACATTTTGTTATGGCGGAAGAAATACGCGTACGCGCGCATGGCGCCACGCCCCACGCGCCCGCGCAGCTGATACAGTTGTGCCAAACCGAAGGTATCGGCGCGGTCCACGATGAGCGTGTTGGCATTGGGAATATCCAGACCGGATTCGATAATGGTGGTGGAAAGCAAAATATCGATCTCGGCATTGGTAAAGCGGCGCATCACAGCCGATAACTGCGCTTCATGCATTTGCCCGTGACCGATGTCGACGCGCGCTTCTGGAACAAGTTTCTCCAAATGCGCTTTCATCGCGTCAATCGTTTGCACGCGGTTGTGGACGAAGAAAATTTGTCCACCGCGTTCTATTTCACGCAGGATGGCTTGACGAACCAAACGCGGAGAATAGGGTCCCACATGCGTGATGATGGGCAGGCGTTCTTCTGGCGGCGTGTTGAGGTTGGAGATGTCGCGGACGCCGGTGAGAGCCATGTAGAGCGTGCGCGGAATCGGCGTGGCGGTGAGCGTGAGCACATCCACTTCGGTGCGCAGTTTCTTGAGGTGCTCCTTGTGCGTCACACCGAAGCGCTGTTCTTCGTCAATGACCACCAAGCCCAAATCTTTGAAAACAACATCAGACGAGATGAGGCGATGCGTACCGATGATGATATCGACCTCGCCCACCGAGAGTTGATGCAAAATTTCCGTCTGTTCGCGCGGGGTGCGGAAGCGCGAGAGCATTTCCACTTTGACCGGGAATGCCGCGAGACGCTGCGAGAAGGTTTCGAAATGCTGCTGCGCCAGAACCGTCGTCGGCACGAGCACTGCCACCTGCCTGCCGCTCATCACGGCTTTGAAGGCGGCACGTAAAGCGACTTCCGTTTTGCCATAGCCCACGTCACCACACAAAAGTCGATCCATCGGGCGGGCGCGTTCCATGTCGCGCTTGATATCCACGATGGCGCGTTTTTGATCTTCGGTTTCGACGTAGGGGAAACTATCTTCGAGTTCCTTTTGCCAGGCGGTGTCAGGAGAAAAAGAGAATCCTTCTACCACTTGCCTACGCGCATACAAGTCAAGCAGGTCTTCGGCAACCTTTTGCACCGCTTCCTTGACACGCGACTTGGTCTCTGCCCAAGCCTGCCCGCCGAGATTATCCAAGGTCGGCTTTCCGCCATCCGCGCCGACATACCGAGTGAGCCGATCCGCTTGATGGACGGGGACATAGAGAATGTCGCCGCGCTCATACTCCACGGTGAGATACTCTCGCTCATGCCCGTCCAACTGTCGCTGGATGAGACCCGCGAAACGCCCGATGCCATGATCGACATGCACCACGTAATCCCCCACTTGCAAGTCCGCGTACAACGATTCAGGCGTATCCGCAGTTTGACGCTGGCGTGTGCGCGGCTGCGGGCGTTCCCAGCCAAAGACTTCGGAGTCAGTGATCAGATGAATGCGAGATTGGGGATCGATAATTGGTAATTGCGGGTTGAGCGTAAAGCCTTCGGAAAGAGAGGCTTCGGTGAATTCAAGATTCGGATGCTCGGACGTGGGGTAATGTTCAAACCACAACTCACGCAACCGCTGTGCCTGACGAGAGACGATGAAGACCCGTTCACCGCCATCCACAATTGGAGCGAGATAATCAATAAAAGGTTTGAGCCGTCCGCCAAAGCGTTCATCGTGACCAAAACACGCCGATAATGAATCCTCTGATCCCTCAATCTCCAATCTCTCTTCACTTGTCGAATGTCCCAACTCGATAAACGGTTTTTCATGCAGCTCATCAAACAACTCAGACCACGGCACATACGGCACAGGGAAACTCTCCGCCAGCGTGCCTTCCTTAATGCTCTCCTGCCGGAACTTGACCGCCTGCTCTTCCACTTCATTCGCCATCGCTTCAATGAGACTGATGTCATCCACCAGCACAAGCGTTTGTAGCGGAAGATAATCGAGCAAGGAAGCGGGCTGCTGATGAAGCAGCGGGATATGAAATTCAGAGAGTTGCGTTTCTGTGTCGGTCGTGTCGGCTAGGAATTCGCGTGACGGCGTAATCAGAACCGACTCGCGTTTTTCGAGCGTACGTTGAGTCGCCGGGTCAAAACTGCGGATGGTTTCGATCTCATCGCCAAAGAAATCGAGCCGCACAGGATTAAGTTCAGTGGGCGCCCACACATCGAGGATGCCGCCACGCCCGGAGAACTGACCCGGCTCCAGAACCGTGTTGACACGCTGGTAGCCGATCCGCGCCCACTCGCGCATCAAGGCGTCGGGTTGGCTGGTCTGGTTTACTGACAGTTTTTTGCACGCTTTGAGAAAGTCCCGCCGCGGCAGGGTGCGCGTCATCAACGAACGGACGGATGCGACGATGATCGGGGGTGTTTCCGGTTTGGGAGTAAATGGTAAGTGGTACGAGGAAAGTACAGTGAGCGTTTGCAGGCGTTCGCGGCGAGTGGTGACCCCCCAGGCGGCTTCTTCATAGAAGAGCGGATTCGGCTCCGCAAACAGGAAGCGCGGCGACTTGACCCAGAACCCCAACTCATCGAACATCGCCAGCGCGTGGTCGGCGCGGTCAGTGATGAACAGGATGGGCTGGGTCACATTCGCGTGGAGGGCGGCAAGGATGGGCAAACGCGCAGACCGTGGAAGTCCCAGTCCTGAGATCGGTTTGCGCGCGGCAAGATCGCTCGACAGGCGCTGGTATGGAGGCAGGGCACGAAGGTGTTGGAGGAGAGGTTGCATTAGTTAAAAAGGATTCGAGACTGGAGATTTAGGGAAAAAGAAAGAGGAGAGTATGCTTGCAACTGTTCACTACGTTCCGAACCTCTACTCTCGAATCTCGCCGTTGTACTTATTCATTGCCGCATTCAAGCCGTTCTCCACGAATTCGATGGCGGCGTCACTTGCACGGGTGAGGAGTTCGGGCAGGAGTTTGAGTTCGTCCTTCGAGAAATTTTGCAGGACGTAATCTTTCGGGTCCATGCGCCCAGGCGGACGCCCAATGCCGAGGCGCAGGCGCGGAAAGTCTTTGGTGCCGAGCAGTTCGATGGTATTCGCCATGCCGCGCTGACCGCCCGGTCCGCCAGTGGGACGGATGCGAATCGTGCCGTAAGGCAGGTCAAGGTCGTCATGGGCGACGATCAGATGCGAGTGGGGAATCTTGTAGAAGTGCAAAAGTCCCTGCACAGAATGACCGGAGAGATTCATATACGTCTGCGGTTTGGCGAGGATGAGTTTTGTCTCCTTGAATAAACCGGAGGTGACGATGGCTTTTGATTGCACTTTCATGCCGCGCGCGCCGATCCGTTCTGCCAGATGGTCAATGAGCATGAAGCCAAAGTTGTGGCGGGTGTCTTTGTATTCACGCCCCGGGTTGCCGAGACCGATGATGAGGTAGGGTTCTTGATTCATGTGTCAGGTTCCAAGTGTCGGGAATCAGGTTTCAGGAGTTTTTGCGCAGACGAAGGATGAGCGAAAAGAACAAAAAAACCACAAGGATGAAAAGCGCGCTTTGCCAAAAAATGGTCAGGATGGAAGCGGTTGTCAGAGATGCGGGGTTGGCAGGCAAGGGCGTAGAGGTTGGATAAGAGATGGCAGGGGTTGCAGTTGATTGGGCTGGCGCTCCGGGTGTTTCGTTCAAAGGTTGAAAATCGAAATCCTGCAAAGTCGGCGGGACGGTTGCTGTGGGAAGCGGTTCGTCGTTGCGGATTTTCAGGTCGCTGACAAGGGCGTCTTGAAAGGTGCCGTCCTGAAGGAAAACCCGCAGCCGCAGGGTGTAGTCGCCGTCGGTGATGGAGGTTGTGTCCCAGACGGTAAGGGCGAAATCCGCTGTCGGCTGGGGAAAGGTCTGGATGATGAACCAGTTTCCGCCGGAGTCCGAAGCGTTCGAGGCAAAGGTGAACGCCAATTCGGCAGAGGCGAAGTTCGGGGTGTCCATCCTGCCTTGAATCTGAACCTGCCCGCGCAGCGTCTCGCCGTTTTGCGGGGCGGTGAGGGCGACCGGTGCGTCCTGAAAAAGCAGGAGGAGAGTCAAAAAGACCTTGAGCATGGCAACCGTTAAGTTTACTATGAAGGTGGAAGCCGGTCAAATTTTTTCTCATTTTGGCTTATTTTTGAGGTGAATCTTGTTTTGAAATGTGGAAGCAATTCTCGAATGGGGTTTTTTCTGGTAAACTCTACCCGTCCAAAACATTAAGTATTTGCTCCAGGAGACCCTATGGCACCATCCCGCGCTGAACAAATCGTGGAACGTCTTCGCAATATGCAAGCCGCCGCGCCCGATATCGAAGCCTCTGCCGTTGTTTCGGTGGATGGGTTGATCATGGCTTCTGCCCTGCAACAGGGTGTGGAGGAAGACCGTGTGTCGGCGATGTCTGCAGCGATGCTGAGCCTTGGCGAACGCATCTCAGGCGAGTTGGGGCGCGGTGTGCTGGAACAGGTTTATATCAAAGGCGATAAAGGTGCGATCATCCTCACTGCCATCGGCGAGGAGGCAGTCCTCACCGCCATGGCGCGTCAGGAAGCAAAGCTCGGCATGATCTTCCTCGAAATGCGGCGCGCGTCTGAAGATTTGGTCAAACTGGTCGGATGAAGCGCAGGAAATCCTTCGACACTCGATAAGGTAACCCCGGAATGGGGAGGGCAGAACGCCCTCCCCATTCTCTTTGTATATTTACCCTCACCCCCTACCCCTCTACCACTTCGTGGCACACGTCCCAAGAGGGAGAGGAGAGTTTTTCAGGAGAAGAACGAATGGCAACAAAGTATTTATTTTTTACCGGTGGCGTGGTTTCGTCCGTTGGGAAGGGCGTGACGGCAGCGGCAACCGGTTTGCTCCTCAAAGAGCGTGGATTCAAAGTGGCGGTTCAAAAACTGGACCCATACATTAACGTGGACCCTGGCACGATGTCGCCGTATCAGCATGGCGAGGTGTACGTGCTCGATGACGGCGCAGAAACGGACCTCGATCTGGGTCACTACGAACGCTTCATTGACATCCGCCTGAGCCGCGTCAGCAACTTTACAACGGGGCAGGTCTACGCGGAGATCATCGCGAAGGAACGTCGCGGCGACTATCTTGGTGGGACGATCCAGGTCATTCCACATATTACCAATGAGATCAAACGCCGCATCGGGCTGGTGGAAAAAGAGACCGGCGCGGAGATCGTCATCCTCGAAGTCGGCGGCACGGTGGGCGATATCGAATCGCAGCCGTTCCTTGAAGCGCTGCGCCAACTCCGCAACGAGGTGGGACGCGAGAACTGTCTCTTCATCCATGTGACCTGGCTGCCGACCATCGGCGCGACAGGCGAGATCAAGACCAAACCCACGCAGCATTCCGTGGCGGCGCTGCGTTCCATCGGTATTTCACCCAACGTCATTATTGCGCGCGCCGATCAAGACATTGACCAGGGCCTGTGCGACAAGATTGCCCTGTTCTGCGATGTGGAAAAGAATGCGGTCATCCCGATGAAGACTGCCAGCGTGCTGTACGAAGTGCCATTGCTATTGGAAGAACTCGGCGTGGGCGACTTGATGCTTGGCAAGCTCGGCTTGAAAGCCTCCCGCCAGCCAGACATGCGCCCGTGGAAAAAATTGGTCGAGGATGTTAAGAAAGAAAAGCCAACCGTCAATGTGGCGCTGGTCGGAAAGTATGTCGAGTTGCAGGATGCCTACATGTCGGTGCGCGAGGCGTTAAAACATGCTGCGCTCGCCAACAGTGTGGAAGTGTCCATCAGCTGGGTTCATTCCGCTGATCTTGAAAAAGACAAAGGGTGGGAGATCATTAAAAAAGCGGATGCGGTTCTCGTGCCCGGCGGGTTCGGTTCGCGCGGGGTGGAAGGAAAGATCCTAGCGGCACGGTATGCGCGCGAGAACAAAATTCCTTATCTTGGGTTGTGCCTTGGGATGCAGGTCATGTCCATCGAATTCGCCCGCAATGTGCTGGATCTGGAGGAAGCCAATTCCTCAGAGTTTGACCGCGCAACAGAACACCCCGTCATTGACCTGATGCTCGACCAGCGCTCCATCACCGACATGGGCGGGACGATGCGCCTCGGACTCTACCCGTGTCTGCTTCAACAGGGGACGAAGGCTGGCAACGCCTATGGCGTTCCCAGCGTGGACGAGAGACATCGGCATCGGTTTGAGTTCAACAACGCATACCGTGAGCGCTTTGAGAAGCATGGCATGGTCTTTTCCGGTCTTTCTCCCGACGGGCGTTTGGTGGAGATCATCGAATTGAAAGACCACCCGTATATGGTTGCCAGCCAGTTCCACCCTGAGTTTTTATCGCGCCCGATGAAACCCCATCCATTGTTCGTAGGTTTGCTGAAAGCGGCGAAGGAACGCGCCAGGAATTAAGAAAACAGAGACCTCCGGAACGGAGGTCTCTTGCATATGTGATTTGGAATCCCGAAGATTCCACGTCCGTCGGAGTTTGCGACAGTAGAATTTTCAGGCTCCTTTGCTATTTTTGCACAACGACCGTCAATGCAAGGGTAGCACCGAAGGCATTGATGCCATCTGTGAAGCGCCAATAGGCGGTGTAGGTTCCTTCTTTTTGCGGAGCGGTGACGATCACGGATAGTTCCGCCCACTGCCCGGGGTTGACGATCTTCCCAAGCTTGTTCCATGATGAATCAAAGTAAGGGTCGTTGACAATGGATAGGGTATATACATACTTCCAGTCGCAGGTGCCAGTGTTTTCGACCTTCCATGTTTTGACGAAATCTTCGCCCGGCGCGACAACCGTCCCGCTTGGGTAATTCACATCGCGAACGAAGGCAAGGTTGTTACAGCCGTATCCCAATGAACCTGAGTTTACGGTGGCGGTCGGCAGGGTTCCGGTGATAGACGGTGTCAGCAATATAGGAGCCGGGGTGAATGTGTAGAAAACAAACGTTGGGGTCCATGCAGCTGGTTGTGGCTGGGTATTGGCAACTGTGGATGTGGGGAGGAATGTATTTGTCGGGAGTGGTGTATTCGTGCTGAGGGGTGTCGGCGTGACCATGGCGGTCTGGGTCTCGAAGAATCCTGATACCATCGTTCCAACGGCAAGGGTCATAAAGGCATCTTCGGTGGTGATTTGTTCTTCCGGTTCGGCACTGCCGCAAGCGGAGAGGATCACCACCACAAGCAACAGGATCGTCAGATTTTTTCGATTATGTTTCATTCAGAGAACCTCACTTTTGTCCGTAATAGACGAGGTTCATTATAAAAGAAAATAACAGTTCAGATTCGATCCGCTTGGTCGGCAAGCATGTCTACCCAAATCCTTTTGGCACCTCGGCGTAGACTCCACGCATGGTGTCGGGCAGTTCGCTGGCGAGGGCAAACATCACACGGTCCATAAGCGCAAGCGGAGTCTCGCCAGGTTTGGGGAGGATTGGCGGAAGAATCTTGATGATGACAGGATTCCGTCTGGGGAAGCGTTTGAAAAAGTTATCGGTGCCGACCACTGCCATGGGGACGATGGGACAGTTTGCGTCGAGAGCGAGGCGGGCAGAGCCGGTTTTGGCAACGCCGAGTCCCTTGCCTTTGGAGCGGGTCCCTTCGGGGAACATGCCAAGCACTTGTCGGTTTTCCAACACACGCGCAGCATGACGAAGCGCCCATTCATCCTTTTCGCCGCGATAGACGGGAAATGCACCCAGATCGCGGATGGCGGCTTCAAAGATGGGAATCTTGAATAAGCTGGCTTTGCCCATGAAGAAGATGGGACGCGGAATGCTCAGCTGCATGGGGATCACGTCGAAATTGGTGACGTGGTTGGCAGCCAGAACCACCGCCCCATCGGTGGGCAGGTTTTCGACACCCTGAACATCCAATTTCATAACGAGTTTGAAGATGCTGCCCAGCAAAAAAACAACGGACTTTCGAAACGGGGTAGATCGAAACGAGAAATGTAATCGTTCTCGAGGGTCAAAAAACGCAGTTTCAGACAAGATTTTCCTCTCACAAGGTTTGGGATTATACTTGAAGCAGGTATGGAGACCAGACGGTCAATTCCACCTAACATTCCAATTCAAAACCAGTCTAGATGATTCAAAAATAGGGTCTGGTTTTAGATAATAACCCCAGGAGTACAAAATGGACACAACGATTGAAAGCATCTCCGCGCTGGAAGTTCTCGATTCACGCGGCAACCCCACTGTGGAAGTGGAAGTCGTCTTAATGGATGGGTCGTGGGGGCGCGCTGCCGTCCCGTCGGGCGCATCCACGGGCGAGCACGAAGCGCTTGAAATGCGTGACGGTGACAAGAAGCGCTACCTCGGCAAGGGTGTGGCGAATGCGGTCGCCAATGTCAACGGCGTGATTGCAGACGCGCTCTTCGGTTGGGATGCTGCCGAGCAGAAAGCCATCGACATGGAATTGCTCGACATGGATGGCACACCGAACAAATCCAAGCTCGGCGCGAACGCGATTCTGGGCGTGAGCCTGGCAGTTGCCAAAGCCGCTGCCAATTCCTTTGGCATGCCGCTCTATCGCTACCTCGGCGGCGTGTACGCGCATGTGCTGCCTGTGCCGATGATGAACATCATGAACGGCGGCGCTCACACTGGCTGGCAAAGCACCGATATGCAGGAGTTCATGGTCATGCCGTTCGGCGCATCGTCCTTCTCTGAAGGTTTGCGCTGGGGTGCGGAAATTTACCATGCTCTTAAATCTGTCCTGAAGGAAAAAGGCTATAGCGCGCTCGTCGGTGATGAAGGCGGGTATGCGCCTGCGCTGAAGGCGAACAACGAAGCGATTGAACTGATCCTCGCTGCGGTTGCGAAAGCCGGATTCAAAGCTGGTCGTGGTGAACAGGTGGCGATTGCGCTCGACCCCGCCGCTTCGGAACTGTACGACGAGAAGACCAAGAAATACAACCTGCGCAAGGAAGGCAAAGAATTGACCGGCGATCAGATGGTGGAATTCTGGGCGAAGTGGGTCAAGGACTACCCCATCGTTTCCATTGAAGACGGTCTCGCGCAGGATGATTGGGATGCGTGGAAGTTGATGGTTAAGACCGTCGGTGACAAGTGCCAGATCGTCGGTGATGACCTGCTCGTCACGAATCCCGAACGCGTCCGCAGGGCGATCAAGGAAGATGCTGCGAATGCTCTGCTTGTGAAGGTCAATCAGATCGGTTCATTGACCGAGACCATCGAAGCCGTGGATCTTTGCCATCGCGCGGGTTGGCGTGCGGTCACGTCGCATCGCTCTGGTGAGACGGAAGATGCCACCATCGCAGACCTTGCTGTGGCGCTCAACACCGGTCAGATCAAGACGGGCGCCCCCGCCCGCTCGGATCGCGTGGCGAAGTACAACCAGCTCCTGCGCATCGAGTCGGAACTGGGAGATACTGCCAGGTATGCCGGTTGGGATGCGCTGAAAGTTAAGTAAACAAACGGAGGACGGCCGCTGCAAAACGACCGTCCTCTTTTTTCAGCGGGGATCAAATTCACAGGAACAGAATCAGGTTCAACGTCTGGTGTGAAGCGGGTGTTGAACCTGAGATTCTTTAATTAATTTGACAAACTTTTCCAAATCACTATAATTAGTTTGTTGCTCCAACATACTAATTCATATGAATACTAAAATCACGGCAGACCAGGCATTCGTGCGCGAGACCAACCTCTCGTTGGTTTTGCGCCTCATACACAATCAGGCGCCGGTTTCCCGCGCGCAGCTGGCATCCATCACGGGCTTGAACAAATCCACGGTCTCGAGTTTGGTGGATGAACTTCTGGAGCGAAACCTTGTTCATGAATCAGGCAGCAATATAGGCGGCGCGGGTCGCCCGGCAACCTTACTGGAAGTCAACCCGCAGGTGGGGTATGTCATCGGCATTGAACTCGGTGTGGATTTTGTATCTGTTGCGGTGACGGACTTTCTTGGCAGTATCGTCTGGCGCAGGCGCGAAGACGCTGACCCATCGGAAGATCAGGATAGGATGATCAACCAGACGCTGCGCATCGTCAAAGAGGCGATGATCACCGGTAGAAAAAAGAATTATCATTTTTTGGGAATGGGTCTTGCCACACCCGGAACCGTGGATGTGGAAAAAGGGATCTTAATCTTCGCCCCGAACTTGCATTGGCGAAACGTCCCATTCGTAAAGATATTTTCGGAACAGACCAAGCTAAAGGTGTTCGTTGAAAACGATGCAAACGCAGCGGCGATCGCCGAGCATCTCTTCGGCGCAGCGCGGCAATGTCAGGATTTTATTTTTGTGTTTGCAGGGGTTGGCATTGGCGGGGGGCTGTTCCTGAACGGAAAACTGTACCGCGGCAAGAACGGGTACGCTGGTGAGATCGGTCACTCCCCCATCATGGCAGAACCGTCGCAGAATGTCTGTCACTGCGGAAACCGTGGCTGCTGGGAAACCTATGCCAACCAATATTCGATCATTCAGCGGGTGCAGGCACGCCTGGAAGTGAGGCGCTCCAGCATTATTCCCAAATTGATGTCGGAGCACAATTCGCCCCTGAATATTCCGCTCATTAAACAGGCAGCAGATGCGGGTGATGCCGAAGCCATTGATTCGTTCGCGGAAGCTGGGCATGCCATGGGGCAGGGCTTTGCCAGCCTGGTTAACATCTTCAATCCTGAAAAGGTTATTCTCGGTGGACCGTTGAGTACAGCCGGAGAGTATCTACTGCCGGCCGTCAAAGAAACGGTCAGACGATATTCCATGCATGAGATCGGTCAGCAGGTGGAAGTGCAGCTTTCCACCTTTGGTCCCGATGCCAGCCTGATCGGCGCGATCGCCATCGTGGTGGACGACGCCCTCTCGCATCCAATAACCATCGGACGGAGGTGATCGCGTCCCGGGGCATACTCTTTTGTTTTTCCACAACCCACGACTGATCCTGCGAGGAGAGAACGCTGTTCCTCCCAACAGGGGTTTCCTGCGCAATATGCCGCAGGTGTTCACAGGCTAACCATTCCCTGGGCTGGGTGACCAGCCCTGTTATTTTCCAATGCAAAAATCAACCAGACTTAATACCCTCCTCCTGACAGCAATCTGTTTCTTCGCATTCTTCATCTTCGGTTTTACCGATAATCTCAAAGGTCCCACCCTGCCTTCCATGATCGCCGAATTGAACATCGACTATGGCACCGGCGGGAATATCTTCTTCGGTGAATATCTTGGCTTCCTGATCGCCACACTCCTTACCGGCATCCTGGCAGACCGCTTCGGTCTCAAGATCGTCATGGTGATCGCAAGCATTTTCCTCGCAATTGGCGTCGGCGGTTACAGCACCCTCGCAACCGCCTCCCTGCTGGCAGCCTCGCTCTTTATCATAGGCTTGGGGTTGGGCGCTTTCGAACTCGGTCCCAATGCCATCATCGTCAGCGTATACCGCGAACAAAAAGGGTTGTACCTCAACCTGATGGCAGTGATGCACGGGTTGGGCGCCATGCTCGCACCGCTCTTCGCAAGCTGGATGTTCGGGATGGGCGTCTTCTGGCGTGACATCATCCGCTGGGACCTGCTGCCCATCGGCATCCTTTTGCTTTTCTCACTGCTTCTGCGCTTCCCAAAAGCGGAAGAAAAAACCTCGCTCGATTTTCGAAACATACCCAAAGTGGCTTTTAAGAATCACCTGCCACTCTTTTACGGCGCAATGTTGTTCTACGTTGCCGCAGAGATCGGTCTCGCCTCCTGGCTGGTGGCATATCTTCAGGACGTGCGCAGTGTCTCCGTGGAATCAAGCAATCAGGCGCTGGCATTCTTCTTTGGAATGCTCATGGTTGGGCGTCTACTTGGCGGTTTTGTCGTTCACCGGCTGGGATATCTCCGCTCGGTGCTCACCGCCACGTTGCTTGCCGTACTCAGCCTGACGCTCGGCATTTTCACCGACTATCACATTCTGATCCCATTGACAGGTTTCTTCTTTTCCATCATCTTCCCCACACTCACCGCCGCTGTCTCCGACGCGCAGCACGAAAACCTCAACACCATCCTTGGCGTCTTATTTGCCTTCTCCGGCTTGGGCGGTATGCTCGGTCCGTGGCTCATCGCTTGGAGCAGTGATTTCTTAGGACTGGAAACCGGCTTCATCACCACCATCATCCTCGCTGCATTCACCCTCTTCTTTGTCTTCATTTTGAACAGGAGGACAGACCATGGAAAAAATTCTTAACTGGGGACTGCTCTCGACGGCAAAGATCAACCAGGAGTTGATCAAACCCCTGCGCGCTTCAAAACGGACCCGCTTACTGGCAGCTGCTTCGAGAAGCCAGGTCAACGCCGACGCCTACGCCCGCGAGTGGAAGATTCCGCGCGCGTACGGAAGTTACGAAGCCATGCTCGCCGACCCGGAGATCGACGTCATCTACAATTCGTTGCCCAATCACCTGCACGCCGAGTGGACGATCAATGCCTTGCGCGCTGGAAAACATGTCCTTTGCGAGAAGCCGTTCGCGCTCTCCCTCGCCGAAGTGGATGCGATGATCGCCGCCGCACAGGAAACCGGCAAGGTACTAACAGAAGCGTTCATGTATCGGCATCATGTACAGACAATTAAAGTAAAAGAGATTGTCGATAGCGGCGCACTTGGCAAATTGCAATTAATCAAGGGAGCCTTCAGCTTTATGCTCGCCCGCCAAGGGAACTATCGCAACATAAAAGAAATGGGCGGCGGCAGTCTCTGGGATGTAGGCTGTTACCCGATCTCGTATGCGCGCATGATTCTCGGGGAGGAGCCGCTCGAAGTTTTCGGCTGGCAGGTTGAAGGTCCGGGTGGGATCGATGAATCCTTCCACGGACAAATGCGTTTTGGGAGCGGAGTCCACATGCAGTTCGATTGCGGCTTCAAATCCCATTCCCGCTCGCACATGGAAATCGTCGGCACAGAAGGTGTTCTATACATTCCGCAGCCGTTCAAACCAGGGCTCAAAACCGAGATCCAACTCACCCGTGGAGACGAGCAGCAAAGGATCCGCATTAAAGGGAGCGAGTTGTATCTGGGTGAAGTCGAAGATATGTGCGAGGCGGCTATCGACGGAAACGCCCCGCGCATTTCTCTTGCCGACAGTCGTGGAAATATCGCCGCCATTCTGCGCCTGCTTGAATCGGCAAGAACCGGAAAACCCCTGCAAATGTAGGGGTTTTTGTTTGACCAGACAACTAAATCCGTCTTCCAAAGCATAGGTCAAAAAACGTTCTTGTGATTATAATAAAAGCACCATATTCTTAAGACTGGAGGTCAATCATGGCAAGTGTTACGTACAAAAATGTAATTAAACGATTTGGTGATCTGGAGATCATCAAGAGCCTCAACATTGAGGTTGAGGACAAGGAATTCCTTGTATTGGTGGGTCCATCGGGCTGCGGGAAGACAACCGCCCTGCGCCTGCTGGCTGGATTGGAAGAGATCACCGAAGGTGAGATATTAATCGGTGAGCGCGTGGTGAATGATGTTGCGCCGAAGGACCGAGACATTGCCATGGTTTTCCAGTCTTATGCTTTGTATCCGCATCTCTCCGTGTACGACAACATGGCGTTCGGCTTGAAGCTGAGGAAAACCCCCAAGGATGAGATCCAGCGCCGGGTCAGTGAAGCGGCGGAGATTCTGGGCATCACCGATCTGTTGCAGCGCAAGCCGCGCCAGCTTTCGGGCGGTCAGCGTCAGCGTGTTGCGGTTGGTCGCGCCATCGTGCGCGAACCGAAGGTCTTCCTCTTTGATGAGCCGCTCTCCAACCTTGATGCGAAACTGCGTGTTCAGATGCGCGCCGAGATCAGCAAGCTGCACCAGCGCCTGCAAACCACCTTCATTTATGTGACCCACGACCAGACCGAAGCCATGACGATGGCGAGTCGCATCGCGGTGATCAACAAGGGTATCTTGCAGCAGCTGGATACGCCGCAAAATCTCTACGACCGCCCCAATAACCTGTTCGTGGCTGGGTTCATCGGCTCGCCTGCGATGAACTTCTTCCCGGCGACGCTGGTAAAGAGCGGGGAGAAAATGTATGTGGAGACAGGCGACTTCAAGGTCCAGATTCCTGATGCGCTTGCCGCGCCTTATAAATCCATGGATGGCAGGAAGGTTGTTTTTGGAATCCGCCCTGAAAACATCCACGATCCCGAATTTGCCCCGCCGAATATCCACGGTGAGAAGGTGAATACCAAAGTGGATGTGACCGAGTTGATGGGTAATGAGACCTTCCTCTATCTTGTCAACGGAAAGAATACGTTCATCGCCCGTGTCGATCCGCGCTCGCACCGCCGCGTGGGCGACGAAACCCAGGTGATCTTCGACATGGACAAGTTCCACGTCTTTGATGCAACTACCGAAGAAGCGATTCGATAATCGAACACCGTAAGGAGGTGATCGCCCCTACCTGATAAAATCATCATTTCGACTCCACCGAAAAAGAAAGCAACGTTTTCAAATCATTTCAAGGAGTAAAAGAGAATGAAAAAGAATTTTCTCGCTTTGTTGAGCGTGTTGGTGATTGCCTCCCTCGCGCTCGCTGCCTGTGGCGGCGGTGGCGGCGCCTCGACCACCCAGGGTGAAGTCACCTTCTGGCATGCCTACGGCACCGGATCCGCTGAAGAAGCGGCTCTCGCCAAACTGCTCGAGCAGGCGAAGACCGACCTGCCGAACATCACCATCAATGTCCTCCAGGTTCCTTTCAACGACATCTTCAACAAGTATGACACCGATGTCGCTGCGGGCGGCGGTCCGGACATGTTCATCGCTCCGAACGACAACCTCGGCGGACAGGCCCGCGCTGGAACGATTGCAGATATTACCGCCCTCGTTGAAGGCAAGCTCGGCGATTACAGTGAACTCTCCCAGGGCGGCATGATGTACGACGGCAAGATGTACGGTATCCCCGAGTCGATGAAGGCTGTCGTCCTCTGGTACAACACCGATCTGATGCCCACTCCTCCCGCCACGACCGATGACCTCAAGGCGATGATGGAAGGCGGCACGCCGGTGGCTGTGTCCTTCGGCTGCTACCACCACTGGGGCTTCTTCGGCTCCTTCGGCGGACAGATCTTCGATGACCAGTTCGGTTTTGTGACCGGTGCTGACAACCAGGCGAAGGTTGCCGATGCGATGTCTTACCTCAACGACCTGTACCAGATCTCCGTTGAAAACGGCTGGCCCCGCAATGACAGCGATGGTCTCGCTCCCTTCACCGAAGGTTCTGTTGCCGCAATCACCAATGGTAACTGGGCAATGGGTGACTACCGCAATGCGCTCGGCGACAAGCTCGGCGTAGCCCCGATCCCCGCCGGTCCTGGCGGCGCTTCCAACCCGCTGCTCGGTGTGGACGGCTTCTACTTCAACCCGAACAGCCAGAACACGGAAGCTGCCATCGAGGTCGCTCTCTACCTGACCAACACTGCCGCACAGCAAATGATGATGGACGAAGCCGGTCACGTTCCTGCGAACACCACTGTTGAAGTGACCGACCCGCTCATTCAGGGTCTGCTCGATGCGTTCTCCACTGCCTACTTCCGCCCGCAGGTGGAAGCCATGGGCAATTATTGGGGCAACTTCTGCGGAACCGACCAGGTCTTCGATGCCGGAACCCCGGCTGCCGACTGGGTCGCGACTGCCTTCGAAAGCGCCACCAAGTAGTTTCAGATTTTCGTAAAAAGGGAGCGGACAAGGGAACTTGTCCGCTCTCCCTTCATTAGTGGAAAAGATTTACTGAGGAGACAACCATGGCAGTTGCCAAATCTTCCTTCAAAAAATCGAAACAAAAGAACGCGGTCCTGCCATATCTGTATCTGTTGCCCGCCTTTCTGATCATGGGGGTGATCACATTCTACCCGCTCATTTACCAGGTCATCATTTCATTCACCAACTTCGAATCCAAGCACCTGTTGTTGGGACTGAAATCGCCCGAGCTGGAATTCATCGGACTCAAAAACTACATTGATATTTTCACGGCTGCCCTGCCGGTCGAGAACTTCAATTTTTTCCGCGTGCTTACCTTCAATTTCTGGTGGGCGATCAGCAATGTATTTTTGCATGTTCCCGCCGGTGTGTTGATCGCCGTCCTGCTTAATACCGAAGGACTCTGGCTGAAAAGAATCTATCGCGCGGTGTATATCCTTCCTGTCGTTGTTCCACCGCTCGTCGTCGCCACCGTCTGGACGAACATCTTCGATGAACGGTACGGGGCAATGAATCAGCTGCTTACCTCGCTCTCAATGGCTTTCTTCGGCGGAACAGACCCGATCTACATTCGCTGGTTTGAAGACGTGCGCCCGCCCATCCCCGGATTCCTGCCCGGCGCGCCGCTCACCCTTGCCTACTACGCGATGATGATCGCCAATTTCTGGCTCGGCTGGCCCTTCATGTCTGTCGTGGCGACCGGCGCCTTGCAATCCATCCCCAAAGATTTGTACGAAGCCGCCTCCATCGACGGAGCCACAGGCAGCCAGCAGTTCTGGGGCATTACCGTTCCGCTGCTGCGCCCTGCCATGATCCCCGCCGCCGTGTATGGCTTTACCCTAACGTTCAATCTTTTCAACTTCGTATTCTTCATGACGGGAGGAGGTCCGGCGCGTACAACCGAACTCCTTGTCACCTTCGCGTACAACCTTGTCCGCAACCTGCGCTGGTATGGTGTGGCAGCGGCATTCGCAGTCATCATCTTCTTTGTGGCACTGGTGGTCTTCCTCATCACCAACCGCATTACACGCGCCACTCAAAACTACCAGGAGGCGTAACATGGCTGTTCAACCTCAAACCAACAAAAACCCAATCGTACGTTTTTTGAACATGAACACCTCCGGTCAAACCGGTGGACGCAGCCTGCCACTCTGGCGCCAATTGCTGCTGCAAGTGGTCGCGCTTGCCATCCTCATCACGGTGATGTTCCCCATCATGTACATCGTCACCCTGTCGTTCAGTTCGAAAACCACACGCCCATCGCAGCTGGAAATCCTTCCCAAGGAAATCTCCTTCGTCGCCTACCAGCAAGTGTTGGACAAACCCACCGGCAACCCGGTCACATTTATCGAACTGCTCAGGAATAGCTTCGTCCTCTCGATGGGCGTTGGCGCGGTCGCCCTGTTCATCGCGGTCAGCGCCGCCTACGCCTTCTCACGCTTCAAATTCAAAATGCGCGAAGTGCTCATGGTGCTGGTATTCATCCCGCTGCTCATGCCAGCCGTGGGGTTGAGTACGCCGCTGTACCTGTTGCTCAACCAGGTACAGGTCAAACAATGTGCCGACAACACCGTTGCCATTCAACCCATCACCACCTGTGACGATGGCAAAGGCAGGGTGCAGTTCAATCTGCGCGACTCGCTTTTCGGCGTCGGCATCGCCATGACCGCCTCCGCCCTCCCGTTTGCAGTCTGGAATCTGAAAGGCTACCTAGACACGATCCCGCGCGAACTCGAAGAAGCCGCCGCCATCGACGGCGCGGACGCCAACCAAACCTTCTGGCAGATCGTCATTCCGCTCGCCATGCCGCAACTCGCGGTCACCTTCTTCCTGGGCTTCATCGGGCACTGGCAGGAGTTCGTGCTGACATGGCTGTTCCTATCACAACCCAAAGATTACACCCTGGCGATGACCCTCTACAACATGACCGGTCAATACGCCAACAGCATCCCGTGGAACCGCTTCGCTGCCATGGCGGTCATTGTGGCGCTCCCGGTTGCAGTCGTGTATATCGCCCTGCAAAAGCAGATCGTCGGCGGTCTTACCACTGGCAGCGTCAAAGGCTAAGCCACATTCAGCGCAAAACCCACATTTCCTCTTTCTTCTTTCACGAGAAGGAAGAGGAAATTTTTTCCCTTAGGCTCATACATGGTTAAGCGACTTTTCTCCACCCTTTTGCTTTTAACTGTTCTATCGGCTTGCGCTTCTCCCGCCCCGAAAGCGGATTCAACATCCCCAGCCACACCTACGCCGCAAATTCGCACCAGCGACTGGTGGAACAACGCAGTTTTCTACGAAATCTTCGTCCGCTCGTTCTACGACACGGATGGAGACGGCATTGGCGACTTCAACGGAATCACCCAAAAACTGGATTATCTCGAAGCGCTGGGGATCAACGCCATCTGGCTGATGCCCATCCACCCCTCCCCCTCCTATCACGGCTACGACGTGCTCGACTACTACGCCGTCAACCCCGAATACGGCACAATGGGCGATTTCAAAAATCTCCTGAATGAAGCGCATGAGCGGGACATCCGCATCATCATAGACCTCGTCATCAACCACTCTTCCAGTCAGCATCCCTGGTTCTTGGAGGCAAATTCCAATCCTAATTCACCCTATCGAGAATACTACGTCTGGGCAGAGGAACCCGGCGCAGGCAGTTGGCATGAGACAGAGAACGGCTATTACTACGGCTACTTCTGGGAAGGCATGCCCGACCTGAATTACAACAACCCCGCCGTGACGGAGGAAATGCTCAAGATCACCGATTACTGGTTGAACGAAATCGGCATCGACGGCTTCCGCGTAGATGCGGTCAAACATCTCATCGAGGTGGATGGAAAATTGGAGAACACGCCTGCCACCCATGCCTGGCTCAAAGATTTTTACACGGCATACAAGGCACAAGACCCGCAGGCTTACACCATCGGTGAAGTGTTCGGTGCGGGCTCTTCAGTGGTGAAAATGTACACAGGCAGTGAACTCGACCACATCTTCAACTTCGAAATGTCGAGCGGATTTGTGAACAGCACAAACGGCGGCGCAAACTCCGGCATTGTCAGCGCGATCAAGTTCGCACAAATGGATATGCCCGATTTCAACTTCGCCACCTTCCTCACCAACCACGACCAGAACCGCGTCATGTCCGTTTTCAACGGGAACATGGACAAGGCAAAGATGGCAGCGTTCTTGATGCTGACCTCGCCCGGAACGCCATACATCTACTACGGCGAAGAGATCGGCATGCAGGGGCAAAAGCCGGATGAAGATATCCGCCTGCCAATGCAATGGAGCGCAGACGAGTTTGCAGGCTTTTCCACGGCTGAACCTTGGCGAGCACCTCGAATTGACTATGCGCAAAACAACGTCGAGACACAAACCGATGACCCGGCTTCCCTGCTGGAGCATTATCGGACATTGATCCGTTTGCGGAAGGAATTCTCCACATTACAAACTGCTGACATCCGCCTGTTGGATGCGGGAAATTCTGGTATCTTTGTCAACCTGCGTGCAGATGCAAGTGGAACCTACCTCGTTCTGGCGAACCTGACCAGGGAACCCATCAACGAGTATGCCATTGACCTCAACCAAGCCGGGCTGGCGGAATCCTTTGCCGGCGTGGAAACGCTTTTTGGCGAGGGTCAGGCTCAGGTTCCGGAACGAAGCAGTGACTCTTTTCAGCCGTACCAACCGTTCGAGAGTCTGAATCCGTACGCAATGTACGTCATCAAATTTATTCCATAAGGACGAGAAACTTTATGACCACACCAAACTGGGTGAAGGATGCCGTTTTTTATCAGATCTTCCCCGACCGTTTTGCACGCAGTAAACAGATGCCCGATCTTGGGTTCGAAGCATGGGACAGCGCGCCCACTCATCATGGATTCAAGGGCGGCGACTTGTATGGCGTGATCGAGAAGTTGGACTACTTGCAAGACCTGGGAATCACCGCGATCTATTTCAACCCGGTCTTTGCGTCGGCTTCGAATCATCGTTATCACACCTTTGATTATTACAACGTGGATCCGCTCCTGGGCGGAAATGATGCGTTGAAGAAGTTGTTGAAGGAATCGCACAAGCGTGAGATCCGTGTGGTGTTGGATGGCGTATTCAATCACGCTTCGCGCGGGTTCTGGCAGTTTAGTCACGTGCTGGAAACGGGTGCGGCATCCCCATACAAGGACTGGTTTCACTTCGATGAAGAGCGACTGAGAGGACGCAAACATTGGGGCGCGTATCCTTCGCCGCATGAGCAGAAATTATTGGGGCAGGAAGACAGCCTGACCGCGATTGGCTATCGCGCATGGTGGAATTTGCCCGCGCTGCCGAAGTTCAACACGAATACACCCGCTGTGCGCGAGTTCCTTTTCGATGTGGCGGAGTATTGGATCAAGTTTGGCATTGACGGCTGGCGGCTGGATGTTCCGGGCGAGATCGATGACGATGAGTTCTGGCGTGAATTCCGCCGCCGTGTGCGAGCGGTCAACCCGGAGGCGTACATTGTCGGCGAGATCTGGCATGAGGCGCAGCGCTGGCTTCAGGGTGACCAGTTCGATGCGGTGATGAACTATCTCTTCACGGCAGCTGCGTTGAGTTTCTTCGCAGATGGTCACCTCAACATGGATATCATTCATCAAGCAGGCGGGCTCAAAGATCGCGTCCATCGGATGCATGCCAAAACTTTCGCAGACGAAGTGGATCGCATCCTGAATTTGTATCCAACCGATATTACGTTCGCGCAGCTCAATCTGTTGGATAGCCACGATATGCCAAGATTCCTTTCGTGTGCCAACGGTGACAAGAACTCGCTCAAACTGGCATGGCTGTTCCTCTTTACCATGCCCGGCGCACCATGCATCTACTACGGTGATGAAGTGGGTGTGGATGGCGGGCACGACCCGGATTGCCGCAAGGCTTTCCCGTGGGATGAGGCGAAATGGGACATGGACCTGCTCAACTACGCCAAGGCATGTATTGCCCTGCGAAAAGGTCAAAAGGCGCTGCGACGCGGCGAATACAAACGCGTCCACACTGAGGATGATCTGATGGTCTTCGCCCGCACGCTCAAAGATGACACGGTCATCACGGCGTTCAACGCATCGAACACGAACCGGCATTTTGAATATGATTTTGGAAGAACGCCGAAGATTCTGTTTGGGACTCCGGTCATCGATGGCAATCGCATCACCCTTCCACCGCGCAGCGGAATCGTGCTGAAGTAAAACCAGTTCACTTTCGTGGGTGCCAGGCAGGCTGAAAAATTCTCTACCCCGGAATACTCCGCGCTTGCAACACGTTCTATACGATTGACCACTGCCCGCCGCCGCGGAGAGCGGCGGCGGGTTTCGCTTACAAAAAAACAGATTAACAGGTTTTGACAGTTTTCCCAATAAAGTAGATCGACCAGTTTGCAGCATCTTGTTGTTGATGCTCGAGAATTGGATGTGCAGTTATGGTTTTGGTCGGGCAGAAAGATAGTGATATAATTCACATATCTTATTTCAATCCTTTGATCTTATAGGAGCTTTTTCAGAAAACATCGTTTAGCGGCATACACGCACTTTCATAATAATTTTTTTCAAAGCCTGGAGGCTGATTATGAAAAGCAATTCCGAATCCAAGCAAACGATAAAAGCATCAGATATATGGTCTGGCGGATACTCCTTCGCCATTTTGTTATTATTCTTGTTGGGGACTGCATTAATTGTGATCGGGACATTGGGCTTCCCAAACGGCTCTTTAATGAATGTAATTCTCGTCAATACAGGGGTAGCGATGGCGCCATCCGCCATAGTCGCTCAATTATTCAGACTCTTTCTATTTCAAGAAATTAAGTTTGAACTCACCCAACCTGTATTGAATGAGGTGAGAGACCGTCTGGGCCCGGAAATGCAGGAGCAAATAAAACAAATGCTCCATGAATACCGGGCTGAGAACACAGAGATCCTGGATAAATACAGGAGTGAAATAGATGTTTTGAAGTCTTTGGAAGATGCTGGAGTCATCAAGCCTTTCAGGAATCGGGAAATTGCCCTCGCAGCTTTTTCATCAGCTATCGACGCAGAGACCCGGGAAATCATGATTGTTGGATCGTCCCTAAAAGGTCTTCTCAAAAAGGATAAGTACAAGGAACTTGCAGATAAACTTCACTTCAAAGTATCGCAAGGGGGCGTAGCTGTCAAATTTCTCTTAACCCATCCTGTTGTTGCCGACCTTAGAGCCGGTCAGGAAGGGCGACAATCATCTGATATTGGAGCGGAAATTTTGGAGAGTTTGCGAATCTTGAGAGATTGGAAAGTTCCGCCGGAAAATGTAAGGCTGTATAGGGGAACCCCAACCTGTTTTGCAGTAAAGACGGAAAACCAAATGCTGTTGAATCCCTATCCATATGGCGAAGTGGCATATGACTCTCCTTGTTTCATCGTGAAAACGACCCAGGATAACCCCAGTTATATTTATCATGAATTCGAAAAATCACATTTTGGAGCATGGGATACAAAGGTAGCCGTAAAGATCTACAACTTTGACGAAAGCATCTCAGATCTTGAAAAGAGTTTAAACAAATACGCACAGACTGTTTCGCAAATGTTCAGTTAGAATAGGCAGGTCATACCCTCTTGGGGTAGACCTATCTCATGAACCATATTGCGACTTCACTGAAACGCTTTCTACTTGTCGAACAATGTCCTGCAGATTGGAAAGGCTTGGACCTGTATCTATTTCGAGATCAGGATGTTGTATTTTACGTCGGGCAATCGCACCTTGCCTTTGCGCGCGTTTGGGAGCATTTGCTCAGCGGCTTCAAAGGGCATTCCATCGTTGGGCGTTTCGTCTGGTGCAACTGGCCCCAGTCCATGAACTTCACAATTGAGTTGCTGAGTTCGCGCGCCGAACAATTCAATGAGGTGGGGAATGATTTGAACGCCTCGGAGCGGCTACTCATCCAGCATTTCACACCATGTTTCAACATCTCTCAAAATAGCCTGCCAATCCCCATCCCCCCACACTATTTGCCGCCCAACGCCCCGTTCAGGCGCAGGCGTAGTTTGAACATGCTCCTCCATGAAGCAGAGCGGGCGGTGAAGGCAGAAGACACAAAACTCTGGATGGATACGCTGGAATAACCCCGCCTGCCAAGACGTTTTAGTTCGCCCATACTGCCTTCACCAATTCCGGCAGAATTTCCCCCGATCTTCCGTGGAAGGCAAAATCCACGTTGGGGGTCAGCGGTGTGGGCTCGGCGTTGACTTCGATAACTACAGAACCATTGTTCCGCGCGGCATGAGCGAGGGATGCCGCAGGTTGTACCAAGCCGGATGTGCCGATGGAAAAGAAGACCTGGCACGCCCGCGACGCCTGCACCGCGGATTCGAGTTCCGCGCGCGGCAGCGCTTCACCAAACCAGACGACGTCTGGTCGCAACAGTCCCCCACAGATTTCACAAGCCGGAACCATTTCGGAGTCATCGCCCCAGGTTTCGGTGAACGTTCCACACGCTGAACAGCGCACGCGTTGAATATTGCCGTGCAATTCCAGCACATTTTTACTGCCTGCAAAACGATGCAATCCATCCACGTTTTGGGTGATGAGCGTGAAGTCGTGAATCCGCTGTTCCATTGCGACAATGGCATCATGCCCGGGGTTGGGTCGCACGCCCTTAACCGCCTCCCTGCGCCAGGCGTACCAATCCCAGACAAGTTTGGGTTCGCGTGCAAAGGCTTCAGGGGAGGCTAGATCTTCTGGCTTGTACTGCGCCCAAAGTCCGGTTTGAGCGTCTCGAAAGGTGCGCAACCCGCTCTCTTGCGAGACTCCAGCCCCGGTCAGCACAACAACGCGCGTGGCGGCTTTCATCAATCGAATAAAATCGGCGGGAAAATCCATCACGGTCTCACAGTGGCGGAAGTAGGCGTGACGGTGGGGATGCATTCCAACATTTTTACCCGTTCCTTGAAGATGTCTGTACGCCCGATCTCTTTGCCTGATTGGTTGGTCGCGACGATCTGAAATTCGATCCATGCGGTTTGGAAGAAGGCATCTTCAAGCATTTGGTCGCTGGAAAGGTCGTGGAAGTAAGTTCCTGCGCCGATGGTCTGCATGGAGATATTGGTCCATTTGCTGGCGCGTTCCGAGGTCAGGCTTTTGAAGCGGGCGAACAACAACACGTATCGGATGGTATCGCGATCCAGAACTTGCGCGGAGATTCGCACAGTCAGCGGCTCGCAGACGGAGCCTTTATAGATCTCGGTTTGGGAAATGTTGATGAAGAGAAAACCGTCCATTTGAATGGTGGGTGTAATGGTATCTTGTGGGGGTGGCGTGTCGGTTGCCAGAGAGGTCGCTGTGATGCTCGGCGTGAATGTGGCAGTTTTCAGACCGATCAACGTGGGCGTGGAGGTAAATGTCAGCGTCGGCGTGACCGGCGTTGCCGTGGGCAGCGGGGTATGTGTGATCGTGCTTGTGGAAGAAGGCGTGGCGGTGGCTTCAGCCGGAAGGAATTGCCCCACGGAGCACGAGAGTGAAAAAAGAATGAAGATGAGGAGCGTGGCAATTTTTTTCATGGGTTGTTCGGCTTGACGGTAGGCGGGCATCCCGTGGTTGGGTCGAGACACAGGCAGGGGAAGAGCGAGATCATATCGGTAAAAATACGCGAGCGTCCGATCTCTTCGCCTTCGATGTCGGTGGCGACCAGTTGAAAGAACACTCGCGACCTGAGGTAATGGTTATGCCCCTCGATCTCGCTTCCGATCATGCGATAGGTGAACAAACCGTTGCCGTTGTTGTACATCACATTACCGGATGTCCAGGGGGTGTAATCTTCAGCGTTCTCGTCTTTGACGCGCGTAAAGATGACCACACTGACCACGTCATCCGGATCATCCACAGTAGCGGTGATGGTCGCTTCATTATGTTTGCATCCGCCCCAGTATATTTTGCTTTCCGAAACCGTGACCGAATCGAACCCGGCGCCGGGTCCCACCGCGGTAGGGAATGGAACCTGTGAAGCAGCACCAGCTGCCGTGAAAATCGGAATGGGTGCGAACGTCGCCAACGGCTGGTTCGGGTCCTGCGTCGGAATCCGTACGATGGTGGGTGAAGGGGAGGGAATGGGTGTACTTGTCGGTCCTGCGGTATTGATCGGGGTAAATGTGATGAACGGTGACGGGCTGGGAGTAGGCGTGCTGACGGGCAGAAAGAAAATATCATTCATCGAACATGCCTGCATCAAAACCGCCAGCAACAACACAACAACTAGCTTACGCATATCAAACCTCTTTACACACGACTTATTTGGAGAGATCGTTCCATTATCAACAACAGTAAATGCAATTTTCGACCGTGGGTATTATATAATATTATGAAATCCAACCTTGTAATTTTACAATATTATGACCGCTATCGAAGTCAACCAACTGACGAGAGCCTTTCAATCCAAACGCAAAGCCGCAGGCCTGGCGGCATCGGCGCGCGCATTGTTCCAGCCGGAGTACAACACTGTCGAAGCCGTGCGCGGAATCTCCTTCCGCATGGAGGCAGGTGAACTGCTGGGCTTCATCGGTCCGAACGGTGCGGGTAAATCCACCACCATTAAAATGCTCACGGGCATTCTGCACCCCAGCAGCGGCGGAGCAAGGGTACTCGGCTTCACACCGTGGAAAGAACGCGAAAAACTCGCCTTTCAGATCGGCACAGTCTTCGGGCAGCGTCCACAACTTTGGTATCACCTGCCAGCCATCGATACTTTCCTTCTGTTCGGTAAGATCTACGAGTTGGATGACCGCGAAACACAAAAGCGGATCGACCTCCTTGCCGAGGCGTTTGAAATACGGGATCTGCTGGAGACTCCCGTCCGCAAACTATCGCTGGGGCAAAGGATGCGCTGCGAAGTTGCCGCTTCGCTTCTTCACCGCCCAAAGTTGATCCTGCTCGATGAGCCTTCAATTGGGCTGGATGTGGTTGCCAAGCAACACATCCGCGACGCGATCCGCCGAATGAATCAAGAGGAAGGTGTGGGAGTGCTGCTCACCTCCCACGATGCGGGAGATTTGGAAGCGCTTTGCAAACGCGTCATCATCGTCAACCACGGGCAGATCGTGTACGAAGACAAGGTCTCGAATCTGAAGCGCAAACATCTCACCACCAAACTGGTCGAAGTCCGCTACGCCGAGGAAGTCCCCGCCAATTTCCGGCTCGACGGCGTGGAAATCCTCAAAGTTGGGCGGTACGGCGTGAAACTGCGCTTCGACACCGATCAGACCGCTGTAGATTCCGTGCTGGCACATCTTTCCGGTGTCGGCGAACTGGTGGATATCACCATTTCCGACCCGCCGCTGGAAGAAGTCATCGCAAAGATTTACAGAGAGGCGGCGCCGGCGTCCTCATGAAAAAATATCTCGCCATCTTGAAGATGCAGGTCATCAATAACCTCGCCTACCCTGGTGATTTCCTTGGTCGTTCGGTGAGCATTGCTGTCTTCCTGTTCATTTTTGCCGGTCTGTGGCAAACGACATATATCATCGCCGGAACAGCCTCGATCAACGGGCTGACCTTTGCCAACATGATGTGGTACCTGATGATGGCAGAGACCATCGAACTGGGCAGACCGCGCACGAACCGTATCATTTCTGAGCAGGTCAAGAATGGCGAAGTGGCATACATCTTGAGCAAACCGTACAACTTTGTGCTGTATCACTTCTCTTTCGGGCTGGGAGATGGGCTCATGCGCATCGTCATCAACATCCTGGTCGGCATACTCGTAACCTGGCTGCTGGCAGGACCGCCGCCGAGTCTGCTTGGCTGGGGCATGGCGCTGATCACAATGGTCGGCGCGTGGATCCTGCACTTCTGCATGATGGCGCTGATCGGTCTGGCAGCGTTCGTGGTGGAAGAGACCAATTCGTTCGAATTGATCTACCAGAAATTCGTCTTCGTCCTCGGCGGGATGATGCTCCCGCTCGACCTGTTCCCCCAGTGGCTGCAAGAGATCGTGAGAGTACTCCCCTTCCCCTATATGATGTACGCCCCTGCGCGCCTGTTCGTAAAACCGGAATTTGACCTTTTTTTGCAAATGCTTGCAGGGCAATGGTTCTGGGTGGGTGTACTGGTCGTCTTGCTCGCGTTGGCATATCGCGGCAGTGAAAAAGTCCTGACCGTGAACGGCGGATGATATGAAAAACATCAAATTTCTCTTTGCCCTCTGGAAAGCCAACCTGCAAGCCGCCCTAGAATTCCGCGCCGCATTCCTGACCCAGATCATTTTCATGATGATCAACAACGGCGCCTATTTCATGTTCTGGTTCCTGTATTTTGACAAATTCAAGAACGTGCGCGGCTGGACGTTACAGGACATGATGCTGTTGTACGGCATTGCCGCCACCGCCTGGGGGCTGGCGGCATATTTCTTTGGTCACTTCACCACGCTGGGAGAGGTCATTGCCAATGGCAGGTTGGATTACTACCTGTCGCTGCCCAAACCCGTCCTTCTGCATGTGCTTGCTTCCAAAAGCCTTGGCAGCGGCATGGGAGATGTCATTTACGGCATTGGCAGTTTCATCTTATCTGGATATCTCTCATGGGATGGCTTCCTTCGGTATGTGCTCGGTGTTCTGGCAGGTGTTTGCATCTTCATCTCATTCCTGACCATCATCCAAAGCCTGTCGTTCTGGCTCGGGAATACCGTTGCGTTAAGTCAGATCGCCTTGAGCGCCTTGTTAACCTTTTCGCTCTACCCAAGCGCGTTATTCAACTCCGCGACCAAGTTCGTTTTGCTAACCATCATTCCCGCCGCGCTAGTGGGAACCGTCCCCGCCGAATTCGTGCGTTCTTTTACCTGGAGCAGCTTGCTGCAAATGTCCGCTGGAGCGTTGATATTCCTCGTGTTGGCAGTATCCATGTTTCGATCTGGGTTGAGGCGGTATGAATCTGGAAGCGCGATCCAGGTGGAGGTATAGTGAACAAGCAAGAGATCGAATAGGGTCTTAAAATTCACTTACGCTTCTTTTGAAGTAGAATCAATTCTAAAAAATGATAATAAACATTATCTTCTTAATGAATAAAAAGAATGGATGAAAGGATTGCGAGGTGAAATAATGAAATCATTCCATCCGATCTATTTTTTTCTGATTAGTATGATGACTTTTTCATGCACGATGCCAGCTACCACTGCAGAGGATATCAATCTCTTCTTTGGACGCCCTCAGGATGGAGATGTCATCATGGTCGGTGAGACTTTCGACATGCTTGCGAATGGGGTTAACACCGGAGGACCTATATCCCGCATTCTGTTCTTTGCGAATGGAGTTCTGGTCGGGGAGTCACCAAACGCAGCCGGTGAAAACATCGTCGCTTCGCACAGGTGGACGCCATCTGAGCCGGGGCGGTACACTTTGCAGTTTTCAGCACAACGCGGCAGTGAGTATCATTATTCACCTACAATTGTAGTATGCGTTCTTCCATTTCAAATTGCACCGGGGCATCCTACTGATATCTATGCTCACGGCTACGAAGGCGATTGTGTAATTCCCACCCCAGCAGATTCAACTACCTCAGGAGATCCGACAACAAACACAGTGAGCGCGGGTCCTAACCCTTTAACATACGTGCCACTCTATTACGAATATTGCCCAGACAAAACCCGCATTGTTAATTTTAAGTTTTACATAAATGACCCGGGGGACGATGTAGTTTTCACAGCAATCGATATCCAAATGGATCCTGCCCTGTTCGGCCGCATCAGCGGCGAGACTACATTAGCACTGACCCGCATTGCAACTGTGCCGCCGAGCACCAAACAATTTGCAGGCAGCCTAGACATGCACATCTACCTTAGCCGATCGTTGACTGTTCCGGAAACTGGCGAAGGACTTAGTGGAAACTTGACCTGGAGGGCGCGTGCATTTGACCGGAGCGGGGAGATCATCCTGGAAGAAGGTCCATTCACCATACCCGTCACGCCAACAACATGCGAGGACATTCCATTAGCGACTTTCACACCTACGACAACCCCTGCCAGTGTCCCTACCATAGAAGAGGCACAAATTACCGCTACACCCGCTAGCGCAGCACAATGCCCACCCGGAAGTTATTATTCTGAAATTACAAAAAAATGCTACCAAATCGCCATCCCCACCGCTACAAAAAAAGTAAAGGATGATGGAGGAGGCTCGGCATGTGTGCAACCTGCATCTTGCAACCAAAATGAAATCTACAATGGATGTAACTGTGTTCCCATATCTTCACCATAAAGGCTATTCCGGAAATTTCGCAAATGAATAAAGCAGAATTGGGAAGAGAGCTGGATGAAACCCATCGCCGCTTCATTGACCTTGTGGAGTCGATCCCGGAATCCGATTATTCTCTCCCCTCTGACAACCCGGCATGGACGGTGGGCGACATCCTTTTCCACATCACGCTGGGTCCGCGGGCACTGGCTCTGGAGGTTTGGATGACGATCTACGCGGCTGGGCTGTACAACCTTCTGATGCGGCATTTTCCTTCCCGTTTTTTCAACTCGGTCAACGCCTGGTTCGGCAGCGGACGCAGCGCACGAGTCAACCGTCAGAGTTTGCTCAAGGTATACGGGGAGGCGCACGCAGTCATAAAGTCCAGATTGAAGCGGACGCGGGAAGAGGATTTGGCAAAAACGGCGGTTTATCCCCTGGATTATGTGTCCGATCTCAAAGGCGAGGTCAGCATCGAGCGGCTTTTCCGCTATGTGACCGGGCATTTTGAGGAGCATGAGCGGGCATTGAGGCGCGATTCTCTGGTATAATCCCTCCCCGTGACTGGTCCTACCGACGGTAAGCCCCTTGGGGAACGCTATCGGCACGGAGACCTGCAAATTTTTGAGAAAGGAGACGCATACGTCATGCCGCTCGCAAAGGAAGTTAAGACGAAGGCGATCGAAGATTTTCATCGCCACGACAAGGACACCGGCTCGCCTGAAGTTCAGGTTGCCATCCTCACCAACCGCATTCAGCAGTTGACCGAGCACTTGCGCAACAACAAGCAGGATCAATCCTGCCGCCGTGGTCTGCTCAAGTTGGTGGGTCAGCGCCGCCGCTTGCTCACCTATCTGCGCCAGAGCAATTATCAGTCGTACCTCAGTGTCACTGAACGTTTGAACTTGCGCCGCAAGTAAGAAAGTTAGACCCTAAAGGTCTTTGAGACCTTTAGGGTCTTTATGTAAACCCGCCGTCAGGAATTGAACAGCGCGAACAACTCGGTTGTTCCCACTCTTCAGTCCCTGACCCCGAGGCGGGAGTTTTCAGGGGCGGCTGTGTTTCGCCCACATTTAGGAGACAATTAAATATGAAACCCGAAGGTAAACGTTATTCGGCTGTCGTTGGCAACAAGACAGTAACCATCGAAACGGGTCGCTTAGCCGGACAGGCTGGCGGCGCTCTTACGCTTGGAATCGATGAAGCGATTGTGTTCGCCTCCGCCACCATGGGAGGTGTGCGCGATGGGATCGATTTCTTCCCCCTGAGCGTGGAATACGAAGAGAGACTCTATGCAGGAGGGAAAATTCCCGGTTCGTTCTTCCGCCGGGAAGGTCGCGCCACAACGGATGCGATCCTCACCGCAAGATTGACCGACCGACCTTTACGCCCGCTCTTTCAGGATGGCATGCGCAATGAAGTGCAGGTCATCATGTATTCCTTCTCGTCTGACGGGGTGAACCCGCTCGACATCCTCGCCATCAACGCCGCTTCGGCTGCGATCATGATCTCGGACATTCCCTGGGGCGGACCTGTCGGCGCCGTCCGTGTGGGGCGTGTGAACGGCGAGTTCGTGATCAACCCGACCTTCGCCGAAATGGACGCCTCTGACCTCGACCTGCGCATTGCCGGCACAAAGGAAGCCATCCTCATGGTGGAGTGCGGCGCGAACGAGATTCCCGAAGACGTGATGGTGCAGGCGCTGGAATTGGGTCACGCTTCCATTCAGCCGATCATTGACTTGCAATTGCAAATGGCTGCCGAGATCGGCAAGCCCAAGCGTGAGATCAAATTGTTCCTTCCGAGCGAAGAAGTTAAGAAGAAGGTCTTCGACCGCGTCAGCGGACCGATGAATGAACTGCTGGACAAGCCGCTCTCCAAAGTAGAGTTCTACACTGGCATGAGCGCCATCAAGGAAGCCGCCGAAGCCGAATTCTGTACTGTAATCGAAGGCGGAAACCCCGCCGACGCCATGCCCGTTAATGAATTCCGCGAGGCGTTCGAACTGGCAGAGCAGGCAATCGTCCGCGAGCGCATTTTGAGCATGGGCGCCCGCCCCGATGGTCGCAAACCGACTGAGATCCGCCCGATCTGGTGCGATGTGAACGTCTCGCCCCGCGCTCATGGAACCGGTCTGTTCACCCGTGGCGAGACCCAGATCCTCTCCTTTGCAACGCTCGGCACTCTCGGCGAAGCGCAGGAATTGGACAACCTCTCCCCTAACGACACCAAGCGCTACATGCACCACTACAACTTCCCGCCCTTCTCCACGGGTGAAGTCAAACCCCTGCGAGGACAAAGCAGGCGCGAGGTTGGTCACGGTGCGTTGGCTGAACGCGCGCTTGAACCGGTCATCCCGACCGAAGAAACCTTCCCGTATGCCATCCGTGTGGTATCCGAGGCATTGTCTTCCAACGGCTCGACCTCAATGGGTTCGGTCTGCGGTTCGACCTTGGCTCTCATGGATGCGGGCGTGCCGATCAAGGCGCCTGTCTCTGGTGTGGCGATGGGTCTTATCACCGATGAATCTGGTCGCTATCAAATTTTGACCGATATCCAAGGCACCGAAGATCACCTAGGCGACATGGACTTCAAGGTCGCAGGGACATCTGCGGGTATTACGGCTCTGCAGATGGATATCAAGATCAGCGGCTTGAGCGCCCAGATGATGAAGGAAGCGCTCGAACAGGCTCGTGTGGCACGCATGTCCATCATGGACAAGATGTTGGCTTCCCTCGCGGAACCGCGCAAAGAACTCAAGCCGCACGCCCCACGCATCATTACCGTCAAAATTCCCGTGGACAAGATCGGCGCGCTCATTGGTCCGGGCGGCAAGAATATCCGCGCCCTGCAGGATGAAACTGGCGTCAAGATCGACATCGAAGAAGACGGCACCGTTTACATTGCCTCAACCGATGGTGTGGGCGCGAAAATTGCTCAGGAACGCATTGAGGGCTTAAGTGAATCCGCTGTGGCTGGCAACATCTACACGGGCAAGGTTGTGCGCGTGGAAGCCTTTGGTGCCTTTGTCAACATCATGCCTGGTGTGGATGGTCTCGTACATATTTCGCAGCTCGATAGCGAGCGTGTGGAAAAGGTCGAGGATGTCTGTGTGGTCGGTGATGAACTGACCGTGATGGTCACCGATGTGGATGCTGGCGGAAAAGTCCGCCTCTCACGCCAGGCTGTACTCGAAGGCTGGACACTCGAAGAAGCCCGAGAAAAGGATAAGGGCGGCGGTGGACGCAATGGCGGCGGGCGTGGCGGTGATCGGGGTGGTCGCGGCGGCGGACGTGGTGGTGATCGTCGTGGCGGCGGGGACCGCGGCGGACGAGATCGCCGATAATCAACAAAATCGCAGTGGACGAGGAAATCCTCGTCCACTTTTTTATTAATTTGCCTGAAATAATCCGACACGCTTGCTCATATTTTGGGGTTATAACAAGCATAACTCCATACTCGGAGTAATAGACCAACAGAGGAGACAAGACCATGCAAGAGAGTGTACTTTCGAACGTTGTTTTGCCGCTCGCCATTATCATTATCATGGTGGCATTGGGCATGACCCTGACCATTGCCGATTTCAAGCGCGTCTTTACCCAGCGCAAACAGGTATTGATTGGGCTGTTATGCCAATTGGTGCTTTTGCCGATATTGGGCTTTCTTGTCGCAGGCGCTTTTGCGCTCCCAGCCGTGTATGCCATTAGCATCGTCCTGCTGGCAGCCGCGCCCGGTGGAGCCACCTCAAACCTGATCGTCCATGCCGCCGACGGTGACCGCGCCTTGTCTGTTACACTGACCGCCATCTCTAACATGCTGGCTTGGTTCACCATCCCCTTCCTGCTCGGCATCGCCTACACCACCTACGGCAGCGGCGCGTTGGACATTGACTTCCCCGTAGCAAGCACTATGATCCAGGTTGCCGTATTAACCGTCATCCCCGTCATTATCGGTATGGCGATCCGTAATTGGAAACCGGATTTCGCCGAAAAGAGCAAACGCTTCAGCCGCATCTTTGCAACCATCTTCCTGTTCCTCGTCATTCTCGCACTCATCATCCAAAACTGGGACGTAATCGTCAATGACGGTCCGCGCTTTGCTCCGGCATTCATCGTGCTCAACATCGCCGCGCTCGCGGTCGGCTATGTCGTTGCCAAACTTGCCAAAATCAACGAAGTGCAAACTGTGACCATCGCCATCGAAACAGGCATTCAAAATTCCACAGTCGCCATCACGGTTGCTTTGACGATCCTCAACAACAACGAAATGGCGGTCATCCCCGGTCTGTATGCCATTTGGATGTACGTCACTGGCTTTGCGCTGGCTTTTTGGATGGCACGCCGGATCCCGGCAGGCTCCGCAGAACAGGCAGCTGCTTAATGATAAAAACGGATGGAGAAAACTCCATCCGTTTTTATTGGATGCGTCTTTATGTGCTAAAATCGGCATTCTGCTTTTGGAGTAATTATGTTGATCGACGCACAAAAAAACCAGTTTCCTTCCCAAACCAACCCCATCGCTTCGCGCCGGACCTTTGCCGTGATCTCACACCCGGATGCTGGCAAGACCACCTTGACCGAAAAACTGCTCTTGTACGGTAACGCCATTGAACTGGCGGGCAACGTCCGAGCCAGAAAAAATCAACGCGCCACCACCTCCGACTGGATGGAAATGGAACGCGAGCGCGGCATTTCCATCACCTCCACCGTGCTGCAATTCCCCTATCGTGGACACACCATCAACCTGCTTGACACGCCGGGACATCAAGACTTTTCTGAAGATACCTACCGCACCCTCTCGGCAGTGGACTGCGCCGTCATGGTCATGGATGCCGCCAAAGGCATCGAGCCGCAAACGCTCAAACTGTTTGAAGTCTGTCGCAAACGCGGCATTCCCATCTTCACCTTCATCAACAAAATGGATCGTCCCGCCCGCGACCCGCTCGACCTGCTGGACGAGATTCGCAAAGTATTGGGCATGGAGCCCGTCCCAATGAATTGGCCCATCGGCGACGGTCCGCAATTTGTGGGCGTGTATGACCGCGCAGAAGACGGCGTATATCTCTACGAGCGCACCGAGCGCAACGAGAAGATCGCGCCGGAAGTCTTTGTCCGCGTGGACGATCTTGAAAAGCAAGGCTTGCTTTCAATAGAAAAAGTAAAACATCTCAAAGAAAGCATCGAATTGCTGGATCTCGCGGGTGGTACATTTGACCATGACGCCGTACTCAAAGAAAAACAGACCCCCGTCTTCTTTGGCAGCGCACTGACCAACTTCGGCGTGCGCATGTTCCTCGACTCGTTCATCCAATTTGCGCCGCCGCCGCAACCCTACCCAAGCGATTCGGGGTTGGTCTCGCCGGAAGATGCCGAGTTCACCGGCTTCATTTTCAAAATTCAAGCCAACATGAATCCCAAGCATCGCGACAGTGTCGCATTTCTGCGCATCTGCTCGGGCAAATTCGAGCGCGGCATGGACTTGCTCCACGCGCCATCCGGTAAAACCCTCAAACTGATGCGCCCCTACAAAGCGTTTGCCAATGAGCGTGAGATCATCGAAGAAGCCTACGCCGGCGATGTGTTAGGGTTGCCAAACAACGGAATTTTCTCCATCGGAGACACACTCTGCTCTGGAAAAACGCTTCAATTCGCGCCGATCCCTAGATTCCAACCCGAACATTTTGCCCTGCTGAGAAATCTCGACGTGGGCAAACAGAAGCAATTTGCCAAAGGCTTGCAGCAACTTGAAAGCGAAGGCGCGGTGCAAATTCTGTACAACGTCAACGCCTTCAAACGCGAACCGATCCTTGCCGTCGTTGGTCAACTGCAATTCGACGTGGTACAAGCCCGACTCGAATCCGAATACAACGTCAAAACCGAGTTGGAACGACTCAATCACAGCCACCTGCGCTGGGTCATCGGCGAAGACAAAGACATCGAATCCCTCGCCAACCGTGGAGACGCCATCCTTGCAAGAGACTCGCGCAATGCCTGGGCAATGCTCTTCCAAACGTCTTTTTTACTCAAATACTACAGCGAAAAAAATCCCAGCCTGCGCTTCGTAGAGATCACCGAAATGTAATTATGCGGTACTCACTATGGCGGACGAAGGGAAACCTCCGTCCGCTTTTTCGTGTTAAACTTCAACCTAACCTCACTGCCATGAACAGACAAACCTTCGAACGAACCGTAATCGAAAACTGGACAACCCATTTTGGATGTCCTTCTGAAACAGCCAATATATCCGGCACAACCCTTTTACCCGAAAAAAAATATGAAGGCGATAAGATCATCGCATTCTGGCACATCGGGAAACACACCTTTGTCCAACTTGACCCCGGAATACTCCCCCGGCTGGATGAACTTGTGAAGAGCCTGCCTGCAAATACCCCCTTATTAGGCGAGCACGTCCAAACTGCCTGGGGAGAGGAGGCGATCCTCTCGCGTGATGTGGGTTTGGCGTATTATCTCTTCCCATCCGACCTGCCAGACTACCTCCCCCCGGAGCCATTCACCCTGCGTCAATTGACCGAAGCAGATGCGGATTTCATGTCCGCGCTGAACGCGGCGAACACCCCCGAAGACGTGGACGAAGCCTATGTGGAAGTCACGCATCAGATCGCCTTTGGCTGTTTCCACGGTGAAATCCTCGTCGCTGCCGCCAGCGGCTACGAACGGACAGGCTTCCTCGACCTCGGCGTACTCACCCACCCCGGTTACCGAAAGAAAGGCTTGGGCAAGGCTGTTGTGGGTGCGTTGTGCAATTGGGCAAATCAAAACAACCTCATCGCACAATATCGCCATAACATTCTAAATACCGGTTCACAAAAGGTCGCCGAATCATTAAATTTCCAGATGTTCTTCAAGTCTGAAGGTATTTCTCTCAGGTAATTACTTGAACTCCAAATTCAAATCTCTTTACAACCAGTATCCCCGTCAATACTGGCTGATGACTCTCGGCATCGTCATCAGCACAGCGGGCGGGAGCATGGTGTGGCCCTTCATGCTCATTTACGCGGGCGGCAAACTCGGGCTGCCGCTCAGCGCGGTGGCTTCCCTTATCTCCATCAATGCAGGCGTGGGGCTGTTCGCATCCATCCTCGCAGGCACACTGGCAGACCGCATCGGGCGCAAAGCCGTGATGGTCGTCAGTCTTGCCATGATCGGTGTGGCATATTTCTTCCTCGTGCAGGCTGAAACGTATCTACAATTCGCACTGCTGATGGGTTTGGTCGGTCTATCGAATCCGCTCTATCAAGTGGGTGCAGATGCCATGCTGGCAGATATGATCCCCTCCGAGCAGCGCACCGACGCGTATGCCATCAACCGCATTGCCAACAACGCTGCCTTCGGCATTGGTCCTGCCATCGGCGGGTTTCTCGCGTCCACATCATACAACCTCGCATTCTATGGAGCATCCGCCGGTTTTCTGATCTACAGCGTCATCTGGTTCTTCTTTGCCCATGAGACCCTCGACAAAACCGTCAGCGAAACCACAGCTTCCGCTTTAGCCCGGCAGGATTTGGCGGGGAATGACGCGGCGCGATCCGATGGCTATGGGCGTGTGTTCAAAGATAAACGCTACATGGCATTCGTCGCGCTGGTTGGGCTGGGTTTGATCGCGCCTTCCATCTTATGGATCCTCATGCCGGTGTATGCCAAAACAAACTTCGGCGTGCCCGAAGCGATTTATGGATGGATCCCCACGACCAACGCGTTCATGTGTGTGTTCATTCAATATGCGGTCACGAACGTCACGCGCAAATACAACACGCTGCCGGTTGTCGCGGTGGGAATGCTGGTCTATGCGATCGGCGCGGGAAGTGTCGCGCTGATGACGGGCTTTTGGGGTTTCTGGTTGAGCATGGTCATCCTGACGTTCGGCGAGCTGACCATCGTACCCACCGCCAGCAAGTATGTGGCAGACATTGCACCGGCTGACCTGCGCGGGCGATATATGAGCATGTATTGGTTCGGTTGGGGCGCTGCGCGCACACTTGCCCCGCTCATCGGTGGATACTTGAACGACAATATTTCCCCGCGTGCCATTTGGATCGGAGGTCTGCTCATCGGGCTGACGAGTACCCTTGGGCTTTTCCTGCTCAATCAATTTTCTCAACGCCACATCAACGCATCGGATTACGCCGAAGCGTAAATCTCACCATCGATTTTTTTTCACGCCGCATTCCCGCGCGTGGATAAACCCACACGCTATCTCTACCAACCCCGCTAAAGCGGACTAAACCTTCCTAGTTATGAAACAATCTCTCGCACACATTACGTATCTGGTCCGCGATTACGATGAAGCCATTGAATTCTTCATCGGCAAATTGCAATTCGATCTGATCGAAGACACACCGCTGAGCGAAACCAAACGCTGGGTGCTCGTCCGCCCACGTGGAGGGAGCAGCTCTGCCCTGCTGCTCGCCCAAGCGGATTCCCCCGAACAGGCGCAAGCCATCGGGAACCAAACCGGCGGGCGCGTGTTCCTCTTCCTCCACACCGATGATTTCTGGCGTGATTACAATGCGATGCGTTCGCGCGGCGTGCAATTCATGGAGGAACCGCGAGAAGAAGAATATGGCACGGTTGCCGTGTTCATAGACTTTTACGGGAATAAATGGGATCTGTTGCAACCAAAGCGCCTTTTATAATCTCGAACATGGCAGGTAAAAATCTGCCCTACAAACAGGAGAATATATCTATGTCTGCCCTCACCGTTGGTCAAAAAGCCACCCGCACGCAAACCATCACGGACGAAATGGTCCGCACCTTCGCCGCCCTCACTGGCGACTCCAACCCCGTCCACCTCGATGATGGCTTTGCTGCCACCACCCGCTTTGGGAAACGCATCGCACACGGGATGCTTGCCGCGAGCATCATCTCTGCTGCGCTCGCCAATGACCTGCCCGGTCCCGGCACGGTGTATCTGAGTCAGTCGGTGCAATTCAAAGCGCCCGTCTACCCCGGCGATACGGTGTGCGCCATCATCGAAGTCAAATCGGTGCGGGAGGATAAGCCCATCGCCACCCTCATCACCACCTGCGTCAATCAGGATAACGTCACTGTGATCGAAGGGGAAGCCGTGGTATTGCTTAGCTCATAACTATTTTTCGTACTTCGCCAGCATCGCTTCCAGATTTTTCTTCACATCACCCCACTCCGAATCGATAATGCTGTAAAACACAGAATGGCGGATATATCCATCCGGCAGGATCATATGATTGCGTAACACGCCTTCCCGCTTTGCGCCGAGGCGTTCGATGGCGCGCTGGGAGCGTTCGTTACGCGAATCTGTTTTGATCTGCACACGGATGGCTTTCAACGTCTCGAAGGCATGACCCAGTAAAAGATATTTACATTCCGTATTGACGGCAGTGCGCTGAAATTCCGGTCCATACCATGTGCCGCCGATCTCAAGTCCGCGGTCTTTTGGAAGAATATTCAGGTAGCGGGTCGCTCCTGCCACCCTGCCCGACTCAAGATGGATGACCGCAAACGGCAGGTCGCCGCCCTTTTTTTCACGCTCCAAAATATCGAGCACCCAGTTGCGCATATCGTCTTCGGTGTTCATATCACCATATAGCATGAATTGCCAGAAATCCTGACCAATACCGATCTGCGCCAAACCGGGGATATGCGCCTCGCTCAACGGTTCCAAGCGGATGTATTTTCCCTGCAATGTCACGCGCGATACCCAGTCTGTCATCCTTTCAGCCACTCCTCTTCCTTTTTATCCTGCGATGGCAGGTAGGGCATGGGCGGACCCTCCATGCCTAAAAATTCCGCCAGTGCAGCTCGCATGGCAGTGCGGTCATCCCAAAGATATTCGGTCTTCCCAAAACACATGGATTGTTCGTGTCCCTTGCCGCATGAAAGCACGATATCGCCCTCCTGAGCCAGTCGCAGCGCAAACTTGATGGCTTCGCCGCGATCCGGCACACGCCAGAAGGTCTCGCCTTCGCGCCCACCCTTTGACCTCATCCCTGCCGCCATTTCATCAAGGATGCCATCCAGCGACTCGATGCGTGGGTCTTCGGCAGTCAGTACGGTCAGGTCTGCCAGTTCTGCAGCGGTCTCTGCCATCATGCGGCGCTTTTCCTTGTCTCGCAAGCCTGCCGATCCAAAGACAGCGATTACCCGTTTATTTGTCATTGTCCTGCCCGCTTCAAGCGAGACTTTTAGCGCATTCGGGGTGTGAGCAAAATCCACAATAGCGGTGAAGTTTTGCCCCATGTCGATGCGTTCCATGCGCCCGGCGATGCCCTCCAGCGCAGCAATACCCCGCGCCGCCACCTGCGGGTCAATGCCCAAGCCGTAGATGGTCGCTGTCAATGCCCCGAGGCAATTCGAGACGTTATATGCACCGACTAATTTACTCGAAGTGACTATGCGAAAATCCTTCGAGGTCGCGGTAAATTCAATCCCAGATGGACTATATGTGACGTTCATGCCCAGTACATCCGCGCCTTCACCCAACCCGTAATTAACCTTATTTGTCTTTACGAACTCATTCAAAAAGTCGAACGACTTTTTATCGTCGAAGTTCAATACCGCCAATCGCGGGTTTCCCTGCGGTTTTGTCCGCGTCCATTCCAGGCTGCTGAACAGCCGTGCCTTGGCAGCGCGGTAATTTTCGTAGCCGCCGTGCTCGTCCATGTGCTCGTGCGTGATGTTGGTCACCACGGCGATGTCGAACTCACAGGCATCAACTCGATGTTGGGACCAGCCATGGGATGTCGTCTCCAGCACAACGTGAGTCAGACCCGCCTCCACCATCCTCGCGAGATAACGTTGGACATCGTGCGCATCTGGCGTGGTGACATGGAATCCTGTATCCAGAACTTCATCACCAATGACGGCGTTGACCGTGGAGATCATGCCGGCTTTGAGTCCCGCTTCAACAAGGACTTTGTAGATCAGATTGCTGGTGGTGGTCTTGCCGTCGGTACCAGTCACGCCGATGACGGTCAATTTCCGGGCGGGAAAGCCATGAAACGCCGCTGCCAGCCAGGTCAGGGCATGACGCGCTTCTTCGAGTTGAATATATGGGACGGAGAATCCGTTCAATTCCCGATCCCCCACCACGGCAGAGGCGCCGTTGGCAATGGCGTTCTGAATGTACTTGTGACCGTCCAAATCGCGCCCACGCATGGCGACAAAGAGATCGCCGGGTTTTACAACGCGGCTATCGATGGCAATGCCTTTGATCTCCGCCGCAGGCAGGTCTGCCGGGTGCGAAAAGGGAAAGTCGACGAATAAATCCCTCAGGTTCATTTTTGTTTTTTTCTCCATGAAGACAGGGTAACAAAAAAGGGTTTTGGTTATTGTACCAAAACCCTTAATTGACTACGTACGCCTGGAACGGTGATTACTTCAACGTGGAACGCAGACCTTCGAGTTTGCCAGCCACAGAGGCATCAAGCACCTTGTCACCAACTTTGATGACCAGACCACCCATGATGGAGGGGTCGACCTTGAAGGCATATTCCTTCGCAGAAATATTCTTCTTGACGACATCCTGCTCTTCGCTGGTGAGCGGAAGGGCGCTGGTGACTTCGGCGGCATCACCGGAAAGGCTTTCACCGACCACGACCACCTTGCCAGATTTGACGCCGGAGAAGAATTCATCGATGAGGGCGCGCTGCTTCTTTTCGTCGAGCGCTTCGCCGACGAGTTTGTTGGCGGCGGCGATGGCGAGAGCGGCAACCTGTCCACGCAGGTCGCCGAGGATGCGGTTGCGCTCGAGTTCGGCTTCGGCCATGGCGGCTTCGCGAGCCTTGGCAGCTTCCGCTTCAGCGGCAGCACGAACGTCCTTGCCCGCGGATTCGGCGCGTTCAGTGGCTTCACGAACGACCTTGCTGGCTTCCGCCTGTGCATCGGCAATGATCTTGGCGGCTTCTTTTTCCGCGTTGGCGCGGGCTTCCGCAGCCACGCGTGCGTCTTCGAGACCCTTGGAGATGGTCTCACGGCGCTTTTCAAGCAAGCCCATGATTGGACCGACAATCCATTTTGTGATCACCGTATAGACGATGATCAGGTTGACGATCTGAACAAGCAAAAACGGGAGGTTAACGCCTAATGCTTCCAAGGTAGCCTCCGACTAGAAAACGAACAGAATGAGAAGTGAAACCACCAGACAGTAAATGGCGACGGCTTCGGCGAACGCAATGCCGAGAATCATGTTTGTCTGGATGGTACCGGTCATTTCGGGGTTGCGAGACATCGCCTGCACCGCGCCGCTGGTCACCACACCAATACCAGCACCCGCGCCAATCGCTCCGATCATCGCCAGACCCGCGCCAATCAATTTTGCTGCTTCTGCTTCCATGGTAGAAAAATCCTCCGTAATAGATTCAAAATAAGGGGTTACCCGGGCGCATCGACGCCCGAAATGTTGACTTGTTAATGAGCCTCTTCGTGGTGCTCACCGTGACCCTGCGTGGCTTGCGACATGAACACCATGGTCAGCATACCGAACACGATCGCCTGGATGAGACCGATAAAGAACTCGAGCAAATAGAACATGGACTGGGCAAAGACCGGAACCAAAGACCCGATCACGAACAAAAGCACTGCGCCCGCGAACATGTTACCGAACAAACGAAAGGCAAATGAAAGAACTTTCGAAATTTCAGAGACAAGTTCAAGGATGCCCACGCCGAAGTCGATCACGCCGAAGATCGGTTTGCTGAACAAAGTTTTGGTGTTCCAGAACTTCGTCAGGTAGCCCAAGCCCTGTGAACGGAAGCCAAAGACCTGGATCATCACTACTGCCACGATCGCAAGGGCAAAGGTGAAGTTAAGGTCGGTCGAAACCGGGCGCAGGAACGGCACAATGGCGTACTCTCCGTGATGCTCCCCATCGTCAGTACCCTCATCCCAAATGGTGGTTATCGGTCCAACTTGTTTAAGGTCGTACCCGTGATCATAATGGTGGATGAGACCGACAGTCTCATTACCAGGGATGAGCCCAGACCAGTTGGCAGCCAGAACCAAAAGGGTGATGGTGGCGAACCAGGGGAAGATCTGTTTCGTCCACTTTCCGGCTGTCCCTTCCGTGATCCCGTGCAGCATTTCAAGCAGTGCTTCCACAGCGCCGCTGATGCCCGTCAACACAGTTTTTCCGCTTTTGACGCCACGGGAAACGCCGATGGCGATCAGGATGACGACGATGTCAGCCAAAAGAAGACCAACCAGGGTGTTGGTTGGGTATAAACCGGCAATCCCAAACAATGGGGTCTCGCTCAGTTTTTCGCCAGGCAGATACACATGCGGCATGATCGGCTTGATTCCCAGTCCGATTCCAAAGAAACCGGTAAACAGGAACAAGCCCAAGATGATGGCCGCAAGCACAACCCAGCGCGCCCACACTCGTTTCATGGGTTTTTCACTCACGATTCTTATCCTCCATAATGGATTCCGTTTTTTCCGAAGGTTTTATGCGGCTGGTCGCCGCGCGTACGATACGAAACATCAAAATAACCGTGACCGGCACGCTTGCGATCATGAATAAAACGGTGAACATCGGCTTGGTATTCAGGGAATTATCCAAAGCCAGCCCGCCGATCAGAGCTATCGCAATGACGATCAGGGTCACAAACCCAACCTGCCCGGCAATGGTCGCCAAAGCCAGGTTAAGCGTATATTGCTTCCGGTCTCTCTTATCTCCTTCGTCTTGACGGTTCATGGTTGAGCATTATATCACAAGGAATAGTTGCGTCAATTGAAGAGAACGAACACACCGTCAGACGACCAACCGAACCAGGGGGCGAACACCGTGCCGATCAAGACCACGCCAACAACCAGCATTACAAGCGCAATCGTGTATGGACGGGTCAACGGGACTGGGTGCTGTTCCTCATCCTCGCCCGGCATACGGTACAGATAGACATACTTCAACACGTTGAGGTAGTAGTACACGCCGATGATCGAGTTGAGGATACCCACGATGACCAGCCAGACGAAGTTCGCTTCCACACCTGCAGCAAAGACGAAGACCTTCGCCACAAAACCACCAAATGGGGGCATGCCTGCCAGCGACAGGAACGCAGCCAGCATCATCAGCGCCAGCAAGGGGTTGCGGCGGCTCAGACCGGCATAGTCAGTGATCTCCTCCAACCCGGTAATGCGGCTGAACGCCATAACGATACCGAAAGCAAGCAGGTTCGTTGCAATATAAGCGGCAAGATAGAACACCACGCTTGTCGCGCCAAGTTCACTAAAAGCCACCACGCCAATCAGGGCATAACCCGCATGGGAGATCGAAGAAAACGCCAAAAGACGTTTGATGTTTGTTTGCGGAAGCGCGAGCAGATTCCCCACCGTCATGGAGATGGCGGCAAGCAGAGCGAGGATGGGCATCCATACCTCGGAAAAATCGGGGAAGGCGATGAAGAACAGGCGCAACACGACAGCAAACCCCGCCGCTTTCGACGCCGTGGAAAGATAGCCCGCCACCGGAGTGGGAGCACCCTGATAGACATCCGGCGCCCAAAAGTGGAACGGCACTGCAGAGACCTTGAAACCAAGCCCAACCAGGATGAGCACCAGAACACCGAACCCCAACAGTGGGGAGAGATTGCTCGAGGTGAACATCGCGGCGATTTCAACAAGGTCGGTAGTTCCAGAGAAACCATAGACAAGGCTGAAGCCATAGAGCATGACAGTTGATGCAACGGTACCGAACAAAAGATATTTGAAACCCGCTTCGGTCGAGCGCTCGTCATTGAGCAGGAAGCCGGAGAGAATATACAATGGAATGGACGCGGTTTCAATCGCGAGGTAAAGCATGACCAAATCTGAGGAAACCGCCATCAGATTCATGCCAAGCAGCGAAGCGAGCAAAAGCAGATACGCCTCACCACGTTTACCAGCCTTCTCGTGATCCATCAAAAGCAAAGCCGTGGCTGCACCTGCGAACATGAAGAGCATCTTGAGGAAGAAACCCAGCCAGTCAAAGCGGATCATGCCGCCGAGGGTGGCTGTCGGTTCGCCGGGGCGACCGAAGAGCAGGCTGACGATCATTGTCACGAGCAGTCCACCCGCAGTCAACCAACCTGCGTTGCGACGCTGGTCTTCCTTCCAGAACGGCTCAAAGATGAGGATCAAAAGCCCAAGGGCAAGGATCAAGATTTCGGGGAGGATGGAGGCGAAGGTTATCGGGGTAAACATTATGCACCTCCCAGCAGGCGCATGATATTCTCAACGCCCGTCGAAACCATCGGGACCATTACACTGGGGAATAAACCGATGGCGATCATGAACAAACACAGGGTCACGATGGCAACTTTGTCGAGAACAGTCACATCACCGACATGACCTTCCAGGTTTTCAGGGAGTGGCGAGAAGAACACTTTGCGAATATTCATCATAATGTAGGCTGCGGTAATGACGATGGAAATGCTGGAAATAACCGCCACCAACCACTGTTCGCGCCACACACCCATGAAGATGGGGAACTCCGCAACAAAGCCTGAGAAGCCGGGCATACCCATCGAAACCAGGCCGCCGATGATAAAACCGATGGCAGCGAAAGGCATGATCTTCGCCATGCCGCCCAGTTCAGGGATCATACGCGTGTGAGCGCGGTCATAGATCATACCGGTCACGGCAAAGAAGAGAGCCGTCATCACACCGTGTGAGAACATTTGCACGCCTGCGCCGACCAGACCAGTCTCATTGAGGGTGGAAACGCCAAGCACCACCAAACCCATGTGTGAAACGGACGAGAAACCGATCATGTATTTCAGGTCGGTTTGGACGAAGGCGATATAGGCGCCATACACAACCGCGACACCTGCAAAACCCATGATGAGGGGAGCCCAGGTCTTCGCGCCTTCGGGCAGGAGCATCACGCCCACACGCAAGGCGGCGAACGCGCCGAGTTTCATCAGCACGCCTGCATGGAACATGGAGACGGCGGTCGGCGCCGCAACGTGACCATCTGGCGACCAGTTGTGGAAGGGCCAGATACCGCCCAACACTGCAAATCCCAAAAAGACAGGCAGGAACCACAGGTTTTGGAAAGCGGTCGAGAAGCCTGCGGTTTCCATATCGAGCATGTTGAAGGAAAGCACGCCAGTATTCTGGTATTGCACCCAGTACATGGCAAGGGCACCGACGAGGGCAACCACGGAACCAATGAACAGGTAGAGGGTCAGTTTCATTGCGGCGTACTCGCGGGTCTTGACCCAGCCCCAAATGGCGATGAGCAGGTACATCGGGAAGACGGCGATCTCATAGAAGAAGAACAGCATGAACAGGTCTAGCGAGACGAACACACCGAACACGCCACCTGCCAACAAGAAGAGGAAGGCAAAGAACTCACGCGGACGGTCTTGAATGCCAGACATGACATGCGGATCGTCATCTCCCCATGAGATGAGCACACCCGTGAACATGACGATACCCGTCAGCAGAACAAGCGGGGCGCTCATGCCGTCCACGCCGAAGAACAGGGTGATACCCAATTGCGGCAGCCAGTTGTATTGCTCCAGGAATTGGTAACCGGTCATGTCACCGAGCAGGTACTGAAGATAGACCCAACCGGAAAGCAAGAGATCGATTGTTGCCGTGGCAAGCGCCACGGCGCGGGTCTCATTCTTCCGCGCGGCAGGCATCATCAGGATGATGACCCCTGCAATGAAGGGAAGGAATGTAATAACACTTAGGATGGGAAAATTCATCATCCACCTCTTAGAACAGAGCCACTACGGCTTTGTTGATTACTTCGAGAAGCCACGCGGGCCAGATGCCAAGAATAAGCATCAGCGCCATAAGCGGAACGATGACAAAAAGTTCGCGCGTGTTAATCTCGGTCAGTTTGTGTTCGCCGTGTGCCCAATGTTCGTTCATGGGTCCGTGCAGGACGCTCTTGATGCCCTTGAGGATGTACGCGCCTGTGAAAAGCAGACCAAGCATGGCAATGACGGTGTATATGGTCAGCACGGGATACGCGCCTCGCACCACCATGAATTCTGATACAAAGCCATTGAGACCGGGCAACCCCAGCGAAGCCATTGACGTGAAGATCAGAATGCCGCCATAGATCGGCACCAGCGGGAACAAGCCGCCGAAGTCGTTCAGGTTGCGGGTGTGTGTCCGTTCGTAGATCACACCCACGAGGAAGAACATTCCCGCCGCCGACAAACCGTGATTGAACATCTGCAAGACCGCGCCACTCATGGCGATGTGCGCATCAGCGGTACCGGCGGCAAGTCCAGCCGCGGCGATGCCAAGCACCACAAAGCCCATGTGATTCACAGAAGAATACGCGACAAGGCGTTTGAAGTCCGTCTGACCGAAGGAACCGAATGCACCAAAGACGATTGCGCCAACAGCGAGAACAGCCAGTACTCCTGCGAAGATCTTCGCTTCGAGCGGATAGAGCGGCAGCACAAGGCGGATAAAACCGTACGCACCGAGTTTGAGCAGCACGCCCGCGAGGATCATCGACCCAGCGGTCGGGGCTTCGGTGTGAGCATCGGGCAGCCACGTATGGAAGGGCCACAGCGGAACTTTCACCGCGAAGGCGATGGCGAACGCCCAAAAGGCGATCGTCTTGACCGTGCCGACCGACATCCCCAAGAGGACAGAATCCGCTGTCAGCGAATTCCAACGCTCATAGAGGGCAAGCAGGTCATAGGTCCCGAAAAGAACGCCGAGCATTTGCACAGCCAGCAGCAGACCGAGCGATCCGCCCATGGTGTAGATCATGAACTTGAGCGAAGCGTAGTCCCGGTTCGCGCTCCCCCACTGGTTGATGAGGAAGTACATCGGAACCAGACCGATCTCCCAGAACACGAAGAAGATGAGCAGGTCGAGCGCCATGAACACACCGAGCATGCCTGTTTCGAGGAACAGGAAGAGCATCATGTACGGCTTGACGCGGTCGGTCACGCTGAACGAGGCGAGGATGGCAAGCGGCGTGAGGAAGGTGGTGAGCAAAACCATCGAGAGCGAAATGCCATCCACGCCGAGGTGGAAGGAAGAATTGATGGCTTCGTACCAGACATATTTTTCTTCGAACTGAAAACCGGTGGCGTTCGGATCGAAGTTATTCCAAAGCACAAGCGTGAGCACGAAGGGGATCAGGCTGGTGGCAAACGCAAACCAACGCAGAAGTTTCGTCTCGCCACTCGGCAGGAAGAGCATGATCAATGCCGCAATGGTCGGCAGGAAAAGGATCAGGCTAAGGAGATGATCGTTGATAAATTCCATCTTGTGCTCCTATGCCAGCAAAAAGAAGTACAGCAGTCCGCCGACCACGAAGATCACGATCAGCGAAAGGATGAGGTACTGCTGGATACGACCCGTTTGAATGGGGCGAAGATTTTTGCCGACCCACCATGTGGCGTCTGCTGAACCATCCCCGATCAAACGATTGATAATGGGCACGTCGAAGTAATTGCGGATCGCGCTTCCGACTCCGCCGGTAATGGGTCCAAAGATATGAAGGATGCCGTCGATGAAGCCTTTGTCCATCCATTTGGAGACGAAGACTTCAGAGAACCACAGCGCAGGCTTGATGAAGACCGCATTGTAGATCTCATCGAAGTACCACTTGTTCTTGAGGACGGGGATCTGAAGTTTGTCTTCCGCCGGTGTCTTGACGTTGCGATAGACAAAGTAGCCAGCCGCCAACCCGCCGAGCGCGACCACAATGGAAGTCAACAACGGGATCCAACTGAATTCGGGAGCCTTTGGTACTTCCGCAAGCGTGTGACCGACAAAGTCATGGAACCAGTTGGGGAAGATGCCGCCGATGAGCGGGAATTTTTCAGGAATGCCGACCCAGCCGTAGGTGATGGCAAAGAACGAAAGCACCACGAGCGGGGTGGTCATCGTCCACGGGGTTTCGTGGGCGTGTTTCGCTTCTTCCGTGCGGGGTTCGCCAAGGAAGGTCAACGTGATCTGGCGCATGGTGTAGAAGGCTGTCAGGAAGGCGGCAAGGGCAAGCGTTCCGAACACCAGGTAGTGATGGTGATACCACGCATCCGCCAGGATTTCATCCTTCGACCAGAAACCAGCCGTCACCAGTGGGAAGCCAGAGAGAGCAAAGCCGCCAATGAGGAAGGTCCAGAAGGTGAAAGGCATCTTCTTGCGCAGACCACCCATGTTGAACATATCCTGCGGGTCAACTTTATGGTTGCCCGTGTGCAGAACACCATGCTCCATGCCGTGAATGACGGAGCCAGAGCCGAGGAAGAGCAGCGCCTTGAAGAAGGCATGCGTAATAAGATGGAAAGCAGCCGCCACATATGCGCCGATGCCCAGCGCGGCGATCATGAAGCCGAGTTGGGAAATGGTCGAGTACGCCAGCACGCGTTTGATGTCGTTCTGCGCCACGGCAATCGTTGCGGCGAAGATGGCAGTGAACGTGCCGATAAACGCCACGAAGGTCATTTCAGGCGTCAAGCCATGACCTTCATATCCAGCCGTGAGCAGCGGGAACATGCGGATGACCGCATACACGCCCGCCGACACCATCGTTGCCGCATGGATCATGGCGCTGACGGGGGTCGGACCTTCCATCGCGTCGGGCAGCCAGACGTGCAAGGGGAACTGAGCCGACTTGCCTACCGTGCCGATAAACAACAGGACGGCGATCAAACCTGCCGCAGACAGACCAAGCACACCCGTCGGAACTGAGGCGAGCGTGTGAAGGGTTGTTTCATTGAAAATTTCGCGGAAGGACAGAGTCCCGGTCACGCTATAAAGGAAGGCGATGCCGATCAGCATGAACACGTCGCCGATGCGGGTGGTCATGAAGGCTTTGATCGCCGCGTTGCGTGCCGAGGGTTTGCCGTACCAGAAACCGATCAACAGGTAGGAACACAAGCCCATGATCTCCCAGCCTACGAACATGGTCAGCAGGTTGTCTGAGATCACGAGCACGTACATACCGAAGGCGAACAAACCGAGAAAGGCAAAGAAGCGTGAGTACATCGGCTCAACAGACGGGACAGTATGCCCGTGAACGGTTGCGCCATGCGGCGGCAGTCCTGCGTGGTCATGGTCACCTGCGGGCTGACCAAAATTATGGTAGCCCACGCTGTACAGGAAGATCATGAAGATCGTGATCGCCACAAAGAACAGCACTGCCGCACCAAGCGGGTCGATCAATACGCCGATCTCCAACCAAGTCTCGCCCGTAGGCAACCAAGGAATTGAAGACTCAAAGGGATGTTCGCCAAGATGCTCCACGCCCAGCGCGCGCACGAATACGATCATCGCGCCCAGGAACGAGAGGAATGCCGCGCCCACGCCCACCGAATGGCTGAGCGCCTTGCTTTTATTCGTGAATAACACGATCAAAAAGAAGGCAAGGACGGGCGGGAGGGGAATTAGCCAAATCAATAATTCAGTCGTCATGCGTCCCTACCACTTCAACATATCGAGTTCATCTGCAACCACCGTATTGCGACGGCGGTACACAGAAATGACCAAAGCCAACCCCACAGACACTTCCGCAGCGGCAACGGCAAACACGATGACGGCAAACACCTGTCCCGCCATTGCCATCACGTCGCTGTAGCGCCAAAACGCCACGAGGTTGATATTTACGGCGTTGAGCATCAACTCCACACCGAGCAGGATCGCAATGGCGTTGCGCCGCGTCAGCACACCGAACAAGCCAATGCTGAACAACGCCGCTGCGAACATGAGATACCAGGAAAGAGGAACCATATCCCTGCGCCTCCTATTTCTTATCAGACCGGGGATTGAACGCGACATACACCGCGCCCACCAGCGCCGCCAACAAGAGAACGGACGCCACTTCGAACGGCAGGACGAACGCCTCCGGCGAAGTCAACGCCTCGCCCAACAAGCCGATCGCATCGAATTCAGCCGGAAGTTCGGCGGCGATATTCCGAAAGCCGCTCCAACCCGAAAGCAGGAACGCCAAACCGGCAAACACCAACACTGCAACGAGCGCGCCCGCCCACCAGTTCTTATTCATCTGCGGACCGCTGTCGCGCATATCTTTGCGGGTGAGCATGACTGCGAAAATGAAAAGGATGGCGATGGCGCCAATGTAGACCACCACCTGAACCACCGCAATGAAGTTCGCGTTCAGCAGCGCATACGCCACTGCCACACCGAACAGCGTGGATACGAGCCACAAAGCCGCATGGACGAGGTTACGGGTCGTCACCACCATCAGCCCGGAGCCGATAGTATACGCGGCAACAATCATGAAAATAATCTGTTGTGCTGTCATAGGAATCACCTTTAGTGATGCGCCTCCACAGGGTTCTTCACACCCTCCACCTGCATGCGTTCCTTGCGGGTGACAGAGCGGGCGATCTCCAGCGCGACCCAACCTGTGACCACGTTGGCGAGCAACATGCCAAGAACGTAAAGCCAGGTCGGGGCACCAGCGAGCAGCGCGTTCATCAGCGCCGTCACCAGCAGGAGGGCAAACGCCAGCGGGGTGAGGAATTTCCAATTGAAGCCAAGCATCTGGTCGATGCGGATGCGCATCATGGTGTACTTGACCCACATGATGACCCAGTAGCCGATCATCGCCTTGATGATGAGGATCAGGATCGCAAGGAATGGGCTGACCTGTTCCAGACCGAAGAAGCGATACCCCCCGAAGAACAGGATCATCCAAAAACCGCCAAATGTGAAGGCATGCAGAAGTTCACCGGCATAGAACATGCCGAACTTCATGCCGGAATATTCGATGTTGAAGCCGGAAACCAGTTCAGACTCGCCTTCCGCGAGGTCGAAGGGAGCGCGTCCCAATTCGGCAATGGCGGCGATCAGGAAGATCAATGCACCCAACGGAGACAAGATGAAGAAGGGGATCGGGTCTTGCGCCTGAATGATGGTGTTCATGCTCATCGAACCCGCATAGATGGTCGGAATCATCAGCATGGTCAGCATCGGGATTTCGAACGAAACCATCACCGCCACCTGACGGAATGCGCCGATCATCGCGAACTTGTTGTTAGACGACCAGCCCGCCATAATGATGGAGAGCGTCCCGATGGCTCCGGCAGCGATCAAGAACAACACACCCACGTTCAAATCCACGCCGAGCATCACAGGCGCGAGCGGCACCACCGCCCACAAGATCAAGACCGACATCATCGAGAGGATCGGCGCGAGGTTGTACACAACCTTATCCGCCCCGCCGGGGGTCGTATCCTCTTTGATGATGAGTTTGATGATGTCTGCGAACGGCTGTATCAAACCGAAGGGTCCCACCCGGTTCGGACCGACGCGATCCTGGAAGCGAGCCACCACCTTACGCTCGATCCAAACGAGGAAGATATCCAGCACCATCAACAATGCGATGAGCAGGAACACGCCAAGGAAGGCGACCAGCACATGGGCAAACACTGCATCCAAACCCCAGCCGGTCAGGAGTCCCTCAAGCCAATCCGCGGCAACTTTCAGGGGGTCATTCCAAAAACTCATAAATCACTCCTGTTGCCCTCACCCACCCATGAAAAACGGGGCAAGGGATTTCCTATTACACAAAGAAAAGGCTGAAAGGAAAGTTCCGTTCAGCCTTCTCTTGATTTTCTAAAGATTTACACCCATTCCAACATTCCCTTGCGCCAGGTGTAAACCAGACCAACCACGAGGATCGATACAAAAATGATGCCCTCGATCACAACATACAAGCCGAGCTGCCCGGTCTTCACCGCCCACGGGAACAGAAAAACAGCCTCCACGTCGAACACGAGGAAGACAAGGGCAAAAATGTAGTATTGAGCCTTGAATTGGATCCACGCATCCCCCACCGCTTCGATACCGCACTCGTAGGTGGACTCCTTGATAGGGTTGGGTTTCTTGGGTCCGAAGATGAAGCCCGCTGCAATTGCGCCGATCGGGATGATCAAACCAACGACAATAAACAGGGCAATATACAACCACTCATTCATTTGCTCGCTCCAATGGGAATTTCTTACAACGTATGGGGCATTGTACCATAAAGGACAATTCGTCTCCCATTAACCCGTGCCCATTTTTGGGGTGATATTTGTCATATTTTCCGTGATGTTTTTCCAGGTTTTCTGCGCCGCTTGCTAAACCTGCCCCAAACGAAATTCACGATATCTTTGAAGAAAGGAAACCCAACGACAACACCCAACACCGACCCGACCACACCAGAAGTCCGCACAAAATTGGTGGAAAAGCCAAAGAAATCCACCGCTTCGATCTCGACAATTTGAGCGGATACCGCCATGCGGCTTTCTTCTCCGCTGGAGCGTTCGACAAAGACCAGATGCAGCCAGATGGTGCCGCGATACGTCCCCACCTCCTGCGGTCGGATGCTCCAATAAAAGGTAACCGACTCTCCCTGCCGCAGCATCTGATACGTGGCGCCAGGCGGCTCAACCTGCATGCCCGCAATGTCAAACCGCGCCTCGGCGGTGACGGTGTGCGATTCGTACAAATTAGGGATTTCAATGACCTCGCCCTCCACCACATTACCTTCGAATTCGGCTGTCGGCGTGATGTTGCCCAGGTCATCCACCTCCAGTGTAAGGCGGACAATGTCGCTTTCTGCCCCGGCTTTGACGCGGGACGGGTATTCCAGCGTCAGGCGGCGGGTTTCAGGGATGGCAGGCTGGGCAAAATCACCCGTCATGGGGAAGATCGGCGTCGGCGTGGAGAGAACATCCGAAGTTGGCTCGGCGGCAGGCGCTTGGGGGGTTTCGGGAGCAGCAGACATCGCGCCGCAGGCAGCAAGTGCAAGAGACAACGTCCACGCGGCGAAGAGCAGGAAAAGCGTTCGGGGAGAAAAAAATTTATAGATCATGCGACAGGCTCAAAGTCGGGGTGAAGCGAGGTGGGTGTGGGCAGTTGCATTTCGGTTGGGGAGATCTCCCGGATGCGTGTTTCACGCGGGTTGGGCGAGAATCCCCAGATCAAAAATGCGACGGAAATCGTAAGAATGATAATTGCAAAAATGAGCCTGATTTTTCTGATCATCGATCCACTTCTTCCACTTCAATGTACCACTTGACGCGCGTGCCGACACGGTCGCGCAATTGCCAAGCAAGCGGTTTTGGCATGGTTTCAAATGTTTTCAAAATCTCTTGCACACGGCTGATGATGGTCTGACGTTCCTCCAGCGAAAGTGGCAGATCCGGTGATTGGACGAATTCCTCCACGCGCCGCAGGTTGATGGAGGTTGTCTTGTACAAGCCCCAATCGTGGCTGCACAAACGCGCCAGGACGGGCAGGTTGATCTTTTCATTATCGTCGCTGCCAGTTTCGTTGTTCAATAAAATGGAGGTGATGTCGAGCAGGTCCTTTCGGTTGAGTTCGAGGATCTGCGCTTTTGAGAGCAGCAACTCCGCCAGCGGAATGGTGACCGGGTCGAAGGGAAGGCGGTCTTCGAGCGGGATCTTGTGGCACATTTCGAAATCGCCGATGAAGATGTCGATCTTCATGCCGTTTTTTTCGTCGTTATAGATCTGGCGCTGCGAGCCGTTGAGGATGTTAAATTGTTTGTCCGGGCTGTACCCGGCTGTGGACATGAAGGCTTCGAACTCGCGCCGCTGTTTTTTTGCGACCACAAAATCAAGGTCGGCAAAGTCACGCACGAACAGCGGATGATTGCGTTTGTTGTGTGCCTGAACCGCCAGCCCGCCAATGGCTCGAATTTGGATATTCTTTGCATTCCCCGCCTCGATCAACCGATGCATTTCCGTCAAAATTTCCTGCGAAGTTAACGCCATCCATTCACCTTGAAAAAATCACCACAGATGAACACTGATGAATGTGTTTTCTCACAACCATCAATGTTCATCTGCGTTTATGTGTGGTTTGTCCCCTGTACTTTATTCGACCGGGATTTCAGCCTGCACCTTGCTCAGGTCGATGCCTTTGCCCTTGCGGTAGGCTTTGAAGCCAAAGTAGATGATCGCGGCAAGCACGTAGTTTCCAAGCATGTAGTAGATCGAACTGGTATTGCTGATCCCGATCCCATACAGGAGGTTCGGGTCAAAGATCCACTGATACAGCAAGTAAACAAGGAAGCCGCCGAAGATGACACCCGCCACGGTGATGAGCGGAATGCCGAGTACATTGTACTTGGCGATCGGAGACGACTTGTACAAGTCGGGTTTGGTATATGGCAGCAGGATCGCTGAAACGGTCGTACCAAGGAAGGTGACGGCAATGACCAGCGTGGAGCACAAGGTCAGCGAGGCGAAACTGAACAGGTTGTAGTTGAACAGGTACGCGACGACCACCGACGGAACCACCATCAACAAGAGCGCGTTGACCGGCGTGCCGGTGCGTTCGTCCACTTTGGCGACCGATTCGGGCAGCAGGCGGTCGAATGCAGCGGCGAAGATGACGCGCGTGGAGGAAAGGAACACAGTGGCGCACCAGCCGAACCACCACAAACTCATCAGCGTAACCACAACAAACTGGATGAGTTTATTCGTCGTCAGGAAGGAAGCGAGCAGCGCCGGGTATGGCCAAATGGGAAGCGCCGGAGCGACATCGGTGTAGCCCCAAGCGTAATTCCACCACGCCGCGCCCGCCTGCACATAGAATTCCCAACCCATCGTGTTGCGGATGGCAAAGAGCAGGACAATGCCCAACAGGGTTGTAATGCCAAGCGCCCAACCCATGCCCGCCATGTTGCGTTTGAAATCCGTCGCGCCGCGCACTTCACCGTAGAGCGTCGCGCCCCAGTTGGGCCACAAATTGAAGAAGACCATGTAGGGAATGACGAGGAAGACCACGCCCAACGAACCACCGGCAAACGGCGTGATCGCGCCCGCATCGGTGCCGAGTTGGACTGTCGCATCGTAAACGCCGGGAGCCGCGCCGAACATGGAAGTTACATTCGCTTCCAAGCCCGCTTTGAAGGCTTCGGGTGAACCGGTCAGCAACAGGACGATCACGATCAACAGACCGAGCATCCCGCCGTAAAAGGAGAACTTCTGAATACGGGCATAGGTTTTCATGCCGAGCATGATGAACAGACTGACAATAGCCAGGGTGATGATCGAAGCGGTGAACGCGCCGTTCTGCGTACCTGCGAACCAGAGCGCCACATCCTTCAGCCCAAGCACACCCAAAATGGGAACCAGCACAATGTGACGGAACATGTCACCATATAGCGGCACCCACAACCACAGGATGAACCACCAGCCGGTTACTGCAAGAACGAATCCAATGCCCCCGCCGAGGATGCGGCTCTGCCAGACGTAATCACCGCCCGAGCGGGGCATGACAGCGATCAACGCGGCATAGACCACCACTTCAAAAAAGATGAAGATCGCGCTGATGATAAGCGCATTCACCATTCCACCCTCAAAGTAGTACATCTGACTGAAGCTGTACAGACCGAGCGTGATCAGGTTGATGGAAAACAACGCGTAGATGAACGCATCCATGACCGACCACGAACGCACAAGCCCAGTCGCTTTGCGGACAAACAAGTTGCTCATAACACTCTCCTTTGGTGTTTGTATTCACATAGGGACACGATAGGTCGTGTCCCTATGAATTAACCTGTCGTCAGAACGTAATCTTCCACCTTCTTTTTTCCAAGACGAACGATCGCACCGAGCAACGTCCCCTGTTCATACATCGAACCGGGGTTGATGCACAACGTCTTACCGATGCGCGAAACACCGCGCCCTTCGTGGATGTGACCATGCAACCCCAGCAACGGCTGAGTCTTCTCGATCACTTCGCGAAGCGCAGTCGAACCGACCGGCTTCAACGACTGCCCCGCCATTTTGGGGCGCAGGTTTTCATCCAACTCCGGCGCTTCATCCAGATTCGATTTGTACGGCGGCACATGGATGTTGAAGATGGCGTTATGCGGTTCCTTGAGTTGCGAGATCATCGCCTCATACCGGACTTTGAGTTGATCCTCGTCCTCTTCACGATGCGTATCCCAGGGTGTGCGGTTGGACCAGCCCGAGGCGATCATCTCGTGCCCACTCTTCAGGTTCGTCACCCGCCCCTCTGCCAGCACCACGCTCTTGCTCGCACGAACGATCTCATCCACTTCGTCCATATCGTCGTTGCCCGGGCAGCAATAGACGGTCATGCCGGTGCCTTCAAGTTTTTTATCCGCCAGTTCCATCCACTGCTGAACGACCTTGAGCACTTCCTGTAAGAAGATCTTGCCTACACGCTCCGGGTCTTTTTCCAACTCAGCGATCTCGTCTGGATCGGTCATATACGGATAGTAACCACGGCTGCGGACGCGCTTTTTCATATCCGTCAGTTCGTCTTCGTTCGTAATATCAAACACCTGTTCCAGCAAAGTGACACGGTAATTTGTTCCACCCTGATGAATAAAGGGGACAACCGCCTTGCCCGTCATATCCCCGCCAAGGATCAATTGATCCGCATTATAGAACTTCCCCGCATTGAGAAACTTGCTCCAGCAAATATCCGACCCATGAATGTCTGTGGCAAAAAATATGGTGGTCACATGCAAATCCTTTGGCTTAGATTTTCCAGCATGGTGATGGAATGGCTTGCAGAGGTGGTGCGGAAGGTCGGATTAATTATACTCATGAGAAGTGGGAATGCAACCACCTCCAAAAAATGGATTTTGCCACTACATATGCCTTTCACCGGATCAAAATCAGCAGCCAATACAACCCGCCAGCGACAGCGCCGCTGGCAGGGATGGTGATGATCCAAGCGGTGATGATCTCCTCCGCCACGCTCCAGCGCACCTTGGCAAAACTTTCCGACGCCCCCACCCCAATGATGGCAGAACTGACCACCTGCGAAGTGCTGACCGGCAGCCCCAAAAACGACGCCCCCAGAATCACAAAGCCCGAGGTCATTTGCGTTGAAAAGCTGTGAATGGGACGAATCTTGAAAAACCTGCCACCCAGCGTGCGGATCAACTTCCAGCCGCCAAGGGCGGTTCCCAACGCAATGGCAGCAGCGCTTAATGTCACCACCCACATGGGCACATGGAACTGATCGATCTGCCCGCTGATGAGGAGGCTGAGCGTGATGATGCCCATCGTCTTCTGCGCATCGTTCGTGCCGTGACTGAACGCCATCCCCAGGGCGGTGACCAGCTGTCCGCGTTTGAAAAATTCATTGATCCCGTTCGAAGCGTCGCGGGCGAGGAAGTAAATGAGGCGGGTGAAGATAAATCCGATCCCAAAGCCGAGCAGCGGCGAAGCGATCAGAGCAATGATCACTTTTTCGAGTCCTCCCAATTTGATCGCCCCCGCTCCGGCACCGGCTAGAACCGCTCCGATCATCCCGCCAATGAGAGCATGAGATGAGCTGCTCGGAATCCCCAGAAACCAGGTCAGCAAATTCCAGACGATCGCCCCAAACAAACAGGCAACCAGCACATCCAAATTGAGCGCATTCGATTGCGCCACTTCGTCGCCGATGGTGGTTGCCACTGCTACGCCGAACAGGAAAGGACCGAGAAAATTCGCGATGGCAGTCAGCCCCAGGGCGGTGCCCGGACGAAAGGCGCGCGAGGCGATCATCGTCGCCACAATGTTGCTTGAATCATGGACGCCATTCAAAAAGTCGAATAACAATGCCAGACCGATCACGAGATAGAGTTCCAAGGGCATACCAACCTCGCTTTTTCCAATCATATCCTGAAATTCATGACATTTGTTACACCACCAAAATAAAGAACCGCTATAAAATAGCCTTGTCATTGGAGACCGAATGGCAACACACAGGGGCACACGCCAGGCTCGCTACCCAAAATTTGACGCAACCTCAAATTTCAGGAGAAAAAATGACCAAGCCCCCCTATCCACCCGAACCGTTCCGCATCAAAGTGACTGAAGCGATTCGTCTCATCCCGCCTGAGGCGCGAGAAACGGCGCTCAAGGAAGCAGGTTACAACCTCTTCCTGATGAAAGCAGAAGACATGTTCATTGACCTGTTGACCGATTCCGGCACAGGCGCGATGAGTTCCGAGCAATGGGCGGCGCTCATGCGCGGCGATGAGTCGTATGCAGGCGCACGCTCGTTCCATCGCCTGAAGAATGCGGTTGAAGATGTGTTCGGCTTCAAGCACTTCGCCCCCACCCATCAGGGACGCGCCGCTGAAAACATTCTGGCTGCGTGTCTCGTCAAGCCGGGGCAGTGGGTGCCAAGCAACATGCACTTCGACACCACCGACGCCAACATCCGCGCGCGGCAGGGACGCCCCGCCAATCTCGTCATTGACGAAGCCAGCGACCCTGAGAACCGTCATCCCTTCAAGGGCAATATGGATATTGCCAAACTCAAAGCCTTTATTGCAAAGTATGGACGCGAGCAAATTCCACTGGGCATGATCACGGTCACGAACAATGCCGGGGGCGGTCAGCCGGTTTCGATGGAGAACCTCAAAGCCGTGGCGCAGGTCTATCGCGAGAACGGCATTCCCTTCTTTATAGATTCTGCGCGATATGCCGAGAACGCCTACTTCATCAAACAGCGCGAACCCGGCTATGAAAATAAATCGGTCAAAGAGATCGCGCGTGAGATGTATTCGCTGGCAGATGGCATGACCATGTCTGCCAAAAAGGATGCCATCGTCAACATTGGCGGGCTGATCTGCATGAACGACGATACACTCTTCCAAAACGTGAAGAACGAGTTGATCTTGCGTGAAGGTTTCCCCACATATGGCGGGCTTGCCGGGCGGGATCTGGATGCAATGGCAGTGGGATTGTACGAAGGCTTGGATGAAGACTATCTGCGCTACCGCCTTGGGCAAACGGCATATCTCGCTTCACGCCTGAACGAAAACGGGATTCCCACCATTCAGCCGACCGGTGGTCATGGCGTCTATGTCAATGCCGGGGCGATCTTCCCGCACATTCCCAATTACGAATTCCCCGCTCAGGCGCTCGCCGTTGAACTCTATCGCGAAGGCGGTATCCGCGGCGTGGAAATTGGCTCTGTCATGTTTGCCTGCCTCGACCCGGAAGATAATACATGGCATTACCCGGCACTTGAGTTGTTGCGCCTTGCCATTCCGCGCCGCACATACACACAAAGCCATCTCGACTATGTGGCAGATTGCCTCGTTGCAATCAAAGCGCGTGCCGATAAAGTGAAAGGCTACAGGTTCACCTACGCCCCAGAGCTTTTGCGCCATTTCACGGCGAGGTTCGAACCGCTGTAAAATCAAAAGGGGACAGTCACTTTGAAGGTGACTATCCCCTTTTCATCCAGTAATTTTTTCCAACGCACCAAATGCCGCACGCCAGGCACGCTCCTGCCATTGCATGGCTTCGACCCATTCCGGTGAACTTCGCCAGCCTGAATGGATCAAATGCAGCTGAGTTCCACTTTGTGTGGGAATAAAAAACACCACCACATGCGTCAGCGGGTCGGCTTGGTTGGCAAAATGTTTGAACTGCTTCGGGCTGCGCCACTCAAACGAGAGGAATTGATCCGGCTCCAATGCCGTGATGCGGCATCCAATGGTGCTGTTGTTTTCGCGGTCATCCGGCTGCCAGAATAATTCGTAACGCCCACCGACTTTCAATTCTACTTCGGCAACTTCAGCCAGCCATGTTTGAAGTTTGGCGTTAACGGTAAACGTTTCAAAGGCTTGGCGGGCGTCACAGGATAGATGAGAGGATGCGTGAATAATCCGATCCATTGGACACTCATTCCTTTTTTCAATTCACAAGATTCGCATACACTATGCAGTTGGTTTGTAATCCGGGTCGTGCTGGTCAAACATGATCGGGTTGTCGTCTGGGTCGGTCAGGGTGATGTAGGCAGGACCCGTTGTAGATTCGTCCGCTTCTTCATTCAGTTTTATGCCGTTTGCCTTCAAGTGTTTCTGTATCCCCCGCACATCGGTTGGGACAAAGGTCAGCAGATTCTTTTCGAACATGCCCTGGAATAGTCCAATGACGGTGTCTCCGTTTTGCAAGATGACCCAGTTCTCGTCACGATGGTCATCGAGCAAGGTAAAGCCCAGTTTCTGGTAAAAGTCCAGCGAGGCATGGATATCTTTCACGGTCAAGCTGAGGGAAAATTTTCCAAGTTCCATTTGAATCTCCTTTGACTAAATCAACCGGATAAAGTTGGTCTATTATAGAACATTTTTTCTATTTCAGCAACAGGATTAATTTAATCGCCTTTCTGGGTACAATCGCAGGGAAGACGTAAAACCGCAACCCAAATGTGAGGAACTCATGACCCCTTCCCTTTATTATTCCGATTACCTGGAACTCGATAAGATCCTCGGCAGCCAGCACCCAAAGAGTAGCCTCAAAACCGATGAGATGTTGTTCATCATCATCCATCAGGCGTATGAACTGTGGTTTAAGATGGTCATCCATGAACTGGACCGTGTGCGCGAGATCTTCGATACAGACAAGGTTCAAGATAATGCCGGGGAGATGAGCATTGCTGTCCATAAGTTGAAGCGCATTGTGAGAATTTTCGAAGTCATCAACCGTCAAGTGGATATTCTCGAAACGATGACACCGATGGATTTCCTCGAGTTTCGTGATCTGCTTGTGCCATCTTCGGGATTCCAAAGTCTGCAATTCCGCATCATCGAAGCGAAGTTGGGACTCAAAATGGAACAACGCCACAAAGCCAACTACTACAAGAACACCCGTCCGGGTGGATTCAACCAACGGGACTACGATGCAATCTCCGCCGTAGAGTCTGAGGCGACGCTCAAAGGGCTGGTTATGAAATGGGCAGAGCGAACTCCGTTCTTTGATGAAGCCTTGTGGCGAGACTTCCAATCCAAATACCCACTCGAAGAGGGCGAGCAAAAATTCTGGAGCGATTACAAACAGATTTACAAGAACAGTCTTTCCGGTTCGGTGGAATTGCGTCAGTTCGATGAGTTGGAACGCATTTTTTACAAGGAAGGGTTGGGAGAGTTTTCAGTAGGCGCGATGCGGTCGGTCTTGTTCATTATGATGTACCGCAATCTGCCCATCTTTCAACAGCCGTTCGACCTGCTTTCAACGTTGATCGACATCGATGAGATGCTTTCGCAATTCCGTTACAAACACATGCTGATGGCGCGCCGCATGATCGGTGTGCGTATGGGCACTGGTGGCACAAGCGGAGCAGGCTATCTTGAAGGTGCGTTGCGACAGCACTACATTTTCAAGGAGCTCACCGAAGTTTCGACCTTTTTGGTGGATCGCAGTCACCTGCCAGAATTGCCCAAAGCCGTCAAAGAGAAAACAAGTTTCAACGCATAGAAGACCATCGTCTTTTCTTCAGTGGATAAACATGCTCCGTCTCATCTCAATCGGCAGTCTTGCCGCACTCTTCTTTAGCAGTACCTTCGTCATCAACCGCGCCTTGAGTTTACAGGGCGGTCACTGGGCGTGGACATCTTCCCTGCGTTTCGGTTTTATGCTATTGATGCTCGTTGTGATTCTTCTAGCAACGCAGGGCAAAAAAGCGCTTGCTGATGTGAAAGATATTTTCTTCAAACACTGGTTGTTCTGGGTTCTCTCAGGCAGTATCGGCTTCGGCGTGTTCTATGCGCTCATCACATTCAGTTCACAATACGCAGCGGGCTGGGTGGTCGCCACCACCTGGCAAACCACCATCCTTGCCACACCGCTTGTGCTGCTGTTGTTCGGGCGCAGCGTCCCGCGCAATGGATTACTCTTCACAGGCATCATCTTCATCGGCATCGTGCTTGTCAACATCGAACACGCCACGCTGACCAGCCTGCGCGAAGTGCTGTTGAGCGCATTGCCCGTCCTCGGCGCGGCATTTGCCTACCCGATCGGCAATCAACTCGTCTGGGAATCACGCAAGGGGAATCACCCCCGCCTGCCGCATATTCAACATCCGATTTTGGATAACGCCTTTGCACGAGTCTTGCTGCTGACTCTCGGTTCACTCCCCTTTTGGGCTGGGTTGCTACTAGTGACCTCTCCCCCTGCCCCAAGCGCAGACCAGTTCATCAGCACCGCGCTGGTTGCATTACTCTCTGGTGTGATTGCCACCACGTTATTTTTATACGCCCGTCATCTGGCACACAAACCCTACGAAGTCTCCGCCGTTGATTCGACACAATCGCTTGAGGTCGTCTTCTCGCTCGTTGGGGAAATCATTTTCCTCGGCGCTGCCCTGCCCGGTACGATCGGAATAGCAGGGATTGCGCTCACCGTCCTCGGGTTGGTGGCATATATCAGTTTTCAGAACAAATCACTTTAGAGGATAAGAGACATGATATCGAATACATCACGTTTTCTGACATACGCCTGCGCCGTTTTGTATGGGCTGACTGGTTTACTGTTATTCATGTTCCCCGAAACACTTGCGCCGGTCTTTGCCTGGAAGGTGACATCATTCATGGTCATGACCATCGGCGCGTGGAGTTTGGGCAACGCCTGGCTGGCATTCATCAACGCCCGCCGCTGGGACTGGAGCCTGAATCGCACTTCCCTGCTTTATCTTTGGCTGTTCGGGGTTGGAGAACTGCTGGTCTTATTTGCCTTCCGTGCAAAACTTGTTTTGCAGCATCCCATTGCGTGGCTGTATCTGCTGACCCTCGTAGTCAATGTTTTAACCGCCGTCGTCGGCACAACAGAGATCATCCGCCTGCACCCGAAAAGCACGCCCAATGGAGAGATATTAAACCCTGCGCAAAAAATCCCAGCCGTGCTGTTCGTCATCTTCGTCGGCTTTCTCGGCGTATATGGCATCGTAGCCCAGATCGGTGATGTTGGCACAAATGGCGGCATCTTCCCAGAGATCATGTCACTGTTCACCCTGCGAAGTTTTGGCGTATTCTACTTTTCGCTGGCGCTGGCAGTCATCCCTTTCTTCTGGCAAATCGGATACAAAACCGTGCTACACCACGCCTTCGCTTCGTATGGGCTGATCATCTTTATCACGGTTGCTGCATTTATCAATATTTCTCTATTTGATTTTTCACAACATCCCGGCGGGCTTTTATATTTCGGCGCATACTTGATCGTGGGCATTCCACTGGCATTTTTATTCCGCAAATACGGAACGAGATAAAATCAACTTATGACTCGCTGGCTTGACCCTCATCCCGTAGAAATCCCCGCCTCTTTCCAAGCCTTGGGCTTGCCCCCCCTCATCGCACAGACTCTCCTCCGGCGCGGAATCCACTCCCCCGTCGAGGTTGAGGCGTTTTTGTATCCTGAAAAGAATCCATCCTCGCAATTTCCCGATATCCAAAAAGCCGTCGACCTTCTCAATCTGGCTATAGGCAGCAAAGATAAAATCTGCGTCTGGGGCGATTTCGACGTGGACGGCCAAACCTCCACGGCGTTGCTAGTGCAAACCCTGCAAACACTCGGCGCGAACGTCATCTACTACGTACCCATTCGCGGGAAAGAAAGCCACGGCGTTCACATCGAGTCGCTCAAGCCGATCATTGAAAACGGCGCAAAACTTTTACTAACATGTGACACCGGTATCACCGCCCACGAAGCAATCGACTTCGCCAACTCGCACGGACTGACCGTCATCGTTACCGACCATCACGACCTCGGTGAAACGCTCCCCAATGCAAAAGCCATCATCAACCCAAAACTTCTTCCAGAAAATCATTCTCTAAGAAATCTCGCTGGCGTTGGTGTTGCATACAAACTTGCCGAAGCACTCTTAATCGAAAATCGAAAATCTGAAATCGTAAATTTACTTGACCTCGTCGCCCTTGGCTTGATCGCCGATGTTGCCTTGCTCCAACGCGAAACCCGCGCGCTCGCCAAACAGGGCATTGAGCAATTGCGAAACACCAGCCGCCTCGGCTTGCGCGTGATGGCGGAACTGGCTGGCGCAGCCTTCGACTCGCTCACCGAAGAAACCATCGGCTTTACGTTCGCGCCGCGCTTAAACGCTTTGGGAAGATTGAGTGACGCAAACCCCGCCGTCGAATTGCTCATCACGGATGACCCCGGTCGCGCGCGTGTGCTCGCCGCCCAGATCGAAGGATTGAACGCGCAGCGGCGCATGCTCACCAAACAAGTCTACGACTCAGCGGAAGCGCAACTCAAAGAAAATCCCAGCCTACTCAACGACCCCGTCATTGTGCTCTCTCATCCCAACTGGCCCGGCGGCGTGGTCGGCATTGTGGCGAACAAACTGGTCGAGCGTTATCACAAACCGTCCATTCTCTTCAACGAATCGGAAGATGGCATTCTGCGCGGCTCGGCGCGATCCATCGAAGGCTTGCACATCACCGAAGCGATCACCACGCAAAAAGATGTATTGCTCGGCTTCGGCGGACATCCCATGGCGGCGGGCATGGCGCTGAAAAAAGAGAACCTGTCCGCTTTCCGAAGGGGTCTCGGCAAAGCGATCGAAAAGCAACTGGGCGACATCGTCTTTGAAGAACCCACGCTTCAGATCGACGCCTGGCTGGGGTTGACCGACCTGAACCTTTCTCTCGCCGACAGTTTAGAACTGCTCGCCCCATTCGGCGCAGGCAACCCAGAATTGACTCTCGCCACTCGCAATGTGACGTTAAAATCTGTCAAAGAAATAGGAAAGACGAAAGAGCATCTGCGCCTCGTCGTTGAAGATGAAAACGGCGAAGCACAAAGTTTCTTATGGTGGGGCGGCGCAGGCGAAGACATGCCTCCCGCCGACACGAAGTTCGACATCGCCTTTACTCTGCGTGCCACCTCCTACCGCGGACAGCGCCAGGTCACCCTGCAATTCAAAGAATTCCGCATCACTGAAGAAAAGCCTATCGAAACACGAGAGTCGAAACTCGATGTTCGGGATATGCGTCTCCAACCTTCAACCTTAAACCTGCAACCTTCCACTCTCATCTGGGCAGAAGGCGCGGACAAAGCCAAAGGCAAGCCACGTTTTGAATTGACCGAAGCCGACGAACTCGCCATTTACACCACGCCCCCATCTCCGGCAGAATTGCGCATGGCGCTCGAAGTCGTTCGTCCAAAAATCATTTATGTTCTTGCCGTTCCACCTGCAGAAGAAAAAACTGACGATTTTCTTAACCGTCTTGCCGGTTTGTGTAAGTTTGCCCTGAACAAAAAAGAAGGCAAGACCACGCTCCACGAACTGGCAGCAGCGATGGCAGCGCGAGAAATCGCTGTGCAAATCGGTTTACAATGGCTCGCGGCGGGCGGTCAACTTTCAGTGAACATTGACGAAGACATCGTGCTATTATCAAAAGAGACGCAGGAAAAGAATCCCTACCTGCAAGCGGAGTTATTCACCGCCCTGCGCGGCGTCTTGAACGAAACAACCGCCTATCGAAAATATTTCACAACCGTCAGTAATCTGGAAACCATCATCAAGCCATGACCGATAAAATTCCCGCCGCATTTCTAGACCTTGTCAATTATCCGCGTGTGGCAGCCCTCACCACGCTCATGCCCGATGGCTCTCCACAAACCACCCCCGTCTGGTGCGACTATGACGGAACCTACGTTCGCATCAACACCATGCGCGGCTTCCGCAAAGAGAAGAACATGCGCGTCAACCCCAAAGTCACCTTGCTGTGCTATGACCCGCGCCAACCCTTGCGCTCGCTCGAAATCCGCGGCGAGGTTGTTGAGATGACCGAAGACGGCGCGATGGAACATCTGGATAACCTCACCTTCGGCTACATCGGCAAGAAACCTTATTTCGGCGCGTGCGTCCCTGCAGAATTAAAAGAAAAAGAGATCCCGGTCTTGTGCAAAATTCTCCCGACCCATATCGTGACATTGGATGCGCGAAAGAAGGAAGCAGTTGCATGAATGAAATCCCCGCCTCACATCTGGACCTGTTGACTCGCCCCGTCCATGGAGTGTTGACTACGCTGATGGCGGATGGTCAACCGCAATCGAGCCTCGTGTGGTGCGACTACGACGGCGAATGTGCCACGATCAACACCTCGCTCGAACGCAAAAAGGGACAGAATATGAGCCGCAATCCCAACGTGTCTCTGCTCATCGTGGACCCCGAGAATACCGGTCGCTTCATCCAAATTCGCGGTGAGGTGGAGTTGGTTACCGATGGCGCACTCCCCCATCTAGACGAAGTCACCCGCCAGTACACAAAGCATCCGCAGTATTACGGCTATGTCTTTCCAGTTGAAAAACAGCAGCAAGAAACCCGCGTCATCTGCCGCATCCATGCCAAACGGATCACGGTGGATGCCATTCATAATTGAATATGCCCAATACTATTTTATTTATCTGCACAGGAAACTACTACCGCAGCCGATATGCGGAGATCTTCTTCAACGACCTTGCTTCAAAAATGGGCATCGACTGGAAAGCAGAGTCCCGCGGTCTTGCCGCACATGAAGGATACAATGTCGGTCCCATCTCCAAATTTGCGCTTGAACGCCTCACCCAACATGGAATTTCGCCCGGCGACCCAATCCGCTTCCCCATGCAGTTGGAAGAAATAGACCTGCGAGAAGCAGGTCACATCATTGCGATCAACCGGGTGGAACATCAGCCCATGATGGAAAAACAATTCCCCGCCTGGGCTGAGAAAGTCATCTATTGGGATATAGCAGACCTGCATCTAACGAACGCCGAGAATGCATTGTCTGCAATAGAAAAGCAGGTCCATTCGTTGATGGAAAATATCAATTCCAATCCGTGAATCTGCGGGCACTTTAATCGAAGAAATCCATCACCCCAAAGAAGTCTTCAAAGTAGGAGATCAGCCGTTGAGCCTTCTCGCGGAAGGGCGCATTTTCCGCGCTGCGGTCTTCTATTTTCGTGAGCAATCGTTCTCGAAAGCTGACCGTCCGTGAAGCGGGCAGAAAATTCTCCAGTTCTCGAATCAATTCATGCGCATGTTGAATCTTCTCCATCGCTTCCGGCAGGGACGTTTTTTCATCCACCAGTTCTTTGAACTGTTTGCATTTGTATCTCGCACAACTGCGCGGATAATCCGGTGACGTGTATACGGTGCAAGTCCCATCCCATACTGCGCATGGCTGTAAAAATCCGCGTTGGCGCGGGTCATCACGAATGACTTTGAGCCCGAGTTTTTCCACTTTATCGAGTTCGTTGGCGTCGAGCCGTACCCAGGCGAAGAGATGCCCGGAGCAGCACAGTCCACAGGCTTTGCAGAGGAGGTTGGCGGGGGAATCGGTCATGCCGAGGGTTATACCAAAGATTCAGAAAACAGAAGCAGCCATCCGTTAAGTAAAGAAGCGTGAGACCGGATGAAGTTCCATCCGGTCTCACATCAAAATCTATTGGCTACGTCTCACCATCTAATTAATCGGCAGACCCAACTCCATCAATTTTTCCTTGGTGGGATAACCCTTCTCATCCCAGCCGCGTTTTTCATAGAATTCGGGCAGCATCTTATCAAGCTCGGCGACCATGCCCTTGGCGGGACCATCCGGCAGAGGCTCGTGCAGCATACGATACGGAAGCACATCCCACTCAGGACCGGAGCCCGCTTTGATGAGGAACATGCGCTCGAGCGTGTACACGCGGTCGGCGGCTTTCATTACTTCTTCGGGAGTGTAGCCCGCGCCGGTGCTGAGGTTCATCATCGCGGCAAGTGTCTGGGGCCAGATCAAGCGATTCTTGTCGAAGACGTAACGGATGGCAACGAACACGCACAGACCCGAGGAGTCGATCAGCGCGAACGAATCCTGGAAGTGCTTGACGAGCTCCGGTTTGCCTTCGGTGCTGTGCGGGTTTTCCTTCACCGGCACACCGAAGACTTCTTCGTACGCCACATCGCCTTCCATGTGAGACGCGCCCTTGTTGGACGTGGCATACAGCAAGCCCATGCCCTGCGAGCCGCGCGGGTCATAGCCGGGGAATTCCTGTTTGCGGGTCGTGACTGCCAGCTCAGGATGACCGTATTTTTCCGCAAGGCGGTAACTTCCCATCGCAAGGTCTTTGCCGAAGCCTTCGTTGTACGCCATCTTCTTGATCATCGCGATCATCGCATCGTGATCACCGAACTTGAGCGGCATACCAATTAATTCTTCAGAGATATACCCCTTCTCGTACATTTCCATCGCAACGGCAATGGTCATGCCGGTGGTGATGGTATCCATGCCGTATTCGTTGCACAGATAATTTGCCTTCACCAGCGCGGCGAGATTGCTCACACCGCAGCCCGTGCCAAGCGATGAGATGGTCTCATATTCAGGACCTTCACCCTTGCCTTTGTACGGACCATCGGGCACTTCGGTGAGGCGTCCGCACGAAAGCGGACAGCGATAACAAGGCGTGTGACGGATGAGATATTGATCTTTGAGCGCATCGCCATCCACATTGTGGACGTGCTCAAATGTCCCTTGCAGGAAGTTGCGCGTCGGCAAAATACCGAGTGTGTTCGTCACCTGCGGCACATACGACGTACCGTAAATGCGCATGTTCGAACCCTTCTTCACATCTGCACCTACGTTCTTGGATGTTTCCACGCTGATGGCTCGCATCCCTTCGGTGTCATGCAGAGGCGGGTTCTTGTTCCCCATCGCCACCACGGCTTTGAGGTTCTTGCTGCCCATCACCGCACCCACGCCGGAGCGAGCCGCGGCGCGATGTTTATCATTCATGATAGCAGCCATGAGGGCGAGGTTCTCACCCGCCGGTCCGATACAAGCGACGCGCGCTTCTTGGGATGTCTCTGCCTTGAGGATGTCGGTGGTCTCATGCGTATCCTTGCCCCACACATGCGCCGCAGACCGGACCTCAACCTGGTTTTCGTTCACCAAAACGTACACTGGCTCTGAGGCTCTGCCTTCAAAGATGAACAGGTCGAAGCCGGTGCGCTTCATCCATGTGGGAAATTCGCCGCCGGAGTTGGAGTGAGCCAACGCGCCCGTCAATGGTGACTTGGTGACCACCATGTAGCGGTTGCCCGTCGGCGCAGGCGTCGCCGTCAGCGGACCGGTGGCGAAGATGAGCATGTTCTCCGGCGAGAGCGGGTCAACAGCGGGATTCATTTCCTTATACAGATAATGGATCGCCCATCCGCGTCCGCCAAGATAATCGCGCGCAATCTTCGGGTCAACATCTTCGGTTGTGACCTTGTGGGTGGTGAGGTTTACTCGCAAAATTTTGAGGTGCCAGCCGTACATGGGTACTCCTTAGAATGGGTTTAAGTTTACAGGTTGAAAGTTGAAGGTCATTATCCGCCTGCGATCGCAGAAAAGGCAGTGACCATATCCCCTTCTTTGAGCGGAGTGTTCAGATCAACGGTAAGACCGTTCAACACGATCACGCTTTCATCATTGAGGGGAATGTCGAAGCGTGAGATGGCTTCGTATACCGTGGTTCCGTCGGGGACGTCGATCTCGATCACCCCATGTTTTGCCTCCGGCGGCAGAACGGCGCGGTAATTGGCGATCATTTTAATGCGGATCATCATCTGACCGATTCTAGCACGGGGAAGGAAAGATTGGCAAACCCGCTTTGCCCGCATTACAATACCCGTATGAAACGGCAACTTCCCTATCATGGCTGGTGTTTCGTATGCGGAAACGAAAATCCGCACAGCATTGGAATTACGTGGTTTATCGAAGACGACGGACGGCTCACATCCGAGTTCACACTGACAGAAGCGCATCAGGGTCCGCCCGGTCATGCACATGGCGGCGCATCTGCGGCAATATTGGATGAGGCGATGGGTCTGGTCGTTTGGGCGGCAGGACACAAGGTGGCGGCGGTCAATCTGGAGATCAACTATCACAAGCCGCTGCCGCTTCATCAGCCCATCTTCATCGAAGGACGCATCACGCAGGTGGATGAGCGGAAAATCTTCAGCGTGGGTGAAATTCGCATGGCAGATTCAACCGTCGCCGTGAGTGGACGCGGGATCTACGTCGTGGCGCCGAAGCTTTTTGAGCATGTCCGCTTGGGCAAGGAAAAGAAGGAATGAGAGCCATCCTGTACTTTCTTGTTTTCATTCTGCTGAGCGCCTGCGTCCCCGCGCCTACCGCGGAACCAACCCCCACCACGGTTCCACCCTATCGCATCACACCAGAGGACAATCGCTACGCGCCACAAACCGGGGATTTGGGTATGACCATCGGCGGTGTGACGCTGACCTCGATCAGCCTTTCGGAACGCTTCGACCTGGACCCGCCGCGGGTGGTCATCCGGTTTCAAGGCTCCATGCCGAGCGTGTGCAACGAACTGCGCATCGAAGTAAATCTACCGGATGAGCAGGCGCGGATCTTCATCGATGTATACAGCTTGATCAACCCGGATATAGAATGCGATAACGTCTTTCAACAATTCGAAGCCAGCGTGCTGCTGGGTACTTACTCGAGCGGCAGGTACACCCTCTGGGTCAACGAAGGACTCGTTGGTGATTTTGTCTCGTATTAGGAACTTTTCCGCTCCTGACATCGTCACCTTGATTGAAGGAGAAAACCATGAAACGTCTGTTTTACACTTTAATCACGTTGACCCTCGTTCTCACAGCGTGCGCTCCCGCTGCAAATGATAACGCGGTGAGTTATCCAGATATCAGTTATCCAGATGGAAGTTACCCAAATGATGGAGGGGATGTGTCAGAACCACCTGCCAGCGGATACGATCCCAGCCCGGACGATGCAGCACTGACTCGCGGACCCGCTTTTGTGGAGATGACCGACCTCCTGACGCTGGAAAGTTTCCCGCTGCAATTTATGCTACACGTTGCGGGCAACCTGCCCACGCCTTGCAACGCATTAAGGATTGCCGTCAACCCGCCGGATGCGGAAAATAACATCCATGTGGATGTGTATTCCGTCAGCGACCCGAACAAGATGTGCGTCCAGGTTTTGCAACCATTTGATGTGAATGTCTCGCTCGGTAGTTTTCCTGCCGGCACCTATATCCTGTTCATCAACGGCGAGCGGGTGGCAGAGTTCCAAGCGTAATTCCCAGTTCGATATTTAAAAAAAAGAGGGCAGAACTTTGGTTTCGCCCTCTTTTTTTATACGTCCTGCCGACTTACATTCCCGAACTTCGCATGGACCAGTGACGCAAGATCAGCAACACCCAGTTGAACATTCAACCCGCGCTGCCCGCCGGAAATGAAAATCTCCCCAAACGTTTGCGCCGACGAGTCAATCACCACTTGAAACCCTTTGTGAATCAACGCCAGCGGCGAGATGCCGCCCGCCTGTAAACCGGTCAACTGTTCGGCTTCACGCTCGGTCGGCAGGTACATTTTCTTCTCACCCAGGAACGCAGCCAGAGCTTTCAGATCCACAACCTGCGGACCGGGAATTACCGCCAGTACCGGCTTCCCCTTTTCCCTTTTGGTAACAATGGTTTTGAAGACCTGCCCGGCTGGCACATTCAAAATCTGCGCCGCCTCCAATGCGCCAAGTTTCTCGGCGGGCAGGTCATGCGCCGTGTACTTCACTTTGCGCGAATCCAAAAATCGAGTGACATTATTTGTAACCGTCATAAGGCATAAAATCCTGTACAATTATAAACACAATGGAGGCTGATATGTCCGATAAGGAACAGGAAAGACTCAAACGCCTTCGAGACAAACAAATAGCCACCCGCGATCCACTGGTCAAACAGCGTAAATTTCAGCGCGACATCGCTTTGAAAACAAAACGGATGCGCAAGCCCTTTTCCTTTGCCAAGGCGTGGAGCGACATCCCCCACATCATCAGATCTCCGTTTTACGGACTATTGCTTGGGGTCATCGTCATCTTCGTTCTCCCCAAAGTTTGGGATTCACCTTACGCCTTCCTCGCCGGAGCCGGCGTCACCTTGATCTTTATCATCTTTGGACTCATCCTCGGAAACTCACTCGACCTCCGCGACAATATTCGGAACAACCTCAAATAAGCGCTTCACCCCCGACCCGCAACCTGACTCAGGTAAAATAGGTGTACCTACGCCAAAACAAAGGAGACTCACCATGATCAGCACGCAAACCCTATCGCAATTCAACCTGTTCAACGGACTGCCCGAACCGCTTCTCAAGGAAATCGCTGCCATTAGCACCGAGGTCAAGGCAAAGCAGGGAGAGATCGTCTTCCGCGAGGGAGAAAAAGCGGATAAACTGCATTTCCTCCTCAACGGCAGCGTTGCCCTGCGTGTCAAACTCACTTCGCGCCCCGAAAGCGTCACGGTCTCCTTTGTCTCCATGCCGTATCAAAGTTTTGGATGGTCTGGCATTGTGGCGCCCTTCCACTACACCTCCAGCGCCGAATGTGACGAAGACTCAACCCTGCTGATCATCCCCTCCGAACCGTTCATGAAACTGCTGGAAGCCCACCCAGAAGCCGGTTTCCAGGTCATGAAACGTGTGACCGAGATCATCGCCGACCGTCTGCGAAACAGCCGCCAGGCGCTGCTAAAAACCCTATAGAAAGAAGACATCATGATTGAAATCGAAGAAATATTGGAAAACGAAGAGAACGAGAAGGTTTACAATTTTGACCGCCTGCTGCAATTGACCACCTGGGCGAAGATCGTTTCATGGATTCTGATCGTGATCGGCGTGGTTTTGGTTGCGCTCGTCCTGTTCATCATCGTTACCGGGTTCATGGAATCAGGCATGCCCGACGCCTATAATATGGTAACGCTGCTGGCTCTGCTGGGAATTGGCTTCCTGCCGGTCTTCCTTGGGCTGATCCTGCAATTCTTTATCGAGGGCTCCTTCCTGCTGGTGGATATCGAACAGAATACGGCGGGCGAAAAGGCGTAGTTCAAACTACCAGAAACTGAATCAGGCTTGGGCACGGTCTGAAGCGCTCAAATCAGGCGGTCTCTGCGCAAGGGATCGCCTTTTTCGTTCCGCGTAGTACAATTATCCGCGATGAAATCTGTTATTGCCGCCATTCCGCTTGAAAAACTTCTCGAACAACTCCCTGAAAACTACATGGTTGCGGATCGGGAGTTGGTGGTGCGCGCCTATCACATGGCGGAGGAGGCGCACCGTGAGCAGAAGCGGCATTCGGGCGAACCGTATATCAATCATTGTATTGCGGTCGCAAGCATCCTCTCAGATTTAAAGGTCCCTGCGGAAGTGGTTGCCGCCGGATTGCTGCATGATACAGTGGAAGACACCCCCATTACACTGGCGGACATCCGCCGCGAATTTGGGGATACGGTTAAACTGCTCGTAGACGGGGTGACCAAACTGACGCAGCTGCCGCGCGTCTCGCGCGGAGACCAGCACGCCGAAGCCGGGGAAAATGGGAATGATAGTGAAGAGTTCGAAAACCAGTCGGCTTTTGGTCGAAATCCAGACATGGTCTCCGAGACGCTGCGCAAGACCTTCCTTGCCATGGGCGAGGATGTGCGTGTGGTGCTGATCAAACTCTCCGATCGGTTGCACAATATGCGCACGCTCGGTCACATGCCGGAGCATAAACGCAAGCGCATCGCGCAGGAAACGCTTGATATTTTTGCCCCGCTCGCCAACCGTCTTGGTATCTGGCAGTTGAAATGGGAATTGGAAGACCTGAGCTTTCGGTACGTAAACCCGGAAAAATACAAGGAGATCGCGGAGCAACTCGCCGAACGCCGCCCCGATCGGGAAAACCAGCTTGAGGAAATCAAGGACAATCTGGTACGGCTGCTTGAAAAGAACAACATCAAGTCCGAAATCAGCGGACGTCCGAAGCACATCTATTCGATCTACAAAAAGATGCAGAAGAAGGACAAAGCCTTCAACATGCTGTACGATGTGCGCGCCGTGCGCCTGATCGTGCCGGATGTGCCTTCCTGTTACGCAGCGCTGGGGGTGATCCACACCACCTGGCGCCCCATTCCCGGCGAATTCGACGACTACATCGCCGCCCCCAAGGACAACTTCTATCAATCCCTGCACACTGCCGTCATTTACGACGACAAACGCCCCATCGAGGTGCAGATCCGCACACAAGATATGCACTTGAACGCGGAGTATGGCATTGCCGCCCACTGGCGCTACAAGGAGGGCAGCAAACACGACCGGAATTTCGAGCAGCGCATCAGCTCGCTGCGCAAGATGATGGAATGGCGTTCGGATGTAAGCGACGCCGCCGAATTCGTCGAATCGATGCGCAGCGACGTATTCCGCGACCGTGTGTACGTCTTCACCCCGCGCGGCGACATCATCGACCTGCCCGCCGGATGCACCCCCATCGACTTCGCCTACCACGTCCACACCGACATCGGACACCGCTGTCGCGGTGCGCGCATCAACGGCAAGCTCGTCCCACTCTACCAGGGACTCAAAACCGGCGACCAGGTGGAGATCCTCACCGCCAAACGCGGCGGTCCCAGCCGCGACTGGCTGAATGTTAACCTTGGTCTCGTACGCACCCAGCGCGCGCGCGCCAAGATCAAAGCCTGGTTCAAAAAACAGGAAGACGAGCAAAACCTGGCACAGGGACGTGACACCCTCGAGCGGGAGTTGCAGCGGCTGGGCATCACAGAGATCAGCTTCGAAAAACTGGCACGCGAACTCGGTTACAAAATGCCGGATGAAATGTTCATCGCCCTTGGCACAGGCGACCTGTCCATCGGCAAGGTCATCAAGGAATTTTCGCAGGATGAAGAGATCAAGGACATCCTCGAAGCCAACGCCCCATCCGCGCCGGTCACCTCCACCGACGCCGTGGAAGTGGTGGGGTTGAAAGGCATGCTTTCCACCATGGCAAGATGCTGCAACCCCATGCCAGGCGACCAGATCGTAGGCTTTGTCACCCGTGGACGCGGCGCCACCATTCACCGGCAAGACTGCCCGAACGTCCTCAAAACCAAAGACCGCGAACGCCTGCTCAAAGTAGGTTGGGGGCATGTCGAACGCACGTACCCGGTTCCCGTCAAGATCAAGGCATATGACCGGCAAGGATTGATGAGCGACGTCTCCATCCTGCTGGCAGACGAAAACATCAACATTGCAAACGTATCGGTCAACGTCAATCGCAGCATTGCCGACCTGCGCCTCATCATCGAAGTAAAAGATATCACCCAACTCAGCCGCATCCTCACCCGCATCGAAAACCTGCCAAATGTAATGGAAGCGCATCGAACCAACCCCGGTTAAGCGGATAGTGTGGGGTATAATCGCGGCGTTTTCGTATGCTATCCGTGAACGAAGCGCGCGAGCGCATCCTTTCCAACTTTCAAGCCACCGCAACAGAACATATCCCGCTGGTTGCCTCTGCCAACCGCGTCCTTGGCAAAGACATTGTCTCCGACCAGGACTTCCCCGCCTTCAACAACTCCGCCGTGGATGGGTTCGCCATCCGCGCTGAAGATACAACCGCTTCCCCCCGGACCTTGAGCGTCGTCTCCGACATTCCAGCCGGCACTTCACCGACAGTGATCCTACGTCCGGGTGAAGCAGCGCGCATCATGACCGGTGCGCAACTTCCGCAGGGAGCGGATGCCGTCGTCCCGGTGGAAGAGACCGATTTCCAAAATCACCACGCCGGGGTCGCCGCCCCAAAGACAGTTACACCGACCAGGCAAATCAAATCCGGTGACAATGTGCGCCTGCGCGGCACCGACATTCGCAGCGGCGAAGCCGTCCTCGAAAAGGGACGCGTTCTCCAACCACAAGACCTGGGTGTACTGGCGATGCTTGGCATACCAACCGTCCTGGTGCATAAAAAGCCGCGGGTGGCATTGCTCTCCTCCGGCGACGAGCTGCTGGATGTAAGCGCCCCGCTCGAACCCGGCAAGATCCGCGATACGAATTCGTACACGCTGGCTGCCTCCATCGAAAAAGCCGGAGCAGATGTTTTGCGATTGGGTGTGGCACGCGACACGCGTGAGGCAGTGCGCGCGCTGCTCGACCAAGCTGCAAATGCACATGTAGACTTGATCCTCTCATCGGCGGGCGTGAGCGTGGGCGCGTTCGACTTTATCAAGGAAGTTATCGAATCGAACGGCAAAATGGACTTCTGGCGCGTGAACATGCGCCCCGGCAAACCGCTGGCATTTGGGGAATACAAAGGATTGCCGGTCATTGGGCTGCCGGGCAACCCGGTTTCAGCCTTCGTCGGCTTCGAGGTTTTCGTCCGCCCGGTGCTGGAGCGGCTGGGCGGCAAACTGGACAGAGACAGGCTCAAGGTCCGGGTACGATGCGCAGAGGAAATTCTTTCAGACGGACGGGAAAGCTATCTGCGGGCAAACATCCAGATGCAAGAGGGGCAGCAAGTCGCAAGGTTGACGGGACATCAGGGTTCGGGAAATCTGCTGTCTTTGGTACAAGCGGATGCTTTACTAATCATCCCCGCTGGTGTAAAATGCGTGCCTGCTGGTCAGGAAGTTGACGCTTATCTTTTATAGAGGAAGCATGGATAAATGGATGGTTCGCGCATCGGTTGCGTTGGCAGTGATCGGTGTACTGGTTTCGGTCTATATGACCATTTACAAAGTGACCGGAAATGAAGGCATGTGCCTTGGCTCGGGTGATTGTTCCACTGTGAATGCGAGCCGCTTTTCCGAAGTGAACGGAATCCCCGTAGCAGTCATCGGTGTGATCGGATATCTTGCGATCCTGGGCGTGCATCTGTTCGAAAACCGCATCGCGTTCATCCGTCAAAACGCCACATTGATGCTCTTTGGAATGGGGCTGGTCGGCTTTGTCTTCACCGTCTGGCTGGTGTATGTGGAGATCGCCATTCTGAAAGCCCTGTGCCCGTTTTGTGTGACCTCTCAGGTTGCAATGACCCTCATTTTCATTCTCGCCGTCATTCGCCTGGTCAGAAACCCCCAAGTTTAGGAGGATGTTGAAAAATGCCCCGCATTAAGTGCCACTATGCAGATTGTGTTTTTCTGGACGAAGGCTATTGCTCCGCCGCCGCGGTGGAGTTCGACCCGGATACAGGGTGTGTGACCTATTCTCCCGCCGACGGCGCCGCAGCCGCTGGCGATGAATGGGATGAGGATGATGAGTCGGATGAATGGGAAGATGAAGATCTGGACGAAGAGGAAGATGATGAATGGCTCGACGAAGAAGACGAGTTCTAACCCTTCCGCTTCCCTTCTAACTTGTGTTTGATGCCACTCCCCAAGCCTTCTCCAAGCGAGAGGGCTTTTTTATTTCCGGCAAGCATTCCGGCGATGGGGCGTCATAATTCAAGCCCTGCGCGGCGTTGCCGTTGCCGAAAACTGGCTTAATCTTTTGTGAACGCGTACAACAACACCCCTGCCGCAACAGACAGGTTCAACGAACTGACGCGTCCGCGCATGGGCAGCGAGAGGGTGACATCGCAGGCATCGGTCTGTTCGCGGGACAAGCCCTTTTGCTCATTGCCCAACACCAACACCCACGGGGCTTGCGGAACAAGGGTGTGATAGTCCACATCCGCTTTGGCAGATGTGCCGATCAGTTGACAGCCCCCCATGCGCGCCCAATCGACAAACTCAGCGAACGCGGCTTGCACCACGGGCTTCCAAAACAACGTACCCATGCTGGCGCGGACAACGGTGGGATGATACAACTCCACGCCGCCATCGAGCAAAAAAAGCGCATCAACACCAACGGCATCCATCGTGCGTAGGATCGTGCCGAGATTGCCCGGGTCTTGCGGCGAGACCAATGCCACCGAACGGGTTGTGGGCTGGATATCATTCAAGATAAAGTGCCGCTGCCGCACCACTGCCAGAATGCCTTGCGGGTTTTCCTTGTCGGCGAGAGATTCCATCACCGCAGCAGAAACAGGCTGAAGTCGAAGGTCGAGGCGGGAGGCGTGTGCCAGCAAATCCTTTGCGAATCCGCTTGTCAACAGTTCAGGCGCATACACAACCGCATCCACATCCCACCCCGCTGCAATGACCTCGCCAACATGATGAATCCCCTCAACGAGGAAGGTATCTGTTTCCAGGCGGTTTTTTTTCTGGTGCAGCGCGCGGACTTGTTTGATGAACGGATTCGCCGTGCTGGTGAGGATATCCATGCGCAGAATTGTATCCGAAAATGTCCGTTTATAATTGTCGGCATGATTCCTTTTCGACGGTTCGCGCTGGGACTCGCGTTTTTGCTTACAGCCTGCCAGCCTACTGCCCCCCGCCAAATTAAAATTTTGGATGGAGATATCGCCCTCACAGTAACATCGTCAGAGCGCGTGCCTGTGCTGATCCTCGCGGAGGCAGGCATCGCACCGCAACCGCTCGACCGTGTGCTGGTCAATGGGATCTCGCTTGGGTTGGACGAACCTATTCCAGAGAGCGGCGACATCACCCTGCAACTACGCCGCATGGTAAACGTGACGCTCATCACGCCGCAAGGCGAGCAGAGGCTGCAAACTTCCGCACTGACGGTGGGAGACGTACTGAGCGAAGCGGGATTTGAAATTGGGGTTCGTGATAAAGTGAATCCGCTTCTTTCTACGCCGGTAATGGATGCAATGACCATCGAGTTTTTTCCCGCCCGAGAGTTGACCATTTCTTCAGGCGAGATAGTGACCACCATTCGCTCGGCGGCAGGGACGGTCGGCGAAGCGCTGGCTGAGGCGGGGATTCCGCTCATGGGGTTGGATGTCAGTGTTCCGGCGGAGAATGACGCGCTCCCTGCCGATGGGCAGATCCGAGTGGTGCGAGTGACCGAGTCCATCAGCGTCGAGGTAGAATCGATTCCCTTCGACACAGAGACAACGGTTTCAGACGATATGGCGTTTGGCGAAACGGAAATTTTGCAACCCGGCGTGAACGGTGTGGCGATGCTCCGCACGCGCATCCGCTTTGAAGATGGCGTTGAAGTCAGCCGCGAGGTGGAGGGTGAGACCGTGTTGCAACAACCGAAAACGCAGCGCGTGGCAAGCGGATCGAAGATCGTGCTGGCGCCCGTCGGCGGGGATGCGCCCTATCAATACTGGTATGCGACTCAAATGTACGCTTCCTGGTATTCGCCTTGCAACTCTGGCACGGGCGGCTGTTCGTATGGAACCGCCAGCGGTGCGCGCGCAGGCTACGGCATTGTGGCAGTGGACTATTCGTATTATTCCTATCTTGCGGGGATGAGAGTGTACATCCCCGGCTACGGCGTGGCAACCATCGGCGATACCGGCGGCGGACCGATCATCGAGAGCGTCTTTGGCGTGCCGCGCTATCAATGGATCGACCTCGGCTATGACGATAACAACATCGGCGGGCTTTCGGGCTGGGTGACGGTCTATTTCCTCGAACCGGCTCCAGCGGAAATCCCTTACTTCTTCCAACAACAATGACCAAACTTCAACGTGTGATCGTGACCTTTCTTTCCATCCTTGCGGTTGCATTGGCTGCCGCGCTTGGGATGTATGCCTACCAAACCTACAACGCCATTGCCGCCCAGCCACTTGGACCGCTGCTGCCGATTGGCGCACAGGAATTGCCGCCCACATGGACGGCTTCGCCCGGTCCATCCCCCACCTCGGCAGGATCGGTGACTCTTGCCCCCACCGTTTCCTTCACCACCAGCACGCCCGCTCCGCGCTGCGGCGGACCGGCGCTAATGAACGTCCTCGTCGTCGGCGCAGACACACGCGGCGACAACTACACCTACGGCTTGGCAGACGCCATCCGTGTGGTGCGCGTGGACTTCATCACACCGAAAGTGACCGTGTTGGAATTCCCGCGCGACCTGTGGGTGGAGATCCCTCACATTGCAGATAACCTCGACGGGCAGGATCACGAAAAACTCAACCAGGCGTTCCTGTATGGTCAGCCCGGCTTCAAATATTGGGACGACCCCAGCGAAGGCTCTGGCTTGCTGGCGCTTACGCTCAACCAGAACTTCGGCGTGAAGATCGATCACTACATAACGGTCAACATGCGCACCTTTGTCAATATTGTCAACGCTGTCGGCGGTATCGATGTGGTCATCCCAGACAAGGAAGCCTCCCGCTCTGCCAACCTGCCCATGGGAACCAATCATCTCGACGGGGCAGAGGCGTTAAAACTTGTCCGCAACCGCGAAGGCGGCAGTTTCGACCGCGCCGATAACCAAAGCCTCGTCATTTGTGCGCTGCGGAAGAAGATCACCAGCCCCGCCATCGTGACTCAAATTCCGGCGTTGATCGAAGCATTCGAAGATAACATTCGCACCGACTTCACACCCGAACAGCTGAGGCAACTCGCCTGCCTCGGCACGCAAATGCCGCCGCAGAACATCCAGCTCACCAGTTTTCCCGAAGAACTCTTCAAGCAGACGCGTGAATTCGACCCGGTCTTTGACAAACGCATCGCCATCCTCGATGCCGACTTCGCCATCTTGCGCGATTATGTCTCCCGATTTCAGGCAGGCACCTGGCCCCAAACCACCTCCTCCGACTCTGACACTGAAGAAGAAGATACCCCCATCATTTGCGAATGAACCATTCCACCATCCCCCCACTCAATGCTGTCGCTGTGCTCAAACGTTACGGTCTGCGTGCCGATAAACGCCTCGGGCAGAATTTCCTGCAAGACCCTTCTGCCCTGGAGAAGATCGCCAACGCCGCAGAGATTCAAGCAGATGACTGTGTCCTGGAGATTGGTCCCGGGCTGGGAAGTTTGACCCGTTATCTGGCGGTCTCTGCCCGGCAGGTTACAGCGGTCGAACTGGACCCGGATCTGCTCGCTCCCCTCAAAGCGATTCTCACGCCGCATCCGAATGTGCGCATCGTCCACGGCGACATTTTGGATTTATCCATCGCTGACCTGGTGGATCAAACCGGATACATCGTCGCGGCGAACATTCCCTATAACATCACCTCGGCGATCATCCGTCACTTACTGGAAAGTCCCTCCAAACCGCGCCGCATCGTGCTGACCATCCAAAAGGAAGTTGCAGAGCGCATCTGCGCCCAGCCCGGTGATTTGAGCCTGCTGGCGTTGAGTGTGCAGGTGTATGGGCAGCCAAGCATCCGCGCGAAGATTCCCGCCGGCGCCTTCCACCCCGTCCCCAACGTGGATTCCGCCATTCTGCGCATCGACATTTACGACGAACCGCTCATCCCTGCAGAAATGCTGGATAGATTCTTCAAACTCATCAAAGCCGGGTTCAGCCAGAAAAGAAAAACCCTGCGAAATTCGCTTTCTTCCGGGCTGCACATCAAACCAGCAGAAGCGGAATCCCTGCTTGCATCCGCGGGCATCGATCCCATGCGCCGCGCCGAAACCCTATCCATTGCGGAGTGGAGAGGGCTGTGCACCATTTTTCCACAGTAGTACCAACGTCCATTTTTCGAATAGTACCAATTGCGCAGCTCCTCTCATGTTTTCTCTTATGAACCTATGTCATAATTGGAATCAAGGAGAGAGACATGTTTCGAAAACTATTAACATTAACGACAAGCCTTTTTATGGTTACTGTTCTGGCAGCCTGTAACCTGCCCAGCGCAGATTCGGAATCCACCCCCACGCCAGATAGCGTAGCATTGACTATTACAGCCATTAGCGCACCCAACACAGACACCCCTGCGCCAGTCATCCTGGATACTGCCACACCGGAATTTACCGCCACGCCGGAATTCACTTCCACCCCATCCATCCCGCAGGTGACCGTCAGCGTGAACACCAACTGCCGTACGGGTCCGAGTACGCAATATGACATTATCGGCGCATTGCTCGTCGGTCAGGTCGGAACCGTTGTCGGCAAGAACACCCAGACCGGTTACTGGATCATCAACACCCCCGGCTCTACCGGCACCTGCTGGCTATTCAATGGTTACGCAACTGTAACAGGCAATACCGCCAACCTGCAGGAATATTCCATTCCGCCCACACCCACGCCTTCGTCTACGCCGACTGCAACTCTCACACCGACGCCGTCCATCCCTGCCCCGGTCAATAATCCTACCATCACCAAAAACTGCGCCGTGGTCAATCCTGTCCCGCCGCAAACCTTCCTTTATCAGGGTGTTCTAAATTGGGAAGATGGATCCAATAACGAAGATGGATTCAATATCTACCGAAACGGCGCTTTACTGACAAGCGTTCCAGCAAATACCACTTCATATAATCTCCCGCCGTTTGGTCCTTTCCCGATCAATCTACCCGTACAATATGGTGTAGAGGCATTCAATACAACAGGCAAAGCAGCCATCAAAGTCGTAATTATGACCTGTCCATAGAAAAAAGCCTTGCAGAGTTTGCTCTGCAAGGCTTTTCTTCACGAAAATAGTCGACCATTGGCACAGCCATCAACCCAAAATCTATGATGATCATGCGGCTTACGGAAAGGTTATCGAAGAACATCATCTGGAATAAAAAAATCGGAGGTCTGTAGGACCTCCGATTTTTTTGGTAACTACGTTCCTTCTTCCCAGGAATTGAGATAGTGCAGCTGCTCGTCGGAAAGGACATCGATCTTGACGCCCATCGCGTCGAGCTTGAGGCGGGCGATCTCGTTATCGATCTCGGTCGGCACTGAGTAGACTTTCTTCTCCAGTTTGTCGGCATTCTTCGCCATGTATTCAGCGGAGAGCGCCTGGTTCGCGAAGGACATATCCATCACAGAAGCGGGGTGACCTTCAGCAGAAGCAAGGTTGATAAGACGGCCTTCGCCAAGCACGTTGATCTTGCGTCCGTCTTTGGTGGTGTACTGATCCACGAACGGGCGGACGAGGTTGGGCTTGCCAACGCTCATCTTTTCCAGTGCGGGGATATTCAATTCGACATTGAAGTGACCGGAATTGGCAACCAATGCGCCATCTTTCATCACTTCGAAGTCGTGACCGTCGATCACGTTCAAGTCACCGGTGACAGTGCAGAAGATGTCGCCGACTTTGGCGGCATCGATCATCGGCATGACCTGATAGCCATCCATCACCGCTTCGAGCGCCTTCATCGGATCGACCTCAGTGACAACGACATGAGCGCCCATGCCGCGAGCACGGGAGGCGAGACCGCGTCCGCACCAGCCGTAGCCAGCCACGACGAAGGTCTTACCAGCCAACAAGACGTTGGTCGCACGAACGATCCCGTCAATGGTGGATTGCCCGGTCCCATAACGGTTATCGAACATGTGCTTGGTGAGCGCGTCATTCACGGCAATGACCGGGAACTTCAACACGCCGTCCTTTTCCATAGCCTTCAAACGGATAACGCCCGTGGTGGTCTCTTCGGTTCCGCCGATGACATTCTTCAACATCTGCTTGCGTTCTTCGTCTTTCAGGGTCTTTGCCCATTCGGCAAGGGAGGGCTCGAGTTTCTCGAAGCGTCCCATCTCAATGAAGAACAGCGAGGAAACGAGGTCGGCGCCGTCATCCTGGGTCATGTGAGGTTTGTGTTCAAGCGCCGCGCGGATATGCTTGAAGTAAGTGACTTTGTCCTCACCTTTGATGGCGAACACAGGGATTTCGTAGTTGTTGACCAACGCCGCTGCAACATCGTCCTGCGTGGAGAGCGGGTTGGAAGCGGTCAGCACGATGTCTGCGCCGCCTTCGTGCAGGGTACGCATCAGGTTGGCGGTTTCGGTAGTGACATGCAGACAGCAGGAAAGGCGCATTCCCTTGAGGGGTTTTTCCTTGGCAAAGCGTTCACGGATGGAACGCAGAACGGGCATTTCGCGTTCCGCCCACTCGATGCGGCGGCGTCCGCCTTCTGCCTGGTTGATGTCCTTGATATCGTAATTGCTCATGTAGTGCTCCTTCTTTTTGGTAATCAGAGAATTGGAGATTGGTGTTATTTCAACAACACATCCAGTTTACCGCCATCATCGAAATGCTTGCGGAAACGCTGGACAAATTCTTCACGAGTGTAGGTATGGTTCTGCGTGCCGCGCTGTTCGAGGCAGTAGACTGCGGAAAGCGAGCCGATCTCGCCGCACAGTTTCCAGTCGAAACCATGCGAATAGCCCGCAAGGAACCCGCCGCGGAAGGCATCGCCTACGCCGGTGGGATCGACCACTTCATCTTCGGGCACGGTCGGGATGTGGACGGTCGTGCCATCGGAGTACAGGTCCGCGCCGTCCTTGCCGCGGGTGATGACCAACACTTTAACGTGGTCGAGGATCTGGTCCAGGCTCCAGCCGGTCTTCTTGGAGATCAAGCCGAATTCGTAGTCATTGCAGAAGAGGAAGTACGCGCCTTCCATATCGCGCGCAAGTTCCGCACCCTCAAGGCGCAGGACCTGCTGGCTGGGATCGTACAAATACGGGATGCCCAACTCGCGGCATTCGGCGGGGAACTTCATCATCGCATCGGGCGAACTGGGAGAGACGATGACAAGATCCGGTTTTTTATCCAACTCTTTGAGCGACTGTGTGGCGGAGTGCGCCATCGCTCCCGGGTAGAAGGAAGCGATCTGGGCAGAGGCGTGATCTGTCGTGGCAAAGAACGAAGCGGTGAACACGCCGGGTATCACTTTCATCAAGTTCGTATCCACGCCTTTGGAATCAAGCCAGGCGCGGTAATCCGAAAAATCTTCGCCGACGGTCGCCATCACGCGCGGTTTGCGTCCAAGCAAAGCCATCGTGTACGCGATGTTCGGGGCAATGCCGCCACGCTGCTTGGACATTGAGTCAACCAAAAATGAAAGGCTGATGGATTCCAAACGTTCGGGCAGTATCTGTTCCTTGAAGTGACCGGGGAAGGTCATCAAGTAATCGTAAGCAACGGAGCCGGTTAAGAGAATATCCATGTACTACTCGCAGAAAAATGCGCACCCTTGCGAGTGCGCTGGAATATAAGACAGGCGGGAGTTTATCACGAGGTTTTTGGAATGTAAAGTTTTTGACATTGCAGTTTTTAAGGTCAATCTTCAACCATTTTTTGCAAATTGATTTCAAACGGCGGATAGGCAATGCCATTTTCCGTGACGATTCCCGTGACCAACCGCGCCGGGGTGACATCGAAAGCGGGATTTCTCGCCTGCGCTTCGAGTGGGGTGACACGCTCGCCTTTGAATTGAATATCGAGCACTTCGTCAGGATTGCGTTCCTCGATGGGAATCAGATCGCCGCTTGCCAGCGACAGGTCGATGGTGGAGGTTGGTACAACCGGATAGAACGGAACACCGTTGTCATGTGCGGCGAGCGCCAGCATGTAGGTACCGATCTTATTTGCTACGTCGCCGTTCGCGGCAGTACGGTCCGAACCGACAAAGCATTTCTGCACCTTGCCCGCTTTGAGAAAATAGCCCGCCATGTTATCGCTGATAATTTCATAGGGAATGCCGTATTGCTCCAACTCCCATGCGGTGAGACGCGCCCCCTGCAAACGTGGACGGGTCTCATCCACCAGCACACGCACGCGCTTGCCCTGCTCATGTGCCGTGCGGATGACGCCGAGCGCCGTGCCCCAATCCACAGTGGCGAGCGCGCCTGTATTGCAGTGATGGATGACCGTATCGCCGTCGTTTATCAATGCCGCGCCATAGTCTGCCATGCGTTTGTTAATTTCAACATCTTCATCGGCAATGCGTTGGGCTTCCTCCAAAACGGACTGACGCAAATCATCTGCGCTGCTTGTTACGGATAATGCAACACGCAGGACCCGATCGACTGCCCATGCCAAGTTGACCGCCGTCGGTCTTGAGGCTTTCAGGGTGTTCGCTGCGGCTTGAAGGTCAGCGACCAGTTCCCGGGTCGAGGAAAAGGCGGATTCATATCCAGCCAGCGCAAGCCCGAAAGCTGCCGAGGCGCCAATGGCAGGCGCGCCGCGCACAACCATATCCTTGATCGCCTGCGCCACATCGCGATGATTTTTATACGCGATCACTTCAAAGCGCGCGGGGAGGATGCGTTGGTCGATCATCTTGAGTTGGTTATCTTCCCAGAATACGGTTCGCATGGTTTTTCCTGATTCGCAGGGGCGACCCACCCATGAAGGTCGGATAATCTGCCTCCAATGAGCGGGGCGCCCCTATCTATTTATTGCTTGATCTCTGTCCAAATCTCGTCGTAAAGCAGGAGAGCTTCGCCAAGGTCAATGACCTCGTGACCCTTTGCAAACTCTTCAGCGGGAGTATTGGTGATGGGCGAATTGATGTACGCCTCATACACATCAGGTTGATTTGCCTGAGCGTATTCCAGCGCGGCTTTGTTCGGGTTGGTGTAGGGATAGTCCACCAGCGTCAGCCAGTTGGTGTCGCCTTGCAACAGATAGTTGAACCAGGCATACGCGGCATCGGGATGCGGCGCGGTGGGCGGCATCGCCATACCATCGTAGAAAATGATCGAACCTTCTTCAGGGAAGACATATTCAAAACGCGGGTCTTCTGTCTGCGTCAAAAATGCTTCGCCGTTCCAAACAATGCCGAGATCAACATCCCCCGCCACAAGCGGAGTCTTCGGACTGTCGCTATCGAAAACGCGGATGTTCGGCATCAGTTCGATCAGTTTCTGCTTGGCTTCTTCGAGATGCGCCGGATCGGTATCGTTTACGCTGTACCCGAGTGTAAGCAGTGCCGCACCGATGATGACGCGGTTATCGTCCACCGCCACGATGCGCCCTTCATATTCCGGGTTCCATAAGTCAGCCCAGGAGGTCGGTGGGGTTTCCACGGTCTCGCTGTTGTAGATGATGGCTTGCGTGCCCATCTGATATGGCACGATAAAGCTGGTCGCATCGCCGTACGCCGCAACCAACCCGGCATCGAGATTCGATAAATTGGGCAGCCTGCCGGCATCCAATTCTGCCAGCAAGCCTTCACGGATCAGCACGCCGATCATGTAATCACTCGGATGAATGACATCGTACGGGTTGACATCTTCACCGAGTGAAACCTTTGAATACAACTCTTCATTCGACGAGAAGTAATCCACGTTCACTTCCACGCCGTAGACCAGACCAAAACAATCGAAAATATCGGCTGGCACATATTCGGTCCAAGTAAAGATATTGATCCTTTCGCTTTCGAATTCAACACGCGGACTCGGTTCCGGGCAGACAAATCCGGTGGACGTGACAAGTTCGTCCGTTGAGGCGGGCTCTCCCCCTGCTGCGCACGCTGTCACGGCAATCAACAGCACGCTCGACAAAATCAACCGAACCAAACGATGGATTTTGTGGTGTGTGTTCATTTCACTCCTTTGCATATATATAGCCCTGCCCGAATCAGTGGACTCGTGCAAGGCTTAGGATGACGTACAAAAAGATTATAGTGTATCCACCCTCTGAATACAATCTTTTTTACCTCCCGATTACGTTGAAAAATGAGAGCCGGCTCACCCCTTGCTTGACGCTGATTTCATTTACCAGTATAAAAACGGGATGAAGAAACTCCGCCTCGTTCTTGGACTTTGGCTGATCCTGTCCATTTCGGCTTGTTCTGTGCTGGAGAATATCCCCGCCATCCCCCCCGGCTGGACGGTGACTCCCAGCCAATCACCCACTCCCGAAGCGACGTTCACCCCAACGGTCTCGCCGACCCCGCAGATCACGGCGCGCGTCGGCGTGGGAGACCTCGCGCTCCTGAACGGCGACTACGACTCCGCATTGCTGCAATATCAAACCGTCCTGCAAGATTCGCCCGATCCGCTTTTGAGGGCGGCAGCAAAGTGGGGCGAAGCCAGAATTTACTACGCGCAAGGACGTTTCAACGAAACCCTGACGGCGCTGCAAACGCTCATCAACGAATACCCTCAGTCACCGCAATTCCCGCAAGCCTACTTCCTGCAGGGATTTGTCCATTACCGGCTGGAGAATTACTCCGCCGCCGCCGCTTCCTGGCAAACCTATCTCACCTTGCGCCCGGGCTATCTGGATGCCTATGTGCAGGAATTGCGCGGCGACGCGCTCTTTAGCGCGGGTAACTACGCCGAGGCATTGCCCGCCTATACGGCGGCGATCCAAGCCCCGGCTCTCGGCGACGATGTGCTTCTCGACCTCAAGGTGGCAGGTACACAGACGAAGCTCGGCAATTACGACACGGCGCTGGCGTTATACGACGGCATCATCGCGCGCGCGCCGAACGATTACATCAAGGCTCAGGCGATGTACGAAGCCGGGTTGGTGAATCAACTACAAGGTCAGAATGAAGCGGCGGTCGAGAAGTTCCGATTCGCCGTGGAAAACTATCCGCTTTCCTATTATGCCTATCTCAGTCTCGTGGCGTTGTTGGACGCGGGCGGAACCGTGAGCGAACTGGATCGCGGCTTGGTGGATTATTTTGCCGGGCAATACGCTGTTGCCATTGCCGCATTCGACCGCTACCTGCAAACCAACCCGCCGGAAAACAACGGGACGGCATACTACTATCGCGCGCTGTCTAAACGCAGTTTGAGCCAGTATGACGAAGCCCTGCTGGATTACGATACCTTCATTGGGAATTTTTCGGCGCACCCCAGTTGGGGTGATGCCTGGGGCGAGAGGGCGTTCATCCTGTGGTCGCAAAAGGGAGAATACACCCGAGCCGCCGAAACACTGTTGGAGTTCGTGCGCATTTCCCCTGCCAATTCGCTCGCCGCAGAGTATCTGATGAGCGCAGCACGCATTTACGAACGCGATGCGCAATACGACAAAGCCATTGAAACCTGGTCGCGCGTCCTCATTGAATACCCAGGTTCACAATCCTCCTCGTACGCTGCTTTTTTGATCGGCGTGGTGGAATACCGGCGTGGAAATTTCCAGCCAGCACTGGAGGCATTTACGCGCAGTCTGGCGCTTTCCACTTCACCCAGTGACCGCACACGCGCCATGTTGTGGATGGGAAAGTCGCAGGAAAAACTGGGCGATATGAATGCTGCCGCCAACATCTGGCGCGAAGGGCAGAACCTCAACCCAGGCGGATATTACAGCGAACGCATACGCGACCTGTTGATGGAACGTGCGCCTTTTGAGGTGTCCGCTTCCACCAACCTGACGGTGGATCTCGCACAGGAACGTAACGACGCCGACGCATGGATGCGCCTGACCTTCAGCCTTGGCGACGATGTGGACCTGAACAATCTCGGTCCGCTCGCAGCAGATTTGCGTGTGATCCGTGGCAGGGAATATTGGGATTTGGGCTTGTTTGAAAAAGCAAGGCTCGAATTTGAAAATCTACGCACCGAGTTGGCAACTGCCAACGACGCCGTTGGCAGTTACCGGCTCGCCAATTACCTGTTGGATCTGGGTTTATACCGCACATCCATCTTCGCCGCCCGCCAGGTGTTGACCATTGCCGGGCTGGACGAACACGCCGAGTCCATGATGGCGCCTGCCTATTTCAGTCACATCCGTTATGGGTTGTATTATCCGGATCTTGTCATTCCCGAAGCGCAGAAGAACGGCTTCGACCCATTGTTCGTGTACAGTGTCATCCGGCAGGAAAGTCTCTTCGAGGGCTTCGTCAGTTCGAGCGCGGGCGCCCGCGGGCTGATGCAGGTGATTCCCACCACGGGTGCGCAGATTGCATCTGAACTTGGCAAGCCCATCGGATACAGCGCGGACGACCTGTACCGCCCCTACGTCAGTGTGATGTTCGGGACGTATTACCTCAACAAGAACCGCAGCCTCTTCAACGGCGATCCCTACGCCATGCTGGCAGCTTACAACGGCGGACCAGGCAACGCCCTGCAATGGAAGGAACTCTCCGGCAACGACCCCGACTTGTTCCTTGAAAGCGTGCGCTTCGAAGAAACGCGCAATTACATCCGAAACATTTATGAGATCTTTGTGATCTATAGAAGACTTTATGGGACGGGCGAACAATAGATCGCACGTACCCGATAACGCCACCCTTGGGCTCCTGAAGTCCGTCTTCAGGGATTCAAATAACAAAAATTGAATCAAAAAAGGCACGGGCTTGCCCTCCAATAGAACAGGGACAAATCCGTGCCTTTTCGGTTTAAGAACGTTTAGTCCATGTGCGCCACAATGCGCTGATGCGCGGTCTGGGCGTCCATATCTAAGATCGAAACCAATTTATCACGTCCGTTTTCCCCCGCCACAATTTCAATACGAGACTTGGGCACACCCAACACTTCGGAAAGATACGCGATCAATTCCGAGTTTCCATCGTCATCGTCCGGATTGGCGGCAATATGCACCTTGACCGTCCCATCATTCATCACACCGACGATCTGATTACGGCTTGCGCGCGGAGTGATACGCAGCGCCAACGCTGATCCGCGCTTGCCATCATGAAGGACATATTTTCTTGTCATGGATCACCTCGTTACATGGATTGAAGAATGACGATCATCACCCGCGCCAACAGGTCAACCGCCAGGATGAGTACCAATGGGCTGAAATCGAGCCCGCCTGCGTTCGGCATCAGATTACGGATCGGGTTCAGGAAGGGGGAAACGATCCTATCCAGCGCTTCGCGGATCGGGTGATAGGGTGAAAGGAAGAACGAAAGCAACGAGGAAGCGACCACAACCCAAATAAAGGTCTGGGAAATCACCCGCACAAACAAAATCAAAAAATCAACACTCATTCCGTCTCCGTTTTGTAATGTCTGGGACCCACGATCGCCGTCCCAACTCGTACGAATGTGGCACCCTCTTCCACCGCCACTTCATAATCTGTACTTGTTCCCATCGAAAGTTCCGTAAAATCCGCCTGCGGGAATTGATCCGAAAGGAACTCCTGCAAGCGTTTCAACGTTTGGAAGAACGGACGCGAAAATTCCGCCGACTCACCCAGCGGCGGCATGGACATCAACCCGCGCACCCGCAAATTCGGTAGCGAGAGAACATCCGCCACCTCTGCCAGCAACCCCTGCCAACGCGACTCGTCCGAAGCCTGCCATCCGCTTTTGCTTTCCTCGCCGCCTATATTGAACTCCAACAGCACGGGCAGCGTCCTGCCGGCTTCACCAGCAAAACGATCCAGCCGCCGCGCAAGTTTCAGGCTGTCAAGGGAATGCATGAAGTTAAAGTTCGCAGCCACCAGCCCCGCCTTGCGGCTTTGCACGTGACCGATCATGTGCCATTCTACCGCAGAAAAATCCCGCATAGATTGAATTTTCATAACGCCTTCTTCGGCGTAGTTCTCTCCCAAAATGGCGGCACCCGCTTCAACGGCAGCCCGTGCCACCTCCACAGGCTGCGCCTTCGTCACCACCACCAACTTGACCGACTCAGGACTCCGCCCCGCCCGTTTCGCCGCCGATGCAATGACATCCAGCGTCGCCAGATACCGTTCCCGGATGGATACAGATAATTCACTCATGACTTAATTTTACACCGCCTCAGTCGAGACCCGAAGCCTGCGCCCGTCACCCCAGATTTGCACCTCACCGACAATTTTCCACAATACTTATGTCAGCGCGATCAACGCCCCAAAGCGCCCGGTCTTGCCTTTCTCGGCACGATGCGAATACCAATCTTCCAGGTGGCTGGCGGTACACAGCCCTGATACTTGAATCTGCTCCACGCCCATCTTCTGCAATTGAATGACGTTCGCTGCCCACAGGTCAAGAAAGATTCTTCCATCCCGCGTTTGCAGCACACGCTCTGAATCACCGCCATATTTTACGCGGAACTGATCTGCCACATCCTCGCCCACCTCGTAATGCTCCACGCTGATGGACGGACCGATACCCACAACCACATCCGCCGGATCGGAACCGTAGCGCTCCTGCATCCCGCGAACAGACGCTTCTGCCACCCCTTTGACGGTTCCCATCCATCCGGCATGGGCAATACCGACAACTCCCTTTTGGGGGTCATGAAAGAGCAGTGGCACACAGTCTGCGAAGCGCATGAAGAGCGAGACCTCGGGATTGTCGGTGAAGAGAATATCCGCCTTGTGCGGGTGCTCTTCGAGCGGGCGGGGGCTGTCAGCGTAGATAATGTCTGTGCCGTGAACCAGCCATGCGTCGTGGATCGAAGCGGGGCTGCGTCCAAGCGCTTCGAACGCGCGGATTCGGTTCGCCGCCACGCGGGCTGGGTCATCCCCCACTGAAATGCTGAGATTCAACGAATTCCACGGCGCCGGGCTGACACCGCCATGACGCGTGAAAACCGCAGTGAGTACGTTCTTCGGAAAAATATCGAACTGGTAGTAACGCAGCTCACTCTGTTCGTGAAAGAGCATTATTCCGAACCCTGGTTGACCGCAAATTTTTTGACGTAGTACTGGCGGGTTTCGCTCATGGATTCTTCGATGTTGGGGTAGGCGAACCATGCTGTGGCAATGCCAAAGAGTGCGCCGGTTAGGACGCGCAAGAAGGGTGTACTTTCACGATACGGGACAAGGGTGGAAAGCCATTCCCAATCGAACTGGCTGAAGAGCTGCGAAAAACCGTCCAAACCAATGGGACCGAGGCCGATCAGGATCCAGAGCATCCAATGGAGCGATTTGAAGCGCCTGCCGGTTAGCCCGAATGTGACGCCGAACAGGAGAATGGCGGCATAAATGGCGATATCGCGTTCGCACAATGCGACCTTGTAACCGACCGTTTCATTGCCAATGTAGTTGCGCGCATCGAAGCGGGTAAAGCTATACGGGTCGTCGAGGTTGACAATGCCTGAGACCTCCTCGAAGGTTTTGTAGCCGAGCACCCCCGCCTCTGCCAGCGGATAGAAGGGCTGTTCGCCGAACAGGAAAAACGAACGGAAGGCGAATTGATGACAAAGCGGCTTGTACATGCGGTAGATGATGTTGGCGGGTAACTCCGCGCCCAGCTTCATCAGTGTCGGCGCGAGAAGCGGCAAACCGACGTAGAACAGCATGAACAGGTTCAAAATCAATAAGTATTTCCTGGCGATCCAAAACGAGACGCGGTCTCCAGTGGTCACGTTTTTTCCTTTCTTTACTCGTTGTTTGTAAATGGGATCATCCAGCTTCTCGAGCTGGTTCTTGCGGTCGGATGCCGCCCCGAGTGTCATCTGCAGTGTTTGGCGGGTGATGGGCGCTTTCAGGCTGTACGGACCCACCTCTACCACGGGAATGATCGTTCCAAATTTTGCGACGAGCGCGGCATCGGCATCAATGTCCACTTCCACCAGGCGGTGGGGGTACTGTGTTTTGAGTTCGTTCAACTCCGCCTTGACCTCGTCGCAGAGTTTGCATTCCTTGCGGGTATAAAGGGTGACATTTAGCATTAGGGCATCCTATCTGTATTGAAAATCACAGGTGACAGTCGCACATGGGAGGACTGTCACCTTGACGATTGATGAGACGTTTAAAAGCGGGTTTACAAACCGAAGTCGATCCAGAAGAACTGTCCCTGTTGGGCGATGAGTTCGAAGGTGCCAGTGAACAGCAAGACACCGACAATGACCAGAATGACTCCCATGCCAATCTCGACATAGCGCATCACTTTATTATATCGGCGCAGGATGGTCGTGACCCAGCCAATGCCGAGGGCGGCAAGCAGGAAGGGAATCGCAAGCCCCGCCGAATAGGAGGACAGCAACGTTGCACCTTGCGAAACCGATCCGCCGTTGACAGCCAGCGTGAGGATCGCACCAAGGACAGGTCCCACACAGGGAGACCATCCCGCCGAGAAGAAGACGCCCATCATCGCGGAGGAAACGTATCCCAATTTCGGGTCGGGAGCCTGCTGCACACGTGTGTCATACGCCAAAAAGGGGATGTGAAACACACCGATCATGTGCAAGCCGAAGATGACCACGACCACCCCACCGATCTTCGCCAGCCAATAGCGCAGGTCGTAGAGCAGCCCGCCAGCAAAAGAAGCAGCCACGCCGAGCAGTACAAAAACAATGCTGAAGCCAAGCACGAACGCCAGTCCATGCGAGAACGTGAGCCAGCGGCTGGGCTGCCCGCCTTCGCGGGCCGAGATCCCGCCAAGGTAACCGACATACGCCGGAACCAGCGAGAACACGCACGGGGATAAAAAGGATGCCAAACCTGCCAAAAAAGCCAGCCAGACGGTAATTTGGGAAATATCCATTGAGTCTCTCTTGAAAAAATGATGCGACAACCGGCATTCAATGCCCGCTGCCTTGTGAAAGTTAAAGGAACTTCGTTTCTTCCGAGGTCACGATCGTCCCATGGTCGGGGAGCGAACGACGATCTTCACCCTGCATAAGGGTGACATAGGGCGTCGTCCAGCGGAAAATCCACTTGGACTCTTCCGGTGTGACATTGATGCAGCCGTGCGAACGGCGCTCACCAAAAGCGTTATGCCAGAACGTACCGTGAATGGCAATTCCCTCTCCACTGATGAAGGTACACCACGGCACGGCGGGTGTGGAATATCCCGAACCGTCCGAACCGGCGGTCATGTTCTTGGAGACGATCTTCCAATGGGTGAACAACGTCCCTGCCGGTGTGGAGTAATCGACCGGAAGCCCGGTGGAAGGGTCAAGGTACTTCAATCCACTGGCGATGCGGCAGAAGAAAACCTCGCGTCCCGCCTCGAAACAGGAAAGGGTCTGATAATCCAGGTCCACCTTTATGGTCTTTTCGTTCGGGTCCACATCCGGGCTGATGGGGGCGACATCCGCCTCGGTCAGGATCTTGAACGCCGCGCCATCGCCCCAAAAGAATTCGCCATACGCGCCATAACCGTAACCGCGCCCGTTGGCGTCTTCATTCCAGCGATATTCCGGGAAGCCGCTGCTGGTGCGTACCTGATCGATCCAGACCACCTGCCCGTAATACAAACGCGGCGGGAAGCGGTATTCGATCAAGTCCTGCATCCACGGCGAAGCGACCACGCCTTCGTGAGCCAAGTCCACATAGGGAACGGTTACCTCCGCCCAGAAGCCCTGACCATTGGGCAGTTCGGTCACCGGTGTATTCGGCTGGTTGCGTGTCGGCTGAAGCATCGAACTGTAAATGTAGCCTTGCGGCGTCTCTACATAGCGCTGGTTGGAAAGCCCGCCCACCACATTGCCGATCACCTCACGCCCCCACTCCACCAGCGTATCTGCACCCACTGTCCCAAGCGAGCTATTCAGCCCGGGGTCGTTGGTGGGGCGATTTCGGATGTCCACATCCGGCACCACCACACGCCCGATGATCTCGCTGCCGGGGAACTGCGGCAGGCGCTTTGGAGAGGAAAACGCCTCCAAAACAGCGTCATAGTCGTTCGGTCGAAACGGGTTCAACGCCAAAGCCCCCAAGCCAAGCCCGGAAATCTTTAGAAAATCACGGCGGGAAATAGGTCGTCTCATCAATTCACCTTATGGAATAAAATTCGGAGTAAGCATACCTGCAAAGTTTTGGAGCGTCAACCGCGCGGTGAGAAAAAGATTAATTGCCGCATCTCAATCTTGAAAAGCGCGGCTACCCCAAATACGTTTCCAACGCGCGCAAACAACCTGAGCTCAGCTTGTGCCCCACTTCATCCTCGCAATAGGTAATGGTTGCGCCCGCCTGTTCAAGCAACTCCATCGACGCGCGAGCGCGATCAATGGGCACCATTTCATCCTGCGTGCCATGCGCCACAAAAACATTTTTCCCGGTCAACGGTTTCCGGGCGATATGATCGTCCAAGCCGGCTGGGACAAACCCCGCCAACACCCCCATCTTGCGGACTCGCTGCGGATACAGCAGACCGAGCACGTTGGTCATTGCCGCGCCCTGGCTGAATCCCATCACATCGAAATGAATCGCATCCACCTTAACCGCAGCAGAATACTCGTCAATGAGGCGGATCAACCCCTCAGCGGCGGGAAAAAGCGTCTCGAGGCTGGGACGCCCGAACGTCGAGGCTTGAGGCGGGCGCCAGGAAAAACCCTGTGGCTCGGCGGCATGTGGCGCGCGCGGAGCGATGATCCAAAAATCAGCGGGCAGGCGACGTGCAAAGACCCACATCGAATTTTCATCGCCTGTCCAGCCGTGAAGCATCACCAACAGGCGCGGATTCGCAATCGATGCAGCGCGGACACGCATCGTCCAGCCATTGAATTCGAGGAGTTCGGTGTTAGTCGCGGTTTGCACGTTTTACGATCCAATCCAAACCGAATAAGAAAAACAGGATCAAGCCGATGGGCACGGAGGCGCCCAACAGGCAGAGAAACCCGCTGACCGCTGCGCCAAAGCCGTAGATCGCCCAGATCAGCCCAAGCCCAACCACGAACAATAAAAACAGCGCCCCAACAGCAATGCGCGCGTTGGTGTCTTTCATATATTTGCGAAGGTCACGGCTCATTAATTGACTCCAAAAAGTCTGCGGCTCAGGCGCGAGGTCCATGAAACGACGCGTCTCAATTCCGGCAGAACTTCTTCCAATGCCTGTTCGCCCATTCGGGCAACATCCGCGATGACAACTTTATCGAGCAGGCTGATCTCATGCACATCTGGGCGGACGATGACCTCTGGTTTATCGAGTTGCAGGCGGAAGTGTGAGATGGCACGGCTGCTGACATCCACCGAACGCAGGAAAATATCGAGCGATTGCGCCAGCGAAATGCGCGTGATACGCTCGGCAATGGAACGTGGCAGGATGCTGGGGACCGGCAGCGCGTAGCTGCGAACGGGTTTTTCCATCGGGTCGTTCAACACAACCGCAACGACCGGCAAACCGGGCGATAACAAGCGCGCCACCGAAACAGGAACGGGATTCAACACACCGCCATCCACCAATTCCCAGCCGTTGAGACGATGGACGGGGAAGATCCCCGGCAATGCGATTGTGGCAAGGACCGCGTCTTGCAGGCGCCCTTCCATCAGCGTGACTTCGCCGCCCGTATTGATGTCCACTGCCGTCACCGCGCAAGGGATGCGCAGGTCAGCAAAGGTCTTTTCGCCCAGCACACGGTTGAGCAGCTGCCGTACGCCGCCCATCCCCAACAGCGAGGGTCCGTCCTGCGGCACACGCGCATACAAATGGGTTTGATCCACCGATTCGAAAATCGCTTGAATTTCATTTGGAGAGCAACCCAGCGCATATAAAACCGCAATGATGCCCCCATAACTGGTACCTGCCACCGAACGAATTTTGAAACCTTCTTTTTCAAGGCGGCGCAGAACGCCAATGTGAGCATTTCCCTTGGCGCCACCGCCGCCCAATGCCAATGTGATATCCATAAATGAGAGTAGAGCCTTTCCTTGTGATAGATAGCGCGAAGAAGGTCGATTTTACCTTCGACCTCTTTTAGTTCGGGTCACGGATGAGCCAGACTGCCATGCCCGCGCCCACAAACGCCGCGACAATAAGTACCACCACGAGGATACGCGACGAAGCCGGTTGCGCAGGTTGAGTGACAGGTTCGCTGGCAGATTCACTATCCGCTTCTTCCGCCATCGTGGGCATGATTCCCAACGAAGGCGCGGAGGTCGGACCCGCTGTCATGGTTGGCGGAGTCACGGCGGCTGCCGCCTGCGTCGGCGTGGATTCCTGCGCCGGTGCGGCTTGTGTCGCGCCCACCAATACCAATAACTCCTGCCCTTGATATACGATCAAGTCCTCGCCGAGGTTGTTCAATGCCTGAATATTCTTTATGGTCGTACCATAGGCAATGGCGATGCTCCACAATGTTTGACCATATTGCACTTTGTGATAGACGCTGCCATCGGGTCTAGCCGTACCGATGGTGACCGGCACCATATACTGGCTCACACCTGCCGCTTCACCCGAGGAGCCGCCGGGAACGCTGGTCAACACCGTGGAGGCACTTTCCTGCATCTGCCCGCTGCCGGTTGCGGCGGCGGTATCCACCGCATAGTAATATTGGCTGCCTGATTGGGAAATTCCGGCACCGATATGCGTGAAATTCTGCGAAAGCATGGTATTCATGTGCGCGGCATCCTGCCAGGCGCCGGGCACACCGTTCCAATCCAACGGTCCATTGGATTGGATAATATTCTCCGCGCGAAAACCACCCAGCGACAGATCACCCGCCAGCGGGAATCCCAGCGAAAGCAACTGCTGTGTATAGGTAATGCCGCCGGGGCGCGAGTGTGTCACCTGACCGGTTGCCGCCATGTAATCCGCCTGCGATTGCGCCGACTGCATCAAAATGGAGTGGGATGTCAGCGGGGCTAAGCCGTAGGAAATGCGCAGGTTATTCACCGCCTCGATCAACTGCGACGGTGAGGTGATCTGATACGACTGCGGGCTGGCAGAGGCATCTCCCGGCTGGGAGAAAAGCATCGCCAGTGCAAGCAGCAAGAGTAATGAAATCAGAGTAATCTTTTTCATACTTTTTTACAGGTAACGCTTAACGCGTCGATCAAGACATCCATATCGCGGCGGGAATTATATCCCTGGACGGAAAGGCGGATGAGTTTGTTCCCATGCCAGTCGATGAGCGGAATCTCGACCCGGAATTCATCATACAACCTTGCTTTGAGCGCGACGATGTCAGTATCCGCTGGGAGGGAGGCAATGCACATTTGGGCGAACCAAATTTCCGGGTCGGGATGAAGCGGATTCATTTTCGTTAGCCGATGGATTCTTTCCCACGTCTCCACGGCTAGCTCATGACACGCGCTTCGTACCTTGACCCAATCGTGGTCCTGTTGAAATTGAATCGCTGTCGGGACGGTTAAGAACGCAGCCACGTCACGAGTGCCCCACCACTCGTGTTGGTCGATGAATTCTGAGCCGCTCGAAATCTCCGGCTCGTAGCCCCACGAAACCACCAACGGCTTGAGCAAATATTGGGCGGCGGGATGTGCGTACAAAAAACCGGCACCCTTCGGCGCACACAACCATTTGTGCAGGTTGCCGCCGTAGAAATCTGCGCCGAGAGAGTCGAGATTCAGCGGAAGTTGCCCCGGCACATGGGCGCCATCGACGATGGTCAGAATGCCGATGGCGCGCGCCCGCTGGATGATCGCTTCGACGGGAAAGATTGTAGCGGTGGGAGATGTGAGATGGCTTAGAAAGATCACGCGCGTACGAGGCGAAACCCCGCGCCAAAACGAATCGACAACGTCTTCACGCGAGGTCAGGTCAACGGGCTGGTTGATGTATGCGAAGCCGCGTTCCTTTGAGAGAAAACGCCAGGTGCGATCCATCGCGCCATATTCATGATTTGTCGAGAGCACTTCATCCCCTGCGCCCAAATTCAGCGAACGAGCCACGATGTTCAGAGCAACGGTCACATTCTGGGTGTAGACGAGGTTCTCCGCACTCGTACCGAAATAGTCGGCAAGCGCCTCGCGCGATGCCTGCATCAAGTCATTGTGGCGTCTTCCAAGAAATTCCACCGGCTGATTTTCGAGTTCCCGCTGCCAGCGTTGATACTCAAGAAAGACGGGCTTCGGCGTGGCGCCGAACGAACCGTGATTGAGAAACGTAACTGAGGGGTCGAGCAGAAAATGCCGTTTGAGATTAAACATTCAATCATTATAAAAGAATCGCCCGATCCCTGCCGTCCCGGAGAGATTGACAACAAAGCCCCAGCCATAAGGCTGGGGCAAACAATGTAGGTTCCCCTACCCCATCTACATTTTGGGAGGGTGGCGAGGTAACATTTTTATTTTACGATCTAATCTTGAAATGTACAGCAAATAGGTTTAGACTTGACTCAAAAAAATTTTTGAGTCATTTTAACGAAGGTTTGGAGTTTAATGTCATGGAACGCAAGGAATTTGGATTACTGGTTGCCATGCTGCGCGAAGATATGGACCGTACGCAGTTTCAACTGGCTGAAAGTGCGGGGATCGACGTGGCAGTCATCAGTCAGATCGAGCGAGGGGTCAAGAAACACCTCGATCCCGATCTACTCTTTCGGCTTGCCAATTCATTCCACCTGACCACCATCGAACGGCGGGAGTTCTTCCTTGCCGCCAGCGGCATCAGCGAAGGGCGCATCATCCGCCAGCCTTCGGCAGCCCTGGCAACCGACACCATCGATGCGAACAAGGTCCTTGGCAAAATGATCCGGATCATCGAGCAGTTGCACCTGCCCGCCTTCATCATGGATGTGTACTCAGACGTACTCGCGATTAACATGCCTGCCTTTGCCTTTTTTCAGGTGGATGCCGCCATGATCGCAAACGCCCACAGCATCCCGGGAGGATACAGCAGCGTCCGCATGATGTTCGGAAAGGAACTGGCGATCCGTTCCAAGATCACCGAACACTGGGATGCATACGCCGTCGGCTCCATGCGCTTTGTGCGTGAGAACAGTTTGCGGTATCGCACCAAGCCCTACTTCCAATATCTGATGAAAGCCTTCCGTGACCCGAACGAATATCCGCTCTTCGAACGGTACTGGAAGATGGTCTCCTCCTTTGAACAAGACCGCGAAGCCAACGTGGATGTTTTCTCATACACCCATACGGACTTTGGTCGTGTTACCTATGCAACCGCCACCACCATCTCCATCACCCCGCATGGCGAATTGTTCCTCAACCAGTATCTCCCGCTCGACGATCACACCCAGTCGCTCTTTGAACATCTGCTGAACAAGGTCGGCAAGGGTGTAATCGCCCCCATGGCGCCTTGGCCCCAGAAAAAAATGCCTTAAATTTCAAGGAACTTTATCATCTTGAAAGAGTATGAAATCTCCTTATAATCACTTGTGCAACTTTTCACATGCAAACTCGTAAAGTCTTCACAAGGAGAATTCATATGTCAAAACTCGATAATATGGTGAAGGATTTTCTGGCTCAAAAACGAATCGCCGTAGTGGGTGTTTCCGACAAGCACGACACGGGCTGTAACCTCGCCTACCAAAAGTTCAAGGATGCCGGCTACGAAGTCTTTGCAGTCAACCCGCGCATCGCTTCCTTCCAAGGCGACGCCTGTTACCCCGACCTGAAATCGCTGCCCTCCAAGCCGGATGCGGTCTTCATCCTCGCCAACCCGAAGGTGACGGATCAGATCGTCAGTCAATGTGTAGACTTGGGCGTGAAACACGTATGGATGCATTGCATGATGGGCACTAAGCCCGGTCTCGCCCAGGGTATGACCAGCGTCTCACCAAGCGCTGTGGATGTATGCAAAGCTAACGGAATCACGGTCATACCCGGCTCGTGCCCGAACCAGTATCTTAACGCCGATGGCGGGCATAAATTCATGCGCGGACTTTTCGGTCTGTTCGGGTTTATGAAGGTGGAGTAAGCCGAACAGGAACAAATCTACAAAACACATACCGCGAAAAGAAAAAATAGATAAAAACTAAAAACGCCAACAATAGGATGATAGGACGCGGAAAGCCTTCCACCCACCCATATCCCCACCCCATGTATAACAGAATTGTCAGGGCGGTGGTTCCTAGAAGCATAGCAGGTACCAGCACACGCCAAGATGGAGCGACATAGTAGCGAAAAATAACCAGGGATGAAAATAATAAAACCACTCCAGCACGGACCGAAAAATTTCGAGTCCGAAGAAACCCTGCCACTCCATCACCAAGACGCAACTGGTATGCCAGAGCGATCATGCCTGCGATCATCAACCCGTCAAAAACCATGAGCAAAACCATATAGGGATTTCTCCGAAACCAATCCCTGACAGGATGTTCAAAATACTTAAAAACCCCCAAAGATAAAAATATTGCTGCAACAGCATATATTCCAAATAAAAAATTGCTCGAGACAGGCATCCCTGTATTACTCAGTATCTTTTCCAGTATCCACCGACAAGGGATATGGAGGATATATAGGGCATAGCTTGCGTCTCCCAATAAGACCAGCCGGGGATGCCCAAGAATCTTGGACAAGTGAGATCTATCCGCTGCCAGGGCCAGAATTAGTATAAGAAAAAAGGGAGCCAGCAGACCAACATCCAACGGCATGTTTCGGAAATATGCCGGCACATATTCACGAAGGGATAGTAGCAAAAGCACAACAGCTAATGAAAGGAAGACCAGTGAAACGCTTACAGAAGTCTTCTCTTCTCGATGCGCATCATCCAATAAAAACCAAACGCCGCCAGCGACCCCAACTAAAAACGCATTCAAGTGAAAAAGTGGAAAATAAGCCAGCCAATACAGATCATCAGGCTTAACTATCATAAAAGTAGAATATGCCAGTTGACTCATGCCCCAAAAAGCGAGAATCGAAAATAGGACCGTTCGATGCGAGAGTTTTGATATCCCGATCAAAAGAAATGGAAAAATTAAGTAAAAAAAGACTTCAACTGATAGCGACCATGCAGCAATATTGAAGGATTGGACATACTCTGGAAACCATGCCTGTATTAATAATACATTTACAAGTATCTCCCTGGGCTTTGTTTTAGCAATGAGGTCGATGTAATAGATACAAGTTAATACAAATGAAAGTAGATAAACAGGATAGATCCTTGAAAAGCGCGCCAACATATACCTGCCAAGATGCACCCAATCCTTTGGGCGGTGGTGATACGCAATCGTCATCACAAACCCAGATAATACATAAAAATAACTGACTGCGGTTGTCCCAGATGTCAGCATGGGGAAATAAGCCAATATCCCCCACTGCCTACCGCCATGAAAAAATAAGACCGAAAGCGCGGCAAGAAATCGGGTAAATGTAAGTTGGTCCAGTTTTGGGGTGGAGGTCATATTGGCATTATTTTACCTGCCATCCTAAAGAAATCACTAGCAAGGCGCAGTCATCTTCCATTCCTGACCGCCCCAAATCGATCAAGACGCTGGAGGTTTTGCAGAGATTTTACAGTTGATGTATAAGGCAGTACCTCAACCTCGATGGTGGACATAAATTCATGCGCGGACTTTTCGGTCTGTTCGGGTTTATGAAGGTCAACTGAGTCTCCAACAAAAAATGGCATGACAGTCAATGTCATACCGTTTCCATTTTCCGCACATTCAAGGTTACGGAGCCCAAAAGACCAAAATCAAGGGAATCGCCACCACCAGTACGATCACTTCCAACAACAGACCCATTCGCCAGTAATCGCCGAATTTGTAACCGCCGGGTCCCATGACAAGCGTGTTGGACTGGTGCCCGATGGGCGTGAGAAACGCGCACGACGCGCCGATGGTGATCGCCATCAGGAACGGGTCAATGGACGCATCCATGCCCTGCGCGATACGGATGGCAATGGGGGCGGTCAACACAACTGCCGCCGCATTGTTGACCAGATCCGAGAGGAACATGGTGAATACCAATATGATGATCAACGCGGCAGCAGGCGGCAATTGTGCTGAAATCTTCAATATCGACTCAGCGATCAACTGCGCGCCACCTGTCGCTTCGAGCGCCGCGCCGACGGGGATCATCGCACCAAGCAGGATGATGATGGGCCAGTCCACGCTTTCGTAGGCTTCCCGCAGGTTGACGATCCGGGTCACTACCATGAGCAGTACCGCCGCAGTGAATGCCAACTGCACGGGGGCAAGCCCGATGGCGGAAACGATCAGGGCGGCGATAAAAATTCCCAATGCAATGAACAACTGTCCCTTGGGGGTGGCGAGGCGCAGGTCGCGTTGGGCGAGCGGCAGGCAGCCGAGTCGATCCACAACTTCCTTGAGTGTCTCCACATGGCTTTGCAACAACAGCACATCGCCTTTCTGAAAACGGATGCTGTCAAGCCGAGTGCGCAGGAGTTTTCCCTGGCGCGAGATCGCCAGCAGGTTTACGCCATAACTGCCGCGCAGGTTGAGCGTGCGGGGTGTGCCGCCGATCATGATCGAGTTCGGCATGACGACGCCTTCGACAAGCGTTACATCAACTGAGTCGAGTTCCGTTTTTTGGATTTCCTTATCCCCGACGAGTTCCAAGCCCGAAGCCGCCACCAATTTTTGAATGTTTTCCGCATCCGCGCTGACGATGAGGATGTCCCCCGCCAGCAGCTTGGTCTGCGCGGACGGTTCCATGCGCCGCTCACTGCCGCGAACGAGTCCGATGACGATCACTTCGGCTTTGGAGAAATCGGTGATCTCATACAACCGCTTTCCATTCAGGCTGGATTTTGCGGGAATCTTCACTTCGGTTATGTAATTTTCGATATCGAACAAACCATCGTTGGACGATTTGCTTTTGCGAACGGGAATGAAACGCCAGCCGATGAATGTAATGAACAGGATCCCCACCACCGCCACCCCCAAGCCAACAGGCGTGAAATCGAACATGGCGAAGGGAGGCGAGCCAGCACTCTCGCGGAAGGACGCGGCGATAATGTTCGGCGGTGTGCCGATCAGCGTGGTCATACCGCCCAGCAACGACGCGAACGCCAGCGGCATCAGCAGATAGGATGTGGGGATTTTTTTACTGCGGGAGATTTGCAGTGCCACAGGTAGCAACAATGCCAGCGCGCCGACGTTGTTCATGAATGCGGACAAAAATGCCACGATGCTTGTCAGCGCGGCGAGTTGGATGGTGATGCCGCCTTTGAGATTCGAGAGCCAGTCGCCAATAATGGCGACGATGCCCGAATTTTGCAATCCTCGGCTGAGGACGAGCACCGCCGCCACCGTGATCACGGCTGGGTTGCTGAACCCGATGAACGCCTGTTCGATGGGAATCAGCCCTGTGAGCGCGACAATGAGCAGCGCCAGCAAGGCAACCACGTCGTAACGCCAGCGTCCTGTAATAAAGAGGACGAGCGTGAGAAGAAGCGTGCCGAAGATGATCCATTGTTCGAGGGTCATTGGATGGTCTTGTTAGGAATATTCCTCCATCATCAACCGTTCAAATCCACGCTTCGTGAGTTGGCTTAACTCCTCGAACAAGCCTTTATCGACCTTCTTGAAATTGAAGCAGGATTTTCCCTGCATGTTCTTCTTCAATTCCGGGGAAATGCCCTTCAGGAGATCGGGGTACATGTAAACCGGCATGAGATAAAACGAGACGTAGTTCTTTTTGATATGTGTTGAAGCGAAGTACAGTTCCTTTTTCCATTTCTCGCTGTAAGGACCGTCAAGATAGTACACGTCCTTCGTGTCATTTTTGACGGTCAATTTTTTGGCGAAAGGTTTGAGAATGGATTTCAGGCTTTCAAACACAGCGGGAAATTCATTTTGAGCGGGCATTTATCTCTCCTAAATTTATCGTTATTGCACAACAATCTCCATATAAACAGTATTACCAAATAAATTCCCATCTGGGTCTACAGCCTGCCAGATGGTTTGATACGTCCCAGGTTCGAGCGGGGCGGTGAAGACGATGCGCAACGTGGCTTGTGTTCCAGCCTTGGCAGGGAAGAGCGGCTGCTCCTCTGAAACGCCCAAGGGTGTGCCGCCCACCCACTTGAGTTTGTAGGTTGCATCCCAGTCGCAGGAACCGTCATTTTGGACAAGCCACTGCTTGTCAATGGATGCGCCGGGGGCGAATACCGCACCGTCTTCGACGGTCAGGTCATCGAGGAAGGAAAGCACATTGGTGCAGATGAATACTGTGGGGGTGAATGTGAGGGTGGGCGTGGGGGTGAATGTGGGAGTGAACAACGCCGGGACGGGAGTGGTGGTGGCAAGCGCCTGCGTGGGCGGAATCGCCGTCGGCGGGCGGAAAGGCGTGGGCGTGGGTTGGGGCAAACAAGCGGAGGCGAGGAAAAGGATTGTAAGCAGGAAAAGGCTGGGGCGGGGAAAGAAGCGCAGCATCATAAGGAAAGTGGACACGTTTCCGTGTCCACTGTATTTTACGCTTCTTCTTCGTTTCCGCCACCGGCATCTTCGCCGCCGTCGCCCATATCGAGCGGAAGGGCGATTTCGCCGGTCATGGATTTCTGACGGATGACGCCTTCGATTTCACCCATCAAGTCGGGGTTGGAGCGCAGATAATCCTTGGCATTCTCGCGCCCCTGACCAATGCGGATATCGCCATAGGAGAAGAATGCGCCGCGCTTCTGGATGACCTCGAACTTGGTCGCCAGATCCAGAACATCACCACTCTTGGAGATGCCTTCGTTGAACATGATGTCGAACTCGGCGGTGCGGAACGGAGGCGCAACTTTGTTCTTGACGACTTTGACGCGGGTGCGATTGCCGATGACTTCTTCGCCCATTTTGATGGACTGGATACGGCGCACATCGAGACGCAGAGAGGCGTAGAACTTGAGCGCCTGACCGCCGGTGGTGGTTTCGGGGTTGCCGAACATGACGCCGATCTTCTGGCGGAGTTGGTTGGTGAAGATGACGGTGGTTTTGGTCTGATTGATGGCGCCGCTCAGTTTGCGCAGCGCCTGAGACATGAGACGCGCCTGCATACCCATGCTGGCATCGCCCATATCGCCTTCGATTTCGTTGCGCGGCACGAGCGCGGCAACCGAGTCGACGATGACGACATCGACTGCGCCAGAGCGGACGAGGGTTTCGGTGATTTCGAGCGCCTGTTCACCAGTATCGGGCTGGGAGACAAGCAGGTTGTCAATATCCACGCCGAGGCGGGCGGCATAGACGGGGTCGAGCGCGTGTTCCATGTCTATGAAGGCAGCGGTGCCGCCCATCTTTTGGGCTTCGGAAACAATATGCAAACAAAGTGTGGTTTTCCCCGAAGACTCAGGACCGTAAATTTCAACCACACGACCGCGTGGAACACCGCCGACCCCGAGGGCAATATCAAGCGAGAGCGAGCCGCAGGGGATGACTTCTGTCACCATGTTTTGCGCTTCGCCCAAGCGCATGATGGAGCCATCGCCATAGCGTTTGAGGATGTCGCCGACGGCTTTATCTAAAACGGCGCGTTTGGCATTGTCAATATTGGTAGAGGGTGCAGTCTCTGCGGCTGCGGCGCGGGATTTTCTAGCCATGAGTTGGTTCTCCTTTTTGCTTAACCACATCAGATACAAGATTTACATGAGAGCAGTGAGTTAAGTAGTGGCGAGTATAGCACAGTTGTTCTAAACGTCAAGAGGAGGAAAAAGGGATATTTCAATCGGCAGCATTCTAGGGGTAGGGCGTGGGGGTTGGGGTAGCAGGCAGGGCTTCGGGTAAAAAGTCCAGCGTCGGCGCGGCAGGACGGTTGGCGTTGAAACCTTTGTCGCCAGTGAAGGTAAAGTACGAAACCTGCCCGGGGAAGATCTCCACCCAGGTTTGTACCCGTTCCTCTTCATACTTAAAGGAAATTTTGTAAATTCCCGCAGGCAGATCACCCAGAACCATATTCTCCTGATAGTACGGGTCTGGGTTAACCGCGCCATTCTTCCCATATGTGCGGACAGTGAAGGTGCGTGAAGCGCGTTCAGGCGCAACCAACACTTCGATCTGCTGCAACAACTCCCCTTTTGAGTCCATGATGCGACCGGCAAGCACGCCCCATCCCTGCGGCGGAGCGATCCACAGCTCGGGGTTGTACGTGTAGAAAAAGGAATTGTTCGGGAAGCGTACTTCAAAGTGTACATGCGGTCCGGTGGTGGCGCCCGTGGTGCCGACAAAGCCGATGATCTCGCCGGTCTGCACATGCTGCCCAACGATCACATTCTTCTGACTCATATGTGCATACACAGTGTAGAGTTGCTGGTCGTTGTAGCCAAAATCATGTCGGATGGCAACCGCCAGCCCATACGGGTCGGTCTCATCGCCGGGAGTCTCGCGGAACAAGCCCCAACCCGCCCAAACCACGGTGCCCGGCGCAGCCGCCATGATGGGCGTCCCCTCCGGCGAGGGGATATCCACACCGGTATGCACAATATCACGCCCGAAGAACACCCCGCCGTAGCGATAGTCCGCAATGGGCCAGTTCATCTGGTCGGCAGCGATGGGGCGCACGAAATAGAAATGGTCATAGGCAGAGATCGCCCAGGGAACGGGATACAAAGGCGGACGCCAACTGGTGACAGGCTCTGCACCCGGAGTAGGCAAGCTGAACTGGAACGGCTCCGGCGAAGGGGTGAGGTTCGCTTCGAACGGGACCGGAGGTATCTCTGCCCCATCAAGCGGGATGACCTCGGTGGGCGATGGCTGCAAGTCCGCCTGTGAACAGGCGGAGAGAACCAAAAGCAGGACGGTCAGGATGGGAAGTCGTTTGAAAAGCATGAGGATCGAATCAGGCGTAGTCACTACGGATAAACACAGGTGGACCCTGCGTCCATCTCTGGTTTTCTCACGGAATGATCGTCGGAGGTGTGGGCGTCAACGAGGGCGTGGGCGTAATGCTCGGGGTGAAGGAAGGTGTGATGGTTGGACGCGGGGTACGCGTGGGGCGGGGGG